>Ga0209801_1000190_pt1 | contig 42451 bp, 41 predicted proteins | sample GraSoiAngelo_127_FD_185884 | JGI IMG/M metagenome (GOLD analysis project Ga0209801, IMG submission 185884) | Grasslands soil microbial communities from the Angelo Coastal Reserve, California, USA - 14_0927_09_40cm (SPAdes) (version 2) | ecosystem: Environmental > Terrestrial > Soil > Grasslands ... | reverse complement strand
CCAAAGTCACGCCCTTCCAAGGCCGCAGTCGAGATGCACGAGACGGTTGCGGCCCTGTTGCAGGGCTGGCGTCAGGAAACCCCGTACAGCAAGGACTCGGATTTTGTGTTCCCGTCCTTCAAGTTGCATGGCAAGCAGCCCCGGCTCGGCAGCATGATCGCGCAGGACTACATTCGACCTGCAGCGGTCGCTGCCGGAGTGATTCGGGAAGACTGTCCGCGGTTCGGATTCCACAACCTGCGGCACGGCCTTTCGACGTTCCTGATCGGAAACGGACACGACCCGGTGGTAGTGCAGCGCATGCTTCGCCAATCCCACGTGGACATGACGATGCATTACGTGCACAACAGCCGCGAGGCCAGGAACGCGCAGGCGCAATTCATCGAGCGTTTCCTGCCGAACGGGACCGTGCTAGGCAATTGGGACGAAGGAACTTCGGAAAAGCGGGACCGAGTGCGGGACCAGTGAATTGGCGCAAAATCGGGAAGTGCTGTAGAATGAGAGATTAAGCGGGAGTAACTCAGCGGTAGAGTGCGACCTTGCCAAGGTCGAAGTCGCGGGTTCAAATCCCGTCTCCCGCTCCAGGAATTAAAAAGGCCCGCACTTTTGCGGGCTTTTCTCATTGCGGCAGTGATTAGAATTTAGCTCTGGACTGCGTTAGGGGGAACGTCCGGCGAGGTTTAACGGTTTAACTCTGCCCAGTGGACTTTTTAAGGGCGTGACGCTAATTTAGGTACAGGGCGCGGTACCCAAGTGGTAAGGGAGAGGTCTGCAAAACCTTTATACGTCGGTTCGATTCCGACCCGCGCCTCCAGCCTTTTTCCCGCATCTGGGCCTAGCCTCTGACCACGCTCTACATTCGACTTTTTGCCGGTTTACGGATCGATAAGTTGGGTGAGCAGAGGTATGCCACCACGAGCGCGCCCAGCTGGAACGATGCCAGGATTATTCGGTCAGTAGTGTCTTGCACCGCAGGGCTTCCAAACGGCGGGAACAAGAAAAAAGCGAAAATGAGCGTGGCCACGGTTGCGCCTAACACGGCTGACAGACGTCCACATAAGTGGGTTATCGGAATCACCAGCAGGAGAAACAGCCAGGGTATGACTGATCGAATCTGCTCGCCGTGCAGGAAATAAGAAAACACACCTGCCAGGACCGCATAGACAACCACGCCCATCAGTGCCTTGGGATTGAACTTTAGCCCCACGTCGGCCAGGCCCCCCCACAGTTCCTCACCGTAACCTTAGTCTCAGCCGGGAAGATCAGAAATGGCTCGAACGTGCCACGGTCAAAGGCCGCGGCAGCCTCGGCGGAAACGCCGGTGTGGCTGAATCGGACTACCAATGTTCGCTTGACCTGAATATCCCGTAGGCATAGAGTGCCCTGCAGGAGGACTCTCCCCCATGACTAACCCCTCCTGTGATAGGCATAAGAACGTCCAAATGATCCCGTTCACGCTCGAATACCCCGGCGGCAGGATTTTTGGGCACACCTGCCCGGTTGACGGCTGCGGTCGGCACCATGTTGCAGAAGGTTATTTCGACGTGAGCGCTGATGAGGCAATAGGGAAAAACCTGACAACGAGAGTCGGACCTTCGGTTGGAAAGGAGATCCGAAAGGCGCTTCGCGCAATGACGGGAATGTGAATACTGGCGCCCAAGGTGCTGGTCAACCCCTTACCTGCAAATTCTCTCTGCGACTCACATCACACGGACGGAATTCAGCGTTGTTCCTCTGTGCACGCGGCATTCCTGTACCGCAAAGCGTTATCTCCAAGGAGTTTTAGCTCAGCCAGGGCCTTTTCCGGGTAGAGTTGCTGCAACTGCGTGAGGACCTTCATAAAGACGTCATCGGTGCTTGGCGTCCGCTTGGAGAGAATTAGCGACAGAAACATCAGAAGCGTGTGTCTCGTATCGGATAGCTGTCTCCTGATTGCGCGGCGCCAGCGGACTCTGTAGCTATCGTCCAGCAGGTCATCGGCTACGCTCAATCCGCAAACTGGGCATACGGAGTAGAGTTCCGCGCTCAAAACCGTAGTGGCCACCGTATATTCGCGAGCCGTGTCCGGATGATATCTCTGAAGGCAGCAGGCACATTCGAGAGCGTTCTCCTGAATGAGTGTTAGGGTTGCAAGTTGTTGCCGGCGCAATCCAGACTCCTGGTAGAAGCGAAAATGTATGGCAAGGTATATCTCCATGGCAACGCCTTGCAGAAGTCCACTTTCGTGCCAGAAACCAAACAGTGACATGGTAAGTGATTTTGGGTACGGGAAGTTTTTCCCTGCCTTTGGGGAGCACGGCTTCACAGGCTGCGAAAAAGTCTGGATTTAGGGTGGCGCAGCGCTTTAAAGTGTGCGTGAGGACTGGTGTCGTCCCGCCGGGACTCGCTCCGCTCCCACTTTACCCAGGACTGCCGTCCTGGGCTAACCTATTTCGCCCCTGCGGGGCTGGTATCTTGCGGATTCTGTTCCACCCTTTTTGATCCACAGAGTAGTTCTCACGCACACACTTTAGCGCTGCAATATGCACTTTATTATTTTCAAGGGGCTTCTAGCCGCTGAGGTCCGACCAGGTCAGAGAGATTCGGAGACGTAGGCAACGATAGCGGCGGCGGCTGCTATTGCCAACGCGTCCTCCATAAGAGCAACGGTCAATTCGGGCATTCCGCGGCTCAACCTTCTTCGCAAGTGATAGCCGCCGAACGCCCCGATTAAAGCCCCCAATCCCCCGAAAATTGCGCCTTCGGCTAAGGGGCGATCTGCCGCACTGGAGAGAACCGCGCCACAGGCCGCGCCGGACAAAATTCGCGTCGCGAGTGGACCAGGTTCAATTCGGTCGCGCGAAAACGGCAGCTTGTCGGCGACAAGTTCCGCCAGCGCGAGCTGGATGGCCTTGTCTGATACCTTACCCGAAATGATTTCTACCAGCGGCCAACTGCCGAAACGGATGGCCTTGCGTTTAGCAGCCCAGGCAATTGCCGCCGGTGCAGTCATGGACCGCAACCCCGCGACTACTCCCATGCCGGCTGCCAGAGCGGGAATGTAGGAGGGCACCTTTTTCTTCATGAGCCACCTTTGTCTCTCGACGCCAGTCTAAACCAAGGCTTGGCTGGAACTAGAAAAACTCGTTCATGTCAGGCGCAGTGGCGGCGGAGGAACCGGATCAGGGCTCACGAACAAATCAACGTGAGTGGATCGTCCCATCTGCAAAACTCCATAGTAGGTCAGTGGCTGACGTCGGGTACGTTCTGCCGCTACTCTGTTTGTCAGGAACATTGTTTGCCAGGAACATTGAGAAATGTGTAAGTGTGAGATGGTTCTTGAACGCACCAATGCTGCCACTCAGGCGGGAGTTGCTGGTGTGGTCGCAACCCTTATCGGTAAAGAAATACGAGGAACAGGTTCGCAGCGATCTGCTGCGAAATTTCCTCCTCACGTTCTTTATTACGGGATGACTTCTTGGAGTCCAATCCGGGGATGGATAGTTCCGTTCTCGATGTAGGCTGAGGCAACTTGACGGGGGCCTGACTCGACTCTTCCTGGCGCACGGCCGTACTCCCTGCTGCAGTAATGTTCAGCAGGTCACTTGGATGTCGCTCTGGGCCGGGTAGATGTCCGCTGCAGTGGGTTCGAGGCCAGAATTCGAGAGTGTCTGGTCCCTGGCAACGATCCAACCAACGGTCCCGCTATACTGTAAACTCTCCGACTGCGAAATTCTTGCCAGGAGGCTAGGCTTGCGCTCCCTTACGGTCTTTTCATTATCCGCCTGCCTGTTGGTTGCGCCACTTATGTCCCAGGAGACTGCAATGGCTGTCGCTGAGCAACCGAATCTTCTCTGGATGAAAGAGTCCATGATCCGCCTGGAACAAGAGCTCGTCGCCAAGTACGGCCAATCACGGAGAGCTCAGATCGACCGCGGCCTGCACCAGGTCATGGAGTACTGGCGGCCGCAGGATGGTGATGCGGCAACTTTCGAAGAATTTGTTCGCGCTAATTTTGCCGGCGATCAGACAACACTAGACAGCATGTTTAATCGTTTTGAGCGCCTGCTCGAACAAATCGATGGACACATGCACGAAATCAACCGCGAATTCCGCCAGCAGGCTGACCTCGATCTCGGTCCGGTGCTCCCGTTCGACCAGGCTTTTGCTGGCTACGATCCCTCTGCTCACCTACTGGATGATTTCTTCGAAAACAAGCTGGCCTTCACGGTTCTGCTCAATTTCCCGCTGACGACCCTTCATCAACGCCTTACGGAAGGTCCAAAGTGGACGCGTCGTCAGTGGGCGGAAGCACGTCTGGCACAACGCTTCTCCAAACGCATTCCAGCGGAGGTGAATCTGGCCATTGCCCAGGCGGCATCGGATTCCGACCAGTACATCGCGCAATACAATATTTGGATGGGACAGCTTCTCAGCAATGACGGAAAACGGCTCTTTCCCGCCGACATGCGACTGTTAAGTCACTGGAATTTACGCGATCAGATCAAGGCCGATTACGCCGATCCGCAAAATGGATTGCCGCGACAACGGATGATTCAGCAAGTGATGGAGCGGATCGTGACTCAGACGATTCCGCAAAGCGTCATCAATAACCCGGCACTCCTGTGGAACCCGTACACCAACGCGGTCCAAGCTGCCGAGGAAGGGAAGAACCCGGGCAACGTTTCGATTGCTCCTGAGCCGAACACACGCTATGCGATGCTGCTCAAAACTTTTGTCGCGGCCAAGAAAGCAGATCCGTATTCGCCTACGGCCCCGACCCTGATCGCCCGGCGGTTCGACGAAGATCGCGAAATTCCGGAAGATCGAGTGCGCGCCATGCTCGAGGACGTCGTTTCTTCCCCTCTGGTTCCCAAGGTTGCGAAACTTATTCAGTCACGCCTCGGGCGTCCTCTGGAGCCTTTCGACATCTGGTACGACGGTTTCCGTCCGCGCGGCTCCCGCACGGAAGCAGAACTGGATGCGATCGTTTCCAAGAAGTACCCAACCCCGGAGGCCTATCAGAAGGACATTCCCAACCTTCTTATGAGGCTTGGCTTCAGGCCGGAGAAGGCGCAATACCTGGCCAGTCACATCGTTGTGGACCCGGCCCGCGGATCAGGCCATGCCATGGGCGCAAGCATGCGCTCAGAGAAGGCTCATCTTCGCACACGGGTCGAAAAGACTGGCATGAATTACAAAGGCTTCAATATTGCCGTCCACGAGATGGGACATAACGTCGAGCAGACGTTCTCTCTCGACGAGGTGGACCACACCCTCTTGCAAGGCGTCCCGAACACGGCGTTCACCGAGGCGCTTGCTTTTGTTTTTCAGGGGCACGATTTGGAACTCCTGGGTCTGGCAGCACCCGATGCCAAAACCGAGGCGCTCAAGAGCCTCAGTGATTTCTGGGCGACTTATGAAATCTCCGGCGTGGCCCTGGTGGATATGGCGGTCTGGCATTGGATGTACGATCACCCGAGCGCTCCTCCTGCGCAGCTGAAAGAGGCGACCCTCGAAATCTCCAAAGATATTTGGAACCGCTATTACGCTCCGGTGTTCGGCAAGAAGGATGTCGTATTGCTCGGAGTTTACTCACACATGATCGATTCTTTTCTCTACCTTCCGGACTATCCAGTCGGCCACCTGATCGCGCATCAGATCGAAGAGCAGATGAAGAAGGCGGGCAGCATTGGTCCGGAGTTTGAGCGCATGGCGAAGATGGGCGACGTCACGCCCGATCTCTGGATGGGAAATGCTACCGGAAAGCCTGTGGGAGCAGACGCGCTGTTGTCCGCGACAGAGAACGCTTTGGGAGAAGTGGCTGGGCCATGACCGTTGCAGCAACCACGATGATGAGCGACAGGTGAGCTGTGATGGCCGAGAGTTAAGCTTGCACGCCGTGCTGTCGGATGAGGTCGCTGCTCGGATGAACTCAGGTCCGAACTTGCGAATTGCTCCTCACTCGCCCGCAATCTGCGCTGAGGGACAAAAGAGGACCTATCCATTAGGCCCGTTAAATCAGGCGCTAGTTTGGCATACTGCCGGGCGAAAAATTCCAGACCGTTCCCACCTCATATCAATGCGGCTTAAATGTCTTCCCGGTTTCAAGCAGCGTCTTCAGACGGGAAAGAATACGTGGCCATCCATCGGCGCAGGCAGCGTAAGTGGGGTCATCCTCGGCCCACTCATCATGCGTCACCGTTACTTTGGTGGCTTCGGTCTCGGGCATCAGTTCGATAGTTGCGCGTGACGCCTTATCATTTTGGCCCATTCGGAAGGTGTACTGAAAAACTTTTGGCGGCTCAAACCGCAGGACCTTCCCTCCGACGTAGGTCATGGGCTTGCCATCGGGTCCCGCGCCCACCCATGCGAGCAAGCCACCGATCTTAAAGTCCGCCTGAAGTTCAGCGCCCGAGAAGAGGATGCGGTTCGACTCCCGCGACACAAAGCCTTCCCATACCTTCTCTGGGGTGGCGGCAATGTAGAAGATATATTTCAGGGGTGCTTGATGGGCCATGATTGCTCCTGATTCTCCTGCGCCATCTTATATCCACAGGCAAGAACCTCCCGCTCCAGTTCATTGGTATCAATGGCATGTTTGAGTTGACCAATCTGCTCCAGCGAATCAACATGGGCTTTGAGCTTCGGCCAACTGGTAAACCCATACGCGCGGGCAATCTTGAATTGAGCTTCGCCAATGGAGCCAGCAGCGCCAGATTTCTGCAGATCCTTCGCTTGGTCTTTTAGGTGCCGGAGGTTGGGCCGGTCCGGGAGTGGGTGATGTGCTTCGTTGCAATCGGTCGACACAGCGACCTCCTTTCGTTGAACTGCCCGTTGTCCGCAAGTCGGGCTGAAAGAAGGTTCGCGAAGATTTGCTCTTTAGAGGTGGGCTTCTACCCTTTCCGCGGACCGGATGCGTCCTTCACGCTGAAACAATCCTACCAGAAAAAGAGGATGAGCCTCGTACTACAAGCGGGCTTCGAAGAAGAGCAGAATCGACCAACTCCTGGGTCGACAATAGGGAAGCTGAGATTCGCTCACGTAGGGAAGGCCGCAAAGCGGTTGTCAGGAAAATAGAGACTGATTGACTCTGTCGGTCAGGTCGGATTCAAGCTATTAGAGGCGAGCGCATCCGAACTGAGCCCTTTTGCAGAGCGCTTGCCCATCCACCACTGCAGCAGCAGATGGGTAGGGAAATACACCAGCAGAGGCGCAACGATGAGGTATCCCAACAAGTAAATCAGTCCCGGCACCACATGCTGTTCGTGGAAGAAAAGCCCGCGTGCCCAGTTCACGTTGTATTCACGTCGCCAGAAGTAGTTGATCGGAACCACAATCCAGGTAGTGAGGGTCTGGAACTTCCAGCCGCGAGAATCATAACCGAGGCGCCACACTGCCCACACAAGTAACGGCGGCATGACTACATGAAACAGGCTTAGCAAACGCACCGCCAGCGGGATAGTGGGATCGAACATGTACTCGGTGCCGCCGATCGGATGCTTATGGAACAGAAGCGAAATAATAAGGTCAAGCGTATAGAGGGTCTGAAACAGCAAGAGCCCTGTAGCCTGCCAGGAAAAGATCAGGGCGCTCTCGGTCCAGAGCGCAACCGCAACCAAAAAGTTTCCGAGGTCGCAAAAGAACAGGAAATTCTGTGCACCATACTGCTTCCAGTAAACCGGCATCCAGATCATTACCCACAAAGTCCAGGCAAGTTTCATCCAAAGTGGTAGGCGCATGCCCGGAATTTTACTCGCGCCAAGTGCCATTGGCAGGCTTCGGTGACCCCGGAACGATACGAGTTTGATCTGGAGCGTGCTTCGCCGTCACGTATTACTTGCGTAACTTGAAGGGTCACCCGAGCGTACCTACGATTACCTTGATATGGCCTTCCAAGCACTACTGTTCTGCCCGGACGAAAAAACCGCTCGGGTAACCACGCAAGTCCTTACTGAACTGGAATTTAGCGTCGAGGCCTCGACCGAGCCCTTCGCTGCAGTCAAGAAGCTGATGGGGCAACATTTCGACGCGATCGTGGTGGATTGCGAGAACGAGCAAAATGCCAGTTTGCTGTTTAAGAGCGCGCGCAATTCGAGTTCGAACCAGACTGCATTGGCCGTCGCAGTGGTGGAAGGTCAGGCAGGCGTAGCGAACGCTTTCCGAATCGGGGCGAATCTCGTTCTCACCAAGCCAATCAATGTTGAGCAGGCCAAGAGCACTTTGCGCGTGGCACGCGGATTATTGAAGAAAGGTACGGATGGCGCGAAACCCATATTGGTCCAGCCCGCAAGCGCCCCTGAGCCCGCCCCCCCAGTTCCGGCCGCGCGCCCCTCGTCCCAGCCAGCCACGACGCGCTCGGTGACTGCGCCGCCGCCCGCCACACCGAAACCCGCGTTTGGCGTATTCCCGAGCCCGAAGACGCAGCCGGCCACCACGGTTGCCAGGACCAGGGTGGAAGCCGGCGGCGCGTTCGATGTGGAACAAGAGCCAACTCCTGCTCCTGAGCCCGCGGAAGAGATTTTGTTGGAGTCCATGGAGGAGAACTCTCCTGCCATACGAGCGCCGCAGGCGGGCAAGCCGCCCTTGCCCGGTCTGGCCGAATCGGTGAACAAGCAGATCATCGAATCTAAAGCACAAGGTTCCAAGAGTCCGGTCCGGACTCCGGTTTCAATTCCAGACAGCCGGCCCGGAATCATTCGGGGACACGCAAGCGCAGCCGCTGCCCCCGCGCCCGCAAGAGAAAATCGAGAGTCTGCTTCGGCCATAGAAAAGGGTTTCCCAACAGCTCCTGCTTTCGAGAACCAGCGTCTAACGAGGTCAGTGGCCGCAGCCGCAGCCAGTGCCTTTCCGCCGTCCAGGTCACTGGCGGCTCCCAGTTTTGGCAGTCTTGACGACGATGATGCAGCGTCTGATGGTGGCAGCAAGAAGAGAATTCTGGTGGGGGTAGCGGCGATTTTGTTGGTGGCGGCCGGATACTTCGGCTACACCAAGTTCCACAAGAAGACGGTCGCCCAGCCGCCAGTCGAGGTGCAATCACAACCTGCGGCACCGGGCACTACAACTGTATCTGACACTAGTAGCGCCTCGGTAGAGCAGCAGCTCTTAGCGCAAGCTCCGCAGCAGATGCGGACGGAACCAGCATCAGGTGCCGCTGAAAAGACCGCAGCGCCGAGAAGTAGTGCTCAGGATGGCGAAGCCGATTCCGCTACCGCCGATGTTGAGGATGCTCGACCCGCGACCAAGACTATGATTGTCAAGGGCGGTTCGAGCCGGGCCAAGACTCCGGAGGAGGTGGCCGTGAGTTCAGAAGTTCCTGCCCCTCCTGCCCTGGGCAACGTCAGCGGCGCGGACCAGAGAGCCATCTCAAGCATTGTTCAGTCGGCAACCCCGGCAGCGGTTCCGAAGGTTGCTCCGACAGAAATGCTGAAGGTCTCGCAGGGCGTCACCCAGGGACTTCTGCTGAATCGAGTTCAGCCGACTTATCCGCGGCAGGCCCTGCAGATGCACCTGCAGGGAGCGGTGCAAATGCAGGCCGTCATCGGCAAGGACGGAGTCATCAGCACCGTGAGGATCTTGAGTGGCGAACCCATCCTGGCTCGGGCTGCGGCGGACGCCGTCCTTCAGTGGAAGTACAAGCCCTACCTTCTCGATGGCGAGCCGGTCGATATTCAGACGCAGATCACAGTCAATTTCAAGCTTCCCTAGACAATTGGATATTGGAGCAGCGTTCCAGCGCAGGAATCGTTCCTGCGCTTTTGATTTGTGTGCCGATTGTGACACCCGGATGTTCCTGATCTAGGCGACCGTATCGTTGGCGTTAGCCGAATCGGAAGGCTTACCTCGACGGGAACGGCTGGCGGATGTGCTCTCACACCGATACTTGTGATAGAGCAGATGGAGCTCCTCACTGAGCAGGCGCACGATCTGCATGCAGAACGCCTGGTGCTGGCGCAAAAACTCCAGAAGGTTTTCGCGACTGATGAACGCAACTTGCGTCCGGTCTGCAGCCCGCGCCGTTAACTTACAGAGATCACCTGAAATAGCTTCGCTGAGTCCCAGCATGACTCCGGGACCGGCCTTCTCGAAAAACCGCTCGCGCCCGGCTGAGGTCGGAAGAAGAAGGTCAACTTCTCCTTTCTGAACCAGGTACACACCCAGAGCTGGCCGCCCAAATTGAAACAGGAGCCTGCCTTTGGCATAAGTCCCCGGCAAACAAATGGCTTCTAGAGCGCTCCACAATCCGGAGGGCAACTTATTGGGGTACTTTTCGACCACAGTCCTCACTCCGTGGGTACCTGAATATCGCTTTGTGCACTACCGTTCTGTGATGGCCATCACCAATGCGAGTGACAAATGGGAGAGCATTTCCGCCTCAAGCAGCAGGTTCGGGCGCGGATTTGTAGGGGGTAAAAAGGTGAGATGGGACGAGAAACCTTATTCGGGTTCCAGGTTTTCGTTGAGTTCAACTTTCGAGCCGCGTTCGACGCTGATTATGCGGTGAATGGGCTTGTAGCCGGAGAGCGCGAGGTCGACTATGTAGTTGCCCGGATTCAGGTAAAAGTCCAGGGGAGCGGCCTTATCCAGCATGCGCCGGTTCACTGTGACCTGCGCCCCTCTGGGCTGTGTCTTGACTACCACCTTGCCCATGCCCGCAGTAGATTCGCCGCCGAATAACTTTTTGAACTTGCCACCCATTTTTATGTCGTCCGTAACGCCAAGCGCTTTCAGGATGGGCGAAAACCGGAACGTCTGGCCCAGGACCGCGTCAGCCGTGGTGGTCTCATCCAGATAGCCTTGCTTGCGGACCAGCAGCGTGTGCTTTCCCTTCTGCGTAACGAGGATTTGGGCGGGGGTCAGCTTGCCAGTGTCCTTGCCATCCAGGTAGACGCTCGCCCCCCCGGGCTCACTCGTCACGGCCACGGTGGCGCCTGTTTGCGTCAGGTGGATGACCAGGAACGATTTGCTGCCCGAGGACACATCAACGCTTCGAGTCTCCGAGGCGTAGCCAACCTTGCTGAGCCCAATCGAATGCTGGCCTGGATTAAGGCCGGTCAACCTGTAAGGTGTCACCCACGAGAGATCGGTGCGTCCATCAATTTGAATCTGCGCGCCTTCCGGGCTCGAATTGACAGCCAGTTCGCCGGGAATGATTGCCAGTCGGGCTGGCGCTCGAGCCTTGACTTTCTTGGGCGCGTACTTTGGCGTAACTGTGACCTCGGGAGCTGGCGCGGGTTCGGGCTCGGCAGCCGCAGGCTGAGCAACGGCCGGCTCAGCAATGGCGGGCTGAACGGGAGCGGGACCCGGGCGAACAGGCTCTTGAGCTACTGCCGGTGGGGGTAGGGCAGCGGTTTCGTCATCCGAATTCCGGTGATAAATGTGATAGGCGATTCCGACAATAATGACAATCGCGGCGGCTACTGCATAAATAACCAGCCGCGGCGGCACTCCCTTAATTTCCTTAACCGCCCTGCGGGCGTTCTCGCGCGTGATGACTTTGGGCTTGTCTTCCTTTACCACTCTCGGTTTCAGGGAGACCGTCTGTGTGGGAGGCAGTTCGTCCTCAACCGATGGCGCTGGAGGAGGTGGCGGTGCGACATAGACGTCTTCCAGCGGGGGCAGTTCCACTAGATCGGAGAAGCTGACCGCCTTGGTTGCGTTCTGCCCGGGCTCCGCCATCATGGGATCAGTCAGGAACTTCGGTTGCTCCGTAGGCGGAGGTGGAGCGGCTGCCGCGGACATTTTCGCCGGTTGACGCGTGGTTCCAGAGGTTTTCACCCCGGCAGAGTTAATCGGCGGATTCTGCGGCGTTGGTTTTGAAACCGACTTGTCGTTTCCGCCTCCGGCCGCAGCGGCAGCAGCCTTTTTCGAAGATTTTGTGACTTCCGCTCCCGCCGCATTCAATACTCTTGGCGCTTCATCAGGCTCCCCAGCTGCCGCAGCTTCCGATTCTGCGCCGGCTGGAACAATAAACTTGTTTCTGACGACCGAAGTCTTGATCTTTTCCGGAATTACCAGTCCGCTCGGTGGCTGGCTGGATGGTTTCGCGACCTCGGTCTGAGTCGTATCCTTGGTGCTTTCGAGATCGATGACCAGCTCTTGCCCGTGCTGATAGCGCTCTTCCGGATCCTTGGCCAGGGCCTGCATGATGACCCGGCTTACTCCGAGATTGATGCGCGGATTGATCGTGGCCGGGGGCTCAGGAGTTTCTTCCACGATCCTCTGCCGAACGGTTTGTACATCGTCGCCGACGAAAGGCTTGCGATCGGTGACCATCTCGTAGAGAACGGCGCCCCAACTGAAAATGTTTGAGCGGACGTCCATGATGTCGCCCTTCACCTGCTCCGGTGACATGTAATAGAAGAGGGGCGGGACGTTCGCGCCTTTCCTGGGGATGGCGCTGACCATGGTCGAAACACCATAACCCAGCACTTTCACCGTGCCGTCCCATTGCATCATGATCTTGGCTGGTTCCAGGCTGCGGTGCAGCACGCCATGCGAGTCGGCGTGATCGATGGCGAGGCATACCTGGCGGCTGATGTCGAGCAAGTCCCAGATCGAGAAACCTTCCTGGCGGGCAATCATGTTGGCCAGGCTGTTGCCTTCCACGTACTCCATGGCGGCGCAGAACTTGCCGTCCATGTCGCCAGCGCCATAGAGCACGGCAATATTTTGACTGTTGAGGGCCTTGGTGCTCTCAGCTTCCTGCAGGATGAGTTGGATCAGGACGCGGGCCAGATCAGGAGGCAAGTCCAGGACGATTGTCTTCAGGGCGACAGTACGCCCCGCGCTCGGGTCGTTGGCTTTGTACACCGCACCCGACGCAGATTTAGCCAGCTCACTTACGATTTCGAAACGGCCGATTTTAGCGGGCATCGCAATTTGCCGGCGAAGGCTCCACTGCCTGTATTCCTGCGTTAACAGCAAGACACAACAGGCCCTTAAAGGGGGAGAAACACTCAAAGGATACCCTGAGCTGATTACTGGTGTGGAGTTACCGAAGTATTGTGCCGATGGGTAAGGTTCGCCGCGTGGGTCGGATAAGACTAGCGGCATTGGCGGTTAGAAGCCAGTTAGGCTCAGCTGAGAGACGTTGGATTTGGGCTCCGCTCCTGGTGGCCCCCTGTCATGGAGCGTGTCAGTCAGGGCCGAAACATCTGCCCATCCAACGCCTTTCTCGGTAGACGCGGCCAACCGCGTTTCTACCTGTGCGCTACGGCATCAAGCGGGTGCCGTCAGCCAGGTTTGCAAGAGTTGGCGCACCTTGGCGCCTTCCGTTCGACGGCGAACCGCGTCCATAACAGACACCCGAGCGCGCATGCCAGATCCCCGAAATCCTACCCAGTAGGGAATGTGCAAGTCTCCCGGCAAGAGGCTTGCGACCGTGTTCAACTCTCGCATACGAAAAAAACCTCTGCTGAACAGCGCGCGTTGGAACTTGTCGACGACCAGTTCCTGAGCGCGAACATCATCCAGTCGGGATTCCGGATGATTGCGCGTGTCCACGGAAATAATCTCCGACGCGCCTGGGATCTGCGCAAAGTGATAAAGGTCGAGTACTCCCATGACGGCCTCCAGGCCAAGAATGTGCCGCTCCCGCCTGTCGGCGTTACGAACCTCGATTTGGAACAGCCGAAAAGGAACATAGAAATCAGCAACCGAGCGCAGCGGTCCGAAGATTAGGCGACGGACGGCCCCCAGCGGACCAGCGGGAGAGAACTCCTCGACAGCCTCTTCCCTGGTGACATTGGGCCGGAGGCTGCGGATGCGGGCCATCGGAGTTACCGGAAGTAGATCCAGAGCCCGACCACGGTTGCGACGAGGGCCACGCTGAAGATCACATTCAAGCGATGTTCTGTGGCGGTCTCGGCTGCGGGCTTCTGGCGAAGTTCGTGGACCGAGGTGACATCCATTTTTTCATCGACCGTGGCGAAGGTCAGGCCAGCCAATTTCCTGCGTTCCGGCGCCGGCGCCGTGAAGCTCATCAAGATCAACACCAGAGAGCAAATCACGAACATCAGAATTGCGTAGTGAAGAAAGTTCATCTTCACCAGCCAATTCACAAATGAACTGGTGAAATACTGGCCGCCGTGGGAGGCGTCCACCAGTTCCAGAACGAAGCGGATTGCCCCGAGCACGAAGCCGGTCAACAGAGAACTGATCGCACCTCGGCCATTCAGTCTCGGCCAGAGGATCCCCAGGATGAAGCACACCGCAATCGGCGGACTAATGTAGGCCTGCACACTTTGCAGATAGATGTACAACTGGCTGCTGATGAGGTGGATGAATGGTACCCAGGCGATTCCTAGCAATACCATCACGCCGGTGGCAAACCGGCCAATGGCGACCAGTCGGCTCTCCGAGGCATCCGGGCGGAGCTTCTTGTAAAAATCCAGCGTGACCAGGGTGGAGGCGGAATTGAACACCGAGGCCATGCCACCCATGAGTGCTGCCAGCAGCGCGGCGATCATCAGCCCTACCAGGCCGGTGGGAAGAAGATTAATGATAAGCGTCGGAAAAGCTATGTCCCCGTTCAGCACCTGTCCATTCGGACCGAACTTGAACAGATCTCGAAACAGGGCGACAGCGATCAGACCGGGCACCACCAGCAGGAATACCGGAAGGATCTTCAGGAATCCCGCAAAAATCGTGCCCGCTTTGGCGTGACCTTCGTCGCGAGCGGAGAGCACGCGTTGCACGATCACCTGATCGGTGCACCAGTACCAGATGCCGAGGATTGGGGCTCCAAGAAAGATGCCCGTCCAGGGGAACTCGGGATCGCTGATGGGTTTGATCATGTGGAAATAAGCGGCAGGCACATCGGCACGCAGTCCGGCAAATCCTCCCACGCGGTGCAGGCCAATAAAGGTGAGCGCGATGGCGCCGGTCAGCAAAACCAGAGTCTGCACGACTTCGGTGTAGATCACGGCCGACAGCCCGCCCGCGATGGTGTAGATACCGGTCACGATCACGAGCACGATGGCTGCTTTCAGCGGACTCCAGCCGACTACTCTTTCCAGCACGATGGCGGCAGCCCACAGGTGGACTGAGATCTTGGTCAGGATGTAGGCAATGATGGAGATGCTTGCCAGATAAACCGCCGAGCCGCGGTTGAAGCGGCGCTCCAGGAATTCCGGCATGGTGAACACGTTGGAGCGCAGGTAGAACGGCACAAAAACCCAGCCCAAAATCAGCAGGATCAGACAGGCCAGCCACTCGAAGTGGCCGACCGCGAGTCCGGTGGTCGCGCCCGAACCAGCAAGTCCGATGAAATGCTCGGTAGAAATGTTGGAAACGAATAGCGAGGCTCCGATAGCAAACCAGCCGACGGTGCGGCTGGCCAGGAAGTAATCGGTGGAGGTGCGCTCTTTGCGGGCGAAATAAAAACCGATGCCGAAAACGACTGCGAAATAAAGGCCGATAATGGTGAGGTCAATACTGGTGAGCGCCTTGTGGGTGACATGCACAGCCTGGTCCATGCTCGTACCTCGGAAGGTTTCTCACGACACGTACTGCCTGGTTCAACTGGGCCACTAAAGCGATTGACCGTGCTGCCGTTAGCTGGCCGGAGTGCTGAACAAGGTAGCAGAGTTCATGGTGGGGAGCAAACGGAGCAAGAACTCGTTCTGAGCGGGTCGATCTCGGCCAGCACAGAGCCGCAGGGTACTGGATGGTGTGATGGCTGTTCACAAGAATTGCGAATGGCCGTCACCGAATCTGCCAACTTGAGAAGTTCCCGGGTGTCCGCTGGGAGTGTGGCTGGTATGTTGAATGATAGGATTGCTTCATGCCCAATACGCTGCTCCACTCTGTAGTCAGCCAACTCCAAAAGGAACGCATGCGACTGGAGGACGAACTCCACCGCGTAACGGCCGCCCTGACCGCCTTCGGGAGAGTCTACCTGCAGGGGAGCAAACCTCACCCCGCAGCAACTCGCAAGAAGCGAACCATTTCGGCTGCCGGACGCAAGAGGATACGAGAGGCTCAGAAGGCGAGATGGGCAAAGATTCGGGAAAAGAAGAAATGAGTTGGCGGAGCCTCCACCTGTCATCAGAACTCTAGGGAAGCCGCGCCTCCCATTTTCCCTAGAGTGGACTCGATCTGTCCGACGCTTTCGTAATCGGAATCATTCTCAGTAATGAATTCCATGCCGTAGGTGTAGCGTTGGCGGTTCCGAACCAAGCACCGGACCCTTACCGATTGGCCGGAGTATGGCGGGGTGAATTCCACAGCGACCTGCGCACCGATCGCTAGTTCGACCCTGCCAGATACCGCCATTCCTCCGCAGTTCAGTGCCGACCCGCGACCCTGGACGATAACAACATTGGTGGGCTCTTGCGTGACCAATTGAACGGGTATATCGGTCTCATAGCGTGGCCAGCGTCGTTCCGTTGCTTGTTCCGTTTGGCGCGGAATCGATTGAATCGCCATCGTCAATCAACGTCCAGGATACAAGCCTATTCAACGGCAGCGAGTGTCGGAAGGTCACAAAAGTAGTGGAGAGTCTTAGTCCAAAATGCCGACGCACACCTTCCAACCTCCTGGTTTTTGACCGATTCATTTTCTGCAGCAATTCTCAACTGCTGTAAAGACCGGTTCTCAACAGCGATTCCGAGCAGACGGAAGAGTTCGGCGGCCAAGCCTGAGGAATCGGAGTAGCATATAGCTCACGAGAGGTGGCAGCATGAAACGCAGAATTGTGCTGTGGGGTTCTGTGGGCTTCATCGTCGGGGGTTGCTGGGTGATTCTTAGCTGGGCGATTCCAATATCAACGGAACCTATCTTGTGGAGTCTCGCTCGTTTGACTTGTCCGATTGTGCCTGTCAGCATGGCTCTTCACTTCGGAGTCAAGTGGTATTGGGTCGTTCTTACGAACGTTCCCGCCTATGCGCTGGTCGGTCTAGCGGTAGAAGCTCTGATGCAATTGCGAAATTCGTTCCAAGCGGTGGGACGATAACCGCTGCCAAATCGCAGTTACATTCGTTACACCGAGTTGGGAATGCAAAGAGCCGTTTGGGGACAATGTTTCATTTTGCATCAGTTTGAAATCACGGATAGCGGCAGCCACGGGGCAACAGCAAGAAAAAAATGACAAGCAGGACGCCAAACGATGGGTAGATGACCCACTCGTGTTTATTCAGGGCGATCGTGAATTTTGGCCAGACCAGCGACAGATTTCGCTTCGAGTACGCCAACGAAGTCTTCCAACGCCTGAACGTGGTCTGCAAAATCTGGGCCTCTTGTTTCCCGCGAGACGAGGTTACTCCTAATTGCGGGGAACTTGTTCTCATGCAGGGCCCCTAGCTTGAGGCTAAGTCCTTTACCTACCGACGAATTCCTGTAGTTTGCCCGCGATGGCCTGCCCCTCGCCGATCCCCGGTTGTGAGGTTCCCCGCAAATCGTTTATCCTCTCAGTCTAGATAGAAGGTTCGGCCCGGTTTAGCGCTTCGGCCTTTGACTGCAACCCCTAGCCGTTAACAAAAAGATTCGCGCCGCTATGACCCTAACCTCTCGAACACCGCAGCCTGACCTGGCTACGCTCAAGATCGCCGACCACTCGCGCAGTGGCGGCAAGGCCGGAAAGCGGTTTGCTCTGTTTGCGGCGGTGTTGGGCGCGGCCGTCCTGCTGGGCGGCGCGATCCTCGCTTTACGCGGCCAGAAGCCGGTCGTCGAGGTCACGACAGCACGGCCCGCAGGCGATCCTCGCAGTGAAGCACTGCTGAATGCGAGCGGATACGTCACCCCTCGCCGTCGAGCCACGGTGGCGGCAAAAATCACGGGCCGCGTTACCGCCGTTAACACCGACGAGGGCATGCGAGTGAAAGAGGGCCAGGTTCTGGCCACTCTGGACGACTCCGATGCGCGGGTGCGCCTGATTTCTGCTATGGCCGATCGCGATGCCTCAGCCGCCGCGATCCATGATTTGGAAGTCAACCTAGCTAACGCGGAACGCGAGTTGACACGCACCCAGGGACTACACGCTTCAGGGATACAAACTCAGCAAGCCCTCGACCAGGCGCAGACCACCGTCGCCAGCCTGAAGGCTCGCATTGAACTCACCCAGCAGCAGGTGCGTGCGGCCGATGCGCGCATTCAAGTTGCCCAACAGGATGTGGAGAATGCGACCATCCGGGCACCTTTTGAAGGACTGATCGTTTCCAAGGACGCCCAGGTAGGCGAAATGGTGTCACCCATTTCTGCCGGAGGCGGATTCACTCGCACCGGTATTGCCACGCTGGTTGACATGAAGTCGCTCGAGATTGAAGTAGACGTGAACGAGTCCTATATCGCACGGGTAAAGCCGGGACAGAAGGTGATTGCCACGCTCGACGCCTACCCCAACTGGCAAATTCCGGCGAAGGTCCGCACGGTTATTCCAACCGCCGATCGCCAGAAGGCGACCGTGAAGGTGCGCATCACCTTCGATCAGTTGGATCCGCGGATTCTGCCCGACATGGGCGTGAAAGTCGCTTTCCTTGGAGAGGAGAGCCCAAAGGGAAGGGCCGCCGAGGCCAAAGCGCTGATTCTGAAGTCGACGGTGCGGAGCGATGCCGGAAAATCCACCGTCTTTCTGGTTAAGGACAACAAACTGGAGCGGCGCGCCGTCAGCCTCGGTGCGGAACATGGAGACGATGTCGAGGTCATGGCCGGGATCGCGCCCGGCGATACTCTGGTCCTTCGTGGACCCGAGAACTTGCGTGAAGGCCAAACCGTAGAGGTAAAGAAGTAAGGAGAGCGTGATGGTACGTGTGGATGGAAATGGAAATTCGAGCCTGATTCAGGTGCGCGGACTGGACAAGAAGTACCAGCGCGGCAGCGAGGAGATTCACGTCCTGCAGGGGCTCAACCTGGACGTCGAAAAAGGTGAGTTTGTGGCCTTCATGGGGCCTAGTGGGTCTGGCAAAACGACGCTTTTGAACCTGCTTGGCGGAGTGGATGTGCCTACCGCGGGCAGCATCACCGTGGCGGGCGACGAGATTACCCACATGTCGCGCAGCAAGCTGACGAATTGGCGGGCCAGGCACGTCGGCTTTGTCTTCCAGGTTTTCAATCTGATTCCGGTGCTGACCGCCTACCAAAACGTGGAATTGCCGCTCCTGCTGACAAAACTTAGCAAGGCGGAGCGGAAAAAGCATGTCGAAACAGCGTTGGCGGTCGTCGGTCTAACCGACCGTATACATCACTACCCGCGGCAACTCTCGGGTGGACAGGAACAGCGCGTGGCGATTGCGCGAGCTATTGTCTCCGATCCGACTTTCCTGTTGTGCGACGAGCCGACTGGCGATCTTGATCGCAAGAGCGCCGACGAGGTCATGAACCTGATCCAACGCTTGGTCGCCGAATACGGCAAAACGGTTTTGATGGTCACCCACGACCCGCTGGTGGCGAAGCGGGCACATACCACGTTGCACCTGGAGAAAGGCGCTCTGGTCGAGGCCGCCAGGAAGGAAGTCGGCGCCTCATGAAATTCCTGCCCTTCATCTTCGCCAATCTGTTTCGCAAGAAGATCCGCACCGTGCTGACAGTGGGCTCCTTCGCGGTAGCGCTGTTTCTGTTTGGCTTGTTGTTCGTGGTGCGCGGGGCGTTCACTGGGGGTGTCGATATCGCGGGCGCGGACCGCCTGGTAACAATTAACCGGACTTCGATCATCCAGCCCCTGCCGCTCTCCTATCGAGACCGGCTGCTGAAAATCCCTGGCGTAAAGCAGGTCACATTCGCGAACTGGTTCGGCGGAGTCTATCAGGACGAACGCAATTTCTTCCCGCAGTTCGCGGTCGATACCGACACTATGCACCAGATGTTTCCGGAACTCGTTATCTCCGATGATCAGTGGCGGGCCTTTGTCGCTGACCGAGAGGGAGCCGTGGTCGGGGAAAACACGGCCAAGAGGTTTGGCTGGAAAATCGGCGATCGCATTCCCATTCGAGGCACGTTCATTCCGGGGATCTGGGAATTCAATATTCGTGCCATCTATCACGGCACGCGCCCGGCCGATGACACCACCCAGTTCTGGTTTCACTGGAGATATTTCGATGAACGCAAGCCGTTCGGGAAGGGGGCTGTCGGATGGTACACGATCCGCATTGATAACCCCGACCGAGCGGTAGAAATCATCAAGACAATTGACCAGGAATTTGCCAATTCGCCGTGGGAAACCAAGACGGATACGGAGAAAGCCTTTGCCGCGTCCTGGGTAAAGCAGTTCGGCAACATTCAATTCCTGATCCTCACCATCGGCGGCGTCGTGTTCTTCACCCTCCTCCTTGTCACCGGCAACACGATGGCGATTGCCGTTCGTGAGCGCATTGGCGAACTTGCCGTATTGAAGGCCATCGGATATTCCGATGGTTTTGTTCTGCGGCTGATCCTGGCGGAATCGCTGATGGTAGCGGCCGTTGGCGGAGTGCTGGGAATGTTGCTGGCCAAATTATTTACCTTGGCCGGCGATCCCACGCGCGGTCTGCTGCCGTTCTTCTATTTGCCTGCCAGCGCGATCGTGGCGGGGATGGTCACGGCGTTGGCGGTCGGCATCATTGCCGGTATGCTGCCGGCGGTTAGCGCGATGCGCTTGCGCGTAGTCGATGCGCTGCGGAGGGTGTGACGATGGCGATCCCGGTTATCTACAACATGCGCAGCGTCAAAGCGCGCTGGACTTCCGCTGTGGTGGCAGTTTTGGGCATTGCAGGAACCGTGGGCGTATTCGTTGCCATGTTGTCGCTGGCCCGCGGATTCAAAGCTACCCTGGTGCACTCCGGATCAGCCCGCAACGCTATGGTGCGCCGCGCCGGTTCCACCTCTGAGATGGACAGCGTTATTCAGCTCGATCAAGAGAAGATCCTGGAAGATGCTCCCGGTGTCGCCCGCTCTGCCGATGGACCGTTGGTGAGTCCGGAAGTGGTGGTTATTGCCCCCTTCCCCATGAAGTCGACGGGCACCGATGCCAACGTGCAGATCCGCGGCGTATCGGCGAAGGCGCCGCTGGTTCATGAGAAAGTAAAAATCATTGCCGGCCGTTTTTTCCAGCCAGGCCTGGATGAACTCGTGGTCGGAAAGAATGCGATGCATAGCTATTCCGGTCTGGAGTTGGGAAACACGGTACGATTCGGCGGTGGCCAGTGGAAGATCGTCGGAGTCTTCGATGCGGGCGGAACAGCTTTTGATTCGGAAGTCTGGTGTGACTCCAATATTTTGAGCCAGGTTTACAACCGGCCCGCCAATATCTTTTCATCGCTGGCAGTGCGGCTGACTTCGCCGGACGCGCTGGGTGCGTTTAAGGATGCGCTCACCTCGGACCCGCGGCTCACTCTCCAGGCAGAGAGGGAAGTGGACTACTACGACAAGCAGTCACGCGTCCTGACTACCTTGATTACTGTGTTGGGATCGATCGTGGCGGCAGTGATGGGCATCGGGGCGGTGTTCGGCGCGCTGAACACCATGTACTCGGCGGTGGCGGAGCGCTCCCGCGAAATCGCCACGATTCGTGCACTAGGATTTGGAGCCGCTAGCGTGGTGTTCTCCTTCGTGCTGGAAGCCTTGCTGATTTCTTCGGTGGGTGGCGCATTGGGATGCATTGCCGTCCTCCCGCTAAACGGCCTGACCACCGGCGCCATGAATTGGCAGACTTTTTCTCACTTGGCGTTTGCGTTCCGGGTGACGCCGATTCTGCTGGCTGGGGGGATTGTCTTTGCCTTGGCGATGGGCCTGGTAGGCGGACTGCCTCCCGCAATCCGGGCGGCGCGCCGTCCCATAGCGGCCGCTTTGCGCGCGCTGTGACCGGGCTGACAAATCGGCTCGGCGAAGAAAGCAGCCACGGGTTACGCCGATCATCATCCCTGTTCGTCCGGGTCAATTCGTGGCCGGTTTTTTATCAAACATCAGCAAGACGCTGACCCAGGCAAGGGCGATTGCCCACCCACCGACCACGTCACCGGGGTAGTGCACGCCCAGGTACACACGGGAGAAGCCAATCGCCAGCACCAGCAACCCTGCGAAAATCCACACCAGCACTCGAGAAAACTGCCTCTCTAGCCTTGTAGCCAGAAGGGCAGCCAGCATTCCGTAAAAACAAATGGAGAACAGGGCGTGTCCACTGGGAAAACTGTACGTATGCGGCGGGGAAATGCCAAAAAATGGTTGCGGACGGGGCCGATGAAAGAGGTCTTTGAGGAACGTATTCAGCGCAAGGGCTACCACCAGGTCAATGGCGAGCAGCATCGCGGCACGTTTCCATTTCAGTCGGAGAAAGCCGATCACGGTTACGACCGCTAGCCCAGTGACGATAAGGGTTGATCCCAGTTGCGTAACGCGAAGCATCAACCCGGTGCGCGCAGGGGACGCCCAGGCGTGGACTGTGTTTCGCACCAGGTTGTCCATATCTTGCGTGCGACGGGTATGAACGTCGTTACCCAACCAGAGGAATAGAAGCAGCGAGACAAGCGCGAGGACGGCGAGGCTCGCGGTTCGAACGTTTCTCTTCTCAGAGACGTCCTGCTGCTGTGCGACGACAGGCTCCATCCGAGTCAGAGTATCAAAAGCAGTAACCTCTCCCGCGAACCAGCGCACTGAAACCCGCAAAATAGGGAGACAATAAACGGTAAGGCTGCTCCACAGTTTTCCCGGAGGCCGCACATGGATCCGACAAGGTGGGAACTCGATCTAACTAAGAGCCAACGGCGCCGCTTTACCCGATTCAAGCTGGACACCGCCATCAGGGTCACCGAAGTCCACTCCGGACTGTCCCAGACTGTAAAAGGCCGCTCGCGCGAGATTAGTGAAGGCGGAATGGGTGGGATTCTGGCCGGAGAGCTCTCCGCGGGAAAAACTGTGCTGGTGGAATTTCCGCTGCCTACCTCGCGCCAGGAATTGACCCTGCGGGCGCTGGTCCACCGCCACTCGATGTCGCACTACGGCTTTGAGTTCCTGCAAACCAGTTCCGTCGTGCTTCAGGACATTCGGCGCGCTTGCGAGAAACTGCCGACGCACACCTAATTCTTGTGCGAAGAAGACAGCCGAGTGACTCCTGGCTTACATTTAAGAAGCGCGCTTCTCGGCCTGCGCCGCTAAGGTTCCGGAATTCGCCGCGTCCGACACCCACTCCCACGCGCGACGGCCGTTTTCTTTGAACACGGTGCGCGCTTCGCCATATTCCACCAGGCGATTGAGAACCGTCGTAACCGATGCCAGCGGATCTTTGTGGCGCACGAGCAAGGGCGGAACCTTCTGCTGAATATGTTCGCAGACTTCTCTCGCGCCCAGCGGTTTGCCCGCTTCCATCAGCACCATGCGGCAAGCCTTGGTGAACCCGGGCTGACGCCCATTGGTCTTGCGGTCGATTAGCTCCAGCAGTTCATCGCTCAGGATCGTGTCGCCGAACATGTTGGCCAGGCCGACAATCGTCTGCTTGACCGTCCCGATACGCTTCATAATGTCGGCGCGTTGCTTGAGAAGGCTCCGTAATTCGTCGTGTGCTGATTTCACGACTTCTTGAACGTGATCTTCTGCCGTACCTGACTTAACTGCGCTTCCGTTCGTTCCGTGGCTTCCGGTTCTTCCCAGATCCATGACCATCCTCCGGTGTGCTTTACGGTGCTGCAAGAGGTAGCGGCAAGGCCAAAAAACCGTACCGCTCCTCGTGATCAATACGTAGACCCATGCGCGGTTGTTTCAGCTAAATACCGGGCGTGAATCCACCGGTGTACGTCCGAGAGCACGCTACGTCCTGGATGGGTGGGAATCCAGACACGACTCGGAACCCTTTTCCACATTAGACGTCGTGGGTTGACAAAAGTAACCTCGAAATTTTGTAAAGAATATAGATGGCAGTGCACTCTCGAGACGAACTTGGTGGGGACCGTGTTTATTTGCTTGCATCATGCAAATATATTTGCTAGCCTGAGACCATGCCGCAAGAATCGCAGCTCCAGAGTTGGTCGCAGGAATTGGAACAGCTGGCGCGTGTTCTGAGTCGCGTCGGTCCGGATGAGGTTTGCTGCGAGGGGATGACGGCGCGGCAATGCAGCATTCTGCGCACGCTGGTCGACAAGCTGGGGGCGCGGCTATCAGACCTCGCGGCCGACTCGGGCATTACTCCCAGCGCCATGACGCGTGTGCTGGAAAGACTCGAGGCCCAAGGACTGGTACAGCGGGTTCGCGGGAAGAGCAAAGATGGCCGCGCCGCCATGGTCTCGATCACACCCGCAGGACGGGAAGTACGCCGCCGTATCGATCAACTGATGCTGGAACGCACTCAGAAAATCGTGAGCGCCATTCCTGCCGGATGGCGGCCGCAGCTTCTGGCGGCGCTGCGCGTGCTCAACCAGTCCATGGGCCCGGAAGGCTGCTGCGAAGTTAACGGAGAGTGGCCGGATGTTGCCGTGAGTTGCAAGGTTATGGATGGAAAGAAGCCGGACACAAGGAGAAAAACCAATGCCAGGTAATGAAAGCGGAATCGTGGACGTTGTGCGCCAGCGCTATGGCGCAATTGCGCGTGGTGAACAATCGGGTTGCGGATGTTCTGCTCCAACGGACGTCGCCAAAGCCATTGGCTATTCCGAGGAAGAACTGGCTGTCGCCCAGAAGGCCAATCTGGGCCTCGGATGTGGGAATCCGCTCGCCGTGGCAGCGGTTCAACCGGGCATGACCGTGCTGGATTTGGGCAGTGGGGCAGGATTTGATGCCTTTCTGGCCTGGCAGCGGGTTGGTCCGGCGGGGCGTGTGATCGGTGTGGATATGACCGACGAGATGCTGGGGCAGGCGCGCAAGAACGCTGCTGAGTTAGGCGCAATGAACGTCGAATTCCGCAAAGGGCAGATTGAGAAGCTCCCGGTGGAAGATAGGTCGGTCGATTGGGTGATCAGCAATTGCGTTATCAACCTAAGTGTCGACAAGCCGGCCGTGTTCCGCGAGATTCGGCGCGTGCTCAAACCCGGCGGCCAGTTTGCCGTCAGCGATCTGGTCCTGCTGAAGAAACTGCCGCCTGAAATAGAAAAAGATGTGAATGCTTATGTCGGTTGTGTTGCCGGAGCAAGCCTGTTGAACGATTACATCCGATTCGCGTTGGAGGCAGGTTTGGCTGAGCTCAATGTCCCGCAGATCGTGCCCACCAGCAAGCTACTGGTTGCCTATGGCCTCGAGGAAAAGCCGCCAGAATCCTGTTGTGGCGGAGGCGGAGCTGACCACTGGATGTATGAGGCAGCGCTGGCAGTCGTATCGGTGAGACTGCACGGGAAGCGGGCAGAATGAAAGGCGGCGGTTGCGCCGCGATGAATAAAGCAGACGCCGACTGTGTTGAACCTTGAGGTGAGCTAAATGCGCTGCTCCCGCACGGCATGGCTGTTTGGGTTCGCATTTCTTGCGGTTTCATTGTGCGCTCCAACCGCGACCCCTGGATTCAGTCCGGTGCAACTCTACGAGAAAGGCATGAATGCCTTGACTGGTCCTGGCGTAAACCGAAGCGATCTCAACGCGACGGAGTATATCCGCCGCTCCTCTGAACGGGGATATGCTCCCGCCCAGGTGACTCTGGGCTATTTTTATGAGACCGGAACCATTCTGACGCGCGAACCGGAGCAAGCCGCGCGTTGGTACAAGAAAGCCGCTCAGCAAGACGATCTGTTAGGGGAATGGCTTCCCGGTCGCGCTGTATTCACCGGCCAGGGGACAATGCGGGATCTGAAGCAAGCCGCCAATTGCCTGCTAAAGTCTGTCTCCCACGGTGATCCTTTTAGCCAATACCATTGGCATGATCCGGCTGGAACGGAACGACACTACACGCAAGCGGCAGAATGGTTCCGGAAAGCTGCTAATCAGGGTTTGCCCCAAGCACGGCAGCACTGGGACAACTTTTGAAACAAGGCAAGGGCGTGAACGTAGACAGGTTCGAAGCCTACGTGTGGCTGCCGGTGACTCTTGTGCTGGAAATAGCGCCGTTGCTGCTGATCTCCAGCAACTGGAAGCAGACTTAGGCAGCAACCAGGTGGAGCAAGCCAAAACCAAAGCTCGCAAACTCGAGTCATTTGTGGCTCGGGCTGTGGTTGCCAAGGGATGCACCGGGTGGGCGGGAGAAGTTGATCCCATTCCCACTCCGCCGCCGCCAGCTGTGCAACGTTTCTGTCGATAATAAGCAGGTGCTCGAGTTGCGAGTACACGATCCGGCTGGATGCCGCCAGGGTCAGTACGCGAACCCGTCCGGCTGAGTCACAGCCTCCAAATGCGCATGCTCGTCGACGAACCGTCGGCCACTAGCGAGCGCTTCACGATTGACCTCAAGCAAGTCTTTGCGCTTAACTATTCTTTCCAGAGTCGCCATTGCCGTTGTGGGGGCAAGACACTCGGTCTCCTCCAGCAAAGCGCCCATCATGATGACGTTCGCTACTTTGGCCGAGCCCAGCTTATCGGCGATCTCCGATGCTGGAATACAGATCAGCTGCGCTTGCGGCGGCTGGAAATCGACGGGCAGGCTATCCCGGTTGTAGAGAATCAGTCCGCCGGGCGCAACCTGCGGAGCAAATTTGCGTAACGACAGCTCATTCATGGCAATGAGCACATCGGGATGCGAAATCAGCGGCGAACCGATACGTTCTTTGGAAAGGCACACGTGACAATGGGCGCTGCCGCTGCGCATCTCCGGTCCATAGGAGGGCAGCCAGCTCACCTCCAGACCTTCCCTCATTCCCATTTCAATCATCAACTGCCCCAACAGCAGAACGCCCTGTCCACCGAAACCCGCCACCTTGATGGTCATCTGTTTGAAATGATGTGCATGCCGCGGGCCGCCATTCGTGCCTGCGGCCTTTTCCGTCAGTAGCTCTAAAGCTTCCGGAACCGGACGCTGGGGTGGATTGTCAACCTGCGGGATTTCCGGCTTCCGATCGCGAAAAACATTCAGGGGAAATACTGGAATCATTTTCTCCCCCACCCACTTTCGTGCGTCCACCGGATCTTTGCCCCAGATGGTCGGGCAGGGCGAGAGGATCTCGACGAAGGAGAATCCGACTCCGTCGCGCTGGTTCTCCAGAGCTTTGCGAATGGCCCGGCGCGCCTTCATGATGTTTTTGTTGTCCGAAAGCGCCACGCGTTCTATGTAGGCTGGCGCTTCGAGAGTAGACAGCAGTTCACAGACATGCAGCGGGAAGCCTTCATTCACCGGCCGCCGTCCCCAGGGAGAGGTCGTGCTCTTCTGGCCCACAAGCGTGGTGGGCGCCATCTGGCCGCCCGTCATCCCGTAAATAGCGTTATTCACAAAGAAACAGGTAACTCTCTCTCCGCGATTGGCGGCATGAACAATTTCCGCTGTGCCGATGGCGGCCAAGTCGCCGTCGCCCTGATACGAAATCACCATCTTGTCGGGGCATGCGCGCTTCAGGCCGGTAGCCGCGGCAGGGGCGCGTCCGTGCGGCACTTGCACGTTGCCTACGTCAAAGTAGTAGTAGGCGAACACCGAGCAGCCCACCGGACTGACAAAAATGGTGCGATCCTGCACTCCCATATCTTGGATCGCCTCGGCAATCAGCTTGTGCACAATGCCGTGTCCGCAGCCAGGACAGTAGTGGGTCTGATGCTTCAGCTCGGATTTACGGTCGTAGAAGTCGTAAAACGCCGGCGACTTGGAGTGGATCACTTGGTATTCCGGCTCAGGGCTTGCCTTGATTTCCGATTCCATCACCTTGGTGTCGTCCGCCATGGAGTTTTCCTTTTCAGACCAGCGAAAGGGTGCGCGCCACCAGTTCGGCCTGGATTTCTTCTACCGATGGCACGTTGCCGCCCACGCGCCCGTAAAATTCCACGGGAACTTTGCCGTTCACCGCGAGGCGCACGTCTTCGACCATCTGACCGTTGCTGAGTTCGACCACCAGCACCTTTTGCACCCGGCTTGCGGCTTCCACCAATGCCTTGGACGGGAACGGCCACAGCGTGATGGGGCGGAATAAGCCTGCGCGCAGGCCTTCTTTCCGGGCTTCTTCCACGCTCGAACGCAGCACGCGAGAAACAATTCCGAAGCCGACTACCAGGACATCGGCGTCCTCTGTCAGGTAGAGCTCGTGCCGCGTTTCCTCTTGCTGCGCGCGAATGTACTTGGCTTCCATCTGGCGCTCGTGCTGTTCCAGTTCGTCAGGCTCGAGATAAATCGAGTTGATCAAGTTGGCGCGTGTCTCCGGGGTTCCCTTCACGGCCCAGAGTTTTTCTGGGGGCGTGAATTCCCTATATTCGAGATCCAGCGGCTCCATCATCTGGCCAACGAAGCCGTCCGCCAGCACCACCGCCGGATTGCGGTACTTGTCGGCCAGATCGAAGGCCAGCATGGTGAGCTCGGCCATCTCCTGCACGGAAGCCGGCGCCACGACGAGGTTGCGGTAATTGCCATGGCCCCCGCCTTTGACCATCGCGAAGTAATCGCTCTGCTCGGGCGCGATGTTTCCCAGGCCGGGTCCGCCGCGCACCACGTCGACGATGACGCAGGGCAGCTCAGAACCGGCAAGGTAGGAGATGCCCTCTTGCATAAGGCTGAGGCCGGGACCGGATGAGGCGGTCATGACGCGAATCCCGGCCGCAGCCGCACCGTACACCATGTTGATGGCGGCGACCTCGCTCTCCGCCTGAATGAAGGTCCCGCCGACCTGCGGCAAGTACAGCGCCGCCGATTCGGCGATTTCACTGGCCGGAGTGATGGGATATCCGTAGTAGGCGCGGCAACCGGCGAGGATGGCGCCTTTCACCACCGCAACGTTGCCCTTACACAGCTGGCGCATGTTCGCCTCCTTTAGCCACGACCAGCTTAAGCGGAGGCAGCAGGCGGAAAACTGTGATGGCTCCCGGCTCCGGGCAGCAATAGAAGCAGATGCCGCAGCCGGTGCACCCCTGGCCGGTATAGCGTGCGGGATGCACGCCATAGGAGCTCAGCTCGGGCATCAGTTCGAGACACTTGGGTGGGCACGACTCCACACACAGCCCACATCCTTTGCACTCTTCCACGTTGATCGCGACTCTACCGCGCGATTGCGCCATGTTCACCTCGCCGGTGCGGTTGACATTGCCTGAGGACGCTGCAGCCACTTCGTGTGTTCACAATATGCGTAGAGCTCTTCACGAAACTTGGGATGGGCAACCTCGATCAGCGCTTTTGCCCGTTCACGAATCGATTTGCCATGGAGATAGGCGACGCCGTATTCGGTCACCACATAGCGGATTAAACCGCGAGACGTGACCACGCCGGCCCCGGGGCTGAGCATCGGCGCAATGCGCGAGACCGTGCCGCCCTTGGCCGTCGAAGACAACGCGATGATCGGCTTGCCGCCTTTGGAGCGAGACGATCCACGCAGGAAATCCACCTGGCCGCCAATTCCGCTGTAAAAGTACGTTCCAATTGAGTCGGAGCACACCTGCCCGGTCAGATCGATCTCCAGGGCGGAGTTGATCGCCACCATCTTGTCGTTGCGGGCGATCAGCCCCGGATCGTTGGTGTAGGCATTGGGGTGGAATTCGAAAATCGGATTGTTATCCACAAAATCAAAAAGATTCTTGGAGCCCAGCACAAATCCCACGATGATCTTGCGAGGCTTGAAGTTCTTGCGTGCGCCGTTGATTACGCCAGCCTCGATCAGCGGGATCACGCTGTCAGAGACCAGCTCGGTGTGCACCCCCAGATCTTTGCGATCCATCAGAAACGGCAGCACCGCATCCGGGATGCCGCCTATGCCAGTCTGGATCACCGAACCGTCTTCAATGAGACTCGCGACGTTGCGAGCGATGGCCACGTGCATGTCGGTAATCTCGGGCTTTTTCAGCTCGCACAGCGGCTGCGAGGTCTCCACAACCACATCGAGCTGGTTCACATGAATGAAGCTGTCGCCGTAGGTGCGAGGCATCTGATCGTTCACCTGGGCAACAACGTAGCGGGCGCACTTGGCAGCGGTGAGAGTCGTGTCTACTCCCACGCCAAAACTGCAGAAGCCGTGAGCGTCGGGTGGCGAAACCTGGATCAAGGCCACATCCAGCGGCATCGCTCCGCTTTCAAATAAGTCCTCGACTTCGCTCAGGTAAACCGGAGTGTAGTCGGCCCGGCCTTCATTGACCGCTTTGCGCACATTGCCGCCGATGAAGATGGCATTGTGGCGGAAGTGGCTTTCGAGTTCAGGAGCGATGTAGCCAGCGTCCCCCATGGTCATCAGATGGACGATTTCTACATCCTCAACTGCCGGTCCGCAGGCGATCAGCGCTTTTACCAGTACTTCAGGCTCGGCGCAGCCAGGATGGATGTACATCCGCATGCCCGACTGCACGCAGCGCAGAGCCTCTTCGGGTGTTCGCAATTTTTTCTTGTACTCAATTTCCCACGACATTCCCCTTACCCCTTTTCTTTATTTTGCGGCAGCGATCGCCACCAGACGGTGCGTGGCGCAGTACTGCTCGTAGCCGACTGCGCCGTGATAGACAGCGCGATCAAAGAACTGATCGAGCATCTGCAACATTTCCAGTTCGCCAAAGACTTCCGTTGGCCGGTCCATGACCGCTTCCTTCTTGAGGAACTCCCACAAGGTTTCTTTGGTCAGAACGATGACCCAATTGAGCTGGCTCAAGGGCACTTCCTGGGCGGCGCGGCGGGCGCCGATTTCCGCGTATCGCCGTTCAATATCGCGCTCGCTCTTGTTGAGCAGCCAGTCGCCCAGGTGGCGATAAATCTCGTGGACCGTCTCCTGGAGTTCCTCGGGAGGCACTTTTTGATATTGCGTAAGCAGCGGGGAATTCTGGACTTTCTTCAGGAGCCCGGCCGCCAAAGCGTCAGAGTGAGTTTCGATGAGCCGGACAAGCCGGTACGCGAGCATCATGACCGCCTCCTTTGTCCCCATTACAGTCCAGTTTCGGCTCCCGGGCTGTAAAAGGCCGTGATAGATGGCACCACCGAGTGTGATCCTCATCACATTGCTAAATATCTGGTAAGCGGGAACTTGTTACCGACGGCAGGTTTCACGTTCGCCCTATACATCGGCAATTTGCGTCCCGACTATCAGGTCTTTCGATAGTCGCGGCGTGCCTGGTTAAGGTAGCTGAGAGACGAAATTGGCCGCCCGAATTTGAGCCTCTTGGGTTCGAATTCGAGCGGCCCATCAGGAGGTCCCTACCGGTCCCCTGCTTGACCTATGACAAGAAAAATTCTTTCGCCAGCTGCATCCAGTCCTGGTCGGGGATTTGAGCTGTCACGTTGTCCATCGCGACGCCGCCATCCTGGGCAAGAGCCCCCAGGGCCATCGGCATCTTGCGCTGCAAGCGGCTGGCCGATTCTTCCGTCCACCAACGAGCCAACGCGCCGCCCAGCAGGTTGCGGAAGTTGGTCTTGGCATCGGGCGACTGCACAGTAACAAACCAGCCTTCGCCGTAGGGATCGCGCAACGCCAGTTTGGGATCGCGCGCGAGCGCGTCGTTGATATCAGCTACGCTGCCTTCGATTGGAGACACCATGTCTACTGTGCTTCCATCACGGTGCACGGTGCAGATCTTCTGGCCCTGGCGAATCCACTGACCCCGTTGCGGCAGCGTCACACGCTCCATCGTCCCCACCAGCTTGGAGGCAAAATCGTCCATCCCCACCCGTACCAGGCTGGGGCTCTCGTTCAGTGCCCAGGTGTGGCCAGGGTGATAGCGCAGGTTCTCCGGAACCTGGAACCCGCCCACCAGGCCTGGCTGCAGACGCGCGGCTTCGTGCTTGGAAGGCGCAACCTGCAACACCGGCTGCACTGCATGTTTCCGGCTGTAGAAATGATCGATGATCAGGAATGTCACGAAAGTTAAGAGGACCAGTAGGACTGTCATAAGTCACCTCCCTCGAGGGCTTTTTCTGAGCCGCTCGTCACCCTCTGTAAAGGCAATTGCCATGCCGCAACTCCACAAATCGCGAGCTGCCCCACTAATGATCGCGATGTGATTGAGTAACAGGCAGATACGCGAGAGATGATTTCATTCAGACGAAACTTGTGATGAAAGTTTCAACTGGATTTTGATGAGAATCGCAACGACGTTTTTCTCCACATCTGCCGGGTTGGAGAGCACTTCCAAGGAAAGGAGCACAAAATCAGCGTGTTGCCGAGACCAACCTGGCTGCTGAATCCCGCAACAGGCAAAGATGAGGAATGCAACGCCGAATTCACACGGGTGGAAGCGGGTCTTCGCCCACCTCGGCGGGATATCTGAAGTTAACCCTATCTAGCAAAGCTTCATCTGGCAAAGCTTCCGATGAAGGCACTACGCTTGCCATGCAGATCCCAGGAGACACCCAGCCCAGGACCCCGGTACTGATCTGTGACCGCAACCGCCGGCATCGAATGGGCCAATTCTGTCAATGGCGGATAGAACGTCACTTCATTGCCGCAGAGGTGATCCTTCTCGCCCAGCGAGCGGGTCTGTACCGTGACGAACTGGCCGGCGCGCAGCAGCGCGAACCCGTGTTGTTGCTGGCTGACCTCGAATTCGACGGGCGCCGCAATCACGCGCTCCACGTGCTCCAGCAGTTTGCCACCCATGTGGTGAGCGAAGTCTTCCAAGGCAGAGCGCTGGCGGTCGTTGGCCTGGTCGTCAACCATGAGAACGGCTTGTGCGGGATAAGGATTCTCGTAGGGATCACCCAGCGTGCCCTTTGCCCGTACGGCCGCCGCGACCGAAAGGCCGTCGAGTGGCACGCCATTCCACGTTCCACTTTGCACGTGCCAGGCAAGGATGGCCTCGTTTCCCACCAGGTTCACTTCGCCATTGGCGAAACACTGGCCAGTGTAGACATCGGCACTGCGCGTTTCCAGATAGTCGCCGCTAATCTGCTGAGCGGCTGCGGAAAGAGAAAACCCAAGAACTGCCACCAAGGCACTGACCGGCACACGGTAACGCATACGGAACTCCTCGCCCCACTTAGGCTCATTCTATTGTACGGGAAAACCGGAGCTGGTTGTAAGCAGTCAATCCGCAAATTTCCTAAATTGTGGAGAGAGAAACGTAAAATCAAGCGCTGAAGCCGATGGGGCAATGACAGAGGTTAATTGTCTAGTTTGTTCCCCGGGTACTTGAGTTAATAGAAGCTGGAAACTATTCCCCGTCGACTAACGTACAGGTAACAAGCGAACGTGTGGTTTCTGACGCGTTCTGTTTGACTACCATGCGGCGACCACCTACCATCGGAAATACCAGTCTTCCAGGCGCGGACTACCCATGATCAGCGAAACCATCTCCCATTATCGTGTCCTGCACCAACTCGGTGGAGGAGGTATGGGCGTGGTCTACGAAGCCGAGGACCTCAACCTCGGCCGCCACGTCGCGCTCAAGTTCCTGCCCGAAGACATGGAGAAAGATCCGCAGGCGCTGGAGCGCTTTCAGCGCGAGGCAAGATCCGCTTCGGCGCTGAATCACTCGAATATCTGCACCATTTACGAAATCGCAGAGGAAAACGGGCGGCATTTCATCGCCATGGAGTTGCTGCAGGGCGGAACCCTGAAGAGCCTGATCGAAAAAGGGTCGCTGGAGATGAGCCAGGTATTGGAACTGGCGATCCAGATCGCCGATGGCCTCGAAGCAGCCCACGCCAAGGGAATCGTGCATCGCGACATCAAGCCCGCCAACATCTTCGTCACGCAGCGGGTGCAGGCGAAGATTCTCGACTTCGGCTTGGCGAAGTCGGCCCGACCTGCTTCGGTCGCGATCGGGAGCAACACGACGATGGGCAGCTCGCGGCCGAGTGACGTCATGCTCACGCATCCGGGCAGTACGGTTGGCACGGTCGCGTATATGTCTCCCGAGCAGGCCAAAGGAAAAGAACTGGATGCGCGCACCGATCTGTTTTCGTTCGGCGCCGTCTTGTACGAGATGGCTACCGGCAACCTTCCTTTTCGCGGCGACACTTCCGCCATCATTTTTGAAGCCATTCTGAACCGCACTCCGGTGTCTCCGGTTCGGTTAAACCCCGAAGTCCTACCCAAACTGGAAGAAATTATCGGCAAGCTGCTGGAGAAAGATCGCGACCTGCGCTATCAGAGTGCCGCCGAAGTTCGAGCGGATTTGAAGCGCCTCAAGCGAGACAGTGAGTCATCGCAATTGGCCGCGATTTCCAGCGGGGAAGTCCCGGTTCCTGATACCAGGCCAGTTCCCAGAACGACAACTCTGGGCAAGTATGTGGCTATTGCCGGAGTGTTGGTGGTCGCGTTGGCCCTGGCAATGTTCGTCTCCGTGCGCCGGGGACGCGCCATGACCGAGAAGGACACGATTCTGGTCACCGATTTCGTGAACACCACTGCCGATCCGGTCTTTGATGGAACGCTGAAAAAAGCGCTGGCAGTCGATCTCGAGCAATCCCCTTACCTGAATGTTTTTCCGGAACGAAAAGCGCAACAGACGTTGCAATTCATGGGACGGGCGCCGGACGAGCGCGTCACCAGTGAAATCGGGCGCGAAATCTGCCAGCGCAACGGCATCAGGGCGATGCTTACCGGCTCGATCGCGAATCTGGGGAATCAATTTGTAATCACTCTGGAGGCGATGAATGCCGCCAGCGGCGATTCTCTGGCTCGTGAACAAATTCAGTCGGGCAGTAAAGAAGAAGTTCTGAACGCGCTGCACAAAGCCACGTCCGCGCTACGCGGCAAGCTGGGTGAGTCGCTGGCGTCGGTGCAGAAATTCGATAAGCCGCTTTCGGAAGCGACCACTTCTTCCCTGGAAGCACTGAAGGCTTTCACCCTCGGCGACATGACGCACGCGGCGGGTCTGGAACTGGAAGCCCTGCCCAGTTATCAGCGCGCGGTGGAACTGGATCCTAACTTCGCGATGGCCTATGCGCGATTGGGTGCCGTGTACAACAACCTGGGCCAGTCACAATTATCCGAACAGAACCGGCAAAGAGCGTTCGAACTGCGCGATCGGGCCAGCGGACGCGAAAAGCTGTACATCATGTCGCACTATTACGCCGACGCTGGGCAACTCGACAAGGGCATTACCGCGCTGGAGATGTACAAGCAGACCTATCCGCGAGATTCCATTCCCTACAATAACCTGGCCAGCATCTACCTGCAGTTGGGACAATTCGAGAATGCCGTGCAGAACGCGCGCCTATCGATCGAGACAGATCCCTCCAGCGGGTCTGGCTACGAGAACCTGGCGGCCGCGTACATGGGTTTGAACCGGCTGGACGAAGCCAAGTCTACTTTGAATGCTGCACTTCAGCACAATTTGAATTTTCCCAGCCTGCATACCATGTCCGCCACCTTGGCTTGGGCTCAGGGCGACGACGCGACCCTGGAGAAGGAGTTACAACAGGCCGCAGCAGCGCCTAATGGCGAGTACATGGTGGTTGGTTATCGAGCCAGCTTGGCCGATGCGCGGGGACAGTTGAAACAGGCCCGCGGCTTTATTCGTAAGGCCAACGACGCGGCGGTCCGTCTCAACCTGAAGGAACTGGCCCCTCTTATGCTGGCGCAACAGGCCGACTCTGAAGCGGTAGTCGGCAATCATGCTCAGGCCGTGAACTGGGCAAGCGAGGCTTTGAAGGCGACGAATTCCCCCCAGGTCGAAGTCAGTGCTGCTTATGCGCTGGCGATATCAGGCGAGGAAAAAAAGGCGCTCAGCCTGGCCGACGATGTTAGTCGCCGTCGTCCCAACGACACGATGACGCAGTTCGTTTATGTTCCGATGATCCGCACGTTGGTCCAGTTGCAGCATGGCGACACGGCTAAGGCTATTGACCTGCTGGATACCGCAGCCGTTTACGGTCGCGCGAATTCCGGTGTGAGCTATACGCGTGGCTGGACTTACCTTAAGGCAAAGCAGGGGGCGGAAGCGGCGCAGGAGTTTCAGAAGATTCTGGATCTCAAAGCTTGGTACGGTCTTGATGTGCTGGTTCCGCTTGCACGTCTCGGATTGGCGCGTGCGTACGCTCTTCAAGGCGATAACGCGCGCAGCCGCGTAGCCTATCAGGATTTCTTTGCTGCGTGGAAGGATGCGGATCCAGATGTTCCTGTGCTTAAGCAAGCCAGAGCTGAGTATGAGAAGGTAAAGTAGGCGCCAGGCTTTAGCCTCTCGGCTCTAGCTTGTGCTCGGTGTGCTCGCTTGCGAAGCCAAAAGATCGAGACCGGGTGCAAAGTTTCGGCCGGCCGATTTCGAGAAAACACGGAAATCCGGCCGGCCGAAACAACCAGAGTTAATAGCGAAGGGCCTTCCGCTTATTTCTTCAAAGTCCGGATGTACTTCACCAGTTCCTGGATCTGCTCCTTGGTGAGTTTGCCTTCATAAGCCGGCATGGGCTTTTTGCCCTTCTCCATCACAGTGGCGAGCTCCTCGTCCGACAGCTTCTGCACCTCAGGCGAGCTCAGATCTTTCAACTTCAGCTTCGTGCCCATGGGGGTATCGCCTGCGCCGGTTGCTCCGTGGCACGACGCACATTTCGTCTTGTACAGATCGGCTCCCGTGTCAGCCGCAAACGACGAGGTGGCAAATAACACTGCGAATGTCAGGACTACGATTGAGGCCCGGATAAGATTCTTCATCTGTTTGCTTCTCCTATAGGATTTCGCGAAGGTGGCCAAGGGCGCGCCTCCATATTAAGTAAGATGCACTTGCCCCGCCACAACTACGCGTTTTGTATGTCGCTGCAAAGTAAGCTATATGGAGGCCAGGAAGCAAGAGGATGTTGTCTTTGGCGGGGAAAAACACACGCAGCGAGTGTGATATCCCGCAATCAGCGGCCATCTGGGAAACGGAGCAGAACGGCTTCGCCCTTCCAACTATCTGAAAACAAGAAACCTTCGAGCGCGCCGCAGGGGCACGTTCTTTGGCAACCAGGGTGCGATTGTCACACCGGAGTTTCTCCGGGAGAGTGCCTTGGAACCCAGCTTGATGGTCATTGGCCTGAACTTCCGCACGGCCCCGGTTGCCATTCGAGAACGTTTCTGGATCAGCGAAAATCGCCGGTGTGAAGCCCTGGTGCAACTGTCCCGTGCCGAAGGAATCGACGAGATCGTGGTGCTGGCCACCTGCAACCGGACCGAATTCCTGCTTTGGGCCAATGATGCGACTCTGGCCTCCAACTCGGTACTGCGCTTCCTGACTGCGGAATACGATCTCCGGCTGTGCGAGTGGAAGCATTTCTACCGCTTGCTGAACGAAGCTGCTCTGCTCCATATCTTCCGCGTGGCTTCTAGCTTGGACTCGATGGTGATCGGTGAGCCGCAGATTATTGCCCAAGTGAAGGGGGCATGGCAGCTGGCGCAAAAGGTTGGGACCACCGGCCGGTTCCTGGACGCGGTGCTCCAGAAGGGGTTGACCGTCTCTAAGAAAGTGCGCAACGAAACGGCTATCGGAAATGCGGCAATATCGATCCCTTATGCTGCCGTTGAAACCGCCCGTCAATTGTTTGGTTCGCTGGAAGGCCGCAAGGTCCTGCTGTTGGGTGCGGGCAAGATGAGCGAATTGTCCGCACGCTGCCTGGCCAACCACGGCGCGAAGTCAGTGTGTGTTATCAATCGGACTCTGGCCCACGCCGCGGACTTGGCGGGTAAGCTGGGCGGGGTTGCGATCCCTTTTGAGGAACGCTGGCGGCACCTGGTGGAAGCCGACATTGTGATCAGTTCCACCTCCTGCCCGCACACCATCTTGAGCCGGGAAGAAGCCGAAATCATCGCCCGCCAGCGGAATGGCCGGCCCTTGTGCCTGGTCGACATTGCGGTGCCGCGTGACATCGACCCTGCGGTGCGTGAGGTAGACGGGATTTTTCTGTATGACATCGATGATCTCGAGAAGGTCGTGAAGCACAACGCGGGCGAGCGGGAAGCAGCTGCCGCCGATGCCCAGAAGATCGTTCTGGCAGAAGCCAAAGGCTTCCGCAGCAAGTTACTGGCCGAGCGTGTGGTTCCTACTATTGTGGCCCTGCGCCAGCGGCTGGACGGTATTTGCCGGCAAGAACTGGAAGTTTTCCGCCGAGAGCATGGGCCTTTTTCCAAGGACCAGGACCAGGTATTAGACGCGGTGGCGTCCCGGATCACGCAGCGAATTGCAGGCTCGCTGGCCCGTGAACTCAAAGAGCTTCCTGAAAAGCTGGAGCAGGAGCAACTGACACAGGCGGTGCAGCGCCTGTTCCACCTGGAAACGACGGAAACGGCGCTTGCCGGCACCACACACTGAGTAAGTGCCTGGTCCTCCTCAATCGGCAAAGCGGGGGAGTCCGGATAAACGGGCTCCCCGTATTTCTTGTTCTGTCATGCTGCATGCCATTTACCCGCCCTTACCCGTTCCGCTCGTGCAATTTCCCACGTATAGTAGTAACTAGCAGCGGTTGTCGAAGGGCACTAGGATGGCTCGACCAACCACCCAACGTCGGGAATCAAAATCTTCGCCTCGCGCAAAGCAGAAGCTGGCGGACATGCTCGTGTCCCCCAGTTTCCTGGAAGCCGTTCCCGACGCCATCGCAGCCGTCGACCAGGCAGGCATCATCCTTCAGGTCAATTCGCAAACCGAGCACCTCTTCGGTTATTCGCACGAAGAACTGATCGGGCAGAACATCGAGATGCTGGTGCCGGAGCGGTATCGTCATCAGCATCAGGGGCATCGCGATAATTACACGGCGCACCCTAAGGTCCGCCGCATGGGCGCGGGCCTCGATCTTTACGGAAGGCGCAAGAACGGCTCAGAATTCCCCGTCGAAATCAGCCTTAGCCCAGTACCGACCGCGCACGGAGTTCTGGTGCTGAGTGCGATCCGCGATGTCAGCGACCGCAAACGGACTGAAGAAGAACTGCGCCGGGCGCACCAGGAATTGGAGCGCAGAACCGATCAGCAGCTCCGGGAATACCAGAACCGCCTGGCCTTAATTGTCGATTCCTCCGAAGACGCAATCCTGGGCAAGGACCTGGACGGGTTCATCACCCATTGGAACAAAGGCGCCGAGCGCATCTATGGCTACACCTCCGACGAGATGGTTGGGAAACCTATCTCTCTGCTGGTCCCCAAGGATCAGCCCGACGAAATTCTTGGCATAATGCAGAAGATTCGGCGCGGCGAGAGCGTCGAGCATTACGAATCGGTGCGCGTGACGAAAGACGGGCGGCATTTGCAGATGTCGATTTCCGTCTCTCCCATACGCGATTCGGCTGGCAAGATCGTGGGAGCCTCCACGATTGCCCGCAACATGACCGCCCAAAAGAGAGCGGAAGACCAGCTCCGCCAGGCGCAGAAAATGGAGGCTATCGGACGCCTGGCCGGCGGCGTCGCGCACGATTTCAACAACATTCTGGGAATCATCACGGCTTGCGGTGAACTGCTGCGCGACCGGGTTGAACCCAAGGCTGAACCGTACATCCAAAATATCAAGACAGCCGCCGAGCGCGGCGCGTCGCTGACCCGGCAACTGCTGGCCTTCAGCCGCAAGCAGGTGGTGCAGCCCAAGGTGCTGGACCTGAATGAACGGTTAAAAGAGACCAGCAAACTCTTGCGTCCCCTGATGGGCGACGACGTCGAAATTGTGATTAATCCACAATCGAGCTCAGCGCTGGTCGAGATCGACCCGGGGCAACTTGACCAGATCTTGTTGAACCTGGCCGTGAATGCCCGCGATGCCATGCCGCGCGGTGGGAAGTTGATTCTGGAAACGGCGGCTATGGATTTTGACGAGGCCTTCGGCGCACAGCATCCTCCTATAGCCGCCGGCAAATATGCCTTGCTGGCGGTGAGCGATACCGGCATCGGTATGGATGCGGCTACCATCTCGCGGATCTTCGAGCCTTTTTTCACAACCAAAGAGCTGGGCAAAGGTACTGGTCTGGGATTGGCAACGGTTTACGGCATCGTGCGGCAGAGCGGAGGCTACATCTGGGTTTACAGTGAACCGGGACGCGGCACTACCTTTAAGATGTATCTTCCTTCGGCCGAAGACAAGATTGGGGCCGAGGCCGACTCCGAGGCGGAAGCGGTCCTGCCCAAGCGACATGGGACTGCGATCCTGCTGGTGGAAGATGACGAGCTCATGAGAAGTTTGACCAAACAGATGCTGGAAGAACATGGTTACACTGTCCTCGAGGCTAGGGACGGAAAAACGGCGCTGGACATCCTTGCCTCGAATCATGCGGCGATTGACTTGATGCTGACAGACGTAGTCATGCGCGGCATAAGCGGTCCGGAATTGAGTGTGCGCCTCCGCAACTCACACCCCGATGTGAAACTCGTCTACATGTCGGGCTACACCGGTGAGCTGATCGCGGAGCACGACGTTTTGCAGCCCGGCATTACCCTCCTGGAAAAGCCGTTCACGCGGGCGGCCCTGCTGACCACTATCCACACTGTTTTGGGGTGAAGCGTCCGCCGTATAGGTAGAGACGGGGCTGGCCCCGTCTCCAGCGAGTTCAGACGCGCAAGCCGCATCGCTACCATACAACCTAGACTAGGCACGCTAAGAATCTCCGTGCCTCCGTGGTCGATTTTTGCAGATTGGTAGACACGGAGCTTGCCCCGTTTCCTGCGAGTTCAAACGCGGCAATCTCTACCACCAGAACCAGTCTGCCGACCCCACTCGGCCCAGGTCCTAAACCTACCCAAAGATATTTGAAATTTTGATCTCCATCGGTCTTTTGTCCGATGATTTTGTTGTCAAAGCAAAGTCAAAGGGAGAGACCGATGGAGACATTTGCAAAGCTGTTTGGCAGCCTGCTGGCTTTGGTATACCACTGTTTCGACCGTCTCGTCATTCTGGGTCATCTGCCCTTGCTCACCCGCCCCGAGAACATCTCCACTTCTTTCGCGACATCCACCAGGTGAAGACCATCAGCAAGGAAGTCTTGCGTCAGCGAACCGACGATTACCACCGCTGGGTGGAAGCTTTTGCCAAGAAACGTAAGATCCCCATGGAGTGGGCCGAGAAAGGCGTCCGCAAAGAAGACTACGTCCGTCCCCACCTGCGACGAATGGAGCGCCGGAATCAGGTCGGGGTCTACTTCATCCTGAAACCTTCGACTTCCTCGGCCTGAAGCATATCTGCGCCCGCAGCCGGAGGGGAAAGTTCACACTGCACGTGAAGACGATCGCGAAAAGGTTCCGCAGGGGGCTAAAGGCGATCGCCGACTGGTGCAAGCAGCACCGGCACGACCCTGTGGCGGAGCAGCAGAAGACCCTCAACGCCAAGCTCCGCGGTCACTACCAGTACTACGGGCGCCCCACGAACTACCTCAGTCTATGGCAGTTCTACCGGAGGGTCCGACGTATCTGGCGTGAGTGGCTGAGTCGCCGTACACGGGGAAGGCCGCTGACGTGGGATCGATTTACGGAAATCCTACGCCACTATCCGCTGTTGCGACCTCGGATCACACACTCCTGGGCGGGCGCGGGGAGTCTCGCCTGAAGAACCCGCTGCAGAAAATCTGCACGGCGGGATCCGTGAGGGGGGAGATCCCCGGCGGGCCATGGTGGACTTATCCGGGCACGAAGCTGGAAACGGCGGACACAGCCAAAGAACACCTACCGCTCACCGGGGCTCCTCTACTCGGAGTAGCTCTTTGAAGCCTTGGCATCCCCTTCTCACACGTGAAACACTTGATAATTTCGATGCACGTCGCCGCTTTGGAACAAGCCCCCTCGCGATGCCAACCGAGGATCTATCCTGCCATATTGAGCACATTGTCGCCGAGAACGTGACCGATAGGGATTGAGATTGTGATCCCCCGTCCCCGTCCGCGCCCACTCATGGACAAGTCCGCGGCACCATTAACCGAATTCGCTTAAGTTAGCGCTTATGTCGAGGCACCCCGCTGTCCGCGCCCTGCCTGTGCCGACATGTCGGCAAGCGGCGGTCACTGAATGATGGTGAGCCGAGTCACGGTGATCAGTGACGGGCAGCATTGTCACTCATTCCCGCCCAAGGGCATGCTTAGTTAATACCGCGAGACTTGCTCCTTGTTTCGTCGCAAGAACGTCGCTTCGCCGATACATCTGGCCCCGTTTTTTTTGGGTTTCGGGAGGTTTATCCGTGAAGCGATTCTTAGTTGCATTCATCACCTTTCTTGCAGTTCCACTAATACTGTTGTCTTATAGCTCTAATCCACCTCTCTCTCGAACAGGCGCCCCCGGCGAAAGCACCTGCGCCGGTTGCCACAGCGGAGGTGCCATCAGTGGTAACGTAAGCGTAGGTTTTGCCGGAGGTACAGGTTACACTCCCGGCACCACGAAGCGACTCACTATCACAGTTAACGCGCCCACTGCCAGTGCCAGGGGTTACGAATTGACCGCGGTTCAAGCCGGTGCCACCTCAACCGGCGCTGGCACCTTCGCGGCAGCGGACGCCAACAGCGGGGTCCGGCTAGGCACCGGAACCAACAGCACGAAGTCCTATGCGGCCCAAACGAATTCCGGCGTTTCCACATATTTGGTTGACTGGAGCCCCCCAGCAACCAGTGTAGGGAGCGTGACATTTTATGTTGCAGCAGTGGGCGGCGACGGGGACGGAAGCGAAGCAGGCGACTCTGTTTAT
>Ga0209801_1000187_pt1 | contig 42685 bp, 39 predicted proteins | sample GraSoiAngelo_127_FD_185884 | JGI IMG/M metagenome (GOLD analysis project Ga0209801, IMG submission 185884) | Grasslands soil microbial communities from the Angelo Coastal Reserve, California, USA - 14_0927_09_40cm (SPAdes) (version 2) | ecosystem: Environmental > Terrestrial > Soil > Grasslands ... | reverse complement strand
AGACAAACGCCTCGACCGACACCGCGGTACGCCGCTCGCCGTCCACCCAGTCGTAGCTCGTGCGCAGGACACCCTCGTGCATGTCGAGCGTCTGGCGATAGTCCCGCAGGCTGGTCGTGTCGAGCGTGGCCTGGCCGAGCCAGTGTTGGCCGTCGAAGACGTCGATCGCGTTCCAGGCGGGGAGGGCGGCGATGCGCGGCACGTCGCCCGGGGCATGATCGTAGATGCCGGCGGCGAACGAGGGCGCGGCGGTGGTGCCGAGCGGAGTGGAGACGAGGCTGAACGCGCCGTTGCCGATGAAGGCGGGGGCGCGGTACATGGGATCGGTGGTGGTGACGACGAACGTCGAGTCTTGGGCGGCCAGCGAGACGGTGAGGAACAACAACGACGTGGCCAGTGAAAAGGTAGGGGCGCAGCGTGCTGCGCCCCTACAGGTTTGGATCGCTGGCCCGCGGGCCATCGGGTCAGAACTTGTAGCCCATCGACACCATCAGCGCCCGCGGTAGGATCGGGCGCGCGAGGAACAGGGCGCTCGTGAACCCGCCCACGAGGCTCAGGCGCGGGTTGCCCTCTTCCAGACCGATGGACTGGTAGGCGTTGAGCAGGTCGGCCCGGATCGTAATGCCGTTCGACGGAATGACGTACTGCGCCCCCAGGTTGAGATAGGTGTACGTGGGGAGCTTGTTATCACAGCCGATAGCGGAGGTGCACCGCCGGTCTACGAAATGGAAGTCGGCATCGAAGCTCGCTCCCGACCTCGCCCCGTACGTAACCGCGAGGTTCCCGACGATAGGCGGCACCCCCGACAAGATGGTGCCGACGTCCGCGCCCGTGGGGCACTGTTGCGCGTTAGCCCCTGTGGGGCAGCTCGCGTACACGGCCCGGAGGAACGTCCAGTTGGTGACGGCGCCAAATCCGCTATTCGGCAGATGCCCCGATCCCTCGAGCTCGAGGCCGTAGGAGCTCACTGACGGATTGGCCTGGATGATCCAGATCGACTGACCTGTGATGGGATCCAGGACGAGGCCCTGGCTCACGATGTCCTTCAGGATGGTGTAGAACCCGTCAAGCGTAACACCGAAGTTTCGCGAGGCATGCTTCACCCCGATCTCCCCGGTCCAGTTGCGCCTGGAGCCGAGCAAGTTGACTTGCTGCTGGGCCGACGCGTTCAAGAACTCATCGAGCGCCGGCATCTTGTAGGCTCGACTTCCGAGCGCGTACACGGAGGTCTGATCTGTGAGGGCATAGTTGAGACCGATCGAGGCCGCCCAGTCGCCGATGCTGCGGCTGAAGTGCCGGTAGGACGCGTTTTGCCCCCAAATATCCTGATCGAACAGGGTCAGCGAGTTGAGCGTGTCGCCGTTGACGGGCGTGGTCGTCGTGGTCTGCGACGTCTGCACGTAGTCGTCGTTTTCGTAGCGCACGCCGAGGTCGGCGCGAACCTTCTCGCTCAGCTTGAAGGAGCCGCCCAACACCGCGGAGAAGACCGTGGTCTGTCCTGTACCGTTGACGTAGTTCGACGTGAACCGGCGGAAACCGTTCTTCGTCGCGGCGAAACTCGCCGGAAGAGTAAAGGTGGTGCTATCCTTGGCGCCTGCCGCCGTCGTATCGCGGAAAATCACGGTTGCGCTGTTGACGGTGAGGTCGACGAAGTGTGGGTTGTCCTGAACGTCCGTCAGGATGTCCGTGAAATACCAATTGTTCTGCTGCGAGTAGTTGGCAAAGTAGATGCCCAGCGAGATGTTGTGCCCACCCTCCAACGCCTTGTTGAACGTCAGCTGATCCTGAAATGCCGAGATCGGCTTCGACACGTGCCACTCGCCGCCGGGGGAGAGCAGCCCGTTGGAATTGTTGTACAGGGTCGGGCTCCCCGAAGCGGTGAGCACGTTGGGGTATGTGAGCGTAAACGTCGGCGTTCCGACCACCCCCGTGCCGGCTGCGCAATTCGTTCCGGTTTTGGCGCCATTGCATATGAAGCGGCCGCCCGGAATCGTACCGTTCTTCTGGAGCACATTGAAGGCGTAACTTCCCCAATAGCTCGTCAGGTACTGTTGGACCGCCGCCGTGTCCGTCATGACGTCGAACGGGACGATCGCGTTCCACTCCTGCTGGTTCTGCATGATCTGAGCGGCGTTCTCGATGTTCCAGCCCTTCGTGAGATTGAAGCCCGCGGTGGCGGTGAGCCAAAACGCCTTGGTGCGGAGCCCGTTGTCGAGGGGTAACGTTAGCTGGCCGTCCGGTGTAGGAACGGTGATTCCGTTGCCCTCGTTCGTGTTCATCGATCCATAATCGGAGAACCCTGGGACGTACTGGGGACTACTGCCAAGGCCGCCGCTGAACGGGAGGTCCAGGATAAACTGATTCCGGTCGTCGATGATCTTAAGCGAGGTGCGGAAGTATCCGTTGCCAAAGTTTCGCGTCAGGCTGGCCTTCAACTGTCCACCCGTCGTGCCAGGAAACCCGGGATCACGCACGCCCCGGTTGTAGCGATAATAACCACCGACGTTGAACCGCCAGTCCTGCCCGATCGGCCCGTTGACGTTGAAGTCGGTCCGAGCGAGCGCCCCGGTGCCACCGTAGGCCATGAGACTTCCCTGCGCCTCCGGGCCACCGGTCTTGTTGATCAGGTTGACGATCGCGCCCGGTGTGTTCGAGCCGAAGAGAGCCGACCCTGCGCCCCGCACGACCTCCATGCGGTCGACGTTCTCGTCCATGCGGAACAGGTTATCGGCGTTCATGAAGAAGGTGTGCATCGTGGGGAACACTGGCAGCCCATCTTCCATGAACATCACGTACTCGACGCCCAGGATACCACGCATCGTGATGTTCTCGTTCACCTCACCACCGGAGCTTTCCACCCGCGTGAACCCCGGGACGTAGCGCAGCGCTTCAGTCGTACTGCGTGGTGCCGCCTGTACGAGATCGGCAGCGCTCAACACCGTCGTTGCGTTGCTCGTCTCGAGCTTGGTGCGCGGCGTCGCCGTGCCGGTCACGACGACCGCCTCGAGCTTCAGTGGATCGACGGCCAACGTGAAGTCCGCGGTCGCCGCCCTCCCTGCCCCCACGCTCACGGTCTTGGTCTGGCTGCGATAACCGATAAGGCGGACCCGCAGTGTGTGTGAGCCCGCTGGGACGGCTTCGATTGTGTAGGCGCCGTTCCCGCCCGTCACCCCGCCCTTCCCGACTTGTTCGACGGTGACCTGGGCGCCAGAGAGCGGCGCGCCTTGCTCGTCCGTCACCTTGCCGCCGACCGATCCAGTTTGCCCACCCTGCGCCAGTGCGCGCGCGCCGGGGAGTATGAGGGCGAGCGCCGCAGCCGCGGTGAGAGTGCGCCAACCACGAATACTCAGCATACGAATTCCCCTCCGTGGAGTGAGAGATGCCACGGTCCACAACCGGCCGGACCTGCGTCCAACGTCACGACCGACTGGGTCATCTGTCGCGGGGCCTACAATGCCCGCCTTCTACGCAGTCGTCAAGGAGCCCTAAATTGAGACGGCGCCGTGGTTGTAGCGCCTTTGCCACAAGTACATCGGCACCCCGATCGCGATGAGCCCTGCGCCTACAGCCGCGTGGATGGGATTCGCCAGCACGGAGCTCGCCACCACGTACGCCGCCGCGATCACGAACAGCGCGGGTGTCCAGGGATAGCCGGGCACCCGGAACTCGGCACCAAGGGATCGGTCGCGTGCCCGGTAGACGAACAGGCTCGCCGCCGTGAGGCCGAAGAAGATCCAGTCGCCGAAGGCCACGTAGCTCACGAGCTGCCCGAAGGTCCCGGAGAGGGTCAGGACGATCGCCCAGGCGGCCTGGAGTAGGAGGGCGGCGGTGGGCGTCCGGTGCACCGGATGCAAGCGCGCGAGCGCAGGGAAAAACACGCCGTCCGCCGCCATCGCCTGAAAAACCCGCGGGGTCACGAGGATCACGAGATTCAGGAATCCAAACGTCGATACCGCGATTCCGGCCGAGATGATCGCGCTGCCGATCGGGCCGAGGACCGTTCGCATCACGCCGGCCGCGGGTGCCGAGCTGGTGGCGAGGCCCCCGGGCCCGAGCGCGCGCAGATACGCCACGTTGGCCAGCAGGTAGACCGCAACCACAACCACGACGCCGAGCACGAGCGCGCGGGGCAGGTTCCGCTCGGGGTCGACGATTTCTTCGGCGATGAAGTTCGTTTGCTGCCAGCCGCCATACGTGAACAGAATGGGGACGAGGGCGGTACCCAGAGAAACCACCACTCCCCACAGCCCCGCCGGGGCCGGAGAGGGCGGGAGAGGGCGGTAGAGGGCGGTAGAGGTCGAGAAAGACAGGCCGACGATGATCAGGGCAGCCAAGGCGGCGAGCTTGAGCACCGTGAAGACATTTTGTGTGACCGCCGCCGGCTTGACGCCGACGTAGTTCACGCCCGTGAGGAGTACGATCGCGCCCACCGCCACCGGCGCGGTGAGACGCGGAGAAAGCCCCGCCAGCGCAAGGGCATAGCTCGCGAACGTCACCGCGACCGCCGCGATCGCGCCGGTCGCAATCACTAAGAGAAGCGCCCAACCATACAGGAAAGCAGGGAGCGGACCCCAGGCGTCTCGCAGGTACACATACCCGCCCCCCACCCTGGGCCGCCGTGCGCCCAGCTCGGCGAAACAGAACGCTCCGACAAGTGCCACCAGCCCTCCGACTGCCCAGGCGATCAGAATGAACGAGGCGGAACCGACCTGGGCCGCGACCGTCGACGGCGTGAGAAAAATGCCCCCGCCGATGATGCCGCCGATCACGGCCATCGTGGCGGAGAACAAGCCGAGTCGGCGGGCGTACGTGACGCCGGTGACCGATGCGCTCACGCCGCAGAAGATGCCCGCGCCCGGCATGTTCGGATAGCGTTGCCCCCCTTCCCTCTGCGTGTCCTCCGGTGCACGTTGTTTTCATCTTCCGACGAGGACGCCCCTTCATGCCCCCCATCAGCTTTACCGTCAACGGCAAACGCGAGACCGTGAACGTCACACCCGACACGCCTCTGCTCTGGGTGCTGCGCGACAACCTGGGTCTCACCGGCACCAAGTTCGGCTGCGGCATCGCGCAGTGCGGCGCCTGCACCGTCCACCTGGACGGCGTCGCCACGCGCACCTGTGTGCTGCCGGTCGCGGCCGTCGCCGGGAAACGCGTGACCACGATCGAAGGCCTCTCCAAGAACCGCTCGCACCCGGTACAGCGGGCGTGGATCGAGGAAGACGTGCCACAATGCGGGTATTGCCAGTCGGGCCAGATCATGGCCGCAGCGGCGCTCCTCGCGAAGAATCCGCATCCCACCGACGCGGATATCGACGCAACCATGACGAACATCTGCCGCTGCGGGACCTACCAGCGCATCCGCGCCGCCATCCATCGTGCGGCGGGAGCGTGACATGAGCGCTCCCACGAACGTCAGCCGGCGCGAGTTCCTCGAGACCAGCGCCCTTGCGGGCGCGGGCTTCGTGATCGGATTCCACCTTCCGGCGACCGGTCGCCGCGGAGTCGCGTACCCGGCGCCGTTCGCGCCGAACGCCTGGCTGCGCATCAATCCCGACGAGAGCGTGCTCGTCATCGTGGATCGCTCCGAGATGGGCCAGGGCGTCACGACGTCGCTGCCGATGCTCCTCGCGGAAGAGCTCGACGCCGATTGGTCGAAGATCAAGATCGAGTCCGCCCCCGCGGATAAGGCGTACATCAACCCGATGTTCGGTATGCAGGGAACCGGCGGGAGCACGAGCGTCCGCGCCGCGTACACGCCGCTCCGCAAGGCCGGCGCGGCCGCGCGCGAGATGCTCCTCACCGCCGCCGCCGAGACGTGGGGCGTGGACAAGTCTGAATGTCGCGCCGAAAAGGGCGCGGTGATCCACGCGTCGAGCAAGCGGAGGCTCACCTACGGGAAGCTCGCGGCGAAAGCGGCAACCGTCCCCCTGCCCCACGACGTCCCGCTCAAGGATCCCAAGGATTGGAAGATCCTCGGCACGCGAGTCCAACGGCTCGACACGCCACCCAAAGTGGACGGCGGCGCGCAATTCGGGATCGATGTGAAGGCGCCGGGCCTCCTGGTCGCCCTGGTCGCGCGGAGCCCGGTGTTTGGCGGCAAGGTGAAGAGCTTCGACGCGGCCAAGGCGAAGGCCGTGCCTGGCGTGCGACAGGTCGTGCAGATCTCCGACGGCGTGGCCGTCGTAGCCGACGGCTACTGGCCCGCCAAGAAGGGACGCGATGCGCTCGACATCACCTGGGACGAGGGCCCCACGGCCAACGTCTCGAGCGCCACCATCTCCGAGCTGTTCGCGAAGAATGCCGAGCAAGAGGGCGCCATGGCCCGCCACGATGGGGACACCCAGGCCGCGCTGCAGCTCGCGACCTCCAAGGTGGAGGCGGTCTACGAGCTGCCGTTCCTGGCCCACGCGACCATGGAGCCGATGAACTGCACGGCGCACGTTCGCGCCGATGGTGTCGATATCTGGGCGCCCACGCAATTCCAGACGGGGGCACAGGGCCTGGGCGCTGGGATCGGCGGCGTGCCGCCCGAGAAGGTCAAGGTTCACACGACCTATCTCGGAGGCGGATTCGGCCGGCGGTTCGAGCTGGACTTCATTAAGGAGGCGCTCGAGACGTCAAAGGCCGCCGGAGCGCTGGTCAAGCTGATCTGGTCGCGCGAAGACGACATTCGTAACGCTCAGTACCGTCCCGCCAACCTCCACCGTATGCGGGCGGGGCTCGACGCCGCCGGTCAGCCGGTGGCGTGGACGCAGCGCATCGTCGCGCCGTCCATCATGGCGCGCGTGTTCCCCGATACCGTGAAGAACCGGCTCGACGGGGAGGCCGTGGAGGGGGGCGTGGGCATGCCGTACGCGGTGCCCAATGTCCACGTGGACTACGTCCTTACGGACACCGGAATCCCCGTGGGCTTCTGGCGCTCCGTGAACAATTCGTTCAATGGTTTCGCGGTCGAGACGTTCATCGACGAGCTGGCGTACGCGGCCAAGAAGGACCCGTATGAGTATCGCCGCGACCTGCTCGGCAAGGCGCCGCGGCATCTCGGTGTGCTCAATCTGGCCGCGAGCAAGGCCGGATGGGGAACGCCGCTCCCCGCGGGGCGCGCGCGGGGCATCGCCGTGTTCAAATCCTTCGACACCCACGTCGCGGAGGTCGCCGAAGTGTCGGTGGACTCGGACGGCGCGCCACACGTGCATCGCGTGGTGTGCGCCGTGGACTGCGGGCCGGTCGTGAACCCCGGCATCGTGGAAGCCCAGATGCAGAGCGCGATCGTCTATGGCTTGACGGCCGCGCTGTGGGGCGAGATCACGATCGACAAGGGACAGGTGCAGCAGAGCAACTTCCATAACTACCGGATGCTGCGACTCGCCGAGATGCCGGTGGTCGAGGTCTACATCGTGCCCAGCACGGATTCGCAGGGTGGCGTAGGGGAGCCGGGGACGCCGCCGATCGCGCCCGCGGTATGCAACGCGATCTTCGCGTTGAAGGGGAAACGGATCAGGAAGCTGCCGATCGGGAAGATCGTCTAGTCCTCACCCCCTGTCCCCCTCTCCGTTCCGGAGAAGGGGGACCAGGGGAGGGACGCATTGAGTTCCCCGTCTCCAAAGGGAGAGGGGGTCAGGGGGTGAGGACAAAGGGAGGTAATGCCCGTGGCTTCCACACTCTCCCGCCGCGATTTCGTCGAGACCGCCGCCGGCCTCGTCATCGCCTTTCATCTTCCGCGGGACCTCGCGGGTCCACGCGCCGCCGCGAAGGGGCCCTTTGCCCCGAACGCCTGGATCCGGATCGATACCGACGGGATCGTCACGCTTAGGCTCGACCGGTCCGAGATGGGTCAGGGCTCGCAGACCGGCCTCGCGATGATCCTCGCCGAGGAGCTCGAAGCCGACTGGTCGGCGGTGCGTCTCGGCCCGATGCCGGAGAATCCCGCCGGCTGGTCGCGCACGATGCGAACCGGCGGCAGCAACGCGATCCGGGGCTCGTGGGACCCGCTCCGCAAGGCGGGCGCCGCGGCGCGCGAGATGCTGCTACGGGCGGCAGCGGAGACCTGGGGGGTGGACAAGGGCGAGTGCCGCGTCGAGAAGGGCGCCGTGGTGCACGCCGCGTCGGGCCGGCGATTGTCGTACGGACGGCTCGTCACCCGTGCCGCGGCGCTCCCAGTGCCCCCCCCGAGCGACGTCCCGCTCAAGGATCCCAAAGACTTCCGGCTGCTGGGCACGCGCGTGCGCCGGCTCGACACGCCGGCCAAAGTAGACGGCAGCGCGGTGTTCGGGATCGACGTGAAAGTCCCGGGGATGCTGATCGCCTCGATCGAGCGGTCGCCGCTGCTGGGCGGAAAGATCAAAAAGGTGAACGCCGATGGGGCCAAGGATCTCCCCGGCGTGCGTCATGTGGTCGAGCTGGAGGCCAGCTCGTGGATGGGACCGGCTGGCGGCTGGGCGGCCGGGTGCGCAGCGGGCGTCGCGGTGGTCGCGGACACATACTGGCAAGCGGTGGTGGGGCGGCGCGCGCTGCAGATCGATTGGGACGAGGGCGACGCCGCGGCGGTCGACTCCGCGAGTGTGCGCTCGCGGCTCGCGGCGCTCGCCGAGCGACCGGCGGTCGTGGCGCAGACGATCGGCGACGCCGCGGCGGCGCTGGCCGGCGCAGCGAAGCGCGTCGAGGCCATCTACGACGTGCCGTTCGTGCACCACGCGACCATGGAGCCGATGAACTGCACCGCGCATGTGCGGCCCGATGGTGCGGACGTCTGGGCGCCGACCCAGAACCAGGGCGACGCGCAAAAGGTCGCCGCCCAGGTCTCCGGGCTGCCGGTGGACCAGATCCGGATCCACACGACCCTGTCGGGCGGCGGATTCGGGCGGCGGCTCGAGCCGGACTTCGTCTCGGAGGCGGTTCGAGTCTCGAAGGCCGTCGGCGCGCCGGTGAAGGTCATCTGGTCGCGCGAAGATGATATGCGCAACGGCTTCTACCGGCCCACCAGCTACAACCAGTTCGCGGCCGCGCTCGATGCCACCGGCCGGCCGGTGGCGTGGACACATCGGATCGCGGGCACGCCACTGCGCCTCAAATTCGGGCCCCTCGAAAAGGGGATCGACGATAGCCTGGTGGACGGCGCGATCGACCTGCCGTACGACATTCCGAACGTGCTCGTCGATCAGGCCACGCTGGAGCTCGCCCCCGTGCCGCGCGGCCCCTGGCGCTCGGTGGGGGTGTCGCACAACGGCTTCGTGACGGAGTGCTTCCTGGACGAGGTCGCCGCGGCCGGCGGGCGGGATCCGTTTGACCTCCGGCGCGAGCTGTTGCAGAAGAAGCCGCGGCACCTGCGCGCACTGATGATGGCCGCGGAGAAGGCGGGCTGGGGCACCCCGCTCCCAGCAGGGCACGGTCGGGGGATCGCGGTCGCCGAGTGGGGACCGACGGTCTGCGTCGAGGTGGCGGAGGTCGTGGTGGACGGTGACGGCACGGTCCACGTGCCCCGCGTGACGTGCGCGGTCGACTGCGGACCGGCGGTGAATCCCGGCCAAATCGAAGCACAGATGCAGGGCGGGATCGTCTTCGGCTTGAGCGCAGCGCTGTATGGCGAGATCACGCTCGCGGGCGGGCGCGTGGTGCAGGGCAACTTCGACACCTACCCCGTGGTGCGCATGCCGGAAGCGCCCGCCGTCGAGGTGCACATCGTGCCGAGTACCGACCCGCAGGGCGGCACCGGTGAGCCGGGCGTTCCCCCAATCGCGCCGGCGGTGTGCAACGCAATCTTCGCGGCGACGGGAAAGCGGATCAGACGGCTCCCAATAGGGAAGGTGATGGTCTAACAAAGGGAGCAGGGAGCAGGGAGCGGTACCTTCCGATGCATGGAGGGTACCGCTCCCCGCTCCCAGCTCCCGTCTAAGGCTGCCGTCGCCACAGCCGAGCGACCAGCCAGTCCACCAGGCGATCGGGGAGTCGCAGCAGCAGGCGATTGAACCAGGTGTGGGCCGATACCACTCGGCGGATCGGGGGCCGGCGTGCGGTGAGCGCGTGCGCGACGAGCCGCGCTACGCGATCCGGGCGCGGCGCCTCTTCGGCGGCGCGCAGGGCACGGCGCCGGAGGCGCTCCATCATCGGCTCGTACGGCGTCCCCCGGTACCGGCTCAGGTCCATCGCCGCGGCCTTGTTCCAGATCCGGCTGCGGAAGGTCCCCGGCTCGATCACGATGACCTTGACGCCGAACGGGATGAGCTCGCGACGCCAGCTGTCGGAGATGGCCTCGAGCCCGAATTTCGACGCGGCATAGGGGCCCATGAACGGCAACGCCGCCCGGCCCGCCACCGAGGTGATGTTGACGATGCGGCCTCGCGCCGCCTTGAGGAGCGGGAGGAACGCCTGCGTCACGGCTACGGCGCCGATGAGATTGACCTCGAGCACCTGCCGGATGTGAGCGATCGGGAGCAGCTCGAGCGGGCCGCCGGCCGGAATCCCGGCGTTGTTGACGAGCCCGATGAGCGGCGCCGCGCCGAGCGCCTGCGTCACCTCGTCGCGGGCGCGCGCGATGCTCGCCTCGTCGGTGACATCCATGCGGACCGGCGTGACGCCGTCCTTCGCGATAACCACCCCGTCCTCCGCCCGGCGCACGGTGCCGAACACGCGAAACCCTCGAACGGCCAGGTGCCGGGCGATGGCCGCACCGATGCCGGACGAGACTCCCGTCACCACCACGCTTCCGCTCATTCGTGAATTGTACGACGGGTGTGGCTTACTGCGCGATGCGATACACGGTGCCGTTTCCGGATAGGACGTACAGTTCCCCGTTCGCATCCTGACCAAATGAAGTCGGACTGCTGAGGCTGATGTTCGGAGTCCACAGGGTCCGTGTCGCCACGCCGCCGCCCGCAAACGTGAAGCTCCGCAGCCATCCACCGCACAGATCCGAGTAGAAGTACTGACCCGCGAGGGAAGGCGAGCGCGTGCCGCGGTACACAAAACCGCCGATTACTGCACAGTCTCCGTTTGAGTGGTCATATTCGACGGCCGGGAGTACGAGTCCGCTGGAACTGCATGGGTTCGGGTTGTAGCAATGCGCCCCTTCCATGATACGCCAACCATAGTTGAGCCCGGCCGTGTTCATGGGCTCGACGTCCACCTCCTCCCAAGTGTTCTGGCCGACATCCGCGATGTAGAGCAGCCCGCTGGGCGCGTCGAACGCATAGCGCCACGGGTTGCGCAGGCCCAACGCCCAGATCTCGGGAGCCCCACCTCCGTTCTTGAACGGATTACCCGTGGGAATCGCATACGGGTCACCGCCGTCTACATCGATCCGCAGCAGCTTGCCGAGCAGCGAATCGGGGTTCTGGGCCCGGTTCTGGGGATCTCCTCCCGAGCCGCCGTCGCCCATGCCGATGTAGAACATGCCGTCGGGCCCGAACATAACGAGCCCGCCCTTGTGGTTCGGATAGAGCGAAACGGGCTGGGGCTGGGTGATCCGCAGAATCAGCTTATGGGTGGCGCTGTCGGCGATGTTCGAGTCGGCGCTGACGGTGTACCGCTCAATCACCGTGTAGACCGTGTCGCTGGCGGCGCTGCTATGCGTGTAGTCCACGTAGAAGTAGTGGTTCGTCGCGTACCCTGGATGGAACGCAACGCTTAGCAACCCCTCCTCTCCACCGGACAGCACGCGATTGCTGATGTCGAGGAAAGGCGTTGCCAAGGGCTGCTGCTGCCCATGAGGCACGATGCGGATGCGGCCCGCCTGCTCGACGATGAACAGACGCTCCGTGTCGCCCGGCGGGGCGCTGAGGTACACGGGGCTCGACAACCCACTCGCGACGAGCTGGAGCCGCAGGCTGTCCCCCGCGGCGGGCGGTTCGCTGGGGCTGCCACCACACGCGAGCAGCGCGAGCGCGCCGAGCGGGCAAATGAACGCCAGGCGACGAGTCATCTGGAGCAAGATAGGACGGCTGACGCGATCGACTGTGACCCGCGCCACCTAGGGCGCGGCGAGCACCGGCCGCATCAACAGGCCGGTGGTCGAGACCCGAACCTCGTACCGCGCGGGCGCCCCGGCCGTGACGAACGCCGCCGAGCCGTACTCCGCGTCCACGAGCGGTCCGAGGAGCCGGCGGCGCGCCAGGAAGAACAGGTCCACGAGCGGTGGGCGGGCCAATTCGTAGGTCGTGTGCGGCTTGCGCCGCTCGTCCGTCACGTCGTTGTAGCGCCCCGCCACGCGGTCGAGCTCGAAATCGGTGTGCAACCCTAGCAGGTTCGCAAACGGGTGCCACTTGAGGATCCGGGCGTCTATATAAAAGGCATCCCCGGCGAGCTCATACATCGCAAGGCGGCGGTCCGGAAACACGATCGTCGCGCGAAAGCGCTGCGGTGCCACGGGCTCGGTGGTGACGGTCGCCGCGAGGACTTCGAGCGTGAGCGCCCGGTATCCCCGCAGGCCGACGATGATCGCGCCGACGAGTCCGGCGATCGCCAGGAGGAGGAGCCCGGCCAGGCCCCGGACGGCGCTCCCGGTCCAGCGGCGATCCGCGGTAGCACGGTACGCCCCGCGCAGGACGAGGAAACCGGCGGCGAGCAAGCACAGTCCCGTAATCGCGAGGCGGACGGGCATTTGGGGGTGGTCTAAGCTAATGCGCGAGTGAACTCGCGGCTTGAGCCGCGACCTGATCACGGAAACATGATTACTCTTAGGACCAGGATGCCACCGATCGACTCGACCATCCAGCTGCTCCGGCCGCCCCCTGCGGGCTGCGACGACATCCTGAGCTCGCGCGCGCTCGATTTTCTGGCGGCCCTTGCGCGTCGGTTCGAGCCGGAGCGGCGCCGCTTGCTCGAGCGTCGCGTCGCGCGCCAGAAGGAGCTCGACGCCGGCCGTCTGCCCGACTTCCTCCCCGAAACCCGGGACATCCGCGAGCGCGAGTGGACCGTCGCGCCGATTCGCCCCGACTTGACGGACCGCCGCGTCGAGATCACCGGCCCCGTGGAGCGCAAGATGATGATCAACGCGCTCAACTCGGGCGCGGACGTCTTCATGGCCGACTTCGAAGACGCCAACGCACCCACGTGGGAGAATAACGTCCGGGGCCAACAGAACGTGCGCGACGCGGTGGCGGGCACGATCTCGTACACGAGCCCGGAAGGAAAGCGCTACACGGTCGATCCCAAGACCGCGACGCTCGTCGTCCGGCCACGCGGCTGGCACCTGATCGAAAAGCACCTCCTGGTGGACGGTCAGCCGATCGCCGCCTCCCTCTTCGATTTCGGTCTCGCGTTCTACCACACCGCCGCCGCGCTCATCGCGCGCGGCTCGGGGCCGTACTATTACCTCCCGAAGCTCGAGAGCCACCTCGAAGCGCGTCTCTGGAACGAGGTCTTCAACTTCGCCCAGGACACGCTCGGGATCCCCCGGGGCACGATCCGCGCGACCGTCCTGATCGAGACGATCCTCGCAGTCTTCGAAACGGACGAGATCCTGTGGGAGCTGCGCGACCACTCGGCGGGGCTGAATTGCGGGCGCTGGGACTACATCTTCAGCTACATCAAGAAGCTGCGCCGCCGGCCCGAGCGGGTGCTGCCCGACCGCGCGCAGGTCACCATGGAGCAGCCGTTCCTCAGGAGCTACGCCGAGCTCGTGATCCGCACGTGTCATCGCCGCGGCATTCACGCCCTCGGCGGCATGGCGGCGCAGATCCCCATCAAACGGGATGCGGCCCTGAATGCTCGAGCGCTCGAGAAGGTCCGCCAGGACAAGTTGCGAGAGGTCCAGCAAGGGCACGACGGCACCTGGGTCGCGCATCCTGCGCTCGTTCCCGTCGCGCGCGCGGTGTTCGACGCCCACATGGCCGGGAAGAACCAGATCGCACGGCGCCGGGACGACGTGCGCATTGCCGCCGCAGATCTGCTGGCGACGCCGGCGGGAGAGATCACCGTCGAGGGCCTGGAGACGAACCTGAGCGTCGCCCTGCAGTACCTAGCCGGCTGGCTCGGCGGGATGGGGTGCGTACCCATCAACGATCTGATGGAAGACGCGGCAACCGCCGAGATCTCGCGCGCGCAGGTGTGGCAGTGGGTGCGCCATGGCGCCCGGCTGCGCGACGGTACACACGTGAGCGCAGCAAAAGTGCAACAAAGACTGTCCGAGTTAGCGGCAGCCCTACCTGAACGGGTAGGTGCGACAGGCCCTGCCGCCGATAAGTTCTTGCTTGCAGGGAGGATTCTCGCCGACCTGACGACCGGCGCGGAGTTTGCAGAGTTCCTGACGACGGTCGCGTACGACTATCTCGACTGACACAGGACGGGAGAGCCATGAACCACCAGGACTTCATCACCGCCCTCGGGCGCTCGTGGAATGCCGACCGGTGGAAGGGCGTGACGCGCCCGTATGCCGCCGCCGACGTCTACCGGCTGCGCGGCTCCATCAACATCGAATACTCCCTGGCGCGCTACGGCGCGGCCCGGCTGTGGGAGTTGTTTCGGGACGACGACTATGTCGCCGTCCTGTCGGCCATCACGGGCAACCAGGCGATCCAGCAGGTCCAGGCGGGCTTGAAGGCGATCTACGTGAGCGGCTGGCAGGTGGCGGCCGACGCGAATAACGCCCTCGAGATGTACCCCGACCAGAGTCTGTACCCGTCCGACTCCGTCCCCACCCTGCTCCGCCGCATCAACAACGCCCTGAAGCGCGCCGACGAGATCGCCCACATGAAGGGCGACCACTCGACGTACTGGTTCGCCCCGCTCGTCGCCGACGCGGAAGCGGGGTTCGGCGGGCCGCTGCACGCGTTCGAGGTCATGAAGAACATGATCGACGCGGGCGCCGCCGGCGTGCATTTCGAAGACCAGCTCGCATCCGTGAAGAAGTGCGGCCACTTGGGCGGCAAGGTGCTCGTGCCGACGAGCGAGTTCGTCACCAAGCTGGTGGCGGCGCGCTTGGCCTCGGACGTCTGCGGCGTCGACACCATCCTCATCGCGCGGACCGATGCGAACAGCGCGACGCTCTTGACGAGCGACTGCGACGAGTACGACCGTCGCTTCGTGACCGGAGAACGCACGGCGGAGGGGTTCTTCCGCGTGCGGGACGGCGTGGACGCGGCGATCGCGCGCGCGCTCGCCTACGCGCCCTATGCCGATCTGCTCTGGTTCGAGACGTCGAAGCCCGACTTGGGCGAGGCCACTAGGTTCGCGGAAGCGATCCACGCGAAATACCCGGGCAAGATGCTGGCCTACAACTGCTCGCCGTCGTTCAACTGGCGCAAGCATCTGAGCGAAGCCCAGATCGCGGCATTCCAGAAGGAGTTGGGCGCGCTGAACTACAAGTTCCAGTTCGTCACGCTCTCGGCGTTCCACGCCCTGAACCACAGCATGTTCACGCTCGCAAGGGCGTACAAGACGAAGGGGATGGCGGCCTACGCGGAGCTGCAGAACCGGGAGTTCGCGTCCGAGAAGGACGGGTACGCGGCGGTGCGCCACCAGGAATTCGTGGGCGTCGGCTACTTCGACGAGATCACCCAGATCGCGACCGGCGGTACCTCGTCGGTGACGGCGATGGAGGGCTCGACGGAGAAAGAGCAGTTCCACGAGCCGAAGCGGGGGAAAGCCGTGGCCAGCTGACGGTCCAGAGGGCGGAAGATGAGCCGAGCGGCATGTGCCGCTCGGCTTTCGTCGTTCTGGGAACCGATTCGATCGTTGACAGTCCTGCCTTCGCGTCTACTTTGGGGCTATGAAGCGCTCGACGCTCTACAGCATCGCCGCGGCCCTCGGCGTGGCCGCGTTGTTCTTCTTCATGACCACCGCTCGCGCCAAGGTGAAGTGCCGCGTCTGCACTGAGTTCCGCGGGCGGACGAACTGCGCATCCGCGGTCGGTGCCACGGAACAGGCCGCCCGGGAAGGCGCGCAGACCACCGCGTGCGGCCCCATCGCCAGCGGCATGGATGAGCAAATCGGCTGCGGGCGCACACAGCCGACCCAGGTGCAGTGCGAGTCCCGCTAGGCGTCGTGTCCGAACTCTCGCTGCCGCGGACTCCGATCCCTGCGAACCTCCTCTTGACGCAGGGCATTTCGCGCCCGGGCCAGATCTTCGTGATGGAGCGGGTGCCGCACCACGACGGGCCGGAGACGGTGCTCGAGCTGTTGAACCGACCCGAGGGGTTCTTCGCGTTCCGGCCCGCGGAGGACGACGAGGTCCAGCTCGTCTCGAAGGGCCAGACGGTGTCGCTCTCCGTGGATCGCCAGGCCCCGATCGCGGATCCCGCCCGGTTGTCGGCCGCGCGCACGCTCGGCGTCGAGATCGTGCTGGCCGGCGGGTCCACCCTCGGCGGCTGGGCCAGTGTCGAGCTGCCCGAGGGGCACGCCCGGCTGCTCGACTATCTCAACGCCACTCCTGAGCCGTTCTTTGCCGTGTGGACGCACGCGGCCACCCATTACGTGAACCGCGCGTTCGTGATGTACGCGCGCCCACTGAGCTGAGCGATGCCAGCGAGAATAGATCCGTTCGTCGACGTCCTGCTTCGGGAGCGAGGCGACCAGCTGTACCTCCTGCCCGACGAGCCCGTCACCATGGTCAAGGACGGCAAGCCCCGGAAGGTCAGCCGGCAGCCGCTCACGGACCAGCATATCTACGCGCTGCTCGTGGAGGTCGCGCCGTCCGAGTCCGCGGACCACATCGATCAGATGGCGGAGACCGAGTTTGAGTACGCGGCTGACCGGGGCCTCGTGAAGGTGCGCATCGTGCCGGACAGTGGCCGGCTGACCGCGATGGTGGCGCCGATCGATCGCGCGGCGGGGGCGACACCAGCCGGAGCTCCCGCTCCAGCAGCCCAGCGGGCACCCGCTGTCGCGGGAGCTCCCGCACCCGCGCCGAAGCCACCCCGATCCTCCGCTATCGCCGCCGCGCCGATGGTCGAGAGCGCGACCGCCCCCGCGCCGGGCGCAGCTCCTCCCGCCGGCCTTCCCGCGGACTTTGCGGCGCCCCAGTACAAGGCCGCCGAGCGCGCGCTGGGCGAGCTGCTCAAGGCGCTGGTGCAGTCCGCGTCGTCCGACCTGCACTTGCGGGTGGGCGAGCCCCCGGTGTTCCGGACCCACGGCGAGATGAAGCGGCAGGGGACGCCGCCGCTGACCCCCGAGCAACTCGAGCTGATGCTCCTCGCCGTAATGCCGGAGCGGAACCGCGGGGAATGGAAGGAGACGGGCGACTCCGATTTCGCCTACGAGATCGGCGGGCTCGCCCGCTTCCGGGTCAACGCGGCGCGCGACCGGAAAGGCCCCATCGCGGTCTTCCGCGTGATACCTGCCAAGGTCATCACCGCCGAGCAGCTCGGCATCTCCAAAGAAGTCCAACAGCTCTGCTACCTGACGAAAGGGCTGGTGCTCGTCACGGGTCCCACGGGGTCGGGCAAGTCCACCACCTTGTGCGCACTGATCGACCTCATCAACCGGACCCGCACGGACCACATCATCACCATCGAGGATCCGATCGAGTTCGTGCATGAGAACAAGAAGTGCGTCATCACGCAACGCCAGGTCGGCGTTCACACCGACAGCTTCAAGCGGGCGCTGCGGTCGGCGCTGCGCGAGGACCCGGATATCGTGCTCGTGGGCGAGATGCGCGACCTCGAGACCATCGCCATCGCCATCGAGACGGCGGAGACGGGGCACCTCGTATTCGGCACGCTCCATACGACCACGGCGGCCTCCACCGTCGACCGCATCATCGACCAGTTCCCCGCGGACCGGCAGTCACAGATCCGGGTGATGCTTTCGGAGTCGCTCAAGGGGGTGATCGCCCAGACGCTCTGCAAGAAGGTGGGCGGCGGGCGGGTGGCGGCGCGGGAGATCCTGCTCACCACCCCAGCCATCTCGAACCTGATTCGCGAAGGCAAGACGTTCCAGATTCCGTCGATCATTCAGACGTCGAAGCAGCTGGGGATGCTGACCCTGAACGACGCGCTGCTCGATCTCGTCGAGAAAAAGGAGATCAGCGCGGACGAAGCCTACATGAAGTCGGTTGAGAAAACCGGGCTCGCCGCCTCGCTCAAGGCGAAGGGGCACAAGCTGACAATCACGGCCTAACGACGGCCGAGCCGCAATCTGACCACTCGCTTCGGCGGCACCCTCCGACGCGGCCGGCGCCTTCCACGGTCCACCTGGCAGTACTTGGCCCAGCAATTGTTGAGCGAGAACACCAGGGGCTTGCCCAGTACCCGCTCCGCCCCGAGCGGCAAGAAGAACGGGCGGTTCGGCGCGAAGTAGCGATAGTATCGATGATCCGTTTGCGCGTCAGTGTCCAGCACGTGCCGGGCGGCGAAATCCCCGCAGAACGCCGCCCACGGCAGCCCGACGCAGCCGAGCACGTAGTGCACCCAGGGCGCCCGCTCGTCCCGGAGAACCGTGGGGAACAGGTCGCGCGTCGTGTCGATGAGGCCGGGCCAGTACTGGATGAACTCGAGGTCCTTGAGGTAAGGGAACTTCGCCTTGAAGCGCCGGATGACCCTCTCGATCACCGACGGGCGTCGTCACCGCGTGCAGGGCGAAGGTGCTCAAGGCGCTGCCCCCGCCCACCAGCAGCCGGCGGTCACCCGTCAACCGCCAGTAGGTGTACACGAGATCCGTGTCCCAGCACGCATCGGCTCCTCGGGAAATAATCGCCGCACCGCTCGCTCCTCCAACGGCTCGCTGATCGAGAGGAAGGTTTGCGCGTGGAACACGTTGCGCGCATACGGAGTGAACGACGGCTTGAGCTTGTCCGCGCAGACGATGATCTGGTCCGCCGTCACGGACCCGAGGTGCGTGTGGAGTGTGTGGCCCTCGATATGCCTGACTTCGGTGCTCTCGTGGACCCGCACGCCGTTCGCCAGGAGCACGCGCTTTATTCCCTGGGCGTACAGCAGGGCGTTGATGCCGTAGGTGCCCGGATAGCGCACGCCGCCGGTGTAGTTCATCGTCCCCAGCACCGCTGCGACGCGACCGCGCGGGTACAGCGTCTGCGGGAACCCGAGGCTCCGGCGCGCCTCGAACTCCTGCTGCACGTCCCGCCGGCCCGAGCCGCTGTTGCCTACGAACAGGCTGTCCTGCTTGACCAAGTCGCACTGCATGTCATGGCGGCGCACGTACCCGGTGATCAGCTCGATTCCCCGGACCGGAACCGCCCACAGCTCCCGCGCGCCCTCTGTTCCGAACCGCCGCATGAGCTGGGAGAGCTCGAGCTCGCTGTCCGGTGTGAGGAACCCGGCGCTCTTTCCCGTCGAGCTTCCCCCGCACACGTTGCGCTCCAGCACCGTCACTCGCCGGCCGCTCGCCATGAGGCGCATCGCGGCCGATAACCCGGCCATCCCGGCGCCGACAACCGCCACGTCGGTTTGGACGTGCCCCCGGAGCGGCGGCTGGAGGACGCCGTCCGTCCCGAGCAGCGTCGTGTACCACCAGTTCTGGAGAATCACGTCAGACGATGTGCGACAGCCCCTGCGTTGCTATCTGTTGCAGGATCTTGCGCAGGAACGTTTCCTTGCTCTTGAGTCGCTCTCGCCACTCGTACGCGTCGGTCCGCGCGATTTCCGTGCGCAGCTCCGACAGATACTCGATGAGCACCTCCTCCAGCACTGCCGCTCCTTCGGCGGTGAGCGTCAGCTGCACAAACCGTCACCCCCTCACTGCGATGCGTTCACGAATCGATATCCCGTGCGGGGAACGTCGCCTACCGGAGGGACGAGTGGCTACTGGAACAACTATGGTGAGAAGGGGGGCAATGGGCCCCAGACCCGCGGTAGCGGGTCACGGCACACGATGGAACGTCAGGCTTCGAACGGGACGAGGCCGTGCGCGATCGCCCAGCGGACCAGGCCGGCGATGTCGTGGATGCCGAGGCGCTTCATCAGGTCCGCCCGATGCCGTTCCACGGTCTTCACGCTCAATCCGAGCCGCTGGGCAATCTGCTTCGACGTGGATCCCTCGGCGATGAGCTGCAGAATCTCACGCTGACGCAGCGTCAGACGTTCCACTGCGTCCGGCGCCTCGACGCCCCGCGTCAGGTAATCGGGGATGACGTGTTTGGCGACGCGCGGCCCGAGGTACGCGTCACCCCGCGCCACGGCGCGAATCGCCAGCTCCAGCTCCGGACCACTGGCCGTCTTGAGCAGGTAGCCGGTCGCTCCCGCCTTCAGGGCCCGGTTGATGTACGCCTCGTCGGCGTGCATCGACAGCACGAGCACACGGACGTCCGGCGTCTCCCGGACGATCTGTGCAGCCGCGTCCAGCCCGTTCAGATCGGGCATGCTGATGTCCATCAGGACGACGTCGGGACGCTGCTCCTTGGCGAGCCGGAGGGCCTCGTGTCCGTTGGACGCCTCCGCGACCACCATCATGTCGGGGAAGCCCTTGAGGAGCGCCCGCAGCCCGGAGCGGAACAGGGCGTGGTCGTCGGCGAGCAGGACTCGGATGGCGCCCATCACCCGCTCCCCCGCCCGCTCGCGCGCACCCCGAAGCGGGCACGCACGACGGTCCCGGCGCCCGGCCGCGAGTCGATCTCGAGCGCTCCGCCGACATACTGTGCGCGCTCGCTCATCCCCACCAGGCCCAGGCGACGCTCCGCCGGCGCCGTGGATTGCAAGGAGCGCGAGTCGAATCCCACACCGTCGTCCCGGACCGTGAGCCGCAGGGACGACCCGCTCGCGCGGAGGTCGATCTCCAACCGCCTTGCCTTCGCGTGACGCACCACGTTGGTGACTGCTTCCTGAAGGATCCGGAAGCACGCCGCTTCGACGTCCTTCGAGAGATCCCCGTCGACGGCGATGGCCAGGCCGAGCGACAATCCCGCGGCCTCGGTCTGACGTCTGACGTAGGCGTCCACCGCCGCCGCCAGCCCCAGGTCGTCGAGCAGCGACGGGCGGAGCTCGAACGAGAGGGTCTGGACCTGCTCCACGGCGCGCCTGACCGCGGCGATCGCCTCCGTCACACGGCCCAGGAGGGAAGGATCATCGACCTCGCGGTGGATCGCCTCGAGGTTCACCTTCACGGCGCTCAACGTCTGGCCGATCTGGTCGTGCAGCTCACGCGCGATGAGCGTGCGTTCCTGTTCCTGCACCTCGACGAGGCGTCGGGACAGCGCCTGTTCGTTCGAACGCTGTCGGGAGCGTCGGGGCCGTGTGCGATCAGTAGGACGCTTCATGCCGGCAATATACCGGCCAGCGCTGTCTCGATGCAGCTCGCTCGATGGATACGACATGCTCCCCAGGTTGGACTGACGATGGCGGCGCGAGTGGCTGACGCCAATCCGCAAATTACTGTGCGCACCACAGGGGAAATCACCCAAGGCGACCGGGGGGGGGCGCCCGACTAGTGCCGTTCCAACTATCCTCCATTCCAAGTCCCATCAAGTTGGAACGGCACTAGGGTCTTCTCCCCCCGGGCCCTGGACGATACCGCGCAGACTCCGGCGGGGATGTGTGTATGGCGTTGGGCCATGATCCCCGGCAACGTGGCGGCATGCCCGACGCCGTCGCTCCCGACACGCGTCCGCTGGGCGACTTCACCGCCGACCGGCGTATCGTGCCGTTGAGCCTCATGGCCGCGCTGGTCGGTGCCGCGAGCGCCTTCGTGGCGCTCGGGCTGGTGCGGCTCATCGGATTCTTCACGCACCTCGTCTACTATCATCAGCTCGGCGACTCCCTCGTCTCCCCCGCCGCCAATCGGCTCGGGTGGTGGGCCGTGCCGGTCCCCGTGGTCGGCGGGCTCATCGTGGGATTGATGGCCCGCTTCGGCACGGAGCAGATCCGCGGTCATGGGATCCCGGAGGCTCTCGAAGCGATTCTCATGGGGCGCAGCCGAATGTCGCTGAGAGTCGCGCTGCTCAAGCCGCTCTCTTCCGCTATCTCGATCGGGACCGGCGGGCCCTTTGGCGCCGAAGGTCCGATCATCATGACCGGGGGGGCGTTCGGATCGCTCTTTGCCCAGGCCTTCCGGCTCTCGACGGCCGAGCGCAAGACGCTGCTCGTGGCCGGCGCAGCGGGCGGCATGGCGGCGGTGTTCGCCACCCCCGTCGCCGCCGTGCTCCTGTCGGTCGAGCTGCTCCTATTCGAGTGGAAGCCCCGGAGCTTCGTGCCGGTGGGGGCCGCGGCCGCTGTGGCGGGCGCCCTGCGTGTCCCGCTGCTCGGTCAGGGGCCCATGTTTCCGGTGGCCGTGCACGCCGGCTTGCCGCCCGTGACCATCGCGGTGTCGCTGGGCATCGGCCTCGCCGCGGGGTTCGGCTCAGGGCTCCTCACGTGGTTCGTGTACGCGTGCGAGGATCTCTTCCGGAAACTGCCCGTCCATTGGATGTGGTGGCCGCTGCTGGGCGGCCTGGTAGTTGGCCTCGGCGGGCTGCTCTATCCCCGGGCGCTCGGCGTCGGTTACGACACGATCCACGACCTCTTGACGGGCCGGCTCGTGGGCGCAGTGCTCCTCGGCCTCCTGCTGACCAAGGCGGTCATCTGGGCGGTCGCGCTCGGCTCGGGCACGTCGGGCGGCGTGCTGGCGCCGCTCCTCATCATGGGCGGCTCGCTGGGCGCGCTCGAAGCTCACTGGATCCCCTTCGGCGACTCCGGCATGTGGGCGGCTATCAGCATGGGCGCGATGCTGGGCGGAACCATGCGCGCCCCATTCACCGCGGTGGTGTTCCTGCTCGAGCTCACCCACGACGCGCAGGTGCTGCCGAGCCTGCTCGTCGCCTGTGTCGCCGCCGACGCCGTCACGGTGCTGTTGATGAAGCGATCGATCCTCACCGAGAAGGTGGCTCGGCGGGGGACGCACGTGATGCGGGAGTACATTCTGAGCCCCCTCCACCAGCTGCGCGTCGCCGACGTGATGGAACGAGACGTGCCGACGGTGCCGGCGAACCTACCGGTGGTTACCCTGTTCCGCTCCCTCGCGGACCTCGATCCGATCGTCGGCCGCCGCCAGGCGTGGCCCATCATGGACGACGAGGGGCGGCTCATCGGCCTCATTACCCGAAGCGATCTGGTTCGCGCGCTGGAGCGGCTGGACGGCGACGGTCCAGCGGTCATCGATGCGGGGACACGGTCCCCCCTCGTCGTGACCTACCCCGACGAGCTGCTCGAGCGCGCGACGCAGAAAATGCTGAAGCACGACATCGGCCGGCTCCCGGTCGTCAGTCGCGACGATCCGGCGCGGCTGGTCGGCTACCTCGGCCGCACCGGCATCATGGCGGCATGGCTGCACGCCGCGCGGGAGGAGCAGGTACGCGAAGCGGGGTGGTTGACCGAACAGCTCAACGTCCTCAGGAGGAACCTGCAACAGCTCCTGAAGGGGAAGAGACGGACCTAAGCCGGCGTTGGTGCACGGCCCTGGTACTCGGTGGCGGGGGAGCGCATGCCGCCTATCAGGTGGGGGTGTTGGCCGCCATCGTCGAGCGCGCGCCTAGCCTCGAGTTCCCGATTCTCACCGGAGTCTCCGCGGGCGCGATCAACATCGCGCACTTGGCGGCGTATCGCGGCTCTCTGGCGGCCGCCGTCGACGCCCTCCGCCGCGAATGGGGTCGCCTGACCGCGGACCGTGTCTACCGAATCAGCCCCATGCGCCTCGCCAGGACCGGTCTGCGGTGGCTTGGGGCGATGGCCTTCCGCCGGCACGGCGGCCCCGGCATGGTCCGGGGCTTGATGGACATGGAGCCGCTCCGCCGGTTCCTCGCGCGAAGCCTGGACCTCCGCGGGATCGACGAGAATATCGCCGCGGGTCGCCTCCGGGCCGTGGCGATCAGCGCGACTCCCTACGCGTCCGACCAGACCGTTACCTTCGTCCAGGGCGCCGAAGATGTACCCACGTGGCGGCGGGCCCTGCGGTACTCTCTGAGGACGCATCTCACGCTCGATCACGTGATGGCGTCGGCGGCGATTCCCATTCTGTTTCCCGCCGTTCGGGTGAACGATCAGTTCTACGGCGACGGGAGTGTGCGGCAAACTGCGCCCTTTGCTCCCGCGATCCACCTTGGCGCCCGTGCGCTCGTGTTGATCAGCTCGCGGCCGGATCCAGAGACGCCCCGAGTGCCTCGGGCGTCAGTCCGGGCACAGCGGGAGCGCCAGTATCCATCGCTCGCGGAGGTCATGGGCATGTTGCTCCACACGGCGTTCCTCGACGCGCCGGAAGCCGATGCGGAGCGATTGGAGCGCATCAATCGGCTGTTGGAGGCCTGCCCCGCCGGGTCCGGGGCTCCGGACGGTCTCAAGCCCATCCACCTGCTGGTGCTGCGGCCCTCGCAGGATCTCGGCTCCTTGGTGGCCGCTCAGCGGGTGCGGCTCCCGCCCCTCGTCCGGTGGGTGGTGCGCGGGATGGGTGGTGAGCGCGAAGCCGCGGCAGGATTTCTCAGCTACCTGCTGTTCGATCCGGCCTACACGACGGCCCTGATCGACCTGGGGTATGCCGACGCGCACCGCGAGTGGTCGCGGATCGAGCGCTTTCTACGAGTCACTGGTGGGACTTGAGCGACGATTGCGCGTGTCGCCGCGGCGCGGCATCAGGGTGAGGAGCGCCTGCACGAGCCCGACCGCTGACGGGTCGAGGCCGGAAAGGTAGTCCAGTAGCGCCCGGGCCAGGCGGAATTGCGCGCCGTAGCGGGTGAGAGGTGCCATTACTTCAGCCGCGCCTCTCACTCGCCGTGGCCGCGAGGAGCAGCCATGGCGTCCGGCCCTTCGCTGTCATAAGCCTGCCAGGCGCAGATGCGCGGGAGGAACGGGCTCGTACTGCATCAGGAGCTGCGGCTCGAGCGCGCTCGAGCCCAGGCACCACCAGGCGGCCAACACCCGCAGCCGCCTTTCGTATAGGGCGTCCGGCAAGTTCACGGTGATCGACCCGGTCATCTGAATCCCCTTGTTGCCCGTGCTGCTGTTTAAACCGACCTTCGCACACTTCATGAATGAATCACGTCACGAGGATGTTCCCACAGATTTCGTCGTTCGGCGTGCCCCGAAATCGACAAACGCGGTCAGATCGGGGGGGGGCGCCAAGGCGTGGCCGACCTCATCGAGCGGACGTGCCGCTATGCGGCACGTTTTGCCGACGGACTCCGAACAGCGGGGTACAGCATCCTCAACGAGGTCCTGCTCAATCAAGTACTGGTCTCGTTCGGCGATGCCGACACGACCCGCCGTGTGGTCGCCGCGATCCAGGCGGAGGGCACCTGTTGGGCGGGTGCGACCGTCTGGCGGGGACACACGGCCATGCGCATCAGCGTGTCGTCCTGGGCGACCACCGACCAGGATGTCGAGCGCAGCCTGGACGCCATGATCCGAGTCGCCCGCGAGACAGTGGGTACGCGCGGCAGGAAGGTCTCGCGCGCCTCCACGTAGCCTGCGGACTTCTTACCGCCCTCCCACCGCCTTGTACAGCGCAGCGTACGCCGTCGCGGCGTCGGTCCGACCCTGCGCCAACAGGTCCTGGGCCTCGAGCTGCGTTCGCTCCGCGTCCAGCACCTGCAGAAAATCCGTGACGCCTTCGCTGAAGCGCAAGCGCGCCAGCTCAGCCGCCCGCTCGCTCGCGGCGCTCGCCTCCTGCAGCCGCTCCACCCGCACGCGGGCGGCGCGATACCGGCTGAGGCTCGTCTCCACGTCCTGCATCGCGGCCAGCACCGCTTGGTTGTACTGCGCGCGGGCGGCGTCTTCACGCGCTTCCGCCGCATCGACCTCCGCCTTCACCCTGCCCAGGTTGAGCCCCGGCCACGTGATCACCGGCCCGACCACGTAGCGGATCGATGACTGGTTGCCCACGGTGTTGAATTCGGGCGCGGAATAGCCCGCGCTCCCACCGATGCTAAGGCGCGGCAGGTAGCTCGCCTTCGCGGCTCCGACAAGCGCTCCCTGTGCCGCGGTCTGCCGCTCCGCGGCAGCCACGTCCGGACGGGACCGCACCACGACCTCAGGATTCTCGATCGAAGTGACGTCCGGCAGCGACGGGAGCGGAGCGACCGAATCGAGCTCGCGTGCAGCCTCGGTGGGCGAGCGGCCCACCAGCGCGCCGATCCGATACTGCGCCGCCGCCACCTGGGCTTCGCGGGCGGGAATCGACGCCAACGTCGAGCTCAGCTGGGCCCGCGCCCGCTCCGTGTCGAACGCGGTGCCGCGCCCGGCATCGAGGCGCTGCTTGGTGACCTCGAACGTGCGGCGCTGGTTCTCGGCGTTCTGCCGCGCAACCTGGAGCTGCTCCTGCGCTCCCCGCAGCTCGAAGTACGCGCGGGCCACTTCGGCGGTGAGGCTCACCTGCGCGTCACGCAAGCCCTCCTCGGCCACGCCCACAAACGCACCCTGCGCCTGGACGCTATGCCGGATTTGTCCAAAGATGTCGAGGTCCCAGGACGCGTTGACGCCCGCGTCCCAGACGTTTTGATCGGGAAACACGCCGCTGAAGCCTGGGAACGTGGCGCTGGACAGCCGTTGCCGTGAATACCCCGCGGCCACGGTCGCGGAGGGTGTGAGGTTCAGCGCGGTGCGCACCCGATCCGAGCGGGCCGCGCTCACGCGCGCCCGGGCGCTCCGGACGTCGAGGTTCGCGCTCAGCACTTCACCCACGAGACGCGAGAGCGTCGAGTCGCCCAGCTTCTCCCAATAGTCCGACGAGATAGTGGGTCGATCAGGGGCCGGAGCCGCCGACGTCGGGCTCGAGGCCACCGCGACGTACGTGTGCGGGGTGACACGACCCGAGTCGGCAATCTCCCGATACGAAGCCGGGGCCTGTGCGGCCGGTGACCGGTAGCCGGGAGCCGTCGCGCATCCATACAGCGCGAAGACCCCGAGAGAATAGATCGTCGCGCTACGCATACGACGCCTCCCCTGCAATAGCGGGTTCTGGCACGAGACCTTCGTCCTCCACTTCGGTATCGGGACGATGCTCGGCCGCGATGAGCGAGTAGAACACCGGGACGACGAACAGCGTGAAGAGCGTCCCCACGGTCATCCCTGCCACGAGGACGGTACCGATGCTGTTGCGCGCCGCGGAGCCGGGGCCCGTCGCGAACACGAGCGGCAGGTGTCCGAACACCGTCGCCGCCGACGTCATGAGCACCGGGCGGAGCCGGGTGAGCGACGCTTCCCGCAGCGCGGCCAGCTTCGCCACGCCCTGTACCTGGAGCGTATTCGCGAACTGGACGATCAGGATGCCGTTCTTCGCGATCAGTCCGACCAGCGTGATCAACCCCACCTGGGAGTAGATGTTGATCGTGGTGAGGTTCAAGAAGCTGAACACCAGCGCCCCGGAGATCGCGAGCGGCACGGAGCCCACCAACACGATGAGCGGATCGCGGAAGCTCCTGAACTGCGCCGCGAGCACCAGGTAGATCAGGATCACCGCGAAGCCGAGGGTGACGGTGAGCGCCGCGCCCTCCAGGCGGATCTGGCGGGACTCACCCGCGTAGTCGAGCCCCACGCCCGGGCCGGCGGCGGCCGTTGCGGCGGCTTCCAGGACGCGCAGACCCTCTTCCTTCGTCACGCCGGGCTTGACGCCACCGAAGATCCGCACCGCGTTGCGTTGCTGGAAGCGATTCAGCGTGCGCGGCGCCGTGCTCGACTCGATGTGCGTGAAGGTCGAGACCGGCACCAGGCGGCCGCTCGGCGTCTTGATCTTGAGATCGAGCAAGGGACCCACCGTGGTCCGGCGATCGTCGCCGATCTGCGGGATGACCTTGTAGCTCCGGTCGTAATAGTTGAACCGGTTGACGTACGCGCCGCCGAGCAGCGTACCGAGCTCTCGGCCCACGCCCGCCAGGTCGAGGCCCAAATCGGCCACCTGGTCGCGGTCGATCACGACCCGCGCCTCGGGGAGATCGATCTTCAAGTCGGTATCGACGTACAGGAACTTGCCGCTCTTCCAGCCGGCACCCAGCACCGTTCCCACCGTCTGCAGCATCTGCTCGGGCGGGAGGTCGCTCGCCAGAATCAGCTCGACGTCGTATTGGCCCGGCGATGGCAGCGGGGGGTCGAGGCGCGGGAACACCTGAAGGCCCGGCACTTTCGACACCGCATAGTACACCTGACCGTACATCTGCTCGGTGGTCCGCTTCCGCTCCTTGAAGTTCTTTGCGACCATGCCGCCAAACCCCCCCCAGTTGGCCGTGACCGACCACATGAACTTCGCTTCGGGGAAGGAGGTGACCGCCTTCACCACCTGGAGCGATGCCTTGTTGGTCGCCTCCAGGGACGCGTCGGGGGACGCCTGCATGAACAGGCTGATGTGGCTCTGGTCCTCGATCGGGGCCAGCTCTTTCCGTGAGTATTGGTACAATGGCCACGCCGCCACCATGACGACCACCGCGGCCGCCACGATCGCCCAGCGCATCCCCAGGGCGCCGTCGAGCAAGCGCTCGTACCGCCGGCGCACCGCCTCGAAGCCACGGTGCACGAGCAGCGACAGCTTGCCCTCGTGCCCCTGCTCGTTCACGAACCGCGAGCTCATCACCGGCGACAGCGTGATCGCGACGAACCCCGAGACCACCACGGCGGCGGCCAGGGTGATCGCGAACTCGAGGAAGAGCGAGCCGGTGAGGCCGCCCTGGAAGCCGATCGGCGTGTACACCGCCGCCAGCGTAATCGTCATCGCGATGATCGGACCGACGAGCTCCCGCGCGCCGATGAGGGCCGCCTTGATGCGCGTCTTGCCCTCCCGCACGTGCCGCTCGACGTTCTCGACCACGACGATCGCGTCGTCCACCACCAATCCCACCGACAGCACGATCGCGAGGATGGTGAGCAGGTTCAGGCTGAAGCCCGCGGCCCACATGACGACCGCGGCGCCAACGAGTGAGACCGGCATGGCGACGAGCGGCACCAGCGCCGTCCGGATCGAGCCCATGAAGAGGAACACCACGAGGCCGACGATGAGGATGGTCTCGACCAGGGTCTTCGAGATCTCGTGCAGCGCGTCGGTCATGAAGACCGTCGCGTCGTACGCCATCTGCATGTCGATGTCCTTCGGCAGCGTCGGCCTGATCCGGGCCATCTCCGCATGGAGCCGGCTAGCGACCTCAATCTCGTTACTCCCGGGGACGGGCCAGACGCCGAGGTAGACGGCCTCTTTATCGCTGAACTTGGTGATGTAGTCGGCTTCCTCGGCGCCCAGCTCCACCTTAGCGACGTCGGAGAGCCGCACGATGGCCCCGTTCCGCTCTGCCACGACCAGGTTCTTGAACTCTTCCGGCGTGCGCAGATCGGTGTTGGCCAGGAGGTTGACCTGCACCAGGTCGCCCTTGGTCTGACCCACGGCGGCGAGGTAGTTGTTGCGCTGCAGCGCCGCGTGCACGTCACCGGGCGCGAGGTTGAGCGCCGCGAGCCGGTCGGGGTCGATCCAGATCCGCATCGCGATGGGACGGCCGCCTACGACGTCCACCCGCTGCACGCCGGCCAGGGTGGAGAGCTGGGGCTGCATGTTCCGGGTGAGCCAGTCGGTGAGCGCCGGAATGTCGCGCTGCGACGACGTGAAGCTCAAATAGAACGATGCGTAGGGCCGGTCCGCGCGCTGGACTTCGACGACCGGCGGCTCGGCCTCGGCGGGCAGCTCGGAGCGAACCTGCTGCAGCCGGGCGGTGACCTCCGCCAGCGCCGCGGTGCTGTTGTGGTTCAGCTTCAGGTGCACCGTGATGGTGCTGACACCCGCGCGGCTGGTGGATTCCACATAGTCGACGCCCGAGATCGCCGATACGGCACGCTCGATCGGTGTGGTGAGAAAGCCCCGCACGGTCTCGGCGCTGGCGCCGTAGTACACCGTGGTGATAAGCACCGACGAGCTCTGGATATTCGGATACTGCTGCACGGGCAGCGTGGTGATGGCCCGCCATCCCACGAGCACGATGACGAGGTTCACCACAACCGCGAGGACGGGGTGCTTGATGAATGTATCGGTCACAGACCGCATGGCTCGTGTCCCTTTAGCGTGAAGAATCGCCCGCGACCAATACCGCTTCGCGCAGCTTGAAGGACCCCGACGTCGCCACCTTTTGGCCGGGGGTGAGACCACTCAGGATGATCACGTCGTCGTCGACGACCGGGCCGCTCCGCACGGGCTGCGCATGCGCCCGGCTCTTGCCGGCCGAATCGGCGAGGATGACGAAGACCTGATCACCGGCGGGCCCCTTGCGGAGCGCGCTCACCGGGATCGCAACCACCTTGGTCGCAGGACCGACCGGGACCTCGACCCGCACCGAAGCGCCTGGCGCCGGGGCGCGGCTCGAGATTCGAGCGCGCACCATCGCGTTCCGGGTCGTGGGATCGATCTTGGCGTCGACCGCGACGATCCGGGCCGCCAGGGGACGGGGGTCGTCAGCCGCGAATACGTCCACCGGCTCCCCGGGGCGAAGCTCGGATGCCGCCGCCTGCGCGACCGTGAAGTCCACATTCGCCGCGGCATCGACGCCCTGGAGCGTCGTCAGCTCGGTGCCTTCGTTCAGGTACTGGCCGGGATGCACGTCGGCGAGACCGACGCGGGCCCGGAACGGGGCGCGGATCGTCTTCTTGGCGATGATGGCGCGGGTGCGCGCGACCTGAGCCAGCGCGACCTGGCGGGCCGCGCGCGCCTGGTCCACCTCTTCCTGGGAGGTGGCTTGCGCCTCCCGCAGGCGCTCGAGCCGGGCGAGGGTGGTTGCCGCCAAGTCGGCTTGGGCGGTCTCGGCGTCGAGCTCCGCCTGCTCCACGGAGACATCCAACGCCACCAGCACGGTGCCGGCCTCGACGACTTGCCCCGGAGTCAGCGTCACTTCGCGGACTGTCCCGGCAAGCTCGTTGCGTAAGGTGATCGAGCTGAGCGCGAGCACGGTTCCGACCGATGTCGTGGTCGGGCGATACTGACGCTCCCGGGCGACGGCGAGGGTCACCGATTCGATCGGCTCGGGCTGGCTAGCCGCCGCCGCGTTGGCGGCCCGGCCGGCCGCGGACTTCCACGCGGCGAGAGCCGCACCCGTCACGAAAATGGTCCCGAGCAATACCGCGGACCGGACCCAATCCCTAGTTGCGAAAATGCTCCGACGCATATGCGGCGACCTCCCTCAAGTGCCCGACACCTGTAAGATTGTTGTATAACTATTTGACACTTCGACAAACGACGACGGCAGAGACGCCGTTTACTCCTGACTCAACCCGTCTTCTCCCGGGCGCTAGCCACGCGCCGCACCAGCTCGGTGGCGTATGCTCTCACAACGTCACGACGGACTCGAGTGTTCACGAACTGCCCTTCCCGCTCCGAATCGACCAGCCCCGCCTGCACCAGCTCTTTGAGATGGTGCGAAATGGTGGCCTTCGACACGGGAAAGTCCTCGCACAGACCCTTGAAGGGGCATTCGTCGCTGCTCGCGATCGCCTCGAGCAACTCGAACCGCCGGGGGTCCGCCAGCGCCTTCGCAATGCGCTCGAACTGTCCCGGCGCTAGCCGTCCCTGTCTGCCTCGCTCGACGTACATAGTTAGATAACTGTCGAACGAGTAACGAACGGTCAAGTCGAAACGTTCCCGTGGCGGGCGTCCCCCGCTCCATGCCTTTGTCGAACGTGGGGAGCCGAATTCGACATCATCGCCCGCGCTCCAGAGTCGACCTATCAGACCCGAACATATCCCGAAGGGGCACAGGTCGCAACTGCCCTTGCTGCCATCCCCTAGCCTGTCGACCTTGACCGGCACATCGGTCAATGAACGTCGTCGTGCTCGGAACCGGAGCCGTAGGCGGCTACTACGGGGGACAGCTCGCGCGGGCGGGCCACGAGGTCACCTGCTTCGCGCGAGGCGAGAGCCTGGCCGCGATCCGACAGCATGGCCTCGAGATCCGCACCCCCGACGGCACCTTCCGCGCAAATGTTTCGGGAACGGACCGTCCCGAGGCGCTCGCCCCCGCCGACTTCGCGATTCTCGCCGTCAAGAGCTATTCGCTCGAGCAGATCGCGCCGGTCGTTCGGCAGTGCGCCGAGCAAGGGACCGCCGTCGTGCCCCTGTTGAACGGCGTGGAGACGGCGGAGCGCCTCGCGCAGCTCGGCGTGCCCTCCGCTGCGGTTGTAGGAGGTCTTACGACGATCAGCGCCGTTCGTGTTGCACCGGGTGTGGTGGAGCGGCGCAGTCCCTTCCAGGTCGTCGTCGTGGGGGAATTGGACAGGCGGACCACAGAGCGCGTCGTCGGCATCGCCGGGGCGTTCCGGAGCGCGGGAGTAGACGCACGCCCGTCCGACCGGATCCAGGTGGAGCTGTGGCAGAAATTCGTGTTCCTGGCGGCGCTGGCCGCGGCGTGCGGGCTCGCCCGGTCGCCGATCGGCCCGTTGCGTGCCGACCGGCTTGGGCGCCGGCTGCTCCAGCGAGCGATCGAAGAAGTCGTGGCGGTGGGGCGCGCGCGTGGCATCGCGCTGCCCGAGGGGGAGGTTGCACGAGTGCAGGAGATCATGGATCGCCTGCCGCCCGGCATGAAGCCGAGCTTCCTGCTGGATTTGGAGTCCGGCGGCCCGACGGAGCTCGATATCCTGAGCGGAGCCGTCTCGCGCTTTGCGGAGCAAGCCGGCATCGCCACACCAGTCCACGATACCGCAACCGTGGCGCTCAGGTGACGCGCCAGTCGGCCATGATCACCGTGACGGGGAGCACCGGAACGATCGGCAGCGGCGGGCGCGTTAGCTTCTCGCTATGGGGAAAGGGCGGCTCGAGGCGTTCAGCGACGGCGTGATCGCCGTCATCATCACCATCATGGTCCTGGAGCTGAGGGCGCCGCACGGCGCGGACCTCCCTGCACTCGCGCCGCTCGCTCCGGCCGTGCTCTCCTACGTCCTGAGCTTCGTGTTTGTCGGGATCTACTGGAACAACCACCACCATATGCTGCACGCCGCCCAGCACATCGACGGCCGCGTCCTCTGGGCGAACCTCCACCTGCTCTTCTGGCTCTCGCTCGTGCCGTTCACAACGGGCTGGGTGGGAGAGTATCCGAGGGCCGCCGTTCCGACCGCGATCTATGGTGGCGTCTTCCTGATGGCTGGTGTCGCATACCTGCTGCTGCAGGACGCGCTGGTAAAGCGCAACGGGCCCGACTCGCTGCTCGCGCGGGCCATCGGGCGGGATCTCAAGGGTAAGCTATCGGCGGTGCTCTACGCCTCGGCGATCCTGCTGGCATTCGTCCGGGCCTGGATCGCGGATGCCCTCTATGTGCTGGTCGCACTGATTTGGTTCATTCCCGACCGGCGCATCGAGCGGTCCATCGACGCGGTCCGCGACACCGGACGACCCACGACGCGCTAGATGTAATTGACGAAGACGTTGTTCACCCCAACGTCATGCGGCTCGGAGTGCGCGAGTCAACTCGCGGCTCGGCACCGGCCCGTAAACGGGCGTGGAACCGCCGCTTGAGCGGCAGACGCAGAGTCGCGGCTTCAGCCGCGGACCACTCGCTCCGCCCCTGGACCAGAACAACCGCTTTGTCAATTACAGCTAGATCACGCGGTCACCCTTCGCCTCCTCACCTGTTCGGCCGATGCCGCAGGGGGAGTGTGCCCTCCATACTCCGATCCACCCTGAGCCGGCGCTGCCGCCCAATGACGGAGATGACCATGACCGCACTGCTGGAATCCCTATCGAATGAACTTGCCGCCGCCGTAGAGACGGCCGGCCGCGCCGTCGTCGCGATCCATGCGCGGCGTCGCATACCGGCGAGCGGAGTCTCCTGGCGGCCGGGGGTGATCGTCGCCACGAATCACACCATCAGACGCGACGACAACATCACGGTGACCCTGCCCGACGGGACAAGCGCTCCGGCCACGCTCGCCGGGCGCGACCCAAGTACCGACCTCGCGGTGTTGAAGCTTCCGGGCCAGAGCCTGGCGAGCGCCAGTCTCCGGCGCGACGGACCTCCCAGAGTTGGGGAGTTGGTGATTGCGCTCGGGCGTCCCGGAGCACGGCTCACCGCCAGCTGGGGCATCGTGAGCGGCGTCGCCGGTCCTTGGCGAACCTGGCAGGGTGGCGAGATCGACTCGCTCCTGCGGCTGGATTTGTCCATCTACGACGGCTTTTCCGGCGGCCCGCTCATTGATGCGGCCGGGCGAGTGCTCGGGATCAACACGTCCGGGCTGGCTCGGGGCGCGCCGGTGACAATTCCGGTCACGACCGTCGATCGCACCGCGGCGGAGCTCCTGGAGCGGGGGTCGATCCGGCGCGCTTATCTTGGGATCGGGACACAACCCGTGCGTGTTCCACAGTCGCTCGCCCGCCGGCTCGAGTTGACGAACGCCATGGGGCTGCTGATCGCGAGCGTGGAACCAGGCGGGCCTGCGGACCGCGACGGCGTCCTGCTGGGCGACGTTCTGCTCGCGCTCGATGGTGCGGAGGTCAGCGACCCGACCGACCTGCTCGCGAAGCTCGGTGGGGACCGTGTGGGACGGACCGTCGCCGCACGCGTGATCCGCGGAGGCCAGGTGAAGACGCTTCAAGTGACTCCAGGTGAACGGCCGGAGCGGCGCGCGGCATGAGGGCGATTACGACCTCGGGCCTCGCGGAGGAGCTCGCGACGGTGGTGGACGAGCTCCGAGCCGTGACCGTGCAGGTGTGGGCAGACGCGCAGCACGGCACAGACGCGGCGGCATCGGGTGCGGGCGTGTTGTGGGACCCGCAGGGAAGCAACGGACGGGGACTCGTCATCACGAATGCCCACGTCGTGCGCGGCGCTCAGGCGACCGTCGGACTCGGCGACGGCGCGGTGCTGCCCGCGCGGGTCGTCGCGCGCGATCGGAAGCGCGACCTCGCCGCCCTGGAGTTCGAGTCGTCCTCTGCGATGTTTGCTCAGCTCCGGGAGGTGCCGTTGCAAGTGGGTGAGCTCGTGATCGCGGTCGGCCATCCCGGCGGGCTCGTCGGCGTGGCCGCGCTCGGCATCGTCCACGTTGCCGAGGACGGGCGCGACGACCGGCGACCGCGCTGGATCCGAGCGGATCTGCGCCTCGCGCCCGGCTTCTCGGGAGGACCTCTCGCCGACATGAGCGGCAAAGTGATCGGGATCAACGCAATGGTACACGGCAGCCTGGCGCTCGCCGTCCCTGTGACCACGGTCGAATCATGGCTGCGACGCGCGCAGGCCCCAGCGGCGTGATACGAGTGCTCGTGGTGTCCGAGCTGCCGGGCGCGCGGCGGGAGCTCGAGCAGCTCGTCGCTCGAGACCCAGGCTTGCTGCTGGTCGGTGCCTGTGACTCGCTCGAATCGCTCGACGGCCTGCTGGAGGAAAGCGGCGCGGAAGTCGTCCTGCTCGGTCCCGGAGCGGAGTCTCATCTGCCGGAACCGCTGCTCCTCGAGCAGGGGCTCGGACGCGATAGGATCCCACTCGTCGTCCTGTTGGACGATTTCGAGGGCGTTGTCGCAGCTCGAGCGTTGCGCGCCGGGGCGCGCGCGGCCCTGCCCCACGACTCGTCGCCGGCAGAGATCAGCGCGGCCATTCGAGGAGCGGTGGCTGGGCTGGCCTCGCTGCCCGCCCCGCTCGTGACGGCGGTGTTGGATGGCAGGACTAGGGAGGGTGCCGGCGCACCGGTTGACGGTGCCGGTCGCACCCTGACGCCCCGGGAACGCGAGATCCTGATGCTGCTCGGCGAAGGGCTCGTCAACAAAGAGATAGGCGTGCGGCTCGGCGTCTCGGAGCACACGGTCAAGACGCACCTCGCCGCGGTTTACGAGAAGCTCGACGTCTCCAACCGTGCCGAAGCGGTGGCGACCGGCCTGCGTTTAGGCCTAATTATGCTGTGAGGTTCGGAGGCTGGGGCTGAGCGTGGAACATACCCACTGTCTATCGCGGGGTCGTGCCCGCGCGCCGGCGGCCGGTGCGACCTCTTATGCGCGTCTCTTCCCGGAGCTCCCCGCGTTCAGGGCAGACGAAGCGTTCCTCTATGCCCTGGGCCGCGCGGGCGGGCTGTGCGATTGTGGCGACACCGATGACGAGTCCTGCCTGGGATCGGAAGCCGCCGGCTGGCCGATCTTCGGTCAATTCGTCGCTCACGATATCACCGCCGACCGCTCCGCGCTGGGCTCGAACGTCGATCCGTCGCGGCTGACCAACGCGCGATCGCCGCAGCTCGATCTCGACGGTCTATACGGCGACGGGCCCGGGGGTCATCCGTTCCTCTTTCAGCGGAACGATCCGGCAAAGCTCCTGACGGGCCCCGGCGGCCAGGACGTACTCCGGAACGCCGAGGGCACCGCGATCATCGGCGACCCGCGGAACGACTCGCATGTCCTCGTCTCGCAGATGCATCTCGCCTTCGTCCAAGCGCACAACGCGTTCGTCGATCGCGCTCGCGCCCAACGCACGCCTGAACCCCAGGTGTTCGAGACCGCGAAGCGCGAGCTGCGATGGCACTATCAGACCGCGGTTTTGCGCGAATTCCTGCCCACGCTGATCGGCGCGGAGGCGGTCGAGGCGTTGCTCCAGAACGGCAGGCGATTCTATCGTCCCGCAGGTCAGCCGTTCATTCCGCTCGAGTTCGCGGACGCCGCGTATCGATACGGTCACTCCCAGATTCGTCATGCCTATACGCTGAACGACTCGAGCACGCCGACCGCGATCTTTCCCGACCTGATTGGATTCCGTCCGGTGCCCGCGGATCAGCGGGTCGATTGGACGCACCTTTTCGACGCCAGCGGCCACCCTCCGGCTCAACGAGCGAAGCGGATTGACGGACGCTTGGTCGCCGCCCTTATCGCGCTGCCGGTCGCGTTGACCGGCACCTGTGAAGTCGAGGAATTTCACTCCCTGGCCGTCCGCGATCTGGAGCGGGGCCAGGGCGTGGGTCTACCGTCGGGCGACGCTGTTGCTCAGCGGTTGGGGGAAACGGTCTTATCGGCGGAAGAGATCGGAGCGGCGCAGGCCGGCTGGCGCGGGGAAACTCCCCTGTGGTACTACATCCTGCGCGAGGCCGACGTCCGTTGCGCCGGTAATCGTCTGGGCCCCGTCGGCGCGCGCATCGTCGGCGAGGTTCTGGTGGGCTTACTCGATCTCGATTGTACGTCGGTGCGTCACGCACCCCCAGAGTGGACGGCGACGGCCTCGCTCGTCGAATTACTCACCGGAGTGGGACAAAGAGCCACCGGTCGGATTTGAACCGACGACCGCTCGATTACGAATCGAGAGCTCTACCACTGAGCTACGGTGGCGCGGTTATACAGCAACGACTTACCGCATTGGTCGAGAGGTCTACGCCGTGGTGCCAATGGTGGTGCCAAACCCCACCCCGCGCAGCGCCTCCAACCGCGCCCCTAACTTAGCGGCGTGCTGCTCCACGCGGTACTCCACGGCCTCGGCCCGGTGGCGCACCTGGCCGAGATGCCCGTAGACTCTGCGCACCATCGTCTCGCCGCCGTGGCCCATCTCGCGGGCGACCGTGTAGGTGCTCACGGGCGCCCCTTGGTCCACGGTCTGGAGTCGAGCAGCGCAGTAGGTGTGCCGGAACATCTTGGAGCGTATCTCCCCGGCTTTCCAACCGGCCCGGACGGCCACGGCATCGAGCAGCTTCCGGAAGTCGGTGAGCATCGCCTCCTCGCCCGTACGGTAGCTCGGGAAGAGCAATCGGCTCGGCGGATGCTCGGCCAGGTACCGCTCTAAAGCCTCGCGCAGCTGGGGCCAGAGTGGCACCGACCGATGTGACGTCGCGGTCTTGAGGCGCCGCCACTTGTTCGGCCGGAACGTCACCACGCCGCGATCGAGCGACACGTCGTCCACTTCGATCCCCAGGACCTCGGACTCGCGCCCACCGGTGAGCAGGAACGTGGCGATCAACTCGTACGCGAACGGAACCGGCCGCCAACCGCCCTTGTCCGGTGCCGGCCGATACGTCCGAGCCGCCTCAAGGAGCAGCGCTGCGTCGTGGATCTCGAGCCACTTCGCTTCCCCTCGCGCCGGCGACGGCTTCTCGTCGAAATCGCCCACCGGATCGTAACCCGAGGGAACCACCCGCTCGGCCCGCGCCCGTTTGTACAGGTTCGAAAGACAGCTCAGATGATGCCGGACGCTGCTCGCGGACATCGTCCCCTTCCGGCCGTTGGGTGTCGCGAGGAGGCGGTTGGCCCAGCGACGCACATCGGCGACCGTAATGGAGGCGAGGTCCCGCTCGGCACCGAAGAAGTCGATCGCCCGGTCGAGGCATTTCTCTGTCACTTCGAGCCAGTGCTGCGTGAACTTCTGCGACTCGGCCTTCGCAACTAGGTGCGAGGCGGCAAAGTCGGCGAGGGTTACCTGCCGTGTCTCTCCGTGTAAAGCGCGACCGCGGCGGGCCGCGTCGAGCTGTTCTAGCCGTCGCGCGAGCAGCACCTGCGCCGTGGTCTCGTCGGCCGTGGCGAGCTTCTCGCCTGCGGCGACGAGCGCTTCCCTACCCCCACCCACATCGGCATAGTCGCGCAGGTCCGCGTAGGCGCGCTCCGTGCCGCCCCGTTCGCGCCAGTAGATGCGCGACTTCTTGTTCTGTCTGACCATGTTCAAGCTCCTCCCGATGAAGGTTGTTTGCCGAGACCACTTGATACCCACTCCAGCGCTGCAACGAAGTTCTTGTAGCTCAACTCACGTTTGCCCGCGAACCAGGGTTGCAGAGTCGCGGCCAGGGCTGACGCCGCCGCGGCGGCGAACTCGTCGTCCACATCGCCCTCCACAGGAAGCGCTGGCGGCGCGAGAAACAACCGGCGCCACCAGAACGCGCTGACGAGTCGCGTAACGAGCATCATCGCCCGTTCCCACGGATTCTTCTTCCATCGACCCTCGGCGAGCTGGGAAAGCGCCGCCTTCGCCTCCCGGTTGCCGTGCTCGATATCGCGCTTCCAGGCCTTAGCGATCTGCTGCCAGATCTGATGTGCGGCCAGTTGGTACCGTGGCGGAAGCGTGGTCCGCTGCGTCAAGCCGCGCTTTGCGGGGGGGCGAATGATTCTCATGTTCTCGTCCACCCAAAGGGGCGGTTGGTAGCCCAGCTCGGGATACGGCAGCCATGACGTGAGACTCGGCAGGAGATCTGTTTCGCCACCGAGCCAGGCGGCGGGCAGGTCAAGCAGCCCTGCGAGACTCTCCCGGAGCGACTTGTAACACCGTTTCGTCTGGCCCCGCACGATCGAATCGAGGGTCTGCTGGCTGACGTTGATACGGCCGGCGGCGGCGTTCACGCTCAAGCCCTTCCACTCGACGGCAGCGCGAACCCGCGCGCCATCGATCGCCACCAACGGGTCATCCTCCCGTTTCCGTCGATGTCGCCGCGTCGTCGGCATTCCTCCCCCGGCATCAGTAGCTCTCACCGACATGCCCTCCTGGTCTCCAAACGTCGGTAACATACTGATATTTTGCTTACATGGCTAGTCCACGTCTCGACAGCCTCCAGGCGGCCCTGACCGCGATGCCCCCTGGCACGCTCGTGCCGAGGGACTGGGTACTCGAGCGACTGTCCGAAGACATCCCGGGCGTCCCACCTCCGGTGACGCCCGCCCCACCGGTTCGCGTCGACCTGACCATCCGCGACCTCGCCCAACTCTTCGGGAAGCAGCCTTCGACGGTCCGTGCGTGGGTCGAGCGCGGGGATTTCCCGGGCGCCTACAAGCTCCACGGGAAGGAATGGCGCGTGCCGGTGAGCGCCGTGGAGGCGTTCCAGAACGGAGAGCGGCGCCGCACCGCCAAATCAGAGTCACCACTTTCCGCCTGGCGGACCGTCGGGCACGTGAAGGCCACGCAGTCAGTAACCGGCCAACAGCCGGTCACAAGCCGGCCCCCGCGCGGTAATGCCGAGGCCTAACGCCGTGGCGAAACGAACCCTCAAACACGCACCGGAGACGCCAGGCCGGCCGCGAAAGGTGAACCAAGTGTTGCTCGACCGCATGGTCGAGCTGAGGAAGCAGGGGTTTTCCCACCGGGAGATCGCGCTGAAGGTGAACCGCTCCGTGCGTACCGTGGGGCGCTACCTGCGCGGGGTCTCCCCCCAGTTGCGGCTTCCGACCACACCCAGGCGCGTCGATGTCCTCGCCGACTGCGGTAAGATCATCTTGTACGGGCGCGACCGGCTCAAGCTCACCACGCAAGAAGTGGATTACCTGTTCAAGAAGCTGCGGAAGACTTTCGAGCTGAGAGATCCGCTCACGCGCGACTGGTTGGCCACCGACTCCCAAGCCCGGGTGCACTTTCTCTTCAACGAGGTCCTGCGCCCAGCTATGAGTGAGATTAAGCTGAGGCGCTGGATCGAGCAGCTTAGGGCACAGGTCGGCGACGGCGAGATGGCCGACGATGAGGTCCCCGGCGAGCCCGAGCCGTCAAGACGTCGACTACTCCCGCCGTGAGGAGTCTGCCGACGCAGACCAGGTAGGGCTGGACGGCCTGAGGCAATGAGCGCAGTCTAATACTAGTTCTATGAGAGTGATCGGTAAGGGCGGACCCCGCCGTGACGCACCTGGTTATCAAGAGCAGTTCGAGATGCTCTACGGACTGAGCGTATGAGACTCAAGCTCCTTGCTGCGGCTTTCCTCCCCGTCGGCGCCGTACTCCTCTCTACCTCCGACTTGTTCGCGCAGGGTGGAATCCCTCTCCAGGGCAACCCGTTCAAGGAGTGGAACGAGAAGACGATCATGATCTTCTCGCCCCATCCCGATGACGATGTCATCGGCTGTGGCGGGGCGCTGGCGTTTCTCAGCGGCCGCGGCAATCGTCTGATAGTGGTCTACCTCACGAATGGAGAAAAAGGAACATTCGATCCCTCCATGAAGTCCATAACCCTAGCAAGGATACGCAGACAGGAGGCGGCAGCTGCTTATCGGACTCTCGGGTTTGCGGATGCACAACTCATCTGGCTCGGCTACCACGACGGCGAGCTAGATTTCGCGTCCCCCCGAGAGCTGCGGGTCAAGCTCACTCACTTGATTCGAAGACGTCGGCCTGATGTCGTTTTTTCTTTGGATCCTGGGCTAACGTACTACCGTTACCACTATCGCGATCATCGCACCACTGCTCTTGCGGTGGCGGACGCGATTGGGGCAGCGATGTGGCCCCTACACTTTCCTGCGCAAGGGATCTCCCCGTTTAGGGTTCCGGACGTTTTCTACTTCTATACCGCTGAGCCAAATCTGAAGCTTGACCTCTCATCAGTCTACGAGCGCAAGCTGCAAGCGCTCGCGCAGCATCGGTCGCAATTTCCGCCCGCAAATCAGCACTATAGTGCCCAGGGCCCATTGCCGTCGCGCTCTGACTTGGAGGCGCTCATCATGCCGCTGACCGGCGGGACGACCACGGAGTTGTTTCGACACCGGTGACCGCGCCATCGCGAGGAGCCTGCAGCTGTGCTTGCCAGTCGCAGTGCGAACTGCGCTCGGGAAAGGCGCCGCCTAACAAGCGCTTGAAGCTGGCGGGGAAACCTCCCTCACTTTTGTAGACACTTCCACCTAACCAGCGGGAGGTGTCTATGCCACGAGCGGGTCCGAAGAAGGTTCAGGAATACAGTGCGGAGTTCAAGCTCGCCGCCGTGCGGCTGAGTCGGCAGCGTGGGGTGCAGGTCCAGGCGGTTGCCGCCGCGCTCGACATTCACCCGTTCATGCTCTCGCGGTGGCGGAAGGCGGTGCGCGAGGGGCAGCTGCGGGGGAAGCGCGGGGCCGCGGTCCACGTGGCGCCGCCACGCGAGATCCGCCGGTTGCAGGAGCTCGAGCGTGCGCATGCGCTCCTGCAAGAGGAGCACGCCCTCCTAAAAAAAGCCATCCGGTTCTGGGCCACACGAAAGCTGACGTCTTCGCGTTCATCGACACGCACCGGGGCGATCACGCGGTGACGCGGCTCTGTGCGGTATACGGCGTCACGCGGGCCGGCTACTACGCCTGGCGACAGCGCCCCGAGAGTGCCCGCTCGGCGCAGGACCGGGAGCTACAGTGGCGCATTCAGCGACTCTTCCAGCAGCACCGCGGCACCTACGGCAGTCCGCGCATCCAGCGCGCACTGCGCGCGGCGGGGTGTGCCGTCAGCCGACGCCGGGTAGCGCGCCTGATGCGCACCGCCGGTCTGCGCGCGCGGGTCGTGCAGATCTACCGCGCGAATCCGCGGTTGCATCGGTTCTACGGCCAGCATCCCAACCGCTTGTGGGCCCGCGTCGCCACGCGTCCCGATCAGATCTGGGTCGGCGACATCACCTATCTCCCAGTCGGTGGTCGGTGGCGCTTTCTCGCCGTCGTGCTGGACCAGTGCTCCCGTCGGGTGCTCGCTTGGAGGCTCGGCCGCACCCGCGATGCCCGCCTGACGCGCGGAGTCCTCGATGCAGCCGTGCGTCGTCGGCATCCCGGTGCTGGACTGATTTTCCATAGCGATCGAGGCAGCGAGTATGCCGGCCACGCGTTTCGCGATCGACTCCGCGCTTTGGGCATCCGCCAAAGTGCCACGCGCGGGGGGACCCCCGGCGACAACGCCCACATGGAATCGTTCTTTCATTCGCTGAAGGCCGAGGTCATCCACGGCGCGCGCTTCGAGACGGAGCGGGTGCTGCGGCTCGCGCTCCGCGGGTATTTTCGCTATTACAACAACCGGCGGTTGCACTCCGCCCTGCGGTATCGCGCGCCAGCTGATTTCGAGGCTCGAGTTGCCTAACAACCAGTGTCTACAAATTCGAGGGAAGATCCCGGGGCCGGCTTTCAGAGGAGGCGTTCGTTTGTGCGCCGGCTAGCTGGTGCCGCAAGGCGAGGCGCTTGCGCCCTCTGGCGTTCGCCCCGCAGCTTAAGCGCGATCCGTTAGGCAGCCACACCTTCTAGCTCC
>Ga0209801_1000182_pt1 | contig 43638 bp, 58 predicted proteins | sample GraSoiAngelo_127_FD_185884 | JGI IMG/M metagenome (GOLD analysis project Ga0209801, IMG submission 185884) | Grasslands soil microbial communities from the Angelo Coastal Reserve, California, USA - 14_0927_09_40cm (SPAdes) (version 2) | ecosystem: Environmental > Terrestrial > Soil > Grasslands ... | reverse complement strand
CGCCAGTTCAGATCGAACGACGACGTTAACTATTTTGCGGCCCACTTTGTGGGGTTCTCGGCGAATCTGTGACACGACTGTGACACACCAGTTCTGGACGATCGTCGAAGTCACTGATTTTGAATACAAATTTGGTCGGGGGCCCGGGATTTGAACCCGGGGCCTCACGGTCCCGAATCACACGACAGTTCATCCAGACACGTCGGTTTCTGCGTTTTTCAGTTCGATTCTTGAAGTCGACGCGCCCGGAGCGTCCAGATTTGCACGAGTCTTCAGCCGGATTACTACATGAAGTACTACAGGGTGCAGGTCGTCCAGACGGGTTCCAGCGTGATCAAGCCCTGCGATCGCCCTGGGATCGGCCGGCGCCAGCAACGCGAATGCCACGCCCATGGGAGCGCTCGCCTTTCCCCGCAGCTGCCTTGAGCAGCTGGGTGATCCGTTGATGGGAGAGCCCCAGGACGCGACCGGCATCACGCACCGTCAAGTGAGCGGTTTGAACGAGATCGGCTGCAACCTCGGCGCTGGCGATTGCCGCCTCACGCGGTAGGACCTCGGCCTCGCCCCTAACCTTGCGACCTCGTCCCACCTTCCCCTGAAGTTCGCGCGGCAGCACGGGTTCGATCCTGACGTCGAAGGAATCCGAAGGGACATCCAAGAAGACGGCGATCGCGTCACGTACCATGGCCTCAGCCTTCTCGAGCCGCCGTGCCTGCGTGTGGACGCCCCTCAACTCAGTAACACTGATCGCCCACCAGTCACCGCTGCGCTGACACCGAGCGGCGTAGGTCTTACGCTTCGTCGCTTCCACCACCCGCGGCCCAACTCAGCCTCCAGGATTGGTGGCGGGGGTGCCGTAAGCCATGCAGAGGATTCCGGTCAGAGGCTCACGCGACACTGGCCGGCACCCAGAAATGAACGGTGTCGATGAGGATCTGGAGATTCTCGACGGTCGTGTCGGGCAGGACGCCATGTCCCAGGTTGAAGATGTGGCCGTGGCGGCCGCTCGCGCGGTGCAGCACGTCGCGCGCCCGCTCGCGAACCAGGTCTGGAGGCCCCAGCAGCACAGCCGGGTCGAGATTGCCCTGGACGCCCAGCCTGTGACCGACGAGGCACCATCCCTCGTCGAGCGGCAGGCGCCAGTCGAGAGACACTATGTCCGGCCCGGAATCCGCTATCGCCTCGAGCAAACCCGGGGTATTAGTGCCGAAGTGGATGCGCGGCACGCCGAGCGGCTCGAGTGCCCTGAAGATTGCGCGTGTATGGCGCACGACGCGCGACTCATAGTCTTCGCGCGCAAGCGCGCCCACCCACGAGTCGAACAGCTGGATCGCCTGGGCGCCAGCCGCAACCTGAGCCTTGAGGTATCCGCTGGCCGATCTGGGCGAGCCGGTCCACTGGCTCGACCAAATCCGAGTCGTGCACCCGCAGCACTAGGCCGATCACCCGGACTGCCGCGAACCTCCTTTTGGGCTTGTGGGTCTCGACCAGGAATCGGGCCGCCTTTAGTTGGCGGCCCGATTCCCTTTGTTTATCGCAAAGCCCTTAGGTGTGCATGGGTGTGACGGTCAGTTGGAACGTGACCCCCGGCGCTGAGAAGCCGAGGATATCAGCCGTAGAGAAGTGGCCTTTGACGGCCGGCGCGATTGGCATGGGGACATCGTTGACGACGGTAACGCCCCTTCCCTGTCCGGTCAGGACGTCTACCTCATGGGTGATGATGATCCATGGGCCTGAGCCGGGGAAGATGTCCGTAACTATGTAGTTGCCGCTCGCGTGCGCGTGGCCGGCTCCAGCGAGGCCTGGTCCGGCGGGGGTGGACATATGGGCGCAGAAGGTGATTTCACCATCAAACGTGCCGTTCTGATTGAAGACTGCCCAAGCCCAGAAGCCGCCGAGAGGCTGCGGGCACAGCGACGGGTTGTTGCAGTTCATTGACGCCGTGACTTGATACAACTGGACGTTGCCACCGCTGTTGCCATAGTCGGCCGCGGCCGGAACCGCCCCGCCGAGCGCGAGAGCGGCGACCAAGGCGCCAATGAGGCCGACCATCCGAACCTGTCTTATTAAGGCCATATCGCCTCCTCCCTTCTGAGTAGACACGCCGTCTCCTATTCGATGCCCCACCCAGGGCACCGGGTGGGCGCAAAAGCTACTGCGAGACTATGCGAGTCTGGCAGTTATGTCCATGGGACCTTTGCCCTGCGCCCGCCCTAGCCCTCGGTCAGCCGTTCAACCTCAGTATTCGGAATCATTCACGTGTAGCCGGGCGGCAACGCTTCAATATTTCCGGCGTCGATCATCTTCTCAAGCTCAGCCCGACGCACACCTAGTCTCTGGACTGCCTCACCTAGAGACAGCACGCGCAGCAAGCCCGTCCGACAACAGCGTGCTGAAGGTCCCAAGCCTGTCAAGCGCCGGTGTCCGGTTCGAAAATCACGTCGAAGGCTCGAACGGACGGACGAGAAGCGGTCAGCCGGCGTGCGATCTAAGGAGATATATGCCCTCAGTCTCTACTCGGGGCACCAAGCCGCGTTTCTGCGAATCGACGTTTTTGCGAAAGAGAAGCGCGGCGCTAGATGCAGAGCCAAAGCAGCGCTCCTTATCGATCTAAACTTGAGGACACATCTCGTCGCCAAGTTCGGTGGGGGTTGGCTTACCCAAATTGCTGAAGCCGAGACGCTCCGTGAAGCACGTGCAGTCGTGCGCCGCTACCGAACGGCCAACCGGGCGGGGTTGGCTCAGTGCAATGAGCCGGAGATCGAGACCTTCGGCTAGGAGGCGATTCTTTGGCTCCGACCTCGTCGCCAGTCACTGCATTGAGTCGACCGGGACTGTAAGTCTCCAATGGACGCTAGCCGACCCTCTTCGGATGCCGAAATTGAGCCCACGGCTGGGCAGAATTCCGAGGGTGTGTTACATGCGTGCTACACCAATACAGCGGCGTTGTCACGTAAGTAACGTTCGCGGAGTCAAGTTCCAGTTCAGAAACTGGTCGGGGGCCCGGGATTTGAACCCGGGGCCTCACGGTCCCGAACCGTGTCGGTGCCGTGTCCTCCGGTGTCCGACAGACTCCCGCGGCGTCCCCGCGAATACGAAATCGACCAGGCTGGTGTCCTCTGGTGACCCCCTAGAGCCGTCCGGTGCCGGGAATGCGTGATACGGCTGTGATCCGGCGAAGCCTCCGATTTTCGGGCAACGCCGAGCCACGATGGTGGCGCGCGATGTGCGCTTGACCACGCGACTTGGCGCCTCCACAGGATCAGAACTCTCCCCAGACGCCGGCTTTCCGATAGCCCGCGACCATGGCAATGGCGATCAGAAACTGGACGACTCCGATCACACCCTGCAGCGCCTCGTACCAGGTAGGGCCGCTGGCCGGCATCATCCCGGCGAGCTGCAATGCGGAGGCTGGGAGGCGCAACACGCCAAAGAGGAAAGCGATCAGGACAAGCCAGAAAGTCCATCGCCAGCGACGCAAGACCCCGACCACGAGGAGAGCGATAAGCGCCGAGAGCGCAATCAGCAACGACGCCTCAATCGCGAGGCTTTTCCCATCGACCCTCTGCAGGGTCTGCGTGTAGATCTCCGGGGCGAGGACCAGAATCGCAACGAGCGCGATCCAAACAAGCACAAAGAAGCCGACCACGAGCTGCTGGGTGCGATTGAGGATTCTAGAGAAACTTAACCAGAACGTGCGACCTAGTCTCGTTCATTGACGGCCAGATCGGCGGGCCACCGCGCGCAGCATCTCGCGACGGATGAGCCCCGATCCAGCTCGAATCACCAACCAGTAAGTAAGGAAGGCCAGTCCCGCCCGGCCATCCGTCGGCTGGACACGAGTCTCGGTCGACAGGCATACCCCTTTCTCGGTCTGTTCGAGCTCGAACGATACGACCGCGAGGACAAAACCAGGCTGGTTGAAGGCGCGAAAGCCGGCAAGGTCACAAACGTCAGCGACCTCGCCCTTAACGAGCCTCCAGGGTTGCATTGCGGCACCCGCGACAAGCAAATTTGGCGGATCGTCACGCAGCTTACGAAAGCCGCCCGCGATGAACTGATCAATGACCGGCTTGTGCGATGCGCGCCTCAATCCGTTGCTCCGACCTGATATCCGAGAGGGAAGGCCGCGAATCCCCATCAACAGACTGCTCAGCCATAGGTCTTGAGTCGTGATGGCGAGCAGCGCGCTCCAGACCACATCTTGTGACGCGGCGATGGTCCTTTCGTGGCGCTCGCGAAAGCGATAGGACGGAAGAACCTCGTCGAGCGCGCTCAATCTCCACGCCTTCTCCGCCGCTCCTTCACAGCACCCTCATAACTCAGTCGAAGCATGAAGCCAGTGATGAACAACATGTCCGTAGTCGTGAGCCGTGTCCTGCAAATCGTAGTTCGCTACTTCAATCCCATTATGCGGTTGGTTCTCGGCAGCAGAGCGCACCGGATGATGAGCGGTCAATTGATGCTTCTGTCGTTCACCGGCCGGCGGACCGGGCGCTCATATACAACTCCCGTCAGCTACGTGCGCGAGGGCACAAACCTACTCGTGCCAGGAGGGGGTGCTTGGTGGAAAAACCTGACGAGCGGCACCGCAAGGGTGCGCTTGCAAGGGACGTGGCACGTGGTAACTCCCGAAGTGATACGAGAACCGGTGGCCCTGTCGGCAGTGCTGGGTCGAATGCTTGCCATTAACCCAGCCATTTCGGTGTTTACCGGCATCCGGCCTGGATCCGATGGCCGGCCGTTTGCAGAGTCTCTCGAGCGCGAACGGCGGCGGGAGTTCGTGGTCGTGCGACTTCACCTCAGTTCCGAAGTCTGATCCGGATGTGATCCGGCGAAGGACGAGAACGCCATCGAGCCCGTCGGGTGTGCGACGAGGTCCGGGTTCGCTGGCGACTCTCGCCGGTCAGCGTCACGCCGATCGCCAAGGAATCTGAAAGGGGATCGACGATCATCGAGGAAAGGCCGTCGACTCAGTCGTAGAGAAGCGCTCCCCACTCCTCGCCGGATAGGTCGAGATCGAGGTGCTTCAGAGGACCGAGCCCCCGGACGGTTAAACGAAATCGCGACGGCAGCCGCCCGGCCGCTCTCGGATCGATCACGAGCCTGGTCGTGTCCGGCAAGACGGCCGCGGCGTAGTTGGTGATGTCGTCACTGTGCGCCGTCTCTCGCACCCGAACATCACAGATCTTGCCGCCGCCACAACAGCGATGCACGTCGTAGGTGATGACGCGTGGCTCCTCAGACTTATGCGAGTCAAGCCACGCACGAGCTGCGGCATCGACCTCAACCACAAAGTCACCAGTCGCGGGCATCGCTCTAGCCATCATATGCGCCCGGTTCACGTTGGCATGCTCATACTGATCCAGGAGCGTCAGCTATCCGGATACACCGACGCTGATTGTGTGGTAACCGGAGGCGCCGCTTGGATAGCTTGCGGACGCAGGTGCCTGCTGGAGCACCCCGGTTCCGTCCACCGCCCTGACCTGCAGTACATACGCCCCCGGCCGCCGGGGGATCCAGGTTGTGTCCCACAGCACCCAAGTCAGGCTGGAGAGTGGCGCTCCGAGGTCGGCCGCCAACCAGTTCTTGCCGCCGTCGGTGCTGTACTCGACCTTGCTGATCCCGCGGGTACCGGCGAACGCCACCCCTATGAGACGGACCGCTTCCCCGGCCTTCGCGATGTCGCCGTCCTTCGGTACGTCAAATCGCGCTGTGGTTTTGACCAGCGCGATCCTGTCCCAGCCCTCAGACTCCCAGTAGCCGCCATCGTCCTGACTCGCCAGTTCGATCGAGTCAAGCCACTTCGGCCCTTTCATTCCGTAATGCCCTGGCACCAGGATGCGGGCTGGGAATCCATGACCGGTCGGCAGCGGTGCGCCGTCCAACGCATACGCGACCAGGATCTCCGGCTGGCTCGATATGAGGCCCAAGGGCAAGCTCTCCGTGTAGCCATCTCGCGCCTTGAAACGGGCGTGCGTCGCGTTTGACTGCGGCACCGCCATGCTGACGAGATCGTGAAGCCGGACGCCTGTGAACTGTCCCGTGCTCATCAACGATCCTCCGACGTTGTTGCTGATGCATTCGAGGGTTACGTACTCGGTGACGCTCGGCAGAGCGCTCAAGTCCGCCATTGAGAGGTGTAGCGGGTTGTCGACAAGCCCGCCGACCTTCAAGGCCCACCCTTGCTCTGAGACGACCGGGTCGCTGAAGTTCTTCGACACGACGTAAAAGTTCTCGACCGGCGTTAGCTCCGGCGATGCTCCCGACAACCCTGCCTCAGGTGCCTTGAAGACCGCCTGGTACCAGCGCGGGAGCAGCAGCGGGACGAGCCCACCGGCGCTCAACGCCGCGATTCCGATCGGCATCAGCCGCAACAGGCGGCGCCGCCCTGGATCTGCCCGGACCGGCGTCACGGTCGCGGGATCGGCGCCCACCTGGAGCACCACGCCGTACGCAGCGAACAACAAGCCCCAGACCAGAGGCGCGGTCGGCCCCTCATTGAGTCCGAGGAAGCCGTCCCCTGATATCGGAAGCAGCACGAAGGCGACAATCGCCCAGCCGGCGGCTGCGAACCAGACAGCGTGCGGTGGCCGAGCCCAGACCTTCCTCGCCCAGGCCCACGCGCCGCCAAGAAACCCAAGTCCAACGATCATGCCGACGATCAGGCCCGCCTCCTCAACCACCTTGCCCGCGTGCTGGAGGGTGTCGATCAGGAACCCGAAGACAAAGCCCGGCATCACCGCGAGGATGGGTTGCTGCAGCAGTTGTGGCAGTGGTGTGGTGCCGATGACGAGTTTGGCCAGATACATCAACGCCACGAGAAGAAGTCCGGCGACCACGCCGGAACCGAAACCGCGAACGACAACTCGTCGCATGCTCATGGGTCTAACGACGGCGACTCGCCTGCCCCGCCTATCCCGCTACGGTGAGACCTGGCGTGGCAACCTTCCATACGCCGCCGAACGCCTGAAGTCCCTCTCCTTTGGCGTCACCCTTGGCCTTGTCGCCCGCGAACCGGTACAGGAGATGACCGTTGTAGGAGACCTGGTCGCCGTTGGCGTTCATCACCACGGTCAGGGTTCCTGTGAGCGGCACCATGCTGCTGGGATTCCCGTTGGAAAGCAGCGGGGGCCAATTGGTGAGACAGGCTCCGGTGCATTTGGGCGCTGTCGTGGTGTCGACCGTCAAGTAGTACAGCGTGAAGCCATCAGGCGAGGTCAGAACTGTCTCGTTGGCACCCATCACCTTTGCCGTTCCTTGTTCCAGGTCCACCCCGTTGGCTGCAGACGCGGCCGGTGAGGCAGTAGTTGCAGCTGAGCTCGGGCTGTTCGAGCCACACGCGGCAGCGAGTGCCATCACACCGAGGGCGACAACGCCCCTGAAGAGTTGAGGGCGGTCTGATTGGAACTTCATCTATTCAACCTCAGCGTTTTCCAATGGTGGCCATGAGCTCTCGCCGAGTATCAAGAGCGCGTGTTACACGCCGGTTACACGCGACGAGAGCTGCTGGAAGACCCGTACCATCGAAGGAGGCCATGGAGACAGGATCGGTATTGGTTGTCGATGACGATCCGAAAATCCTTGAACTGGTGCGGGCCTACCTACAGCGGGCCGGTTATGCGGTGGTCACAGCGGTGGATGGAGAGGACGCGCTGCGCAAGATCGAGGCGCACCGTCCGAACCTGGTGGTGCTGGACGTAATGCTGCCGCAAGTGGACGGTTTGGTTCTGGCCCGCCACCTCAGGGACGAGCGAAACAATCTACCCATTCTCATGATGTCCGCGCGGGGAACCGTCAGCGACCGCATCACCGGGCTGGTCGAAGGCGCCGATGACTATTTGTCCAAGCCCTTCAGCCCCGCCGAGCTGGTGGCACGGGTCAACGCCCTCATGCGCCGAAGCTCGCCGGGGGACCTGCCCACCGAGGTCTTGCATCACGGCGACCTGCAGATCGACCTCGAGAGACGAGAAGTCCTATGCGCTGGGCGCATCGTCGCGTTGAGTGACCTCGAGTTCCGTCTGATCGTGACCCTGATCCGGGCCAACGGCAGGGTGCTCTCGCGCGAGCATCTTGTGGAGTCTGTCTACGGGCTGGGCGGAGAGGTGACGGGTCGGGCGATTGATGTCGCCATCAAACGGATCAGGGCCAAGCTGGGTGAGGATGTCGAGGCGCCGCGTTACATAAGCACGGTACGCGGAGTCGGTTATCGAGCCGCAGCGCTCCCCAAACCCCAGACCCGATGAAGCCGATCGCCGTTCGACGCGGCTGCTGATCTGCTTCGCTCAGGTTGGCAGGCTGAACCAGAATCTGGTCACACCGTGGCCCGACTCGACTCCAACCCGACCGCCCGTCGCTTCGACAAGCTGCTTGACCAGCGCCAGGCCGATCCCCGCCCCGCCTCGAGAACGGTCACGCGATTTCTCGACACGGTAGAAGCGCTCGAAAACGTGAGGCAGGTCGACCGCCGGGATGCCCTCACCGCTGTTGGTGACGCTGACCACGACCGACCCGTGCTCGACCTCGGCGCGAATCGACACTGAGCCACCTTCCGGTGTGTAACGGGCGGCGTTCTGAAACAGATTGAGCAACACCTGGGCGATTTGGTCCGGGTTGGCCAAAACACGCAGCTCGGCCGGCGTAGTCAGCTCGACTTTGATGTTGCGACGGTCGAAGCTCGGACGCGACAGCGTTAATGCGGCTTCGATGACCTGTCCGAGGTCGATGGTGCCGAGTCCGGAGGGCGCCGTGGGTGACCCGCCGGTCCCGAGCTCGTCGAGTGAGAGCGAAAGCCGATAGAGGCGATCCACCTCCTGGTCGAGTGAGGCGAAGACCTCCGTGCTGGTCGGCATGACCCCGTCTCGAAGCGCCTGCAGGTATCCCTTCAGATTGGTCAGCGGAGTCCGCAGCTCGTGCGCGAAGTTGCTGATCAGGTCGCGCCGCAGCCGCTCCTGATCCTCCAGTCCCGCCGCCATCTGGTTGAACGAGTCGGCGAGGGACGCCAACTCGGGGGCGGCGGGTCGCTCCACCCTGACGCCATAGTTTCCTTCGGCCAGGCGGCGGGCGGCGCGGGCGACCCCGTCCAGGGGTCGCGTCACGGCCTGGGCGAGCACGATCGCCAAGCCCAAGGAAGCCAGCAAGGCCAGCAGTGTCGTGACGATCACGACCCTTGTCACCGATTCGTCGAACATGGCGTGAGCCAGCTCGGCACTGGCGCCGTGCTCGACCATCAGGCGTTGAAACGTGGCGGCGCCCACGCCCTGGACGCCGACCGCCTCGACACCGAGCGCGAGCCCGGACGCCGCCAGCGAGGCGAGCGCTATCCGCCCTCTGACGCTGCGCAGCAACCGTAAGACTCGCATCGAGTCAGGCTCCCGGCGCGATCATGCGTACTTCATCGTCAAGAAAAACGTGGCGGAGGCAGCGGCCTCCGCCCAAACGACATTGTTCTGAACCAGAAGAAGGGCCCTGTCTCAACTTTCTCAGACTGTTAGCGCAGGGCCGCGAAGTCGATCACCGGGCAGCGCACCAGGGTCGACGTTACCTCGAGGGTCCCCTGACCCGCCGCGACGGCAGCGAAGATGTCGTCGTCCTTGCTCAGCTCCACTGGAGTCACTCCGGGGTTCCAGTGGAAGATCTGCAGGTTCCAGGCACCGCCTGAATAGCCGACCTCGGTCGGAATGAAGTTGAGCACGTTGCCGGCTGTGGGGTCGTTGGGCAGGGCGGCGTGAAGGCGCGCAAGCTGCACGGCCGGAATGTTGCCACTGGCGTCGACGATATGAAAGACGATGTTGCCCTTGCTGATCAACCGGGCCGCATGAGGCGACGAGGTGACTTCTGCAGTGGCCTGGTACTGGATGATCTGGTGGTCGTAGAAGCCTGAGTTTGCGGTCACTGCGTTAGCAGAGGATGGTTGGGCGAACGCCAGCAGACTCACGATGGTCGCAGGTATGGTCGCGAGGCGGACGAGCTTCATAGTCATGACTCCTCTCTTCTGTTTTTTCATGACCGCGAGGTTTCGCGGCAACGCTCACTTTCCCAGGCATGTGTTACGGCCTGATGTCGCGGGTCCGCCGAAATGGCACAGATGGGGTCAGGATGTCGGACAGGATGACCGCTTCATCATCGCCACAATCGGGGACGGTGAGCTCTCCCGGTGCGCGAAGCCATTCCGGTCAGTCGTAGAGAAGCTGTCCCCACTCCTCGCCAGAAAGCTCGAGATCGAGGTGCTTCAGAGGGCCCAACCCGCGCACGGTGAGACGAAATTGCGAGGGTAGCCGCGCTGCCGCTTTGGGATCGATGACGATCTTGGTTCTGTCCGGCAAGACGGCCACCGCGTAGTTGCTGAAGTCGTCACGGTGTGGCGCGTTCAGCACCCGAACATTACAGATCTTTCCGCCGCCACAACAGCGATGAACCTCGTAAGTGACGCCGCGTGGCCCCTCAGACTTATGCGAGTCCAGCCACGCGCGAGCTGCGGCATCGACCTCGACCACAAACTCAGCATTCGCGTACATCGGTCTAACTATCAAGATGGATCGAGCGGCTCAACTTTGACTCCATGCCAGAAGGCAACCTGGCCTTTGATCTGAACTGCGAATGCATTGGGATCCACACCTGCAGAGCTAGGTGCTCACGCCTCGTTCTCTTCGCAGGCGGAAGGTGGCGATGGCCGCCTGCCGATAGCGCTCAGCCATCTCGAAGTAACGTTCGGCGTCCGCGACGATGTCTGGATCGTGCGCTTCGTGGCGCCGGCTCAAAGCGCGGACGGCAAACTTGGCGCCCCTCATGTACGGCTCCAGCTGCTCCAACGGCAACGGTCGATCTCCACGCGCCATGTCACTTACCTCCCCGAAGCGAATTGAACAATTCGTCATCAGTCGGCCGGTCTGCGAAGTCACTTCCGGTGAACGACCAGCCCACCGACCCATCCCTCCTGATGGCAAAGATCGCCGGCTTGGCGAGGCCGCCGTCGGCGTCGTTCCACACCCCCCAATCTCTGATCACGCGGCCTTCCGGGTCGCTCAAGAGCGGAAAGGGCAGCAGCAGCTTGTCGACCATGGCTCGATTGTTCTCAACGGGATCGACTGAGATCCCGACGAGGCTCACGGCCTCACCGATGAACCGGTCCCAGCTTCTTGCGTACGAGGCCAACTGCCCGTTGCAGTAGGGTCACCAATCACCGCGATAGAAGACGAGGACAACCGGTCCTCGCGACAAGAATTCGGCCAGGCGCCAGGTCGCCCCTTGCTGATCGGGCAGCTCGAAGTCGATCGCCTGATCCACGCGATCCTTAAAGCTCAGGTGACATTGGGGGACTCGACCAGCCGCACCGCGCGACCGATTCTGATCCGCCAGTAGAGCCAGACGCGGAAGAAACCGACGAAGACGGCAAGTCCAAGCCAGGTCAAGGCAGGGCCGCCAGACAGCACCCCGATACCAAGCGCGATCACAGCCGCTGCCGCCCAGATCAGCTTGAGGTTCAGCATGGCCCGAAACTCGTTGACCGACCCGTTTCGGCCGAGCAGTGACTGACCACCGATGGCGATCAGCGCCGCCGCGAAGAGTCGTGTGGCGATGGGATCGATTTCATGCCAGCCGAAGAATCGAAGCAGGATCTCGGGGGCCACGAGAAGCGGGACACCTACGGCCCAGTCGACTGCAAAGTAGAACACGAACCACCTACGAAGCGCTGAGGGCGCTTCAACCATTTAAGGGACCTGTCCCCGCGTCAAGCGATGCTCCGCGTAGTCGACCGGACCAAGCACAAGGCACCCAACCTGGTCGTCCCTGGCAAGAATCCAGTTGGAGATGGCAAGCACCTCGCATCCCGCATAGCCCCGCACAGCGGCCAGCAACATTGAGGCGCCATAAAAAACAAACGCTGCGTAGCCGACGAAGGAGAGTTGTGGCGCGAACAACGGAGTCGACACCAGCGCGATGAATATGACGATGTTGAGCGCCGTACTCACGGGTCCTGTCGCTTGCAGGCGGGCAGGCGCCAGACGAGCCCGCACCCATTGCAAACCGAGCAGAAGCACAGGCAATGCGACCACGCCGAGGATGAGGGACAGGAGCTCGACGTGAGACCGTAGCTGGCCGTTGATCACGATGATTTGCCCGCCTATGACCCCGAATAAAAGGAGGACGAGGCCGAGGACAACACGGACCAGCGTGCCTATTGGGCCGATCTGGCGATGTCTGGCGGCTTCCGATCGATCGGAGTCGTCCTCAGCCACCTCAGCAATCGCCCGCACTGTCCGTCGCGGGCCCCTCGGCCACTGCCGACCATTCGATCAGGGGAGGTCGGACGGCAGCGCATAGGGGATTGCCTTTCCGATCGGTTAAGCCGAGACGCCCAACCAGCAGTCCGCTCACCAAGGCGCCCTCGATCACGCTGGGAGGAATCGCATCGAGCCACAGCTTCGCTCGCCGAAACAGCGTGAACCTTTTGTCATCATCGATGGTGCCCCATGAGAGGTAGATGAACCGGCCGCCCGGCGGGCCCTGAATATAGGGGCCCTTCAGGTCGACACCACCCGATGATCGAGCGGCATCGCAGCCCACCGTCCACGTCGCTGAAGATGCGCCGCCAGGAACGAGACCGAGCAGTTTGTCTCGTCGGTTCCGTCGCTGGACCCCAACATGGATGTTGCGATATCCGTCGGGTGAGCCAGGGCTAGGAGCGCAAGAGTTCCCAGGGAACTCTGAGGCTTCAATGCGGATTTGCACTTCCTCATTATTGGCTCTGCGCGGCGTACGGTCTTGGAACCGAGACCCGCCAGTCAAATCACGATGTCGGCGGTGCCCAGGGCGCTGGTCAACCGCGATTTGTCCTCCTAGAGCCGCCTGGTGCCGGGAATCTGTGCCCCGTCTGTGCCCCGTCTCGCATCAAAATCAGACCGACAATTCGGTCGATGGCCGCTCTTCAGGAGATCCGGTGTCGGCTCCAGTGGAGTAATGCGGTGGCGCCTCGTCCAACGACGACCCTGCTTTTCAATGAGCCGTCGTCGACTTGGTTGTGGAAGTGACGAACCCTCAGAACTCGGAGTCTGACTCACCCTCGCGCAAGCGGGCGCTAGCCATTCCGGTTTCATACGTCAGGACCACAGCCTGCTCGGTCCCTTAGCCCTAGCTATCCGAGCAGCCGCGCGACATGCGTCTTGATGGTTGCCTCTCCTCACCCGGCGCTAAAAGGGAATTGCGGCCCCGGTCGCTCAGGGACTGAGCAATAAGCAGATCGCCGCCAAACTCGTCGTCTCGGAGCGGACTGCCGAGTCCCACATCTTGAACATCCTCAAAAAGCTCGGATTCAACTCGCGAACGCAAATCGCAAGCTGGGCGATGGCGAACGTCCTCTCCAGCTAAACCCTAAGTTTCAGTAGCCGTCTAAGTACTTCTCCGGGTTTCGGCCAGGACTCCTGCACATACGGTCGTGGGCAATGGGTCAGACGCGATCCCAGCCACGCCAAAGCCTTGAGAGGTGCGCCATGTCGTCTGTTCCGGTCAAAGCCCCGTTGCTGAGACGTCATCCGCTAGTCACGTTCTTCATGCTCGCCTACGCGCTCACCTGGATACCGGTGGCCCTGGTGCTCGTCGCCACACAGCTCGGCGTGTTGCCGGCCAATTCGCCGGTTGTATCAATCACCAGCCGGCTGATCAGCTTCGGTCCCGCGATTGCGGCCTTAATCGCGACCGCGGCCGTAAGCGGCCGAGCGGGTGTGGGTCAGCTGCTCCGACGGCTCGTGCAGTGGCGAGTCGGAGTCCAGTGGTACCTCTTCGCCGTGTTCGGGATCCTGCTCGCGCTGCTCATCGGCGCGATGGTCATGTTCCGCGGCGCGCCGCTGGCAGCTTCGGCCGGCCAATGGCAAACGGGTCGTCCTCCTGTTCCTACCGACCGTCGCGGTCGCGGCGATCACGACCGGACTGGGTGAGGAGACCGGCTGGCGCGGCTTCGCGCTGCCGCGCCTTCAGTCGCGGCATGGCGCGTTGCTAGCCACGCTGATCGTGGGCGTCCTCTGGGGCCTGTGGCACCTCCAATTCCTCGCGACCGATTTCGCTTGGCATGACTACCTCCCTAGACCACATCCGCCCAATCTTTCGCGCCCAGCTTTGAGGCCTCGGCCAGAGTCAGGATTCGTCCCTGCAGGCCCCGCTCGCCGGCCCATTTCCTCGCGTTGGCGGCATCGCTGAACAGGTTGCTGTTCGGACACCACTCCTCGTAGACGTTCTCGCAGCAGCTCATCAGATTGTCATCGGGCCGGAAGAGCACCGCATCGCCGTTCACCGGCCGACCTCGCTCAAACCGAAGGTCCATGGTCCGGCCCTCGGGGCTGGGCGAGAGTGCCGTGCCGCTGGCTTCGAGGGCCCCGAAGACGCCGAAGATGTCGTAGGCGCACCACGTCCAGAAGCGTCTGCCGTCGAGCTCGATGACATGTCTGTCTTTGGACACGCTCAATCCGGCAGATCCGACCACACGCCCGGCTCGGTCGCGCCGGATCCGGCCGGCGCGGTCCAGCTCCTCTAGATGCTCGGTCAGCCTCTCCCGCTTGATTCCTGTGGCTGCGACAAGGTCCTCCATAGATACCGCTTCGTCTTGCGCCAAAAGAAGGCGGAAAGCGCGGTCCGGATCAGGGCCTGGGCGTCGCTTGGTGGCTCCAGGATTTTCGCCGTCATGCGGCGCAGCAACTCAGCTTCGACACGTCGCGCTTGAAGGTTTGGGCGGCGAGCTTGAACCCCTCGGCAAATGTCAGGTAGGGCGACCAGGTCGCGGCGACCTGGTCGGTGGTCAGCCCGAACCGGATCGCGTAGACGGCCGCTTGAATCACGTCACCCGCGCCGTCCGCTACCGCCGTGGCGCCAAGGATCCGACCGCTCGAGCGTTCGGCGACGATCTTGACGAAGCCCCGTGTGTCGCGATTCACCAATGCTCGCGGCACGGCTGATAGCGGCAGGACCCGGCATGCGCATCTGATTCCCTGTGCGTTGGCCTGCCCATCGGTCAGGCCCGCGGCCGCGACGGTGGGAGTGGTGAAGATGATCCGCGGCATCGCCGCCAAGTCAACCTTGAGGTCCGCGCCTTCGAGCGCGTTTCGCGCCGCCAGGTTGCCCTCATAAGCTGCGACGTAAACAAACTGTGGGTGGCCGGTCACGTCGCCCGCGGCCCACACGCGAGGGTTGCTCGTGCCCAGTCGCTCGTCGACGCTGATTGCTCCCCGCTCCGTCAGCTCGATTCCGGCCTTATCCAGTCCCATCTCGAGCGTGTTCGGCCGGCGCCCGGTCGCAACGAGGACTTCGTCGACTGAGAGTTCATTTCGCCCACCGCGGCGCTCGAAGCTCACCCTTCGCCGGTCGCCGTAGCGCCGAACGGATTCGATTTTGACGCCGGTCAGCACTGTCGCCCCATCCTCCTCGAGGATGGAGCCCATCACGGCCGACACCTCCAGCTCCTCGAGTGGTGTGATCCTCGGCATGGCCTCCAGGAACGTCACCTTGCTGCCGAGCTTCATGAAGAGTTGACCCAACTCCAGCCCGACCGCGTTGGCACCGATGACCGCCAGTTCCCGGGGTGGTGTCCGGACCGCGAGTGCCGACGTGCTGGTCAGGTAGCCGGCCCCTTGTAGGCCATCGATTGCAGGCACGGCGGGCGAAGCACCCGATGCGATCAAGTAGGCGTGCGCCGAGATTGGCTCGCCTCCGACAGTGACGGACTCTCCATTGACGAACTCGGCGTGGCCGCGAAGTATCTCGAAGCCGTACGCGCGCGCCAGATCGATGTATTTCTCCGTCCGCATCTGGTCGACGAGCCTGTTCTTCGCGTCGACTATCGTGCTGAGCTCAATGCTCCTGCTTGCGGTTGCAAGCAGCGCCTTGGACGGAATGCAGCCGACGTTGACACACGTTCCGCCGACCTGATTCGACTCAGCCAGGACAACTCGCTTTCCGAGGTCTGATGCGGCGATGGCGGCCGCGAAGGCGGCCGCCCCCGAGCCAATCACCGCGAGGTCGTATTCCGGCCTCATCCCTTATGTCCGGAGAGGTCCGGCGCGACACGCTCGTTGAGGGCGCGCCCGACCTTGAAGGCCTCGTCGACAGAGAGAATCGTCGTGCCCGGGTTCTCGGCCGCCCACTTGGCTCCGGTTGCCTCGGAGGCAAAGAAAAAGACCCGGCTGCAAAACGCTTCGATTACGTCATACCCGAACGGCGCGTCCGGAACCACCATGGAAACTACCGCGCCCGCCGGCTGCACGTCACGGACGCCATCCGGTTGCACCACCAGCGAGACGGGCTCGTTGGTCACCGGGTCGTAGGCCTCGACGCGGACCGTTTTGTCGATGATCTTGGGGATGAACAGCGTGTCGAGCGCGCACCACGCATACGTCGTCTTGCCGTCGACCTGGAACCGATATTCGGCGTCGATGATCGAGAGGGCCTGCCCCCAGAAGCCAACCAGTCGGCCTGCAGAGTCGCGATAGACGCCGGGCCAGGAGTCCAGCCTCGCATTCACCAGCTCAACCGGAACCCCGATGTTTCTTGCCACGTCCGCCGGATCGACCGGTTCGTTTGCGCTCATGAGTTGATGGATCTCGGTCGATATCTGCTGGTCTGTCAGATCGAGCTTGGGCATCGCTGCGCTAATGGCTCCCGCGAAATCGTCGACCGTGAACTTCTTCTGCGCTACCTGGTCTGCCACTTGACTCCTCCTTGAGGGAATGCCGCCCCACACAGGCGATTAGGAAATGGTATCCTGCTTTCCAGATATGTATTCCCAGATCTTAATGCCAACTGACAGGAGTGCGGCGGCCCGTTTCTTTCGAGTCCTGGGGGATCCGACCCGCCTTCAGATCCTGGAACTCCTAGGCGACGGTGAGCGCACCGTCAGTGAACTAGTTAGCGCGGTGGCACAACCGCAGCCGCGCATCAGCACACACCTCGCGTGCCTGCGTCACTGTGGCTTTGTGGAGACCGAACGTCGCGGTAAAGAGGTCGTCTATCGCCTCGCTCTAGGCGGACTGGATGGGATTTTGGATCGAGCCTTAGACACCATGTCCCCCGTTGCCAAGCGGCTTGCAACCTGCACGCGCATCGGCCCGGATTGGGTGTGATGCAAGAGACCCTAGCCGCTGCAACAACCGATGAAGATGCACCACCGCGTGGCGGCTCACTCAACCAAGGATTGGTGGGCAGCTCCTGCAGCAGCAATCCTGGTCGTGGTCTGCTGCGCGGGCCCGCTGCTTCTCGGCGCGCTGATCGCCTCGGGAGCTGGAGGCTGGCTGGCGACGCACGGATTCGTGGTGGGCGGCGGGGCGGCGTTAGTCGTCGCTGCGGTACTTGCCATCCGCGCCTGGTTGCGCGTCAGATAAAACTGACTGCCAATCGACCGTGGAATCTTGAACCGGGCGCCTCACGGTCCTGGCCTGTGCATCCGCCGGCTTGGGTCGCCGGGTGGTCACCTGGTCGCTGGCCTGCGATCTCACAGTGCCCCACGAGAACACCGTTTACGCCGCCTCGACTTGGTGGCTCCGTAGGAAATTGTGATCCGGCTGTGTGCCGCTGACTCTAGAGAGACTCGGAAATCGACGATTTTGAATACGAAAATGGTCGGGGGCGAGGGATTTGAACCCTCGTCCTCACGGTCCCGAACCGTCTTGCTGGCGTGTCCTCGCCTGTCCTGCCGCCTCCGCGACGGTCCTCGTGAACTCAAATGCCGCCGCCTTTGTGTCCTTAGGTGACCTGTCGTAACCGTCCGTTTCCGGGAATGCGTGATCCGGCTGTGATCCGGCGCGGCCCTTGTTGGGCCCCCAACAACCTAAAAGCAATGACAGAAGAACCTCTAGAAAAGCTCGAGGGGCGGCGCCAGCGTTTAGCACTCAGGTGCCGATGCTCGGTCGGCTAGGACGCCGGTAGCATCGCTCCGTACACGACGATCTTGCCGTTGAACCGCGCCGCCAACTGCTGGCTGGAGGGTTGGCCTGTCACCTGATAGATCGGCGTTCCCGGATCCAGGAACGCCGAGTCGCCATCCTTCAGCCGGTAGTTGGGGTCGCAGACATTCCCGCTGACCTTGAATTTGACGTGGGCGTATACAGGGCCGAGTTCGCTTTCTTGAAGGACGGTGGGCGATTGTGGGCCCGCGACGTATTGCGTTGAACCGACCTGGATGAAATTGACCCAATCGATCTGTGCGTTGCAGCTCGAGGACGAGCCCGGCAACTGGCAAGCGGCAGCGAACAGTAGAGCTCCCAGCACGACGACGACCCTAGCTCCCATTTGCTGACCGAACGCCTAGCCGCCCGACCACGTAACGAATGTGCGATCCCTTCATGGCCGACGGCTTGGATGATTGCGCCTCTTGGGTTAGTGGCCCTCGTGACCACCTTTGGCGCCGGCCCCGGCGAATTTTGCGGGGTCTTTGTCGAAGCTGGCCTTGCAGCCGGCTGAACAGAAGTAGTAAGCCTTGCCGTCGTGGAAAGACCGGTACTCGGCGGACGCGGTATCTACCGTCATTCCGCAAACCGGATCGATGACAGTGGTTTTCTCGCTCATGTCGTCTCCTGCGCCCCAAGGGGCACTTTCTTGGATAGGTCGTGCACCATCCGCACCGACCTCAACACTGGGCTCAGCCTCTGGATGCCCGATGGTTGTTGGTTGTACGGGCTTCGATCTGAACCCGCGAAGGCGGTTCGCGTTGGAAACCACTGACAGCGAACTCATCGCCATCGCGGCCGCCGCGATCATGGGGCTCAACCGTAAACCCACGAACGGATAGAGAACACCGGCAGCGATCGGGACGCCGACCACGTTGTATGCAAACGCGAACGACAGATTCTGGCGGATGTTCCGCATCGTGGCCCGGCTCAGCTGGATCGCCGTGACCACGCCCGTGAGGGCGCCGGAGATGAGCGTGACATCTGACGATTCGATCGCCACGTCGGTGCCAGTGCCGATCGCCATGCCGATATCGGCCTGAGCCAGCGCCGGCGCGTCGTTGATGCCGTCGCCGACCATCGCCACCTGTCTCCCCTCAGCCTGCAACCGACGGATTTCGGCGGCTTTGCGATTAGGGAGGACCTCCGCGAGCACGCGTCCGATGCCCACTCTGCGCGCGATCGCGGCGGCCGCGCGGCGGTTGTCGCCGGTAATCATCACGACCTCTAGGCCGAGCGCTCGCAGGCCGGCTACAGCGGTAACGGACTCTTCCTTTAATGTGTCGGCCACAGCGAGGACGCCGGCCGGCTTGCCCCCGATCGCGACAAGCAGTGGCGTCTTGCCGTCGGCCGAGAGCTGGTCCGCCTCGGCCTCCAGAGCCGCGCTGTCGATGCCGGCGTCACGGAGAAGGGCGGGGTTTCCGATAAGGATCGATCGACCGTCGACATTGGCGCGGACACCCTTACCCGTGATGGAATCGAATCCGACGGGTTGGCTGAGTAGGAGTTCGCGCGAGCGGGCTCCGGCAATGATGGCCGCCGCGAGGGGGTGCTCGGAAGGCAGTTCGGCCGAGGCGGCCAGCCGCAGAATTTCGTCTTCTTGAATCCCGCCTGCAAGGACGACGAGATCTGTCAGTGCGGGTTCGCCGCGCGTGATCGTTCCCGTCTTGTCCAGCACGATGGTGTTCAGCTTGTGCGCGGTCTCGAGAGCCTCCGCCGAGCGGATCAGAATCCCCTGCTCAGCTCCCTTGCCGGTGCTGACCATCACTGAGAGCGGGGTCGCCAGGCCGAGCGCGCAAGGGCAGGCGATGATGAGCACCGCGACCGCAGCCACCATCGCCGAGGTGAATGCGGGTTGGGGTCCGAACACGAACCAGGCCACGAATGTCCAGATCGCGATGCCGATGACCGCGGGCACGAAGTAGCTGGACATGGTGTCCGCGAGGCGCTGAATCGGTGCCTTCGAGCCCTGAGCTTGCTGGACCAGATTGATGATCTGGGCGAGCATTGTGTCGCGGCCGACCCTGACGGCTCGGAAGTGGAACGAGCCGGTGCGGTTGATGGTGGCGCCGATCACGATGTCGCCTGTGCGCTTTGTGGTCGGGATCGGCTCGCCGGTAACCATCGACTCATCGACAGAGGACTCGCCGTCGACCACATCGCCGTCGACGGGTATTTTCTCGCCGGGGCGGACGGTGATGACGTCGCCCGCGACCACATCTTCGATCCGGATGTCCGTCTCCGTGCCGTCACGGACGACACGCGCGGTGCGCGCCTGGAGGCCGATCAACATTCGAATCGACTCGCCGGTGCCGGCTTTCGCTCGGGCCTCAAACAGACGGCCCAGAAGGATCAACGTGATGATCACGCCGGCAGCCTCGAAGTACACGTCGCGGAGTCCGGGCGGCAGGATTCCCGGAGCCACTGTCACGACGAGGCTGTAGCCAAATGCGGCTGAGGTGCCGAGCGTAATCAGCGAATTCATCTCAGCCTGCCGGTGGAGGAGGGTGAGCCAGCCGGTCCGGTGGATGGGCCAGCCCGAGTAGAACATCACCGGCGTAATCAGCGCCAGCTGCAGCCAATGGTTGGCGAGGATCGCGACCGGCAGGAAGGAGCCCGTCATGGTTGCGAACAGCACCGGAGCGGTGAGCACTGCCCCGACTGCCATCCGAAGCGTGAGATCTCTGATCTCAGCCTTGCGTTCGGCCATCTCGTGGTCTTCGGACAGCGCGTCGGGCTGCTCACTCGTGCCGCCAGTCTTGGAGGACGGTGATGAGTCGTTCGCTCGAGCGGTAGCCGAGGGTGCTCCGTGACCGTTGGTGCTCGACTCGACGATCAGCCTGCCGTGGACCATGTTCATCCCACAGGCGAACCCGAACTCACCGACACGGTCTGGCAGGAGCTCGACGGTCGTCTGCCCGTAGGCAGAGAGCGACCGATTCAGGGCAAAGTCAGGAAAGACCACCCGCGACGTGCACTCGCCGCTCTCCTGGCGGTCGAAGACGATCCGGAGTGGTACTCCCTGGCGAACTCGGACCAGGTCAGGCGAGTACCCGCCCTTCACGGTCACTGTGACTTCCTGGAGGTTCCCGAGCTGGGTTGCTGCGTGTGCTTTCTTGGGCCCGAAGAAGAACCAGCCCAGAATTCCGCTGAGTCCAAGTCCGACGATTAGGACGGCAATGTCGGCCGGATTCATTGCCGCAACCTCACCGTCCCCTAACGAGTCGCTGAACCGCCTCGTTGAGCTCGAGAATCTTCTTTGAGCCATCGCCTGCCTGGATGGCCTCGACCACACAGTGTTCGGTGTGGTCCTGTAGCAAGAGCAAGGCCACTGCGTCTAGTGCCGCCTTCGCCGCGCCCACCTGCGTGAGCACGTCGATGCAGTAGCGATCCTCGTCCACCATCTTCTGGACACCGCGAACCTGACCCTCAATCCGCTTGAGGCGGGTCTGGACCTGAGTCTTGTGCGATTTGTATCCTGGCATCCCGATGACTATACCCCTTGGGGGTATCGTCTATTTCAGTCGGGAATGGTTCCGATTTCATCGGCGCGACCTTGGCAGTCACTCCCTGTCCAGGGTGGACGTCGAGGCCGCCGTTTCAACCTCCTGTCGCTGGTGGAGTGCCATCCGCAACTCGCCGACCTGGCTCTCCAGCTCGGCCACGCGAGGGTCACTCGTCGGCGCCGAAGCCTGGCCGTGATCCTTGCGCATCATCATCCACATCATCACGCCCATCGAGATCGGACAGGCCAGGAAAAACAGGTACGGAAGGATATGGTCCACGGGCAACCTCCTCAGGTAACTATCGAGGCATAGTAGCAGGTGCGGGCGCAGAGCCAGGTTCCTATGCCCAGGTAGTAGACTCGTCGCCGTGGCCGCCCGGGTCGACCAGTTTCCGCCTAGTTGGATATCGACCCCGTGACCTTCGATGCCTCCACCAACCTTCTGGGCCTCGCCTTCGTCACCGGCGTAACCACCGGTGGACTGAGTTGCCTGGCTGTACAGGCCGGCCTTCTGGCCACGTCAGTCGCGCGCCAGGCCGAGACCGATGTGACGGCCCAGCTCGCGATCAGACACGTGGTCGCGCAGCGCAAGAAGCGCTCGAACCGCCGGTTGACCAAGGAGCAGCGACGCCGGGAGCGCGCGGCGCTTGCGACTCTGGCGCAAACCGGAGAAGCCCAAGCGGCGCAATGCGGCCACCCCAATCGCCCTCTTCTTGGGAGCGAAGCTGCTCGCTTACAGCATCCTGGGCATCTTCTTGGGCTGGATCGGCTCTGTCCTCCAGCTCAGTCCGTACAGCCGGGCGGCTCTTCAAATTGGGATTGGCATATTCATGCTCGGGACCGCGGCAAGGCTGTTCAACCTGCATCCGATCTTTCGCTACTTCATAATTGAACCGCCCCGATTCGTAACTCGCTTCATCCGCCGCTACGCGAAGAACAATGCAAGCACAGTCGCCACGCCGTTGTTCTTGGGCACGCTAACGATTTTCATTCCCTGTGGTGTAACCCAGGCGATGATGGTGCTCGCCGTTGGCACCGGGTCGCCGCTTCTCGGGGCAGCGATCATGTTCGCTTTCATCCTCGGCACTACTCCGGTCTTCTTCGGCCTCGCCTACGTGGCCACGCGCCTGGGTGAGGTGATGCACACGCGATTTCTACAACTGGCAGGCGCAGTCGTTCTGATCCTGGGCCTGGTCTCGATCGAAGGTGGGCTGAACCTGATGGGCTCGCCATACTCCTTTTCCAATCTGCTCAACGCGGCGTCGGTGTCGCTGGCCCAGGCGAGCGGCGGATCGCCGGAGGTTGCAGCTCAGCCGGACGCAAACGGAGCGATCACGATCCAGGTCTACAACACCGGCTACTCCCCAGACCTGATCAAGGCGCCATCCGGCAAGCCGGTCAGCCTGACAGTTGTGAGCAACGGCACGACCGGTTGCACCCGAGGCTTCGTGATCCCCTCGATTGGCTACCAACGGACCCTACCCGAGACCGGTCAGACGACCATCAATATTCCGGCAAGCGCCGCTAACGGAAACCTGCGGTTACACCTGCTCGATGGGCATGTATAGCGGCTACTTCGAGTTCACCTGAGGAGATTGAGATATGGCAAAGCAAGTGTTCACCGTCAAGGGCATGCATTGCTCGGCATGCGTGATGACGTTGGAAGGGCTCGAGGACGAGTTGGCGGGCATCCGAAGTCTGAAAGTGAGCCTTCACAAACAGCGCGCAGAAATCGATTACGACGACAAGAAGATCGGCGAAGACGAGATCCGCCGGGCTTTCGAAGGCAAAGGCTACGGCCTTGCCCGCGCCTGATCTTCGCTCCTAGCGTGTAAGCCCAACCAGAACCGCGAATAGACATCCAGCCAGGCTGATGGCGAGCCACGAGTAAACAAAGCTCGCCGCCCACACCGCCCGCGGAGCTTTCGGCTCATCGATTCGCATGCCGAGTAGCCGACGAGCGCGCAGCTCGGCATGACCTACAAAGGCGGCCAGCGGAATCGCCGGGGCGGTCATCACGAGCAGAGCTCCGGCGAGCGCAGATCGTCCCACCTTCCGCTCGGCGGCGGCATCTGCACTCAGCTCGGAACGCACGATCTGCCGCGCTGACCACCAGCTGACGATGGGAAGGAACGTGAGAACCTCCGCGGCAGCGGTTCGGGCCGCTCGCCATAGCGGCTCGTAGCGCCGCGCGTGGTCCGCTTCATGGTGAAGCACGGCCAGCAGCTCGGAGTCGGAGAGGCCTGCAACTGCCCCCTCACTGATGAACACAGTGGGCCGAACAATGCCTGCGCAGAAAGCCACCGGGGACCCGGCTCGGACACATACAAAGCGGTCAAGGCCGGCTGCTCTGGCCGTGCGCACTAGCTTCGGTGGGATGGGAACGCGCGGCAACCTTGCCAACTCGCGCTCTGTCCTCGAGGCCACGAGTCCGAACTTGAGGGTCCAGGCCAGAGCCGAAGCCAAAATCACGAGCAGCGGCGGCACGGAGGCTGCGGGCCACCAAGACGTACCCTGGGTCGGAATCCAGCTGCACGCTCCCCCCGACTGGCAACCGACAACCGTGCTGAGGCAGGCAATTGGCACCGCGGCCAGCACAGCAACCAGAGCGAATCGGCGCCCCGTCACCGCGACCGCAGCCTCTTGAGGGCCTCGCGTGTAGCCGGCGACAGCCGGTCGAGACGCGCGGCGAAGGCGGCGAGCGCGGCGTCACCGTAAAGGTCGACGAGGCGATCGACCTCGGCCCGGCCCGAATCGGCCAGGAAGTCTTTCACTCCCCCATTGGCACGGTATTTGTGAGGCTGGTGAGAGCCCATCTTCGTCATCCTCAGAAGACCTTTGTCGGCCAGGCGGTTGAGTGTGGTCATGACCGTCGTGTAGGCGAGCTCCGGGGTCAGCGCTAGCACGTCGCGAACGATAAAGGGCTCACGGACACGGCCATCCCAGATCACCTTCATCAACCGGCCCTCGAGTGGGCCGAGGAGTGACATCGCCCGGCTCAGCTGAGCGTCCCGTCGAGCCATCACCGGCGATCATAACGCGACCGACCGCTATTCTTACTAGGGCCAGATAGTAAGAGTGCAGTTACCCTCAGTGACTCGTGGAGTACTAGCGGCCTGGGTCGTTGGCGGTCTCGCGGGTGGCACACTGTTGGCCTCCCTCGGGTGGGGTCTGCTGCATGTAGCGCAAAAGCAGCCGAGCTCGCTTGTTGGAAGTCAGGTCCCCGATCTCACGATCCGGTCGCTTGACGGCGATCTGATCAGCCTTCGCGCGTTGAAAGGCACGCCCTTGGTAATCAACTTCTGGGCTTCCTGGTGCGTACCCTGCCGTCAGGAAGCGCCGGCTCTCGCGGCCGCGGCCGAGCGTGCTTCCGGCAAAGCACAATTCGTGGGCGTCGACATACAGGACACCGATAGCGCCGCCCGTGCCTATGAGGCCGAAATCAAAAGTCCGTATCCGGTTGGACCCGCAATCCACGGCTCGTATCGCGACTTCGGAGTGACCGCTCCGCCCGAGACATTCTTCGTTGACCGCCACGGGATCGTCCAGAGCCGGATCATCGGGCCGGTTGATGCGCAGCAGCTGGAGGTCTATATGGCGGCGATTCTCGGCTAGCGATCCCGGCCCTGAGAGCTCACATGCCAAGCCAAACCAACTTGGCGATCCAGTTCAGTCCCAGAGCTACGAAACCTACGACAAGCAAACCGCGAACCATCGCCGGCGAGAGGTTGAGTTGCACGGCACGTCGAGTGACCAGCACGTACAGGCCGTAGACCACCAGCCCGACCGTCGTCACGAACAACAATGGACCCAGCGGATAGACCGCAACGGCCCGGCCGAGGTCCCCCCTCCACATCCAGGCGAATGTGCGTGTTCCGCCGCAGAAAGGGTCGGGCTTCTTGAAATACCACATGAACAGGCCACCGTCGAAGGTGAGATGGCGAGGGTGTAGAAAAAAGTACAGACGCGTGTAGGCGAGCCAGGGCAGGCCGACGCCGAGGAGCGTCCACGCGAACCATCGGTCGCCGGCCGTCGCGGTAGCGACGGCGGCCAGCGGCGCTTCTCGGCTACGCGCCGATTGCGCTGATGTGTGGGCCAAGAATTCCGGCGTTGGTCTCACCGATGTATCGTCCCTCGATTCCGCCGTCGGGGTGGATGAAAATGGTCGTCGGCAGTCCGCTGATTCCGTAAGCGTCGCGCACCTTCCCGTCACCGTCGAACAGGACAGCGGAGGTGATGTGGAGCTCGTTTACGAAGACAGACGCCGACTGGTGGCTGTCGCGCTCGTCGATGAGCAGGACAACAAGACGGGGATGCTGCGCGGCGGTTTGTTGGATCAGCGGCATCTCGCGCCGGCACGGCGCGCAATAGGTCGCCCAGAAGTTGATCAGAACCGGACGCCCTCGGAAGTCGGCAAGGCTGATGCGCGCGCCGCCGAGCGTGTCCAGAGTGAACGCTGGCGCCGGGCCGCCGCCCGAGGAGGATGGAGATCCGAGGCCACCGACCGCCTGCAGGGCATCGAGGATCTGTGAGTCACCCCAACCGTTGCCATGAGTCAACAAGAGTTGTCGGCCGGCGGCGCTGAGCTGCGTGTCCAGCGGAGCCGGAAGCGTTCCACCCACGTCAGGGGCACCGAAGAAGTACGTTCGGATGTAGCCGTGACGGTCGATCAAAGCCAGGGTTGAACGGTGAACATCGCTGGTGCTCAGCACGACGTCGAAGGGCTTCCAGAAGGCAGCGAGCGTTTGGGGGTCCGCAGTGGCAAAGGTCCAGGACGCCCCGATGCGACCGGCGTAGTCGCGCGGCACTGAGGGCGTGTCCTCCGAGGGATCCGTCGTGACCTCGACAAGAAGGACCGACGGCGGAAGCCGCTGGCGTAATTGGAGGAAGAGGCCCGCGACGAGCGGGCACGTCTCACGGCAGCTTGTGTGAAAGGCAGCCAGCAGGACGTCATGACCGGCGATATCGGAATTTGTGAAAGGCCGGCCGAATTGGTCGACCAATCTGAACGGGAGCATTGCCTTTAGCTGGCCAGATAGCTCGTTGAGCCCGAGGCTCACCGCCTGTGTCCCGCCGTACGCCGAGTCCGGCAACGGTTGCCCAGCCTCGACACCCACCAGCAGTGGATTGAGGATGTCCTTCTGTACCCCGAGCACAACTGGTACGGACACGCCGGCAAAGCGGACACGGTCGTAGCTCCCGACCGGCACCCGCTTCAAGAAAGCCTCAGCCGTTTCTGGCGCTTTCGGCACCGCGCGCGACTGAATCGAGCCGAGCGTCATCCAACCGTGAGCCGAATGAAGATCGACCGATGTGGCGGCAATCCGGTCTGCTTGCCGGGCTGTCAGGAGCAAGAGAACGTTGCCGGTCACCGGCGTCAGCAACAGGCGGCCCAAGACAGCAGCTGCGAGACCGATTGCCACCGCCAGGGCAGCACGCCGGATGAGCAGAGTGCGCCTGGTCATGGCCCCACGTTACTAATGAGCGATAGTACTAGGATGCCCGGAGTGGGCGAACCGGGCATTGCCATCGCGTTCGTCGCCGGACTGATCTCCATCACGTCGCCATGTTGCCTGCCCCTGCTGCCCGGTTACCTCGCCTACCTGGCGGGACTCGGCGGCGAGGCGCCCGCTCACCGGAACCGGACAATAGCCGCAGCTGCGCTTTTCGTCCTTGGCTTCACGGCGGTATTTATTTCGCTGGGTGCGACAGCTTCGGAGCTTGGTGCCTTGCTCCTCTACAACCGCTTGCCGCTGGCGCGTGTAGCCGGGGTCTTCATAGCGGTCATGGGGGCCGTCCTTCTTCTGGAAGGACGTATCGGTTTTCTCAGTCGCGGTGGTGACTGGAGCAAGCGGCTGGCCGGAGGCAGCCTCTGGACAGCACAGCTTCTGGGAGCGGCTTTTGCAGTTACCTGGACCCCCTGCATCGGACCTGTGTTGGGTGCGGTGTTGACCCTCGCCGGGACGACGGCGAGCTTGAGCCACGGCGTGCTGCTGCTCACCGCCTACAGCCTCGGCCTTGGCGTGCCGTTCCTTGCGTTGGGTGTTTCGGTGGCGCGGGTCCGCCTGTGGTTGCAATCCGCCGGCCGCATCACAGCGTTCCTCCAGCCGGTATCGGGCGCTCTATTGGTTGTGATGGGAGTCTTGCTCGTCAGCGATCGATGGCTTCCATTGATCTCACCGGTCTTGGCCTGGTATGCGACCGCTCACTGGCCTCCAATCTGATACTACGAGCGGCTAGTAGACTGGCACGATGAGCGAGAAACGCGGCGGCCCTTCGCCTGGTTGGACGAAGTCGAAGCCCAAGCGATCCCCCGTCCGCTCCACCTCAGGCAAGTGGTGGCCGTACGCGATTGCTGGCGGCGTCGTGGTTCTCGTTGCAGCGTTTGTCGCCGTCACCCAATTCGGGCATGCAGGGTCCGGAGGTGGTGGTGGCGCTAGCGGCGGCCTGGCAGTGGGGTCGCCCGTGCCCACCGACGCAGTTCCGTCCAGCGATGGGCGCACGGTGTCGCTGACCGATTTCCGCGGCTCCAAGTTGGTCGTCTACTTCTATGAAGGAGGCGCTTGAGGCGCCTGTCAACAGCAGCTCGTGGAGCTGCAGGGACAGTTGGATGCAATCAAGGCTGCCGGCGGTCAAGTGGTGGGCGTGAGCACCGACCCGGCCGCCACGTCGGCCTCTCTGGCGGCTCAGCTCCACCTCGGATTTCCAATCCTTGAGGATCGAAATCACGTGCTTGGCTCAGGCTTCGGAGTGTTCCGCCTTCGAAGCGGCATGGACATGGGGGCGGTGGACGGCCATTCGATCTTTGTTGTCGACGCCTTTGGGCGAGTGACTTGGAAGCAGTTGGCTCCGGATTCCATGCATGTCCCCGTCGACCAGGTCGTGGCAGCTGTCAGGGCTTGATCCCTCGATGACATCACACATTACCCTGGTCACCGCGGTCGACTGCCATCTTTGCGAACATGCGCGGAGCGTCGCCCATCGCTTGGCAGCTGAACTCAAGGTTGAGGTCCAAGAGCTCGCCTGGGAAAGCCCGGACGCTGACGTTGTTCGCCGTGACGGGGTCCCGTTTCCGCCCGCGCTCTATGTCGGCGATCAACTGCTCGGCTACGGCCGGATCTCTGAAGGCGGGGTTCGGAGCCGGCTGGCCAGAGTCTCGTGAACGCACTCGTCTACTCGAGCTCGCTAGTTGCCGCCTTCCTCGGGGGCGTGCTCGCCCTGTTCGCACCTTGCTGTGTTGTATCGCTGCTGCCCACGTTCGTCGGCGCCGCCCTCGAGCGCGGACGACTGCGGCTGCCGGCGATGGCGGCGATCTTCGCGGCCGGCATTGCTTCGGTGATGCTGCCCATCGTGCTCGGTGTCGGCCTTCTCGGGCAGCTGTTCGCCGCGCAGCACCGCCTCATCTTCTTCGTCGTCGGCTTGTTCCTGGTCCTGCTGGCGCTCCAGGTGTTCTCAGGCCGGCCGTGGTCGTTGCCGTTCCCGATGTTGCGGCTTCGCGTTTCCGGATCGACGCCGGGCGGCATATTCGCCCTCGGCCTGACAGCGGGAGTTGCCAGCTCCTGCTGCGCGCCAGTTCTCGCTGGAGTCGTCGCCCTATCTGCCCTCGCCTCGTCTGTGACCGGCGCCCTCGGGCTTGGCCTCGCCTACGTCTTCGGCATGGTCTTTCCGCTCCTGATCGCGGTGCTGGTTTGGGATAGGGTGCACCCCGGTTCACCTGGCTTCGCATTGCGAACCCGGCGCATCCGGCTTCGGGGCTGGTCATTGCCATGGACCGACGCTGTTGCCGCGGTCATGTTTCTCACGATCGGTGTCCTTGCTTTGCTCATCGCCTACACCGGCCAGAGCACCTACCTCCCCGGCTGGTTAGAGGTCTGGAACCGTTGGGCGACCGGCCTCGCCGGTAATGTGTCGGTTTGGCTCGGGAGTCTTCCGATAGCCATCCAGGCGATGGCGTTAGGGCTGCTCGCGCTGGCCGTCGTGACAGCTCTCTATCGGTCTTGGAAACTCGGCGCGGCACCCGATCGCAAGCGCATGGGTGGGGCAGAGCCGGCCATCTCTGAATCGGAGGTAGCGAAACGTCTATGACAGGCATCACGCGGCGCGCCGCGATCGGCCTTATGGCCGCGGGCGCTGGCTTGCTAGGGCTGGGCGTTGCGGGCGGCTACCTGCTTCGAGACGCCCTTAAGTCCCTCGGCGGCGGCGGGATGATGGGGTCAGGAATGATGGGCGGCGCGACCCAGGCCGACATGAGCAGCTACATGAAACTCTTTGACCGCCACACCGAGCTAAAACGAACTGTCGAGACGATTGATGGTGGAGTGCGCACCACGACTGAATCCGATGCCCCCGACTTGATCGCGCTGCTCCAGGTTCACGTTTCGAGCATGTACACGCATCTCAACCAACATGCCGAGGTCACGTGCATGAGCTCTAGTCTCCCGACTCTCTTCAGTAATTCGACCAGTTACCGACGAGAGCTGACGCTAACTGCCAAGGGCGTGGTTGTGAAAGAGACCTCGAGCGATCCGCGGATTGCAAGCGCGATCCGCGAGCATGCCCAAGAGGTGACTGGATTCGTACGCGATGGAATGCCCGCCATGATGCGAGGCATGATGGGTCAGTGACAGTCCTGTGTACCGAGAGTCAACCGCAGTATCGCCCGCTGTAATCGCTGAACCAGAGTGAGCTGGCCTCGGCCCGGATCTCACTCAAGGGAGACCGAGCAGTGCGGATGAGTGAGGTGAGCCGCCCAAGGCCGCTCAAGATTTCGTCAGCGGCGTCCCAGAACGCACCGAGGCGACGACGTCAAGGATTGCTTGGCTTGCTTGCGCAGCGCCGGCCCGATCGTGGATGAGACCTGGATGATCGGTATCAGGCAGAATCCGGTGAACGCTATTGGACGAAAGGCCGGTCATCTCGTCCTGCAGCGGGAGCCACCCGGCCTGAGCCCCTTTGGCAGCTGTGACGACGATGAGCGGCCGATCACCGAGGGTTGCGAGCTCGGCCGCCTCTTTGAGGGTGTTTGGCAGTTCGGCAAACTCGTCGCGCTGAATGCGGTTGAGGCTCGCCGACGAGACCACGGCACGTTCTTCGTCAAGGGTTGGGACCGGCAGAGGGTCCGCAGCAAACTGATTGACCAGTCGAAACACACCTAGCCGCGCCAGTGAGGGGAAAAGTGCAGACGCTCTGCTGATGATGTTGTATTGGGACGGAAAGTCAGGCAATCCGGTGAAGGCTTCGTTTGGCTGCGAGTCGAGGAAGACCATGCCGGCGACCTGGTCCGGGTAGCGGGCAGCGAAGACTCTGATGTAAGCCCCGCCTGTCGAGTGACCGACCAGGACGTACGGGCCTGCGATTTGTGCGCGATCCAGCAACGTGTTGAGGTCGCTGGCAACCGCGACACCGTCCTGCGGACTCGCCGGGGGATCGCTCCAGCCCTGGCCCGCACGGTCGTAGCTGCAGACTGTGGTGTTCTGCGCGACCGCCGGCGCGATCCAGCCATCCCAATAGACGGAGGTTTCCGCCAGACCGGACACCAGCACGACGGTCGGGCTGCCCGAGCCCGTGCAGTGCACATACAGGCGATGTCCGCCGACGTCGACCAGGTGGCCAGGCATCGCGGTGGCGCTCCGGTCGACCTGTTCTTGAATCGTCTCGTAGCTGCCTCCGACCCCGGCAATAACGAGCGCGGCGAACAGCGGGTAAAGCAGCAACCGGCGCGTGACGCTGCGCAGGTGCGCGCGTGCCTGCATCGTCATCCAGATAGCGAGAGCGATCAGGGCCGGCGGCCAGATCCACCCAAGCGCATTGAACGCACTGGCGTCAGGTCTAAAAATCAGGAGGCTGGCGCCAGCGAGGGCCATAAGCGCCGCCGGCACGACTGCCCACCGCTGGGGTTGATCGGACCAACGGATCGAGAGAACCGCGAGCAACGCCCAGCCGAGAGCCCAGCCGAGCAGCGCTGTTCCCATGATCACGTGCTCCTGAGCTCCTTCGAACGGCCCCAAAACGAGCGCGAGTGAGACAACTAATCCCGAGAACATGGAGCCGGCGACCATCAGACCGACACGGCCCTTACTGATCGGCCGTGCTGGGGCGCCTGTCTCATTACTGGGGATCGAGCTCTTGGCCGAGATGCTGTTGTGCATGACTACCTTCCTTACAGCTACGTGAGTTGCGTTAATGAGACCCTACATGAAGTCGGCCGTAAATGCAACTCGTGTTGCGATAAGATATGACCGTGAGTCCACGGGGGGCGAACGATTCGAAGAGGAGACCCGGCGGTAGGAGCGCGCGCGTCCGTCAGGCGGTCCTGGATGCCGCCTTTGCCGAGCTGGGGGAAAAAGGCTACGGCGGCCTCAGCATCGAGGCTGTAGCTCAGCGCTCAGGGGTCGCCAAGACCACTGTCTACCGGCGCTGGCCGACGCGTGACGAACTGGTCGCCGACGCTCTGGACAGCCGCAGCGACCGGAACGAACCGGTCCCGGACACAGGGACTCTTCGTGGGGACCTGAAAGAGTTTTGCGAGGGGGTGCGAGCCAAGCTGACCTCAAACCATGGAAAAGCAATGTTGAAGAGCCTGGTGGCTGCGGTCGATCAGTCCCCTGAAATTATTGAGACGGTGGAGCGCTTCTGGCGAGAACGGCGCGACGTCGGCGGGTACCTAATTGAGAGGTGGATTCGCCGAGGAGTTCTGCGTCCCGAGACGGACGCTGACCTGCTGGTCGAATTGATCCTCGCACCCATCTATCTGCGGGTGCTCTTACCCGGAGGGCCACTCACCGGAGACGTTTTGACGGGTTTCATCGACCTCGCCCTTGATGGGGTCGTTGAAGACGTCACACCCGGACGGATAAGCACAGATCAGGCGAGCGCGACCGCTTCTGATGCAACTGGCGTCGGGCCTACGGGTAGAGCCAACACAAACGTAGGTGGTTGAGAGACGTTTGCTCGACCTCGTGTCGCGTTGCTGCGGTTAGAGACACCCGCTCCGACCTTGGAATTCTGAACCTGGGTGCCTCACGGTCCTAGTGCCGTGCGCGTGCTGATATATCGGCTGTGTGAGAGCCGTGAGCGAATTCAATCGACGGTCCGCAATCCACTTGGACGGGGCTGCCGCCACGAAGTTCCAAGAAAATCTGTGACCTCCCTGTGACCCGGCGACCGCCTGAGAACCATCGGATTCGCTGATTCTGAGTTCAGAAATTGGTCGGGGGCCCGGGATTTGAACCCGGGGCCTCACGGTCCCGAATCACACGACAGTTCATCCAAACATGTCGGTTTCTGCGTTTTTCAGTTCGATTCTTCAAGTCGACGCGCCCGGAGCGTCCAGATTTGCACGAATCTTCAGCCGAATTACTACATGAACTACTACATGGACTGTCTACCGAGGTAGACGGGGCGACGCTGCGTTGCGCACCTGCTTCCGGTGGCGCAACTTGTGTGCATTGTGGGCGAGGCATCTGAAGTTCTCGATGTTCCTTGCAATGCAAGGATCCTTGCGCTACAGTATCGCGGGTGCCGATCGATGGCCTTGCCACACAGCTTCGCAAAGGAGTCATCGAGTACTGCGTGCTGGCGATGCTCAAGGAGTTGCCGCGCTATGGCGGAGAGGTGATCCAGATGTTGCGTGCCAGGGGTGAGCTCGTGGTCAGTGAAGGGACGATCTATCCCCTGCTGAGCCGCATGCGCTCCGAGGGTCTGGTCGAGACGGAGTGGCGCGATACTCCCGGCGGCGCACCACGGCGCTACTACCGGCTGAGCCGTTCCGGCCAGAAGGCCGTGGCCCAGTTCCGCGACGAGTGGTTCAGGTTTCGCGACTCGGTGGACAACATCTTTCGGGACGGAGCACGACAGTGATGACCGCAGGCCACGCCAGGCAATTGGTGGACGAATATCTGCAGCGCCTCGAGCGAGAACTGACCGACCTGTCCCCTGACAGCCGCAACGAGATCATGGACGAGATTCGCCGCCACATTGCGGAGGAGCGCGGCGGCCTGGCCGACGAGTCCGACGCAACCCTCCGGAACCTCCTGGAGCGCCTCGGCGACCCCGCCGACATTGCAGCCGAAGCCCGCGGCGGCGAAAAGGCGCGAACCTCTGTTGCCACGACCCGGCGCTTCGGGACCTTCGAGGTGCTTGCGCTCATCCTGCTGGTGGCCGCCTGGCCCGTCGGAGCGATCCTGCTCTGGGTCTCGAAAACCTGGACCACGCGCGAGAAGTTGCTCGGCACCCTGATCCCCCCAGGCGGATATCCGGGCGTGCTCCTCATCATGTCCACGTCTCATTGGATCACCGCGGCCTCCGAAGCCGGTCCCGCCTGGGTCGACGTGACGGTCGGCGCGGTTCTCTTCACCATCAGCCTGGTGGCGCTGATTGCTCCCGTGGGCATGATCGTCTACCTGGCCACGCGCCTGAGAGCCCGTTGAGATCGCCGAAGGTCGTGGCCCGAATCGCGGGCTCGCTCTATTTGCTGGCCAGCGTTTGTTTCGTGGTTGCGATCGCGATCCGCTCGAGCATCGAGGGTTCGGGCGGCGGCTCGGGCCTGATCGACAGGATCCGAGCGTCGACATCACTGTTCCGCGTCAGCCTGACCATCGACCTGATCTCGGGAACATTTTTTCTGCTCGCGGGTATGGCTCTGTACCTGCTGCTGCGCCACGTCGACCGGCTTGCGGCCGCGGCGATGGTCGTGCTGGTCGCTATCGAGATCGTCGTGATCTACCTGAGCGACATCAACCTCTACAACGTGCTGACCATCGCTACCAACCCCGCCTACATCCAGGCGTTCGGCGCCCCGGCGTCAAATGCGCTCGCCTCGCTGTTCGTCGACGCCCATACCAACGGGCTCGTGATCGACGAGATGTTCTTCGGCCTGTGGCTCGTTCCGCTGGGCTACCTGGTAATCAGGTCTCGCCAGATCCCGTGGCTCGTGGGCGCACTGCTGCTAGTCGCCGCGGTGAGCTGGATCGGACAGTTCGTCGCCAATCTTCTTGCGCCCGACCTTCCCTATGTGTTCGAAGTCGGTCAGGTCGGCGGCGCCGGCGAGTTCGTCCTCGTCGTGTGGTTGTTGATCTTCGGGGTCAAGGCGACCGGCGCGGGCGCTCGCGATTCGGCAGTATCTGTTCCAGCCCGAAACCGATGAGGTCGACCCTGTCGCGTTAGCAGCGGTAGGGATTGCTGAGCCAGAAGTCAGCCATAAAGGCAGCCTAGAAATAGCCAGACGCGTTGGAATCGTAAGGTCGTAGGCGATTATGTATCTACGGGGGCAGGACGTTTAGGACTTGAAGTCACCCACATGCGCTGGGGGAATCTGTGACCGGCCGCTTCACAGCTCACGCGAAATCGGCGATTTTGAATTCGAAATTGGTCGGGGGCCCGGGATTTGAACCCGGGGCCTCACGGTCCCGAACCGTCTCGCCCGTGTGTCCTCGATTGTCCCGCCGGCTCCGCAAGGGTCCGCCTGAACCCAAATTGCCGCTCCTCGGTGTCCGTCCGTGTCCTCGTAGAGCCGCCTGGTGCCGGGAATCTGTGACCCGGCTGTGACCCGGCGCAGTGTGCAAAATACGGCCCTGTGGGCTCAAACACAACGAAGCTGACGATTGGCTCGCGCTGGTGATGCAGTGTCACCCGCACTCATTCAGTTGAGAAAAAAATGTGAGCAGGTCCTCTTGGATGAGAACCTTCTCATCCCCATTTCATGATGGCCGTAAGACCGCATCGTAAGTTCGTCGCGGAATGGCCCGAGTATCGGTACTCAGTTTCATCGTCCTTGGTCCCGAGGGCAGCGATGGTCAGTACCGTCTGAACCAACTCGCCAGCGACCTTCGCACACTCAAGAAGCGTACGGAGCTGTTGGTGACGGGTCCAGATCCTCAATTGCTGCGCCGGGCACTCCGTTCTGCGAGTGCAGATTTGGTCTGCATCTGGGATCCGGACCTATGTTCGCTTGAACCGTCACAAATCGAGAGATTCACTCAGAACCTGCCGGCTGTCTGGGAAGTCGCGGTGCAATCCCCCACCAATCGACAAGACCTTGTACCACTCCTCATCTTCCGGAAAGAGACGGCAATCGAAGTCTTCGCTCGGCTGCAGGCTACGGCCACCCCTCTGCTGGCGGCGTTACTGGTTGCTCGAGCGTGGGGGTATCGCGAGGTCGCGCTCTCGCCCGATCCCGTGGCGCCGAGCAGCAATCACGTACGACGGTTCAAACCGTGGGGCACTCGGTCCCTCTACACCCGAGCCGCTGACTGGTCGCAGCAGAAAGATGTCCAGGCCGCGCGCAAAACCTCGCGGCGTCGGCGTGCGACCCTCAGGGTTCTGATTCTCGCTGGCATTCCTGCGCTCGGTTGGTGGTTGGTTTGGCTGGTCAACTTCACGCACGCGGCCTCATTGCCCTTATATGGACTTTTGGTTCTAGCCCAGCTGATCAACATCTTCCAGGTCGTCGGCTACTGGCACGCGGTGTGGCGCCTGCGCGAACCAAGTCGTCGCAAGGGAGATATCGAAGGCGACGTCGATGTGTACATCACCACATACAACGAGCCTATCGAAATCGTCGAGTCAACACTGGCCGCTGCGGTCGCTATGCGCAGACCACATCGTACGTACTTGCTCGATGACGGACGGTGGCAAGAGATGGAGCAGCTAGCCCATCGCTATGGGGCCGTGTGGTTAACGCGACCTGACAACCGCGGTCATAAGGCGGGGAATCTCAACGAGGCTCTCAAGCGCACCGGTGGCGACTTCTTCGCCGTGTTTGACGCCGACCAGGTGCCGGACGCGGCTTTCCTCGAGCGCCTCTTGCCGTGGTTTCGCGACGCGGACATCGCGTGGGTTCAGGCCCCGCAGTTCTATGCCAATCAGGACATGTCGTTCACCGCTGGTGGTGCGATGGACCAGCAGGCGATTTTCTTCGGCCCAGTCTGTGAGGGGATGGACGGATTCGATGGCGTCATCTGCTGCGGCACGAATTTCGTGATGCGGCGCGCCGCGGTCGACGAGATTGGCGGATTCAAGGAGAACTCGGTAACCGAGGATGCCGCGACCGGACTCGCACTGCATGCGCGCGGATGGCGATCGCGATACATCAATGAGCGTCTTGCTGATGGCCTTGCCCCGGAAGACCTCCCTGCGTTTCTGAAGCAACAGCGCCGCTGGGCTCAGGGCAACCTCGAAATGCTGGTCCGCGGTCTTCACACCCTGAACAAAGTTCGGCCGGCGCTCGGAGTTCAATACGTCTGGGCCGCTTCCAACTATCTCAGCGGTGTGTCAGTGCTCGCGTACGTAGCGCTGCCCTGCATTTTCTTGCTTTTCGGCGTCCAAACCGTGAAGTTGACCACCTCTGACGATTTCATAGCTCACTTTCTCCCTTACATCTTTCTGACGGTTTTCATCTTCGTGCGGTCGCTCGACGGCCACCTGCGGCTGCGTTCAGTGCAGGTTTCCTTCGGTCTCTTTCCAGTGCATCTTTCGGCACTGGTCTCCGCAATAGTTGGACGACAGATTGGTTTTGCGGTCACCCCAAAGGTGGCGCAGGGGGGGTCGGCCTACACGCTGGTCATCCCTCAGCTGGCTGCCATTGCGCTGAGCCTGATCTCAATTCCGGTCGGTCTGCACCGCGTTGTCGATGCCAGTGCGATCACCAACTCGTGCTGGGCATTGTTCAACATCGCGATGCTCGCCGGCATCGTGCGGGCGGCCAGTGGCAGCCGCGCAGCGGAGCCCATGTTGTCCAGGGCTCAGGAGGCTGCCTGATGGCGGTGATCGCGCTCGACCTCCGTGTTCGCACACGCGCGTTCATGAACGGCGCCTCCATAACCACGTGGGTCAACCGCCTGGCGCTTCCTTGCTTGGTCGCCGTCGGTGCGGCGCTTCGCCTGTTCGACGGGGGTCGACTCAGCCTTCGCCTCGACGAAGGCCAGAGCCTGCACTTTGCGCTCCTGTCGCTTAAGCCTTATGACGCAACCTACCAGCACACCCCATCCCTGTTCCAGGCGGCGGCCGCAGACGTACACCCACCCGGATACCTACTGCTGCTCCACGAGTGGATAGCTCGATTCGGCACCGACACCGTTGTTCTGCGCATACCGAGCGAGCTGGCCGCGATCGCGACGATTCCACTTCTCTATTTATTGGCCAGACGGCTGTACAGCCACCACATCGGTCTTCTTGCCTCGACGCTTGGGGCCGCGTCGCCATTCTGGATATGGCATGCACAGGAAGCGCGCATGTATAGCTTTTTGGTCCTGTTCGCTACTGCAGCCACGCTCGGGCTGGTGTATGCGATCGAGGACCGCCGCATCTGGGGATGGGTACTATTCACGCTCGCCACCGGCTTCGGAATCTACTTCCACTATTTCGCGTTCGCCGTATTGGCGGCGCATCTGGTCTACGTCGGGATTCGCGCGTCACGTTTAGGACTCTCGGTGCTGAAACCTGCGGCTCTGGTACTGGCCTTCTTATCAGTCGCTTACCTTCCCTGGATCTGGATGCTGGTCCACTTCTATCGCGGAGCGGGCGATCCCAATCTGGCTCCCCCGGACGCATACGCACCACTGCTGCTGCTGTCCGACTTCCTACTCGGCTATCTCAACGTCGCGGCCACCTCACAGGTGATGGCTGCCTGGCCGTTGCTTGTGTTCCTGGCCCTGGCTGCAGGAAGTTTTGGTGCTCATCCGAGCTGGCGGGGCCTCTTGCTATGGACCATCCTTCTCGTGCCGACAATCGGTGTTTTCGCGTTGTCCCTGACCTGGAAGCCGATAGTCTCGGCCCGCTATCTCATCGTCGTGACGCCCGCTCTCTTCATTCTTCTGGCGGTCGCGGTGGAGAGAATCCTTCGCGGGCCGATCCATCTGGCCGCCATCGCCTTGATAGCAACCCTGATGTTGCTCGGGCTGGGCGTTGAACGAACCAGTCCCTACAACCCGGCTGCCGAGGACTTCCATCAGGTCGCCGACTTTGTCCACGAGCATTCTGCAGCCGGCGATGTAGTCGGAATCAGCGCTGGTTTCAATCGATACACGTACGAGTACTACTCCAACGACAACCTGCCTACTTACCTCATTCCTGCTCCTACGGCTGCCCCCGAGACAAAGCTCGACGAAGCCGCAATCGACCGCTACGTACGCAGCCTAGCTGCGGGCTACAAACGGCTGTGGATGGTTTACTACCTTGAGGACCAGGGCTCGGCAGCCGTCCGGCACTATCTCGATTACCACTTTCGCGGACGCACTGTCGAGATCGGTGGCCGTTACGGCCGGAACCAGGCGGGTGATCCCGCCAGCTTCGTCAACGTGCAGCTTGTCTTGTATGAGATTCCCGATCTGCCGCAACAACCCGTCCAGGCGAGGCCACTCACGTTGGGTCAGCTGGACTGGCTCACGGGATCGCCTTCGACGACCCGATATCCGGATGCTCCCGTGCTCGGCAGCCAGGGCGAGATGGTGCGACCGATCGGGTGGTCAACGCCCGAACCGGAGCCGCTGCCTCGTTGGGGGTTCGGTGCATTGTCACCGCCGGCGCCTGACGACATCATCAGTGTCTTCAACCCAAACCGAAGTGCGGTCAAGATCCAGATTCAGGCGCATTGGAAGCTGGGTGACATCGTCACCGAGATCGCGGTCCCCGCGCTCTCCGACCTCGAATACAGCCTGACCCACTGGGACAGCCGGGCTGTTGGCCTAGCGCTGACTGTCATCTCATCACTTCCGGTGACCGCGAATCGAACTGAGTTGTCTGGTAAGCAAATCATCAAGCGATACGGGTGGGACGCTCGAGTTCCTTCCGGGCAGGCATACGACGGTCAGGTCTGGGCAGGTGGGCCTCAGCCGCCCACGCCGGCCCAACTGGTGCAACTGCCGTGCGGCGGCGCTGAGATATGGGCCTCGCACATGCAAATGGGCTCGGGCAGCTTCACCGTCAGCCGCTATCTGGCAAGCGGTCAGCAGCTTGCGGTACAAGGCGGCTGGACTTACGACATTCGAAAGGGAGGCATTCAACGAATCGCCTCGATTTCAGCTCGGCAGCTCGGTTATGGCAACTACGAGCTTCGGGTGGTCAGGGCTGGGGGTAGACAACCGACCTCCGAACGAATCGCCTACTTCGGTATTGGCTGCACGCCGCCATGGCTGATCCCGCCCCGGTATCGGGGGGGCGGAGGCGGCGATTGATGCGGCTCAGGCTGGTATATCTGGCGGTGGGCATCGTGATTGCGCTGGGGGCGAGCGCTCTCGTCTATCAACTCGGGTTCGGCCCAGGCAGGTTGCCTGCGACCCTGCCTCAGGCCTCGACCGCGCCAATAGCAGTGCCGCCTGTCGAGTCACCTCGTCCAGCGCTGCTGACGGCAGCATGGATCGGCTACAAACATCGCTTCATTCAGCCCGACGGTCGCGTCATTGACTTTCAGCGCGATCAGGTGACCACATCCGAAGGCCAGTCCTACGCCATGCTTCGGGCCGTGTGGATGGATGATCGACCCACGTTCGACCTGACGTGGCGCTGGACGCAGGACAACTTGGGTGATCCCACACGCAGTCGTATCGGCTGGTTATGGGGCAAGGCCCCCGACGGGAGCTGGCGTCTCCTGGATGCGAACAGCGCTAGCGACGCTGATGAGGACATTGCCCTCGCGTTGCTCTTCGCTGCCCATCGGTGGAGCTCAACCTACCGACCGGCCGCCATCGCGCTGCTTGACCGGATCTGGAGTGAGGAGGTGGCCACGGTCGCGGGCCAGCCCTACCTCACGGCCGGCAACTGGGGACCGGGAGCAGCCGGAGGCCCGGTCCTGAATCCTTCGTACCTCGCTCCTTATGAGTATCGGATCTTTGCTCGGGAAGACCGCGTGCACCGTTGGGGAGAGCTTGTCGATACCTCGTACAAGGCCTTGCACGCATGCACCGACGCACCACTCGACAGCGGCGCCGGCCGATTGCCCCCCAACTGGTGCGCTCTCGACGTCGCCACCGGTGCTGCGCACTCGGCGCCCGGCATGTCACAAGGCAGCGACTACGGATACGATGCCTTCCGCGTTATGTGGCGGGTGGCCCTGGACGCCCGTTGGAATCTCGAGCCACGAGCGGTGCGATATCTCAGCTCTTACAAAACGGTTCTGCTCGATTCATGGCACCAGCAGGGCAAACTCGCATCGGAATACGGACATGACGGCGCTGTCCGCAATTCAAACGAAGATCCGACCGTTTACGGTGGCGCCATCGCCTCGTTCCTGGTCGTCGACAGGAATGCCGCGGATCAAATGATGTCCCGTATGGAGGCGACGGCGACGAGTGGTGGCCAAGACGGCACGTACTTTGGCACGTCGACCAATTACTACGAGCAGAACTGGATTTGGTTCGGCCTCGCGTTCGCGTACGGCGCTCTCCCCAACCTGGATCGCTGAGAGCGGTCAGGCGAGAGGCAGCTCGATCGTGAATCGGGCTCCCGCCCCAGCTTTACTCTCGACTTGCACAGCGCCTCCGTGTGCGCGGGCAACTTCATAGACCACTGTCAGGCCGAGGCCGCCATCGGAGCGGCTCTGTCCATCTTTGAACCAGGGTTCGAACACGTGCGGCAGGTGCTCGGGCGCGATCCCGTTGCCAGAGTCCGCCACCGAAATCAATGCATGGCCTCCTGACGACTGGCAGCTCAGGTAGATCTCGCCGCTCTCCGGAGTATGGCGAGCGGCGTTGACGACGAGATTGAGGACGGCGCGGGCCAGTTGCTCACGACTGCCTCGTACTACGACGGCTTTGGGGGCGTAGACGACCCAATGTTGGGTCGATGCGCCTCGAGCCCGGCGATGCACCTCGAGCAGAAGCTCACGCACGTCGACAGATTTGGTCGACACCTTGTCCACCTGGATCCGGCTCAAGAAGAGCAGGTCGTTGACGTCTTCAGTCACTCGCTCCAGTTCCTCGAGGGCGACGTCAAGGGTTTGTTGCACCTCGTCCGACGAAGGCTGCTTCTGCCGCTTCAGCACCTGAAGATGACCGCGAATTACGGTGAGTGGAGTCCTCAGTTCATGCGAGGCGAGCGCATAGACTTTCTCCCGCTGGTGGAAACCATGCTCAAGCCTCGTCACCATGTCGTCAAAAACCTCCGCCAGCTGTCCGACCTCATCTCGGGGTCCGCGATTCTCGACGCGGTGGCCGAAGTCCCTCTCGGTGATGCCCGCAGCCGCCAACCTGATCCTCGTTACCGGCGCGAGCGCGCGTCCTACGACACCGTATGTCAGCAACCCTGAAGCCGCAGCTATGCCGAGGCAAATTAAGGTCATCACAGGCGCTAGCGTCGCCAGGATCGCCTGCGCGTCGTGAAGCGGTAGGGCCACTCGTACATCGCCAATTCTCTTGCCGCCTAGCGAGATGGTTGCCGCCGCCATCCGGTAATCACCATGCTTGCCGGTCACGGTCGCAATCGCGCCGGACATCGCCGAGCCGCCAACCATGGCTAGCAGAGAGCTGTCCTTGGTGTTGGTAATCGGCGCTGCGCCAGTCAGCTGGACACGAATGACGGGGGCAAGTCCGGAGGCGGCAGCTGGGTCGCTCGCGATGAATTCGCGAGCCGTGACGTCCACGTCTGTGGCCGTAGCCGCGTATGACACTCGTTGCTGAAATGCGCGAACCTCGAGCGCAACGTTGGCATCGACCGTCCCGTAGAGCTGAGTTCGGAGGATTGCCAGGGTGACAAGCTCGACTGCGATGAGTGCGACCAGCGCTAAGGCCGCCGCAGTCAGACTCAACCTGACACGCAGACCCAGTCGAGCCAGAAGTCGATCGACGCGCCGGACGGCTACCTTCATAGCTGCGAACCAACGCCCGAGGTGGTAGTCGATGTTCATGACACCCGCAACCGATATCCTGCGCCGCGAACCGTCTCGATGCGAACATCGGCCGGCCAAGGCACTTTCCGTCTCAGATAGCCGACGTAGACGTCGACCACATTGCTGTCGCTGAAAGAGTCGTACGGCCACACGCCGCTGCTGATCTGAGTTCGAGTAACAACGTGATTGGGATGACGCAGGAAATACTCGAGCAGTGCAGACTCGCGTACGGTCAGATCCGCACGACCGGAAGTCGAGCTCGCCGCATGCTCACGCAAGTCGAGTCGTAGTGTGCCTGCCCGCAGCTCGACTCCACTAGCCTGGTCCCGTCGCAGCAGGGCGCGAATCCGAGCAAGTAGCTCATCGAAATCGAATGGCTTGCCGAGGTAGTCATCGGCACCGGCGTCGAGACCTCGAACACGCGAGCTCACGTCGTCGAGGGCTGTGAGTATCAAGACTGGCAAACCCGCTTTGAAACCACGCAGCGCCGTCAGGACATCAAGCCCGCTGCCATCCGGCAGCACGAGGTCAAGCACGACCAGGTCGATAGGTTCAGTCCTAGCCAGAGCAAGGGCTTCGCCACTGTCGCGGGCGCGGACACACGAATAGCCTTCCGCCTGAAGCCCTTTGCTAACGAAGGCGGCGATCCGCTCTTCGTCTTCGACCAGCAGTATCAGCACCCGCCTGAATTGCCTATGACGGCAGCGACCCGAGGCCTAGTCGTCTCCGCCTTCTCCATCGCTGGATTCGTGCGTATCGCTCTCGTGCGTTGGCGCTGCCTTGACTGTGACCGTCATGTGGTTGCTGGTGCCAGCATCAATAACACTGGGAACGGGCCCATTGTGACCAGACGTGGCGGCAGCAAGTGTGGCGCGACCAATGTTCGCTCCTGCCACCAGCAGCACAATAGCGGCCAGCAATACGACAAAGAGAGTCGCAGGCCTTCGTATAGCTATGTCACCCATTCCGTTCCTCCACTGGTTCCCAGGGGCGCAACCAGTGATTACTAAAACGATTATGGCCTCCCGTTCTTGCTTCCGGCCACTCCCGGAAGACCCGTCAAAGCATCACCGGACTACCAATTCGTAGCAAATGCCCGCGCTGGTGAAGATTAACCGAGTGGGGCGCACTCACAAAGATTGACCGAGTCGGGGGCCGGATTTTGAGCGCCCGGGGCCTCACGGTCCCGCCCTGTGCGTCCGCCGGCTTGGGACGCTGCGTGGCCACGGAAGCTGCTCTGCGATCTCACATTGCCCCACAACCACACCGTTTACGCCGCCTCGGCTTGGTTGCTCCGTAGGAAATTGTGATCCGGCTGTGTGCAGCTGACTCTAGAGAGACTCGGAAATCGCCGATTTTGGATCAAGATTGGTCGGGGGCCCGGGATT
>Ga0209801_1000180_pt1 | contig 44078 bp, 46 predicted proteins | sample GraSoiAngelo_127_FD_185884 | JGI IMG/M metagenome (GOLD analysis project Ga0209801, IMG submission 185884) | Grasslands soil microbial communities from the Angelo Coastal Reserve, California, USA - 14_0927_09_40cm (SPAdes) (version 2) | ecosystem: Environmental > Terrestrial > Soil > Grasslands ... | reverse complement strand
GAATCGATTCAGGAAAAACTCACTCGCTGTCGGCGGACTTTGGAGCAGATCCAGCCCGGCTGTACCAGCCCCAAGTCCAGAAAGCGGAAGCGATAAGTGCTTAGTTATTTAGCAGACACTGCACTAGAATGAGCTGCAGTTGGAAGATGATTTGCGGCGACATTTGACCCTCCTCTTTGCAATGGTGAGATGTGTCAGCCAAGGAACTGTGGGTGTTCTTTGAACTGTCCAACGACCTCATTGACCCGCCGCGTTCATGAATTCAGCATTTGATCGGAAGAAGTCCTCCAATGTCTGCGGATCTCGTCCGGTAACCACGCGGATGGCATCGGTAGCGCGAAAATGTTCGTTGCCTTTCCGGAAGTATTGCCAGAGATGTGTCAGGTGATCGAGTGCGTGGGGATTGATCCGCTCCTTCACTCTATTGGCCCATTGCTCGTCCGTGATTGGCACGTATCGAATTGGCCGCCCGATTGCCCGCCCGAGAGCTTCCATCAGCCCTTTCACCGTTGGAGTTTCACTGACCAGAGGGTAAACGCCTTGAGACGGGGTACCAGGATTAGCCAGCAGAGCTGCGGCTACATGTGCGACATCTTCCGCGCCGACGAGTGGAATGACGGTCGTATCCTCTCCCCACGGCAGGAAGGCAGTGCTTCGCTCGGCGACGCTCCGGCTGACAAGAGCGCGCACGTTCTCATAGTAGGGCGGTGCCTGGAGATGAACAACTCCGACCTGTGCCCAGTCAAAGATGCGATCGGCCAGCCGGTGCTGCAAATTGCGGAAGCTGGGAGCGTATCGTGGATCGCGAAAAGCGGGATCGTCAGGCGTGCCTTGAAACTGCGAATTGTTCACCACCAGTTCCAGGCCCGCATCGCGAGCGGCGGCGGCGAAGATTGTGGCTGCCTCGAGCAACCCGTCGGCAACGGGATAGGTGAAGTATGCGCGCTTGACATTCCGCACGGCGGATTGGGCCGAAGCAGGATTTAGGAGGTCGCCCTCGACCACCTCCGCGCCCTGCCTGCGTAGGCCATCAGACCTGGCGTCGAGTTTATGAACTAAAGCGCGAACTGGAATACCTTGTTCCAGCAAAAGACTTGCGACCAGCCGGCCGGTCGATCCTTGCGTCCCACCAGCCGCGCCTGTGACCAAAATTGGATGAGTCATAAAAAGCTCCTTTCATTTGTCATAGGATGATATACATAATCCTATGGATTCGACTTTTTCGTCATTCCGGTCAGCATGGTGCACCGGGTTGCATCGTGAGATGATTCGCAGCATCCTATAGCCATGCGTTATCAGCCCGGCCATAAGGCCGAAATCCATCAAAAGATTGTGAAAGACGCTTCGCGGCGGGTTCGCGCTGACGGGCTAAACGGGGCGGGGGTTGCAGCTGTGATGGGGGACACAGGCCTGACTCACGGAGGCTTTTACAAGCATTTCAAGAGCAAGGACGATCTGCTGGTGGAATCCCTTAGCGAGGGCTTTCGGGAAATCGAAAATAGGTTGGTCCAAGCCGCTGAACAATCGCCGCCCGGGGAGGACTGGAAGGCGATTGTGAGAACCTATTTGCGCCCGGAACACTGCGAACATCCCGACCACGGATGCCCCTTGGCGACACTCGGACCTGAATTGGCGCGGGTCGATAAGAGGATGAAGCCTCAGATCGTTGCGGAGCTGGTGAACTACAAGAGCCGAATGACACCGTTCATGCCTGGGCGGCGAACCGCGGACAAAGAGCGCGCCTTTTTTGCCATTTTTTCGACGATGATCGGGGCAGTTGAAATTGCCCGCCTGCTGCCAGATCTTGCGATGCGTGAGAAGGTGCTGGCGAGCGCCCGAGATTTCTTGCTGCGCAGCTTCTGACCTAGCGCAGGTGCTGCCTCCCCGCCATTCCGTCCAGCGGTGCTGGATGAAAGGGACTGGCCGGCCGGTCGATCCTTGCGTCCCACCAGCCGGCCTGGCGCGACACAGATTGGTCCAAAACGCACGTTCCAGATCAAACTCATCTACGGCCTCACTTCATCCCGAGTGCAAACGACCTTTGCCGTCCACGCTGGATGATACGCGCCGACTCGACTTAAATTTTCATTTCGATGGGTGGGCCGCAGGCCCATGTAAAACTCGTCATAGGTTCGGCTTCCGGAAAGGGGTCACATTGAAATTAGACACCGGTGCCCTCTGATCAGCGAATCTCTCCAGTAACGTAGCCTTTACGTCTACCGGAATAACGCCGACAGCGCCCGAAAGAACTCTGCCGGCCTAGCAATACGGAGCGACGTCCGTTGAGCGACGGCGTGCGTGAAGTGCTTCGTATTGTGGGTGAGCAACCAATCTGGTGTGCTCGCCATGGCTGACAGGAGGACCGGAAGATCGGCTGCGTGGCGGATCAGATGCCGATTCAAACGAACCAGATCCTTGTCGGGGTAGGGAATGATTTCGGGGTTGGTGAGTTTGATGAGGTGTCGGTAATCCTCAATCAACTGGTCGGCATCGAGGGCCGGCAGACGTTCTGCATGGAGGAGTAGGTTCTCTTCGACTTCATCGCGGACTACATCGGCCAGAACCAGCCTACAGACCTTCGCGGCGCAAAGGGACAATGTGGCTTTGTCGAGTCCCCAGGGAGAAACGATTCCTCCGGTTAGGACGTTTGAGTCGAGGAAAAGGCGGATTCTGCGTTGTCCAGTCACTTCCCGCGATAGCTTCGAGAACGGCGCCGGAAGGCGGTGGCTAGTGTCTTCTTTCCGTAGCGGCGCGCGTAAACGCGATTGCGGGCCTCGGGGAGTGTCGCAAGGAGGTCGCCCGGCGTCAATCCTGCGGCAGTCAAACTTGAGCTTACTTGCTGGCACAGTCGTTCAAAGCGCTGCTGTTCCGGCACAAGGATGAGACCATCCCCCAGACGCAGGACCGCAAAGGGCGCACCATGACCCAACCCAAGATCCTCGCGGAACTGCTTGGGAACAGTAAGCTGGCCCTTCTCGCCGATCTTGGTCGTAGTCAGGTATTCGAGCATGGGATTGTGAGTCGCCATAGGTAGGAAAATCCTACCACGGAAGTGGGCCAGGCACCAGACCAGTTGTGGCTTTGCCGCAAAGCCCTGCAAACGCTAGGTGCGCGGTCGCGTTTGATTTGTACTCTTTCTGCCACTCTTTTGAAAACCGCTGCATGCGTATTGATTGTGTCCTCGTCAGCTGACAAGCTAGAGTTAGACAGTTGAACTGTTCACCTATGCCCATCGTCACGATCCAGAAAAAATACCAGGTCGTAATCCCGCAGCGGGTGCGCGAACAAGTCGGGGTCCGGGTCGGCGACCTTCTGGAAGCCCAGGCCGATAAGGGCCAGATTGTGTTCACGCCTAAATCCATTGTCGACCGGGCCCTTGCGGAAGGATTGGACGACCGCAAGAAGGGCAGCGTCCACGGGCCCGTGCGCCGGTCATAATCCATCTTCGCGCGTCACAGCCCTTCCCACGAATAATCAGGTCTTGTACTCTGGAACGGCGGTACCACGCTCGGGCCCAATTCCCCATCAGTTCGGAATGAAATCGCAGGAGACTCTCGTGTACAAATTCATCGGCCGGATTGCGCTCTTGTTCGTCGCTATCAGAGTGCCTGCCATGGCGATTGCGGAATCCTCACCTCAGTCTGCCGGCAAGCCTTTACGCGTCGCCATCGTCGGGCTAGTGCACGGCCATGTTGCCGGGTTTCTCAGGTCTGCCCTAAAGCGCAGCGACGTCCAGGTCGTCGGTATCGCCGAGCCGGATCAGCAACTCGCGCACAGATATTCGAACGAGTTCACGCTCGATTCACAATTGCTGTATAGCGATGTTGAACAGATGCTGACGTCGGCGCAGCCGCAGGCGGTGTTGGTGTACACCGACACGCGCGATCATCGCCGCATTGTGGAAGCGGCGGCCCGCCATCACATCCCGGTGATGATGGAGAAGCCCCTGGCTGTCAGTGTGGAAGACGCGCTAGCCATCAAGCGGGCCGCCGATGTGGCGCACATCCCTGTGCTGGTGAACTACGAAACCACGTGGTACCCCAGCAATACCGCCGTGTATCAACTTGTGCACGACGGTGCTCTCGGCGAGGTTCGCAAGGTTGTCATACATGATGGCCACAAGGGGCCGAAGGAGATCGGTGTCCCTCCCGAATTTCTCTCGTGGCTCACGGATCCGTCGCGCAATGGTGCGGGGGCCCTGTTCGACTTCGGCTGTTACGGAGCGGACCTCATGACGTGGCTGATGAGCGGGGAAGCCCCGATCACGGTCACTGCGGTCACCCAACGACTCAAGCCCGATATTTATCCGCTCGTTGATGATGAAGCGACGGTCATTCTCACTTATGCGAAGGCGCAAGCTATCCTGCAAGCATCGTGGAATTGGCCGTTCGACCGTAAGGACATGGAAGTATACGGAGAGACCGGCCAGGCGATCACGGTGTCCCGCGACGACCTCCGCGTGCGTCGGAAGGGAGAGAATCAGGAGCTGCAGAAATCTGTTCCGGCGCTCACCACTCCGCACAACGATTCGATCTCGTACCTGATCGCAGTCATCTCCGGAGAGATCAAGCCTTCGGGACTCTCGGCGCTTGATACGAACGTCACCGTGGTCCGCATTCTGGATGCTGCACGCGAGTCGGCAAAAACCGGCAGGACGATTAAGCTCGCAGACCGTTAAATCCATTGGAGACGATCCGGGATGTCAAGGCTGCTGTTCGATGTGCCTTAGAAAGCAGTTGCTCGCTGGGCCATGGCGGGTCCGCAGGTTTGACTAGCTTCGGCAGGCCAGCGTAGGCTCTGGCAAGTATTGAACGTCACGGCCGACGCCAAACTCCGGCCCACAGGAGGCACGATGGTTTCCCTCACCGCCTTATGGCTTCCGATATTGCTTTCGACTGTGATCGTGTTCGTTGCCAGCTCGATCATGCACATGATCCTCCCAATCCACAAGGCTGATTACCATAAACTTCCGGAGGAAGACCGAGTGCTCGATGCCCTCCGGGCGGCCGGCGTGACTCCCGGCCAGATCTATTTTTTCCCATACACTACGCATAAAGAGATGAAATCCCCGACGGTGATCGAGAGGTTCAAACGTGGACCAGTCGGTTTGTTAACAGTGATTCCCAGCGGTCCACCGGGAATGGGGAAAAACCTGACGCAGTGGTTCCTCTACTGTATCTTCATCAGCATTTTTGTTGCCTATCTCACGAGCCGCACCCGGAACCCCGGCACTCCGTATCTGGAAGTCTTCCGCGTGGCTGGGGCAACCGCGTTCCTGGGATACGCAGCGGCGCAGATCCAAGATTCAATTTGGAAAGGCCAGCCGTGGACCGTTACCACAAAGCATGTCTTCGACGGTCTCATCTATGGACTGCTCACCGGGGGCACCTTCGGGTGGCTCTGGCCGCGGTAAAAACGTAACCGGGGCGGCGTGAGTGCACCGTGTCCTCTCGGTAAGCCTGCGCAGTCGTGCCGCTGTGGCTACGCAGTCGTGCTCGTGTGGCTAGTTTCTTGTACCCTTGCCGCGACGGCGCATGGGAGTGAGCAGCCGGTTGACCTCGTCAACCGAGAAGGCTTCGGAATCGAAGTCATCGCCGATCCACTCGCGCATTTCACTTCGACTACGATTGGCATCAATGCATAGTGGCACTACACCTCGCAACACGCGGTTTGGCCGATTGAAGTCTTTCAGCGCGGGTCTAATACTTATCTCGGTCGGAGTGCTGCGAATGCTCAGTGGCGTTCAGGTCGTCACTCACGGGACTGGACAGCCCATGTTCTCTTGGGGCCTTATTGCCGCAGGTCTCCTGTGCATCCTAGTGGCCCTCGTCCCCCAATCATGGATTGCCAGAGTTGTAGGAACGCCAGCGAAGAAGCGATAGTGCCGCGCACCGAAGATGAGTGTAATTGACGCGATGTTACGTCAACGCGATGTTACGTCAATTGACGAATAGGGAAGGGCGCGCTAAGAACGCGCCTTCACCACAACCGTTCTTTCTCGCTTGGCGTAAAGAGTCAGGACGATCGCAAACAAAATAGTGCTGTTCTGCAGCATGAAGGGAAACCAGCCCCCAATCGCACTTCTGGAAATGGAAAACAACTCCCACCACAAGTTCATACAAATGTGTAGGGAAACTGGCACCCAGAGGCTCTGCCACCTCTGAGCCAACCACGCGAACGTCACACCGCCCGCAGTGAGGAGCAAAAACAATTCGATGCTTTCCAATAACGTGCCGCCCTGCTCCATATGGCCGTACCCAGTCAGCAGGGCAGAAGGCCAGACCACGATCCAAAATGACCAACCCGTCCTGTGCTTCAATTGCAGAACCCCGAAGCCGCGAAACTCGATCTCTTCGACGAGAGGTGAGAGTACTGTCAGAAATAGCAGCGGGCGCAGTTGAAGGTGTGGTGTCAGGCTCCTAGTTAATGCGAAGCCAAGCAACATTGGAGAAGAAGCAATCAGTGCGAAAGCGAACGCAGGCAGGGTCGGCGCAGCAAGACCAACCTCCCGTAGAACCCCTCGCGGCCCGGTGCGGGCCATCAGCCAGGTTGCGATTAAACAGAGACAAGCACCGGCGACCTTATCGATACTCTCAGCTATGTAGAAGGGCCTGACACCGTGGAGTCGAACGTATGCGGGCAGGCGAGAGAGAATTTCGTGTACGAAGGAAACTGTGACCAAAACTGCGATTGTGATGGCGGCAAACTTCAGGCCATTGCGCTCATTGACCGGCCACCGGCTCGATGAGCGTAATTGATTTATCGTCAACCAGTCCTACTCAAGCGATCACGACTCGAGTGTCCGCACCGTTGGTGTGTCCTGCCGATATCACGTTCACAATTGTGCGAGCAATCTTGGCACCACCCGCAGAAGAAGGTTCAATTGGATTTGCATAATCAGACGGTGAGGAGCAAACGAATCGAAGATCAATGATCGGCAAACGGAACTCGATTCCGACCCTCAAGATCACGTCGTTGAATACCATGAGTGCAGTTGAAATCACTCGCTGGAAATCAAGGTCGGGGAAGCACCCGTTGTAGATGGTACAAAGTGCCAAAGGAAAACCCAACCGTCTGCACTCGTCAGCCGCTTTTCGATACCTTTCCTCAAACTGCTTCGAGGCATCCGCCAATGTTCCTATGGCCTGGGAAGTAGAACCGGCAGGCATATGGAGAATATTGGAATTCATCAGCGCATTGTTTCCTCCGACGCTGAGCACCAGATGCGAAGCATCGGATGGCATACGCCGCAACTGGGAAGGAACGTCTTCAGTCGTGGCACCATCCACCGCCAATAGGGAGGCTTGCCACCCAGCGGGTAACAGCTTACGAACTTGTGAGATCACGTCTGGGCCGCCCATGGTATAGCAGCCGTTATCGAAGATCGAATCCCCAAGTAGAACGATGTGCGCCATGGCTGTGCGGACTTAATCCTTGCTTGGAAGGCAAGAGTATTGTGTGCCGAGGGTAGCAGTTCTTGGATGACTGTTGCAATCAAGGCGAGAACCCCACAATAAGCGTAACCGCGATTTCGACAATTGACCCGAAATCACCGACGAGAGTGTCTATTACAGCGTAGGGTGAATCTGGATGAGACTCTCCTTTGCTCCCGCCCTTTTTGTGGCAACAACCCGTGCCTTCGGGCAGTCTCCATTCATTGGCATGTGGCAAACGAGCACGAGTCGGGTCACCGATAAACCCGCCATCACAGTGGTTATCGTTGAATTAGAAAAGAGGCTGGGCGATGCGGTTGTGCTGGTCAATCCAGACGCGAGAGAAATTAAGCTGCCGATACTCAACTTGAAGATCACCGAAAATGTGATGGAGTTCGAGACACATGGAAGCGGCCTATGCTTTTGGAGCCTTAAATTGCAGAGGAACCGCAATCGAGGACTGCTACACGGGGGTTGTCCCGCAGAAATGCTGATCGACGAACCGGTACCCAAGAGGCCACCAACCACACAATGAGTGTAAAGGCGGTTTTCATCAACTATTCGTAGTCCGCGGCCTATTCCTCATCCTTCACCCGGACCTCTTTCATTTCCTTAATTTCCGTGATCACGATTGCATGAGTTCCGGTTCGCTCAAACACAATCCCGCTCGCCCGCACGTACTTGCCGACAAACGGCATGAGTACCTGCCGTTGATCCGTATCGGGCATCTTGGCAGAGATGGGGAAATACAGCCGATCATCTTTGGTCAGAATAACGAGCGGCGAGCCACCCTTCACGCAATCCTGTACGCACTTGCCGCCCATACTCGTCGCATGGTTATCAAGATTCTGAATTGGGCAGGCAATATCCCGAACCAGCCCTTCTATCGTTTCGTTGGAAACATTCGCCCGGGCACCGGCCATGTCCGTGGTCTGTGGAGACTGAGACGCCGCCAAGAGAATCCCGCAGCACGCAAGCAGGCCAATCTTCAACGATCGGATCATCGGTCTCTCCTTTTCATTGCGCATTATTTTTTCTGCAGTGTTATGCGTTTGATGAAGCGTCTAATCATTGCACAATTGGGACGTGGTACGGATTCAATCTCTGTTAAGAGGCATCAATATCGCGTTTTGACCGCTAGTCATATCACGTAATGATTACGCCATCTACCGCGCCATGCCTCGTAAAGATGATTTCACAGCCGCACCAAAGTAGCCCTTGACGTCGACGCCAGATGCCACAGCTTTCTGGTGAAGCCCTTCCAAGAAATCTTCGATCTTCCAATTGCCTTCCGCAGGGGAGTGCCGCATGAAATTGTAAATCTGGTGCTGTATCTCATTAAACGCGATCAAGTATGAGAGCTTGTCATCTACCAGCGTGGCGCGTGGATAGCCAGCACGAGCTGACACAGTCATCTCCAACCCAAGTTGATCAACCACTTCAAACGTTGAGCCTCATTCAACGGCAGTATCGCGTCGAGGATTTGCTGTGAAGTCATGCAATTACTGTACCCTTCCCAACTGGTAAACGGAATCGTCAGACCAGATGGCGTAATCAGGCGTCTCTGACATCGCCGGCATTGTCAGAGAGGCCTGTTTTCAACAATTGAGCAGGCGCATAATGCTTAGACCGCTGCGAGGTAGCTTTCGCGACGCGGATGGAGAATTACTTGGAGACACCGTGGGAAGAACAGCGGGAGTCCATCTGGTTCAATGCTGTTGCGCTGGTGATCTCGGTTGCAGCCGCCGTCACCGCGTTTCTCCCAATAGCGCTGAACACGTCCCCGTGGGACGCCGTGCGGCTGAAGGTTCCAGGTAATCAGGGTAATTGGTGGCACGCCCTCATCGGAGCACCGTATTTTCTGGGCTTTCCGATGGCTTGGGTTTGCCTGCGTTCCCTCTTCCCGAGACGCCTGTCCACTCCATTCGGACGACGCCTGATCTGGATCGTCGTTGCGCTTTCGATTTTCGGGACGCTATTGGTGACAATGCCATTCTTGTTGCGCCTCGGAAACCTCGCCCGTATGAATGAATGGAGACGTCTCTCAATCCTCGGCCCTACCTTTGGCATCCTGGTCGCAAGTGGAGCGCTCTTGTTTCTGACACGTCGCGATATCCTGCCGACTCGCGCTTCGCTTGCCGGTCTCAATACCGCCTATCTCGCCAATGCTGCACTCTGCCTGGTCCTTTACGCGCCTATGGCCGGCACTGCTCGTTCAAGATGCGGCTGGATCGTAACGATGGTTATTGTGTGGCCCATGCTTCTGGAGCTTGTGTGGATCTTTGTCCGGAGCCTAAGACCGCACGCGATGGCCAAATGATTTCCCGAATACGTACTTGTCGGTAAATCATCTAATTCGCAAGATCCCGCATTACGGGCCTGCCAGACGCTGATTCCTTTCAGTCTGCCGACGATCCGCCCCGAGATTTTATGAGTTACCAGAACGCCGTTCTCGCGAGTCGAAGGAGAAAACAGCCGGCGACCCGCGGTCGGCACCACCAGCATTTTTCTATCTATAGGAGGCTTGCCTCATGATTTGTCGGATCGCGCCTCAGTTCTTCACTCTGGACATCCCCGGCACTCTTGCCTATTACGAAGCTAAGCTTGGCTTCAAGTGTTTGGGCACGTGGCACGACCCGCCGGTTTACGCCATCGTTGCGCGCGACGAGCAGGCGATTCACTTCCGCTGTGCCGAACCTCCCACAGCCAACCCCAACAAGTATTCGGACGAACTGTTCGACGCGTATGTATTCATCGAAGATGCAGACGCGCTTTACGCGGAGTATGCAGCTCGAGGCGTGGAATTCACGCGGGGACTTGCCAATATGCCTTGGCACTCGCGTGAGTTTGTGGTGAAGGATCGCGATGGCCGACTGCTTGCCTTCGGAGCGAACTTGTAGTCTTGTCTTGGTTATCCCGCCGCCCAACGCTACTCTGGACCGTGCACGACAAAGTGAGTGTCCATAAGTGGCTTCGGAAGAGGTCGAACCCTGAAGTAATCCCAAGGTGAGGGTTGCCGACGATCCGCCCAGAAGCTCCGATCGAATCCCCCATCGGTGGTGGGTATCAATAGAATGGTATGTTCCTACGTCGGCGACCACCGTCTTACCTGGGCAACGGCTTGGAGTTGGCTCAAAGGCGAAGCTTGGGATTCGCGGCACGACTCGCGACAGCAGAAACTCCAGGAGGTTCGTGTGTTATCTACTCCCACGCTCATGATCCAGGGAGAGTCGGATTTCTGCGATGCACCGAGTGAGTCGGAAGGGCTTGAGGCGTATTTCACAGGACGGTACCACATTCGGGCTCGCCAGAGCTTTGCGATCGAGACAACGCTTCGCAGTCCCATCACATTTGAGCAGGCGCGGCTGCGAGCATGCCTTCTGGACCGCGATGGAGTACGTCTCTGGCTCCCAAGCGCGCAAGAACGACCGCTTCCGCGAGCGTGGAAGAACACGCCATCTTTAGCCATGGCGTAGCGCATCGAATGATCGCGCGCGCGTGATCAAGACGTATCCCACGGGGTTCGCAAAAGCTGCGAGTTCGTCCGGACCGAGACGCTCCGCCTTGGCGGTGGAATTGGTGCGTCCTTCCACGCCCGCGTGAAGCCAATTGGAGTGACTGTCCACTGCTACAATCCCTCGACACAAGTTCTATGAAAAACCTGCTCTCCCTCGGTCTGGCTTGCAGTTTGCTCCTTTCGCCCAAGTCTATTGGCGCAGACGCCGGTCTCCTGGCCGGCTCGAAGAAGGTCTCGGCGGTCGAGTATCTTTATGCTGACGTCAGTGACGCTAACACCATCCTGGCCACCATCGATTCCGGCCTGCTAAGCACCTACCAGGGTAAAGACCGCGCTGCCTGGGAGAAGTTTTACTGCAAGAAGCGCGCCAAACTGGCAAAGGAACTGGAGAGGTTGCCCGCCTCAAGACTCTCCGGCGGAGACACCAGGGCCATCGCCGCCATGCGGAAGCAGATGAAGGCCTTCACCGGCGGCGGAGCGCTTTTCAGCCCCTCGGCCAAATGCCAAGATGCGGCCCGCAAAGACATTGCATATCCGGACCTCAAATCTGCCCTCGTCGCCTGTTTCGTCCAAATCGGCAACAGCCTCAGCTTTGAGGGCGGCAAGATCAACCGGATTTCCGCCCTCGACCTGCTGCATGAAACCTCCGATCCTGGCCGCCGGAAGGCGGTTTTCTTTGCTTTTGTTCCGTTGTGGCGGGCCATCAACGGCAACAACGAGCCCGACAGCCCCTATCGCCGCATGATCGCCGGGGCTGCCGCTGAAGCGGCCAAGAACGGCTCGGAAATCGACAACGCCGCCCGCGACGTCGGCATCGATCCCGCCGAAGTCGAACGCTGGCTGGTGCAGATCCTCGATGCCTGGCGCGAATCGAGCGGCGATGTCATGGTTGAGCCCTGGGACTTCCGTTTCCAAGCAGGGGAGGCCGATCGCTTGCTCGGGATATACATCCCGCGGGAATCGCTGCAGCCGATCAACCAGCGCTACTACCGCGATCTGGGCGCCGAGCTGGCGCTAATGGGAACGCTCTACGATCTTGCCCCCCGGCCGGAAAAGGCGGCATTGGCTTACACGGAATTTGTCACCCACGGACGCATGGTGAACGGGGCCTGGAGGCCCACGGTCGCGCGCGTGTCGGCCCCGTACGAGCGCGGCGGCCTGTTCGTATTGAATGAGCTGGTGCACGAGAACGGCCACGCGGTGAACATCACCGCGATTCGTAATCGTCCCGCCTTTGTGGACTGGCCGAGCGACCTTTTCAGCGAGGCTTTCGCCGATGTCCCCTCCTGGAGCACTTATGAGCCCGTCTGGCAGCGCCGCTACCTGGGCCATGAAGCCCCGGAGCAACTCTCGCTGCGGGCGTTATATTCTGTTGTCGTGCTCGACGTGGCCTGGTCCCTGTTCGAACTGCGGATGTTTCGCGCTCCCCTAACCGACCCCAACGCGCTTTGGACCGAAATCACCAGCCGCTATTTGCATATCGTGCCGCATCCCGAGTTTTCCTGGTGGGCGGTACGAGTGCAGTTGGCAGACCTTCCCGGCTACATGGTGAACTACGGTTTCGGGGCCATCCTTACCGCTGAGATGCGGGCGCACATCTCAGGAGCCCTGGGCGCTTTCGATACGGGAGATTCCCGCTGGTGTGGCTGGCTCTCTGAACACCTGCTGCGCTATGGCTCGGAGCGTGACACTCGCACCTTGATGCAGGATTTCCTAGGCCGTCCGGTGTCGCCGCGGGCTCTTCTCGACCAGATTCACCGCTTGAAGCCGGTGTTGCCCCGGGCAACCGGTGATCACTCAACCGATTCGGCCAGTCACTTGAGGTAGTCTGGGCTTCCGTCGTCAATGATCAGCGACACACAGTCGGGCGCGTCGTAGCACTGCAATTCGCGTCTCGCTGACCAACGAGATGGCATTTGGCAGCCCACTAGACGGAATCCAAAGAACGCGATCACAGCCACTCCCGGATGACGGGCAAGCCTGAAGTAATCTCAAGGTAAGGGTGGCCGACCACCCGGAACTTGCCCCGATCAGTCAATACAAGCGCGTTTGTCGGTACTGATCCTACGATGCACTTCAGGATCGCCCGTGATTCGCGCCGATCAACGGCTGCTCGGGCGTTTTGGCAAACTCCGCGCCGCTCGTGTTTCGGCGCGCCCCGCAAAGCGCCCGTTGTTTCATCTAGGCGACATTGTGTAGATTCGGTGCATGGCGCTCAAAAGAATGGATAACGTAGGAATCGTCGTCGATGACCTCGGAGGGACAATTGATTTCTTTCGAGAGCTCGGCCTTGAGCTCGAAGGGCGGGCCACGATCGAAGGAGAATGGGCAGGGCGTGTCACCGGACTTGCCGATCAGCGCGTCGAGATTGCGATGATGCGCACGCCAGACGGCCACAGCCGTCTCGAGCTCTCCCGCTTCCTCACGCCACCTGTCGTCGCGGATCACCGCAACGCCCCGGTGAACGCTCTAGGCTACCTCCGCGTCATGTTCGCCGTGGACGATATCGACGAGACGCTTGGTAGGCTTCGCAAGCGCGGCGCACAGCTCGTGGGCGACGTAGTCCGGTATCAGGACTCGTATCGGCTCTGCTACATCCGCGGGCCTGAAGGGCTTCTCATCGGACTCGCCCAGGAACTCAACTAAGAACGATGCGCCCAGGCTATTAGAAAGTTGACCCGGACCGGTCCTTAGAAGTCGGCCAGCGATGACGTTTCGGAGTGGGCCGGGACAAGCTGAGCGGCTGGCTGATCCTCGATCCCCATTATCGTGCGGACTGTGTTGCTGTAGGCTGTAGGAGACCTACCCTGTTCAGATCATGACGCTCAGGCTCTATCTACCGCCAAAACCTGCATTAAAGAAGCTACGCAAATGAGACCGCGCCTCGTCTGAAGCTGGGAGCCTGCTGGCAACGCGAATCGTAACGCCGAGAGATTCCATGAGCGGAGCAAGACAGTCCTTCACCCTCTGGTTGCGCACTCTGACCTCCTTGGGCAGTGTCCGGCTGGCCTCGATCGCTTTTAGAAACACCTTTGCCAACGCGTCTCCGGCTGGACCGCTAGAGTCGGCCACTTCCGGAGCAAGGACCGTTCCACTCTCCGCATCGACAGCCATCGCAATCGCGGCGCAGGAGTTGCGTTCGCCCTTCTTCCCAATGGCTGCACCGCTGTAAGTAACGTCGAGTTCCATCACTCCGCGCACGGCATAGTCCTGGCCGCGTATCGCCAACAAAGTCTCTTCAGCCAGCCGCGCCGGCGCAACAGGCGGCTCGGGGGGAAGGATGGATTGGAACATTTCCACGCGGTATCGAGGCTCGGCCCCCTCCATACGCGTGACTATCGGGTAGATATCCGCGCGTTCCCAAAATTTCACGCTCTCCTGGCTCGCAACGGCGGCGCAGACCACAATTACGGCGCGAATGCACTCAGCCAGCGTTCGGGCCTCATCCTCAGTGACAAACCAGGGGAGAAAGCCGGGGCGCATGGTGCGGAAGATGGGTGAGGCCAAGCCTCTGCCCTGCGGATGCCCCAGGGTGGCAAGCAACTCCCGATCCTGCCGTTGCAACTCAGCCCTGGGCACGAACTCCACATAAACACAGTGCGTAGATGCGAAGAATTCGCCGGGATCGGCGATCTCTTCGGCTTCCATCTTGCGAAACTGCCGAAGTCCTTCTGTGCCGATGTAGGCATGCATGGAAAGAACTTCGCCGAGCGCGCCCATGACTGAGCAGTAGCAGAGTTCGCCGCTGACGCTGTCGCGAACCACAATCAGGTTGTCCTCGTCGAGGAACTGCCAGGGGCGCAAGCCATAGAGGTCGGAAGCCAATCCATAAAGCGGCTTCATGGCCTGGAAAGATGGCGGCGTCTCACCTGCAAGCTCTTTGACAAAGCATCGCTGCGGAGGCACTGAGGCGGAGGCGGTTCGTTTCCTGGGCATGATGGTGGGTCAACGCTCCTGTGAGGACAACTACCTGCCCTCGCTTTCGTTCGCCGCACCGAGCGCTGCCTGAAGTGCTTCGGCGCATTGGTCCCCTGGTAGATTCCTTCACGACCAGTCTACAGTGCTATCCACCGAGAGACTCGCAGGGGCGGCCAGCAGCCTGGCTCTGCTGAGTATCCAAGGGATTTGGCTCCAGACCGATGTGATCGTTAACTGCATTCCGGAAACGCTGCTTGCACCCCAGGTATCGCTCCGTCGTCTGGATGGAGACGTGACCCAGCAGAAACTGAATCTGCTCCAGTTCACCGCCGGCCTGATGGCACAGTCGTGCACAGGTCCGTCGTAAATCGTGCGGTGCGACCGCTGGTGGGCCGCAGCTTTTCGCGTTTACCTTCACAATTGCCCAGATCACCTTGGGCGTAAAGCCGTGTCCCCAAATTCTGCCTGCCTTGTTAATGGACCGCAGCAACGGACCACTGTTGATGCCGGCACCAAGGGTCCAGATGTCGATTGCCTCCTTCACCCATTCCGGAACGGGGATCGTCCGGATGTGGCCACCTTTTCCTCGCAGATCCGCGATGACCCAATGGCCTTCCCGGAGCTGGAGGTCCTCGAACCGCAAGGTTGTCAGCTCCACCCTCCGCAGGCCACAGCCGATGAGAAGTGAGAGCAGAGCACGATTGCGCCGGCTTCGCAGGGTGTCATCGTTCTCCGTGCCCAGCAACTTCTTGCCCTCCTCTGCCGTCAGCCAATTCCCGACACGCACTCCCAGCAGCCGGACACCCTTCACGCGACGTATGCCTGCCGCCAGATCTGGGCTGAGCAGTCCGCAATCGGAGGCTTCATACGCCAGCCGACGTATCGCCGCCAATCTCAGGTTTATGGTCGACGGGGCGTACGGGTGCTGTTCGAGTGCGATTCGGTAGCGGGTGACCACGGTCCTGTTGAAGGCCAGCCGGGGCTCCGAGCAGTACCAGTCGATGAATTCACGAATGGCATGGTCGTACGAACGCTTTGAACTCGTCGAGGTGAGGCTGTTCAAAACTGCAGATTTCGATTGTTCAAGATCTGGTAGCTTGAGGACCGTTTTCGGGGCTCGTTTACGTTTGCTCTTCGCCATCGGGAGCGGCCTCCTGTTGCCGCGGCGAAAAGCATGATCCGGTCCTCGATCTCCTGACCAGCAGCGCGTTTCTCGTTCCTAATCCGGTCAGATCTCCCAGAATCGGACTTCAGGCCTGGAATCAGTTCCGTATTACCCAAGGGCACATAATAGGCTGCGGGTGCCATTGACGGAATCGACTGCAGGCCATCTCGGATTTTTTTTGTGCTGACATGAGAAGGGCTCTTTAAGAGTGAGGCAATGCCTGAGTTGAGATTCGCTTATTCGGCTGCCATGAGCTGCAAGTCCTGGGCAAACTCCTGCAGAATCACTTTGAGCGCGCCATCGCGGCCCAGCTTCGCATCCGTGGCGCGATACACTTCACCCATGCCGCCGGCGCCCAGCGGCGATTGAATTTCATAGTGGCCGAGTTTCGTGCCAGAACTAAGGGCCATGGGTGCGCGTAATTATAGTCTCCGTAGCACGTTGCACAGGATGCGACGATTCTGGATGTATCGTCGGCCAACCTTCCACACCACCCGATTGGGAAAGGTTGGCCCGTGACCCGCCCCTGGGATCGGTAGCCAGCCCTACTTGAAATAGGTCGACAGCTCTGTCTCGCCAAACCCGCTAACTCTTCGTGCGGGAGGTGTGCAGGGGGATCTAGCCCGAACGAAGCGCGCACGCAACGCCCAGCCCGCTTCACTGGCGACAGTGAGGCCCGATCCGGCCTAATACGTATCCTATCTGGGCTTCCGTTTGGTTGCCGTCCGATGTCTCTGAGCAGTTCTTGCCGCTCGGCTGAAATCTGGCGTCGCAATCTTTGGTGTCGGCGGTAGTGGTTCAGTTCTCACCCTCTGCTTCTTGATTGCGGCTGGCATCTGAGAGATCCTCTGAACCTTGGGGGCAGTGAACTTCCGCGGGGCGGCGGGCAGCTGCACCTTAGGCAAACGAGCGGTTCTCAAGTCGGCGCGCCGTGCGACGATGGAATATCCAATTCGTATGCTTCGCACGTTAGCATCCGCCGTATCGTTGACGCGTGCGACCTCAAACCCATCGCTTGTTCGTTTGCGCACATAGACCGCTTCCGGTCCGTAAGTGGTTAGGAACACCTGATAATCCCTGCGTTTGATCAGAGGCGCGAAGTCCCGCGCAAACTTCACAACGACTGACGCGCCCCTCAGCGTCACCTCGCCGAAGTCCTGCAACATGCTCTCGGCACTTTCAAGGCAGAATAGCGCCCTGTGCGACCCGTCGGTGTGTTTGACGACCGCTGACTTGGCGCCGGTTACTGTCAGCGAGCCCAGCACCACGACCTTGCCGAGGAACAATCCGGCTGTGCCCTGTGCGGATCTACCGGCGACGCCAATGCCACTGTTCGAATCCCCTATTACCCCGACTTGACCAATGAACCACCCTCCCGGCCCTTGTGTCGACCTGCCTGCGACACCAATGTTGTTGGAATCGCCTTGTACCCCAGCGCCTTTATCCGAAAGGCCCGAGACGCCGATCGAGCTGCCCGCAGGGCCGTTCGACTCGCCTTGAATGGCATTCGTAGGTCCCATGCCTAGTATGGCGACTCCTTGAATGGACTCGGCGAACACTCCGTAACCGCGCGAGGATGATGCGCGTATGCCGGCAAAGCCCGAGTCGCTCAACCCCCAGACACCGATAGTGGTATCAGACGCCCCGACAACCCCTACTCCGTTCTTCGACGCGCCGGAGACGCCCGCGTCGGAATCTGATGTTCCGGTAACCCCGGCGCGGGCACTGCTCCGTCCGATGATTCCGAAACCGGTCGTCGCGACGCCTTGGACGCCGATGCCATCGTCGCATTGGCCCAGCACGCCGACGCTGGAATCGAGGACTACACCATTTTCCTCGACCATGCCGGAGAGTCCCTTGCCGACGACGCCGAACGTGTTGGTCACACCCATCACGCCGATTTCATCGAACAACACGTTCGGCTGGCCCGTCGCCGCCCCCAGAACGCCGATGTTACCCCCTGCGGCTGGGATGACCCCCATGACGCCAGCGACCACCTGACCGTTCTTGGGCCCGGTCGAAAAGTTATCTCCGCGAATGGCCGCACTTGCTATCGGCGTGCCCAGACGTTGAACCCAAAAGGCCGTAGTTTGCGTGCCGAACGCACTGCCATTGTGCACAAGTACCGTAGCTGAGGTTGCTCGATTGTCGGGTGGCTGATCTACGCCAATAAGTAACGGGTCCCCGTTTGACATCGTTGGTCTCCTTAGTGTGGTGTCCCGTAAATTGCTGAATAATTCCGGAATGCGGTTCGTTGGGCCCGTGGCTACCTCGGCGACTTCATGCCTAGATATTAGTCTTCCAATGCATCGCGCACTGCTCTGGCTTCGGTTATCTACCGGGAGGCGTCGATTATCATCGCTTTCGCCATCGTCGTGTTTCAGATTGTATCTCACCGTGTTGGAGTGCCGCATCCGACAACCGTCAGCGCCCTCGTAGCACTCCTTGCAGCGATCGTTTGCCTGCTCACAAGTTCGCACGGCCCTGTCCGGATTCTCTCTACCATCGTCACACTATGAATGCTCCACTACGCCTACGAGGGTTCGCTGTCCTACTCTTCTCTGGCAACCGTCAAGGTTTGGTCGTACCTCTACTGTTCGGCTTTGTGGGCGGTTGGTCGGCTACACGGACGCAACCTGATTCCGACATCCCCGGATTAGTAATGATATGTCGGCTTGTGGAAAGTAATCCTTTTGCTCCCGAGTGAGGGGCAAGCCTGAAGTTATCCAACGGATTCTCAGTTTCTTGCTTGCCCAAGAATCATCCGCGCATGCCGACTGAAACCGCTGCCTGGCTCCCTAGTTTGTATATGCCTTGACACGCATATGCTCTGTAGAGTATATTAAGAGAATGGAATCTGTGTTCGAAGTCATTGCGGAGCCGAACCGCCGCGCGATATTGAGCCTCCTGGTCTCGTCAGAACAGTCGGTGGGAGAGATCGAGCGTCAGCTTCGTATGTCGCAGCCGACCGTGTCCAAGCACCTGCGAGTGCTGCGCGAGGCCGGGTTCGTGGAATCCACGGTGGACGCACAGCGCCGTCTTTACCGGCTGAAACCTGAACCACTTCAGGAGGTGGATGCCTGGCTGGCTCAGTTCCGCCGGTTCTGGTCCGCTCACGTTGATGCTCTCGAACGCCACCTCGACCGCATGGATCGTTTTCCGGCTAAAGAATCAACACCAAGGAAAATGACGACAAGAAGACGCAGCCCAAACCGCGAACGTGACATAGGAAAAACGAAATGAAAATCAAATTGACCAATGCATACGTGGACGACCAGGACAAGGCCCTGCGCTTCTATACGGACGCACTGGGCTTTGCCAAGAAGACCGATTTCAGTCAGGGCCCCTATCGCTGGTTGACCGTGGCTTCGCCCGAGGAGCCGGACGGCACTGAGCTGCAGCCGGCGCTGAACAACAACCCCGCAGCCAAAGCGTATCAGCAGGCGATCTTTCAACGGGGCCAGCCCGCGGCCATGTTCTTCACCGACGACATCAAAGGCGACCACGAGCAGATCAAGGCCTGCGGCGCCGAGTTCACGATGCCGCCCACCAACGTGACCGGCTCGACCATCGCGATGCTAAAGGACACCTGCAGCAACCTCATTCAGCTCACGCAGCTAAAGCGCTGGTAGGGAGACGTTCAACGGTATGGCAGCCCGTTGGTTGGCTCAGTTGCGCCGGTTCTGGTCCGCATACGTGGATGCTCTCGAACGCTACCTCCACCGCATGGATCAATCAACACCAACGAAACGGAAGACGAGGAGAAGAAGATGACTGATCGCGAGCAGTACACACCGGGTCCGGCCACCGGGGCGCAGGTAATAAAGGACGGGGTAGAAAAGGATAAAGACAAGTGGACGCTCATTCTCGTCCGTGAACTGCGCCACCCACCGGAAAAAGTCTGGCAGGCGCTTACTGACCCGGTACATCTACGCGAGTGGGCGCCCTTTGTGACCGATGGGAACCTGGGCACCATTGGAACGGTGAAGCTCACATGGGTGGGAACGCCCACTCCACTGGAAACAAAAGTGACGCGAGCGGACGCTCCCAGGCTGCTTGAGTACAACGATACCCGTTGGGAACTCGAAGATTTCGGCGGCGGCACGCGCCTGACGCTGTGGCACAGCATCGATCGCCGCTTCATCTCGTGGGGTGCTGCGGGCTGGCACATTGCTTTTGATGTTCTGGATCGCCTCCTCAGCGGAACTCCCATCGGACGCATCGCTGGTGCCGAGGCAATGAAGTTCGGCTGGCAGCGATTGGTCGGCGAGTACGCCAAGCAGTTCGGCAGTTGAAACGTCCAAGGGGTTGCCCCAGGCGGATCAAAGTCGCAAATCGAGAGGATCCCAAAACGATGCTTGGGCTTGTTCTTAGAGGAGGTCCCACTGAACTGGAACCAATGGATTCGACAGACTCACCGCTGGCTGTCCGTGGCCTTTACGGCAGCCGTCATCTTCAACATCGTCGCGATAGCACAGAAGAAGTACACCGCCTCGGTCGGACTCTTGGCGGTGATCCCGCTCGGCTTGCAATTTTTCACCGGTTTGTACTTGTTCGTGCTGCCGTACGCCACCAAGTGGCGTCGCGGACAACGCACCGAGTGAACGGGCAGCTGACTTCATGTGCATTTGGCGACGATCAACGTGATATCGTCGGCTTGTTCATGAGGACTGAATCCTCGAACCTGATCTGCAGCCGCTGCTAGCAACTCCGGCACGGATTGCTCACGATGTTGCCGGATGGCTTCCAGCAAACGCTCTTCGCCAAATTCCTCTCCCGCACTGTTCAGAGCTTCCGTAACACCATCGGTGTAAAGCAGGACGGCGTCGCCTGGAGCCAGTTCGCGTTCTTCCAGTGTGCAATCCCATTTCTCGAACAAGCCCACTACCGTGCAGGTTGCCCCAAGCCGTTCCAAACCGTCATTCCCGCGCAAGAGCAACGCAGGCGGATGGCCGCAATTCGAATAGCGCAGCTTGCGCGTGTCATCGTCGTATTCGGCAAAGAATAGGGTAGCGTAATCCCCCTCGGCCGTGTTTTCGTAAAGCAACTGATTCACCGACCGCAGAAATCGTTCGGGCTGTTCCCATGCCGTCGCGCTCTGGCTGCGCAGAGCTGCTTGGAGATTCGCCATCAGCAGAGCAGCTCCGATGCCTTTGCCCGCTATGTCCGCTACTACCAGGCCGAGCCTTCGATTGCCGAGATCAAGAAAGTCGTAATAGTCTCCCCCGACGGTCCGAGCGGGATGGCAAATCCCCGCATAGACAAGCGTTCGAATCAGCGGCTGGCGTTGCGGAAACAAACGGGTCTGCACTTGCTTGGCGATTGCCAGATCGTGCGCAGCTTGGCGCTCCTCTTGCAATTTAGCAGCCTGGGCGCGGCGCTCTGCTTCCAGCCTGCGCGTCGCCTCATCGAACTCAATCAGGGAAAAACTGTTTCCGTCCACATCTTCAAAAACCGCGTACGTCGCTTGTCCGCTTCCCCAGGAAGGTTCCATTGGCGGGAGCGAGAAACGAACTCCGCGTCTCGACCATTCTTCGAACACGCTACGCACGTCTTCGGTGAGAAAACTAAATCCGGTACTTTGGCCGATGCGTTGGTGCTCCGCCGATCCTTCGGGTGGAACGATGAGGGCGATCCCAGGCAGGCCCGCGCCTGCCGTTCCAGGAAGCCAACCAGCAGCCGGTGGAGCGACAACGATCCACCGGCCCCCCTCAGGAGTTTGCACGTCCACGATCGCCTCGAAAGCTAGCTTTTCCACAAAGAACTGCCGACTTCGCGCCTGATCCCGGATCCAGAGCGTCACAAAGTTTAACCGGAGAAAAGGCTGCAAGAGTGCCGCTCGGAGTGCCGCTGCCAAGGGGCCAAGCACCCCTCCAGGATGCGCTGAGTTTTCCATCGCGACTGATTATTCCACAGACTCCGAATTAGAGATCGCGATGGCGCATGCGCTTGCCAGGGCCCCGCCAGAAAAGCCGGACGAGGGGTGGTGGTGCCTCTGACCGGAACTGTAGGTGTGAATTTGTGCGGCCGATTTCCCACCCAGAATGCCCGCATCTTGCCGGCCAGTCTGCATTCCCTTGCCACCATCCTTCCGAACTGCTAATTAAACCTGAAGGGGCTTCCGTGCGGAGGTTGCAGGTCACGCTGAGCGTAGCTAAAGTAGGTGCGAGATTGGAGTTGTATATGAAAGAAACCATCCCGGCGGAATCTGCATCTGGCGTACTCGACGCGAGGATCAACGAACTCGGCGACTGGCGCGGGAGGATGCTCGCGAAGGTGCGCGAAATCATACATCAGGCAGACCCTGAAATCGTCGAAGAGTGGAAGTGGGTCAAGCCGACATCGCCGGGGACTCCCGTCTTCTCCCACGGTGGCATTATCTGCACCGCAGAGACGTACAAGAACGTCGTCAAGATGACGTTTGCCAAGGGAGCTGCTTTGAAAGACCCTTCACGTCTATTCAACTCCAGCCTTGAGGGGAGTGTCAGGCGCGCGATCGACATTCACGAAGGCGACAAGATCGATGAGGCGGCCTTGAAGGATCTCATCCGCGCTGCCGTGGCGCTCAATCTTAAGGGTAGGGATAAGCCGAAGCCCGGGCGAAGGAGCAGCAAGCGGGCCGACTAGACTTCATCGCGGGTCCCCGCCACATCTCCTCCCATAAGCGGAAGAGCTTCGGCACTCTCATAGGCCAAGCAGTTCGGCGTCGAGGCCCGGAGCTGGCCACCGTACGCAACTGCGTTAGACCGGAACACGAACCGCAACGACCTATGTCCCCGAAACGGCGCTGCCTGCGCCGCATTTCTCGGGCCGCAGTCTCTTCAATCGTTTCGAGATGCCTTGCCGGGGGCCATCTTTCTCGCACCTCGTCAATGTCTGGATGACGTAAGTGCTTTATCGGACGCGCGCTCTCCACACGATGAGGAGGATAAGAGTGTTGGCGCGCACGTTCGATAAAGCCATCTGGGAGTAGCCGCCATATCCGGCGTTATGCGTCCTGATCGGACCGACACGCTACCGAACTAAACATCCTGCCAATCCTGATCACGCGTTTCGCAGTGCCACCATCGGCTCTACGCCTGCCGCGCGGCGTGCGGGGATCGCCGAGGCCAGCAATGCCGCCAGGCCTAGCAACACCACAGCGAGTGCAAGCATGACTGGATCCCATGGCTTAACGCCGAACAACTGAGTCGTCATCAGCTTGCCGGCTCCAATCGCTGCAGGAATGCCGATGGCGAGGCCGATGCCCATCTGCAGGAACGCGGTGCGCAACACCATTTTTGTTACCTGTCCGCGATCCGCGCCCAGAGCCATGCGCAGGCCGATCTCGCTAGTCCGCTGTTCCACCATGTATGCCAGCACTCCATACAGTCCGACCGCAGCCAGCAACAGGCTAAGCGCGCCGAAGAGCGAGGTGAGTGTCGCGATGAGCGCTTCCTGCGAGAAATCGTCGCTCACGACTTTTTCATAGGGATCGACATCGTAGAGAATAAGAGTTGGATCGACCTCTGCCAGCGCCTTGCGCACGCGGTCTGCGATGCCCGGAGGATTTCCCGGCGCCCAGATCACAATGTTGTCCAAGTAGTGCGACGACTTTTCCCCACCCGTATACGCTGGATCGTCGTACTGCACAGTTTGCGCTTCGGGCACCAGGTACATGGGGCGCACGGGCTCCCTCATGCCCCAGGTCATGTAGCGGATGTCGTTGGTTACTCCGACAATTTCATAGGTTGCCGAATACTTGATCTTGCCGGGCCCGAAATGCTGCCCGATTGGGTTCTGGTCTTTGAAGAACTTTTTTGCAAATGCTTCGTTGATTATCGCGACCTTGCGCGTGGCCCCGGTGTCTTCCTCGGTAAGCGGGCGGCCCAGAATGATCTTGGCGCCGATGGTCTCGACAAAGCCCGGCGTTACAGTGGCGTGGCCCGCTCCAGTGTCTTCCTTGGGCGGCGGCTCAGGCCGGCCCTCCACGCGAATGCCATCATTCCAGCTATCGCCCGACATGGGAGCATAGAGTGCTGCCGTCACCATGCGCACACCTGGAACCTGACGCAGGCGATCGGCGATTCGCCGATACAGCGGCTCCATTTGCTCGACCTTATAGTTGCTCAAGTTGGGGTTGATCGACGCAAGGTAACGGCCCTGAGTTTCAAATCCGAAATTCTGGTGCTGCAGGTTCCGCAGACTCTGGCCCAACAGAGCAGCCGCGGAGAGTAGCACCAGCGAGACCGCTCCCTGCGCTATTACCAGCGACTTCTGCGCCCACGAGCCGCCACCACCAACCGACCGTTGCGCTCCACGAAGCGCCTCCACCGGATCGGACTGCGAAGTGACCCATGCCGGCGCAATGCCGAAAATGATTCCGGTCAGAACCGATATACCCAGCGTAAACAGCAGCACAGGTACGGACGGGGTCGCGCTGATGGGCACATCGCTATGAGGATTCGAGAAAGCAAGATGCAGAATCAACCTTGTTCCCGCGTACGCCACCGCGATGCCCAGCGCTCCGCCGATGGCCGAGAGCGTGACGCACTCGACCAAAGACTTGCGGACAATTCGCGCCCGCGAGGCGCCCAGCGCTACTCGGATCGAAGTCTGCGCGCGATCCTTCAATCCGCGCGCGAGCATCAGGTTTGCCAGGTTTCCGCACGCCACCAGCAGGACGCATCCGGCAGCAATCAGAAGCAGCTTCAACCCATCCTCATACTCGTCCCTGAGGGCCGTCACTCCAGCGTCGCCGGGAACCAGATGCAGCGTTTGCTGCTCCCACAGTTGCTTCTCGCTTGGTTCCATATCGGGAACGTGGCTGGCCAGCCAATTATGAAATTCCACCCTCAGCTTGGCTTCGAGCGTCTTGGGGTTCACTCCCGGACGAACTCTTCCGAGCAGGTCGAGGAAGTTGTTCTGTGGCCTTTTCAGTTCTGACGTCGGATCGATGTATAGCCTGGTGATCACGGGCAGCCAGAAATCTGGCATGCCCCACCCAGCCAGCTTGGCTCCGAAGAATCCCGGCGCAGCCACGCCGATCACGGTAAAAGGACGCCCGTTGATCTGGTAGCCGGCGCCGACTACGGAGGGATCAGATCCGTACTTGTCGTGCCATATGCGGTAACTCATCACCGCTACCGGCGGCGCGCCCTCCTGATCGTCGGCATCGGTTAACAGGCGGCCAATCCACGGCTCGACGCCCAGCGTCCGGAAGAAATTCCCGGAGACGTACTCTCCATTGCGCGTATCCACCGGCGCCTGCGATCCCACTCTGCGGACGCCAAGATTCGCGTTGCCCGCCTGCAGCGCTGCCAGGTCGACGAACTCTGGCGTGCGCTCGCGAAAATTCCGGTACGCCTCCCACGAGAACAAAGCAAAGTCTCCGTCGTCGCCCTGGGTAAAGCCGCCCCAGTTGCAGCAGCGATCTTTGTCTCCCATCCGCCACAGCTCAGCCGGCTTGGTTACCGGCAGCGACTTCAACATCACTTGGTGCACCAGGGTAAAGATCGCCGTGGTTGCTCCGATGCCCAGTGACAGCGTGATCAGAGCTGTCGTGGTAAATCCAGGCGCTTTCCGGAGCTGCCGCGTAGCGTCCCGCAAATCCGCCAGCATTCGTCCCCCCGCCCGTCTTTCATTTTGAGAGCCTTCCGTTGCAGAGCACGGAAAGGACTCCGCCCCAGTCCAATCGGCGGCTGCGGATTAGACGCTCGTCGAGGAAGGAGGATAGTGCAGTTCTGTTCGCAATCTGCATTTCACTGCCCGGAGTCGGACGGTGCGAATGGCATCGACTGAACAAAGCAAACGGGAATCCTAATGCTGTCAGGCAACCAGGAACTCCACTCGCGGTAGAAGCAATGCTGAATGTCAGCATGTCAAGCGTATGCGCGTGGCGCTCGCGGTCTCAATTGGCGGACGTGCCACCCTTCCCTAATCGTGTAAGGTAAGGTTTGACGACCATCCAGTCTCCATCAAACCACTGAGCGCCGAGGCCCGATTTTTTCGTTCCAAAGTACTGTCCGGTTTTGGACGGCCTCGGCGGGTATCGGACACTTGGGAAACCTAAGCTGGCTTTTAAGCACAACAAAAATATGACGATTGCCTGAACAAAGCATTGGAAAGCAGCGTGCACTTCAGGGCCCGACGGACGCCAAGATCAATCCCGGGTTGTTCGAGATACGAGTGAAAGTTATGAACGGAGTGATTCAAGACGTACGTTACGCTTTGCGGCAGTTGCGCAAGAACCCGGGCTTTACCGCTGTTGCAGTGCTCACCCTTGCGTGTGGTATTGCTGCAACGACCGTTCTATACAGCATTCTTGATGGTGCGTACATCCACTTTGCCCCGACCGAACAGGGCAACCGCAACACGCTGATCACCCAAAAATTTACAAAACAGGGGTCGCAAACCGCGCGTTTTTCAGCGGCTGAATACTTTGACTTGGCGAGTTTTCACGGACCCTTCGAAGGCTTCCTTGCTGTCCGACACAGTGGAGCTGCTTTGACGGAGGAGTCAGAGCAAGGTGCCACCCCTGAGCAAGTACCGGTTGTCCAGACGACCGCCAATATCTTTTCGTTGAATGGAATATCACCGCTCATCGGGCGAGTCTTCACGCGGGAAGAGGATCGCCCCGGCGGACCCAACGTCGTCGTACTCACCTACCGACTCTGGGTTCGCCGATTTGCGCGTAACCCTAACGTAGTTGGAAAAATCATCAGACTCGATCGGGTTCCTTATACCGTGGTTGGCGTTACGCCGAGAAGGTTCCAAACGTGGGGAGCAGACATTTATCGCCCGCTTGGTCTTGATCCGGCTTCGACAGACCGTTCTCTCCGTGATCTGATGGTCTCTGGCGTACGCAAAGAGGGGATATCCGCAGAGCAGACCACGCCTTTCCTGCAAGAAATAGCCCGCAGAGAGGAGACCCTATACGCGGCGACGAGCCGCGAATACGCTGGACTCGCCTATGAACCGTTTGACATACGCACGGGGGTCATGAGTGATCTGCGGGGCGCGGTGTATTTGCTGATGGGTGCAGTTGGCCTGCTGTTGCTGATTGCTAATACCAACATCGCAAACCTGCTGGTGGCGCGTGCTCTGTCCCACGCTCGTGAGATCGCGACGCGGCTCGCGATCGGAGCTACGACAGGTCGGCTGGCACGACAATTTCTCACCGAGAGCACGCTGCTCGCCGTTTTCTCCGCGTCAGCTGGCGTGCTTCTCGGAACCGCCATGCTACGGCCCGCATTGGCGCTGATTCCTGCTCACTATATCGGCTCGGAATCCGAAATCCATGCCAGCTTGCCCGCGCTCCTCGTCAGTTTTTCCATTGCCATAGTGCTCGGGGTCTTGTTCGGCGTAGTGCCATCGATTTTAATTTCCCGGCGCGGAATAGCAGGGAATCTCGGTCAGAACCGGACGGGTTTCTCTGCCGATCATCGCCGCGGTCGCTACCGCATCGCACTGCTGCTTCCCCAATTCGCGCTTGCGTTTGTGGTGCTGACCAGTGCCGGCTTGATGCTGCGCACTTACTGGCAGATCGCTTCGATGGATCTCGGTTTCCAGCCCGATCATGTTCTGACGATGCGTATCGCCTTACCCACACTGAGGTATCCAGATGGTGCAACGGTAACCAACTTCTCTCGCCAGCTGGTGGAGCGAGTGCGCGCACTGCCGGGCGTGGTTGATGTGGCCGTATCTTCCCGACGTCCGATGGAGGGCGGTCCCGCAGATGCTCTCGATTTTTCCGTCCCCGGCCGTCCTTTGAATACGGTTCGCGGCACTGCGACTGCCGATTACCGCGTCGTTACGCCTTCGTATTTCGCCCTGATTCGGAATGCGCTGCGAGAAGGGCGTTCTTTTACCGAAGAAGACGCACCCAACGCACCCGCGGTCGCGATCATCAATGAGAGCTTCGCCCGCACATACATTCCAAACGACAACGCCATTGGAAAACAACTCCGGTTGCGCCTGCCTGCGGATGCCCGTGGAGGAGACCTCGTACAAATAGTTGGCGTCGTGGCGGACTCGCGCCAATTTGCGCGGGACGTGCACGAAGTTCTCTATGAACCGTCTCCGCCGGAAATCTTCTTGCCCTTGCTCCAGCACTCGCAGTCGGCTCGAGACCTCGCAGTTCTTTTGAGAAGTCAAGGAGAACCAACAGCCCTTACGGAAGCAGTTCGACGGCAAATCTACAGTTTGAATCCGGAGCAGCCTGTGTACGACGTCCAGACGTTGCGCGCAATGACGGATGAATCAATGGGCCCGGCTCATCTTTGTCTGGTTCTCCTGGGAGCGCTCGCTGCGGCTGCACTGGTCACCGCCTGCATCGGCCTCTATGCGATCGTCTCCCAGGGTGTGGCACAGCGGACTCAGGAGATTGGTGTGCGCATGGCGTTAGGAGCAGCGCGGCGTGACATTGCTGGTCTTATTGTGACTGAAGGAATGCGCGTGGTCTTGGTGGGCATTGCGGCAGGATTGGCGGTATCTTTCGGGACCGCTCGGCTAATGGCTAGCTTACTCTATCGTGTTCCGCCACACGACCTTGCCACGTTGATATCGGTGTGCGTCATCCTGGCAGTGGTCTCTGCGCTGGCAAGCTACATTCCCGCCCGCCGCGCGGCGAAAGTTGATCCCATGGCGGCGTTGAGGTACGAGTGAGGAGACCATTTCATCAAAACTAGCGGGCTCACTCGCCATTGCGATCGAATCCAATGCTCGATATGTCACAGGAGGGCGCGCGGCATCAATCATCGATTGGTGTGTAACGAGCTACTCTTCCACGATCCGATTTAGGGAAGAGTGGCCGACGACACGCCAAATGGCCACTCGATACTGGAGTTCCTCACCCAAGTGTAGCTCTACTCCGCTGCTGTTGTCGCCTGTCCCGGTGATGCAGTCTCGTTTGGGTAGTTGAAGAAGAGCTGATTACCGTCGGGATCATCGACCACCAGGAGCCGGTAGCCCCACGAACCCTCCTTGACCGGAACACCCTTGGCCTCGAGTTCCGCGCGCAGCACGTCCAACGCGGCGATCTGGGCCTCGCGCTCGGAATTCAAGGAAATGAACATCAGCCCCTTGCCAACTTTCTCCGGCCAATGGTCGGCCAGAATAAGCGCGCAGCCCTGTCGATCGACCTGTGCGACACTCGCTCTGCCATCCTCGTCGTAGCGCCAAGGGCTGGTGAAGCCGAGCCGGTCAACGTAAAAGCGGAGCGATGCCTCAACGTCAGCCACGTGTAGGACCGGACGTGCGAACCAGTCTGTCATAGGCTTTCTATCCTCGAATAAAGACAGCTTCTTCCAAGATCAGTTTCAGAAACGAGATGTCACCGTTCTTAGGCAGCGTCTTAAACGGCGGTCAGCCAGTCTCCGGCAGCGCTGTTAGTTCGGCTCCGTTGAACGGGCAAGTCTTCGGCGCAAGTATTGCATAGGCCGCTCTGTTGAGAACTGCGTTTTGTGCTCACCATCTGAACTGGCGACTCAGGATACTTGTGGAGCTACGGGCAAACCTGAAGTTACCGGAATATATTCTCAGTTTCTTGTTTACCGACCCAGGATTTGCAGAGGGCGCCTGCGGCCCAACCGTATGGCCGGCTCAGATCCTTGACCGCTCCACCTCGTAATGCAGCTGAACGACGCCGTCCGGAAATTGTCGTACACCGAGCAAGCGGAGCGCAACCTCACGACGCCTCGGTGCAAGAAGGGGAATACCTTCCCCGATGAAGGTTGGCACAACGGTGATGATGAACTCGTCTATTGCGGCCTCGTCCAGGAAGGACCCGATGATCCCGCCTCCGCCCATCATCCAGATGCTTTTGCCAGCTTGCGTGCGGAGTCGTTCGGCAAAGGCACCGATCGACTCGGTGACGAAGTTAACGCCCGCGGGCACGGAACCCGGCGGCGGCCGCCGGGAGAACACATAGTGCACGACATCTCCACGGAAGCGCGCACCCATCTGCAGGCTTCGGTCGAAGGTCTTGCGGCCGAGGATCTTGGCATCGGTGGAGCGCTCGAATTCCGGGAGTCCGTAGAAGTCCTTTGGAGCTGGCCGTTGCGTCAACCAGCCGAGATTGCCATCGGGTCGAGCCACGTAGCCGTCCGCGCTCGTCGCAATATTGACGATGATTTTTCGCTGTGGCAAGACACTCCCATGTCAGTCTCTAGTCTCCTGTCTCTAAAGTCCATTTATACTTTCTTACCTTCCGAAGAATCGTGTTTGCGCTCGCGACCCATTGGAATGGTCGCGGGTTCTTGTTGTTCTCGCGGATGTACTCCTGGATCGATTGGACGAGGTCGTGGACGGAGTGGAATGTTCCGCGGCGGATGCGTTTGCGCGTGATCTCGGCGAACCAAGGTTCGACTTGGTTCAGCCAAGAGGCGCTGGTCGGGGTAAAGTGAACGTGATATCGAGGGTGTGCGCTGAACCACCTCTTCACTTGCGGATGCTTGTGCGTCCCGTAGTTGTCCAAGATCAGGTGGATATCTAAGGTGGGATCGGTAGCGGTGTCGATCTGCTTCAGGAAACGTAGGAACTCCTGATGCCGATGCCGCGGTTGACATTGGGCAAGGATCTTACCCGCAGCGACATTGAGGGCAGCGAACAAAGTAGTTGTACCGTGCCGCTCGTAGTCGTGAGTTTGCCGTTCCGGCAGGCCGGGCCGGAGAGGAAGAATCGGCTGAGTGCGATCCAAGGCTTGGATCTGGCTCTTCTCATCCACGCTGAGCACGATCGCCTGGTCCGGCGGATTCAGGTAGAGACCGACGATGTCACGGACTTTGGCGACGAAATGCGGGTCGGTGCTGAATTTGAACGTCTCCACGCGATGGGGCTGGAGGTGATGTTTCTTCCAGATGCGTTGCACGGTGGCGGGACTGACGCCCTGGGTTTTCGCCATGGAACGGACGCTCCAATGGGTCGCGTCTTTCGGGGTACGGTGCAGGGTCGTCTCCACCAAGGCGGCTTCTTGTGCGGCCGAAATTTCCTTTGGCCGGCCAGAGCGCGGCCGATCCTCCAGAATGCCGGCCAGCCCGTCGGATTGGTAGCGAGCTCGCCAGAGCAATACCGTCGGCAGCGAGGTCGACAGTTGGCGCGCCAGCTCCTTGTTGGCGATACCTTCGGACGCACTCAGAACGATTCGGACCCGGAGCGCAACCGACTGCGGAGTGCTTCGCAACTTGCTGATCCGAAGCAACTCCTCACGTTTACGCTCAGTCAACGACAGCGGGGGAGCGGCAGCACGAGGCATAGCCTCTAGAGTATGAGGCAACATCGTCAAAAGGTAAAGACACTTATGAGACACTAGACGAGCAGCCCTGGTGAAAGGTTGATTTAGGGATCGACACAATCGATCGATCGTACTACAGCGTCGCCGTTTGAATAGAGCACTTACATGTCCGTTCAGCTGATTGGCTTGAGTCGCCGCCGGCCCTCGGCCTTATTCTTCGGCCGATTCCTCAAGTCCTTTGCCAACGCGAAAAACGTGTCCGTCCGGGTGCCGCAGGTGCATTTCGCGCACATTCCACGGCATGTCGGTTGGTGGGAAGGTGATGTCCAACCCGGCCGCCTGGCACTGCCTGTGGGCTTCATCCACATCCTCGACCCACACCGACATCCAAGCGCCCTTATCCGCCGTTTCGTCGCCGTCCGGTCCGAACGTGGCGACGTTCGATCCGCGGCCGCGTCCTCCCTGCCCTCCCTGACAAAGAAAAATCTCGCATGCGCCGGATCCCACCGCCTCGAAACTGGGTGGCGTCCCCCAGTCCCAACACTTCTTCCAGCCCCACTTCTGAAACCACGTGAAGCTGGCCGCGATGTCGGACACATTCAGGATAGGGGTAATGGCTTTTGTTTTCATGGGGAGAAAGGATAGCACGATCTTGTTTTCGTGGAGCGGAGCCTTGAGGCAAACCCTCCCCAACTCTGACGTGCTACTCTTCCGCGATGCGATTAAGGAAGGGTTGCCGACATTACCGGGAGTGACGGAACTCCAGCCGACAATACGGCGGTTGTTGCGGCTAGCCTCAAGCAGCAACACTCAGGAATGACATAATGTCGATCTAGGTCGCTGGCGGGCGTATCGGTGCATTGGCGAACTGCAAAGGAAGGAATCAATGGAAATCCCTACTGAGGCCGAAATCGAGGATAAACTTCGCGGCGAGGATCTCAAGGCATGGCTCGATCTGTGGCGCAGGGAGCAGGGGCCCACTAAGCCGGCCGCGCTCAAGCTCATCGCCGCAGCGATTCCATTTCCGGCTGACCGGAGCCTGCGGGTCCTGGACGTGGGCTGCGGGACTGGCGATGCAGGCCGCGCCATACAGGCGCGATTTCCAGCAGCGCGGATCGATTTCGTGGATCGGAATGAGTTCTTTGTCTCGCTGTGTGGCGCGGTCAATCGCCGCGATAACATAAGCGGGCAGACGCTGGTGCGTGATCTGTCGGAACCAGACTGGCAGCGTGATTTGGCGAGCGACTATGATGTCGTGCTGGCCGTCAATACCATGCACTGGTTCAGCTTGGCGAAAGCCGCGGAACTCTTCGGCGACATCTTTCAGCTGCTCCGGTCAGGCGGTGTCTTTCTGCTCATGGAACCGGCAGGCGCGGAGCAGCCGTTTGCGCTTGTGTTCGACGCGTGGAAAAAGCAACAACCAGCTCAGCACAATTACGAAGATTGGCGGCACTTCTGGTCGCGAGTGAAGGCTCTAATCGGCTGCGATTATGGCTTCCTCGGCGCTCCTCCTGATAATCAAAATCGCATCGGGAACGGGCTGTCCGTGATGCAGTGGGTTAGTCTGCTCAAGGATGCTCGCTTTGAGTCTGTCGATATCCTACTGAGGGACGCTGAAAAAGTAGTCCTGGCAAATGTTAAGCCCTGACGAATGATTTCGCACGGGTGGGGAGACGTTCAGTTAGCTTCGGGCGAGTCCGGGCAATGTAATCCGAAGTCCGCTAGAGCCGCAGCCGTGGTGCTTCACCTGAACATGCTTCCGCCAGGCTGCGCCTCTAGCCGGAATCGCCGGACTGACATCTCCCAGATGCTCCGTCTGGATTGCTCCTGGATCACGGGCAGTTATCCATAATCCGGTAAGGGAAGTTTTGCCGACAATAGGGAAACCATCTGCAATTGTTCCGCATTCGTCCAGAGAAATGCGCTTGTCGCGATTAACCCCGAATCGCGGAGAGGTCGGCGGTTGCGTGTTTACACCTAGCATGAAAGAATCCCCGCATGTTCAAGCCGGGAATGGCCTGTTTCGTTGCTGCAATCCTGCTTGGCTTCTCTGCCAGTGCCCAAACCACGCGGCCTGATGCCGAAAAGCAGCTTGCTCATGATATTTATAAACAGTTTGTTGAAATTCAATCCGGCTATACGACAGGCGCAACTACGCCCGTGGCGGAAGCTGCAGCCTCTCGGCTAAGAGCTGCAGGATTTGCGGAGTCGGATATTTTCATCGGAGGCGCAATCCCGAAAAAAGCGAACCTCGTAGCCCGGTATCACGGCACTGGCACCCGTAAACCGATTCTTCTTCTCGCGCACACTGATGTCGTGGAAGCCAAGCGCGAAGACTGGAGCATGGATCCTTTTCAATTCGTCGAAAAGGACGGCTTCTACTACGGCCGCGGCACCGGTGACGATAAGGCGCAGGCCGCCGTTTGGGTCGCCAATCTCATTCAATATAAGAAGGAGGGATTCAAGCCTGATCGAGACATCATCGTGGCTCTCACGGCTGATGAGGAAGGGGGCGGCCCCTACAATGGGGTGGAATGGTTGCTGAAGAATCATCGCGATTTGATTGAAGCAGAGTATGCACTAAATGAAGGCGGGTGGGGCGAAGAAAGCAACGGAAGGAAAATTTCGAACGACCTCCAGTTGAGTGAGAAATACGTTCTCAATTTCCGGTTGGAAGTGCGCAACAAGGGCGGACATAGTTCCATGCCCGTGCCGGACAATGCCATCTATCATCTCGCTAGCGCACTCGATCGGCTTTCGAAATTCGGGTTCCCGCTCAAAACCAACGACGTCACATCTGCGTATTTTCGGGAGATGTCGAAAATCGACAACGGTCCCAACAAGGATGCCCTCGCCAAAGTTGCCGAGAACTCTCCCGAGGCGATGCAACGGGTGGCGGCAGCATCGCCTGCTTGGAATGCTATGCTGCGCACCACTTGCGTTGCGACGATGCTCGAAGGCGGACATGCCATGAACGCCCTGCCGCAACTCGCGACTGCAAACGTTAACTGTCGTGTCTTGCCTGAAGACACAGTCGAGTACGTCGAGAGCACACTAGGAAGCGTCTTAGCGGACGATCAGATAAGCGTGAAACTCCTCCGGCAGCCGTCCCCCGGGCCGATTTCGCCGCTTCGCCCCGACCTCGTTGATGCGGCGCGCCAACTCACCGGCAACTTCTGGCCAGGAGTACCGGTCGTGCCGATCATGGTCATGGGGGCAACGGACGGCGCCTATTTGCGTAGGGCTGGCATTCCTTGTTATGGGATACAGGGCTTCTTCATGGATCGCGACGATATCCGCTTCCATGGTCGTGACGAGCGCATGAGCGTTCACGCCTTCTATGAGGGCCAGGCTTTTCTCTATGAGCTCGTGAAGCGGCTGTCATCCCTCTCACACTAGGATTACTGAACAGAAGCCACACTTGTCAGTATGGATCCGCATGTCACAAATGGGGATTACTTTTGGATTGCCGAACCATACATCCAAAAGTGGGTTTTGCGTCAACGTTTGCCGGTTGTCCAACTCCAAACAAGGGTTCTCATTGAAAAAAGAAGAGTATATCGAGTTTACCGCCCCACGCGACACAACGTATGCGGCGGCGCAAGCACCGTTCTGATACAGTTTCTAGGCGCACTGAAGGTTGGTCCTCTAACCAACTGGCTTGTCCGCCCGAAAGCGGGCGCAACCCCCACGACTGATCTATCTTGGGAGTAATTCAATGCCGATTCGACGTGTGCTTTGCGCTATTTTGTTCGCGGTTGGATACCTAGGCTCGATCAAAGCTCAAGAGGCTCCGATTCCTCAGCTTTCCCCAGGCTCGGCGCGCAAGCCGGCACCGACGTCCGAGGGTTCGATAAAGCCCGCACCTCCGCAGTCGGTTACGCTCTCTGTGCCGAGGGGCACGCCACTGCAAGTGGCTTTGGATCAGGAGATCCATGTGAAAAGAGTGGGTCAGTCGGTTCATGCGCGCATCGTGGAGCCGGTATACGCGTTTGACCGGCTTGTCGTCCCCGTGGGATCGCAGGTCACCGGCCAGATCACGAAGATCGGGGCGATCTCCAGGGGCAAGCGCACGATCGCTGCGCTGGATGCAGACTGTACACCTGAACGGAAAGTGGAAGTGAGTTTCAACGACCTGGCGCTGCCGGACCAAAGGCACTTCCAACTGCAGACGAGCGTAACTCCCGGTTCTGGTCAGGTGATCCGGTTCGTCTCGGCCGCGGAGAGCACGGACAGGAAAGGCGTCAAGGATGCGGTTTCCGAAAAAACCAAACAGGCCAAGGAACAAGCCAAGCAGGAATGGGACAACGCGATGAAGCAGCTGAAAACGCCCGGCCGCATGCATCGGCTGAAACGATATGTCGAGGCGCAGCTGCCGGTTCATGCGCAATACATTCCCGTTGGAACGGTTTACTTCGCGGAGCTCAATGCGCCGTTGGATTTCGGCACCGAGCTGATGACGCCACAGATTGCATCGTCGATCGGGGGCCCGCTGCCGCCGGGCAGCGTGGTACACGCGCGGCTGATTTCGCCCTTAACCTATGCAACCTCGCAGAAGGGCGAGGCGGTAGAGGCAGTTATATCCCAGCCGCTCCTGGATGGCGATCACCACCTGATCCTTCCTCAAGGCAGCCGACTCACAGGCACGGTTAGCCAAGTCCAGCCCGCTCGCCGCATGAAGAAAAATGGACAGCTGCGGATCGTATTCCAAAAACTGATCCAACCGGATGGCATTCAGGAGAAGGTAAACGCGACCCTGGAAGGCGTGCAGTCCGGCAAAGATGCCAATGTGAAGCTCGACTCCGAAGGCGGCGCCGAGGCCACAACGCCGAAGACCCGCTACCTGGCCACAGCCGTGTCGCTCACCTTGGCGGCCGCCTCCGTGAGCAGTGGTGGCAGCGATGTGGACAATGGCGTGGCTCACACTCGAGCCAACACCGGTGCTCAGGTTGCAGGAGGCGTGAACGGCTTCAAGCTGCTTGGGATGGCGCTCGGTCTGGCCGTGCACTCGCGCGCGCTCGGCTACACGATGGGCGCGTACGGCGCTGGGATGTCGGTGTATTCGGGCTTCTTTGCTCGAGGGCACGAAGTGGTGTTCCCGAAGAATACGGCGATGGAGATTGGGATCGGGCAGCGGCAGGAGGGGGGCGGCTGGCCCCGGGACCTCGGCAGCAGCAGGGGTGGCAGAAAACTGAACTCGTCTCAAGACTGGCTTCTAGTTCGTCCTATTGCACAGAGCCTTAGACCTGGCCTCTAGATCTAGATCTGAGCACTTAGGGGAGCAAAATAAGGCTTCCGAGAACTGCCTCATTGCTGCAATCGCATCGGGCGATGCGGTTTTGATGTAGCGATTCTGAGTGGTTGCTACAGTCGTGCAGGGACACGAAACCCTTCGGGTTTGTGACGCGCGAATAAGCTTCGAGAGGTGGGCCCTCAGCGCCCCACCGGTGTCCGTTCATCTATTCCATTATAGGGCCCCGCAGAAGCTGAATCTTGTAAAGGAAGGGTAGCCGACAGACTACGAACTGGCTCGTTTTGTGATTCCAGCTCGAATCTCTCACGGCACAAATCGGGCACTAGGAATCTTGGTGCAAGGCTTTGCCAGTCTCGCAATACTTCGCACTGGCTAACATTGCGAAGCTCAAACCGTCTATTCTGCAAGGTCGCCAGTCTGAGTACAAACCAATGACCTGCAGGGCTGCGCCATGAGATTGATGACTAAACTAAGGCTGAGCGTTGATCGACTGTGCTTGCTTATAGGACTGGCACTCCTTGCGAGTTGCGCGAGCGGCTTTGCTCAGAATCCTACCCCGAATTCGCCGGCAACAACGCCTACTGAGCTGCAAACAGCTCTGCACAAGGTTCAGCAAGAGATCGCCGTGGCAGGATTGCTCCAATCACTTCACAAAGCCGCACCTCACGGGCGAATAGTTTTTAAAAACGTGCACATCATTGACCCGGCCAGCGGTGCCGTCCCTTCCAATCAGAGCGTCGTTGTTGAGGATGATCGCATTGTACGGGTCGGTGATCCGAGCGCCGCATCTTCGCAGACGAGTGAAACTATGGTCATCGACGGTCACGGCCGCTACCTGTCCCCCGGCCTGACGGACATGCACGTGCACTCCTCGTCGGCCGCTTCGTGGTTGCTCGACTTGTCAAACGGTGTTACCGGCGTGCGTGATATGGCTGGATTTCCCTGGCTGTTAAAGATTCGGGAAAATGTCAGCGCCGGTCGGATGCTGGCCCCCTCGCTGACCGTTGCCGGCCCGCTCATTAATGCTTTCGCTCTCGAGGGCTACGCAGTCGCGATCAGGAGTCCCTTGGAGGGTCAACGGACCGTTCGACAGCAAGCTGCTTGCGGGTATGACTTCATTAAAGTTTGGAACGTGGTTTCTCGCCCCGTCTTCGATGCGGTTGCGGAGCAGGCCCACCTCGAAGGCATGGACTTGGTGGGTCACGTGCCTCAAGGCATCCCAATTCGGCACGCCGCTGAATCTGGCATGCGCACCATGGAGCACCTGAAGGGCTTTATTAACGACCGGACCTTGAAGCGAGGAGAGACAGACTACTCAGCGGCAGTCTCGCCCAACGTGTGGAATACCCCGACGCTATATGCAGGCCGAGACTATGCTCGTGGAGCCGAGGCCCAGCGGTATCTGTCCGCCTCCGAGATGCGTTACGTTTCCCTGAGGAGGCGAAACGCCTGGATTCAGTCGCTTGGGGAGCCCGAGACCCCGGTGGGAAAGCTGAGTGCGGAGTCTCGTGTCCTGGCCAAGGATATCGTCCGGCAGCTCGTCGCTGCACATGCACATTTCCTGGCTGGAACTGACAGCGACAGCTACGCCTTCCAAGTCTCGGGGTTCGCGCTCATTGAGGAGCTACATCTATTGCAAGATGCGGGCCTGAGCGCCGTCGACGCGTTGCGTTCTGCGACTACCGAAGCTGCCAGTGCGATGCGAGAACCTGCAGAGTTTGGACAGGTGCGCGAAGGCATGCGCGCCGATCTTCTCCTATTGGATAGCAATCCACTTGAAGATGTCGTGGCGTTCCGACAGAACCGCGGGGTCATGGCCCGTGGTTTTTGGCTCACTCGAGACAAGCTGGACGCGGCATTGACCACTTTGGCTGAAGTGCAATCCGAAGCCGACCTGGATACCCAGATCTCAGGGACTGCAGTGCGGGTAGCAGCAGAAAAGGCTGAATCCTTAACTCAGCAGGGTTTTGTCTTTGACGCTCGAATGCTGATGGCGTTGGCCCGTACTCTTCGCGCGGAGGGGTTTGGAACCTCCGCGTCCCGATTTGAGACCTTGGCAGACATCCCCCGCGTGGGTCCATGCGCCGAGCCACGGCCGTGAACATGCCTGATCTACATGGCTGGCCTCCCAAGGAGAATACTCGCTATTAATGAACAGCGGGGTTTTAGGCAAATGACGGTTGACGAGCAACCCTAAACTAAACCCAAGGTAAGGTTTGCCGACAAACCACGACTTTGCTCTACCCTTCGCTAGCAGTCAGGTACTATTCGCGCGACGCCCTGCCAAGAGTCCGTACGTCCCGGCTTCTCAGGTAAGCCGCCGTCGGCCCTTGGTCCCCCGGGAATAGCAGCGCGTAATCAAGGGGCGTGCATTCCACCACTTCCCTTGGGGCCTCATAGTGTCCTGGGAGTTTCGCGCGGATCGTGAGATCGGCGCCTCGCTCCACCAACAATTCGACGAGCTGAAGCCCAGCGTCCTCTCGCTGTGTCGCCGCGTGGAATATGGGTGTTTGGCCGCCAACGCCGGCTTCGTCCAGCATTGCTGCTGCATTGACATCAGCGCCGCGATCCAGCAATAGCCGCGCCACATCCAGTCTTTGAAACTCAGCGGCCACGTGTAGCAGCGTTCCACCCCGCAGGGTGAGCATGCGAGCTGCCGTGGTACCAAAATCGAGTTCAAGAAATCGTTGGTGGAGCAGACTTGGACTTGCGTCCAGCAGATCGACCAGTTCGGTCATACTGCCGCGAATCACCGCCAACACCGCAGGAGGCGCATGGTTGGATTTTCCCCCGGCGCGAAGAAGGATTTCAATGCAGGTGGCCATCACTTCGGGATCTCGGACGTAGGCACCCAGCAAATAGTCGAGCGCCGTACCTGGGTGAGGGATGCCTCGCGACTTCCATATCGCCTCGCTCCCACAATTGGGATCTGCGCCATGCTCTAATAGCCAGCGCAGTGTAATGGGGTTGAGTGTCTCGCAGGCGGCAAAGAGAATGGGATAGTCGCCATGCCATGCTGCGTTCACGTCTGCGCCATGGGCAACGAGCAATTCCATCATCGGAATTCGCTCGCTGTTGAGTGCGGCGCGCATCAGGGGTGCATCGCCTCCCTGATGGACGTCTGATCCATTCTCGATCATCCATTTCGCAATGGCCAAACGGGTCCGGTCCGGCGGTACTCTCGGCACTCGACATTCGGCTACCCAGGTAAGAGGTCCGTCCTTGGCATAGCCCAGCGGAGCCTTATGCAGCGCCGGATTTCGCAACATCATGGATTGGACAAGGGAAAGATTGTTAAGGTCGATCGCATCCTTAAGCTGTCCAGCTTCTTCAAGCGAATCGACGTGCGCTTTCAGTTTGGGCCAACTGGGGAACCCATATTGACGGGCGATTTGAAGCTGAGCATCGGAGAGAGTGCGAGTATTGCCCGCCTTTAATAGGTCCTTAGCTTGATCCTTCAGGTGACGGAGGTTCGGACGATCAGGAAGGGGACGAACGGCGTGGGAGATTTGGTTCGACATTGCGAACTCCTTTCATCGAGTGCCCGCAGTCCGCAATTTCGGGCTGAAAGAAGTATCGCTAAATCAGATTGAATTGCAGGTGGGCTTCTACCCTTTCCGCGGACCGGAAGCGTCCCTCACGCTAGCTCAAGCTTACCATACGGCCCGCGGGGTGTTGCTCCGCTGCTCGCTAAGCGTGGAGCGTTTTGCACGGTTCTGGAGGCCGGGCCACACGGAAACCGAGACGAGCGGACAGTCAACTTCAGGATTGCCGACATTCCAGAACTCATGTTAGCTTCGCACGATTTTATTTGTGAGACGCCGGAGTGACAAACAAATTGAGGATACGCTGACAAGAATCATTGCAGTGTGGCAACATGTCCGGAATGAAGCTGTGGTCGCCTCTCGTAATTTTAGTGCTTTTCAGTGCGCTCCCTGTGATGGCGCAGACAGAGCCCCTTGTCTTTTACAACGTGGACGTCTTCGACGGTTATCACATTTTGCGAGGGCAGACCGTCACGGTCCAAGACGGGATGATTCGGAGCGTCATCGGCGGTGGAGTAAGACCGCCCGAATCAGCAGTCGTGATCGATGGTGCGGGCAGGACACTGCTACCCGGACTAATCGATGCCCACGTTCATATTGGGCATGAAGAGACTCTGGAGCAAGCTGCTGCCCTCGGCGTGACGACGGTGTTAGACATGTGGGGTGATCCAAATACCCTTATGCCGCTAAAGAAAGCGATAGAACAGGGCGAGCATCCGAACGCAGCGGATTTTCGGACTGCAGGCACCGGAGCAACAGTTCCTGGTGGCCATCCAACGCAGATGGCTGGGCCAAAGTTCCCGACGCTGGGTCCAGGTGATGACGTGCAAGCGTTTGTCGATGCCCGCTTTGCGGAAGGCTCGGATTATTTGAAGATCATCTATGACCACTTCCTGCCGACCCTTTCGGTGGAGCAGCTCCATGCCTTGGTTTTGGCGGCCCACAAGCGGAATAGGTTGGTAGTGGCGCACGAAGGTAAGCAATCCGAAGGGCTAGACGAAATGCGCGCGGGCGTGGATGGCGTGGAACACATCTTCGATGACACGCCGATCTCTCGCGAGTTTCTGGATACTGCCATAGTCACGCATGTGGTGTTCACGCCAACACTCTCGATTATTCAAGCCCTCAGTGGGAAACCTACCGGGTCCGCTTTAGCGACTGACCCCCGCTTTGAGCCTTATATTCTTGGATGGGCGCTTCAAATCTTGACGACCAAACTTCCGGAGAGCGTCACAAAAAAGCATCACTACGAAAATGCCCAGGCGGCGGTGAAGGCGCTCCACGATGCGGGGATCACCATTCTAGCGGGCACCGATTCTCCGAATCCCGATACAAGCTACGGAGTCAGTCTTCACCAAGAACTGTTGCTGTTGACCGAGTGCGGCCTTTCGAACGAAGAAGCTCTACGTGCGGCGACATCCAGTCCAGCTCGGGAATTTGGGTTAGTCGACCGCGGACGTATAGAGACAGGGCGGCGTGCAGACTTGCTACTAGTAAAAGGCGACCCGTCGAAGGATATTAGGGCTACGCGAGACATCGTTGGTGTGTGGAAGATGGGAATCGCAATCCAGAGGGACGAGGTCGCCAGGCATGCAACCGAGACCAGAAAAAATGGAAAGAACTAATTCAACAGGCTAGCTGCAGCATTGGGCCGCCACATCCTGAGAGATCGGCTTCACGCAAAAGGAGTCCCCAGCATTGTGGGAGAGGCCATTCGGCTCCTTTCGATACAATGCTGGTCAGGTCCAGTGCTCATGAGGGATCCGGCAGCCCACAAAACTATGTATCCGAGCTTACTGCAAGGCGGTTTTGTTACCGGGTGATTACAGCGCGATTAATATTCGATGAAAATTGTCGCGCAGATTCGGCGTAGCTCAAGGCTTTCTCGGCCTAGCATTATCTTCGGTGATGATCAATGTTATCCGTGGCTCTGCATGTCTTTGAAACTACGTTTTGGAAGAGCTGCCTTAATCCGAGATAGACGGAGCCCGCCTCCGGGATGGCCGAAGCTGATCGTGTATTTTTTCCGCGCTTTTCTGCCGAACTTGTGACCACGATGTCGAGGCGATGCGGGGCGGACAGGATCTGAAGGGTTTGCCCGTTTAACGAAAGAGGCGTTCGATGTCTCTGGCACCGTGGATGACTCGGAGAATCTCGACGCCGTCCATCAGCGGGCGGTAGAAGATGAGATACCTCTCGAAGCCCTTTACAGGCCAGGCGCGGACGGAAGCAAAGAGCGGATTCCGAAAGTTCCTTTGCACGCCCAGTTCAGGCATTTTGGCTAACGCTTGAAAGCTGACGTTGGCTGCATGAAGAAAACGGCGCGCCACATCCACGCTGGCGTTCTCTCCAAGAAATACGAAATGATCGGTCAGATCCCGTTTCGCGGCTGCGCGCTTGATTACGCGAGCCATGGAGTCAGGTGGACTTGCGGGACTTGAGCCTCCCTAAGCCTTCTTTTTCAATGTCCGCCCAATCCTGGCCCGTCATCTCGGTTGCCGGACCGCTGTCTTCGGCTTCTTGAAGCAGCGTTTCGAGCCGGTTCTCTGCCTCTTCCGTCTCCTTAAGCAGTTTCACAGCTTTGCCCACGGCTTCCTCTGGGGAAGCGTATCGGCCGCTTCGGACTTGCTCGTTTAGAAACCGCTCCAGCTCTGGGGCTAGCGAGACGTTCATAGGATTCCCGTTCTAGAAAAGTCGTTCAGCATACGGCGTTGCCCAGAGTATAGCAATCTACCCTGTGGCATTCCAGCCTTCTCAGCTGCCCTCAGCTGCCCTCGGGTTCGCCGGCCGGTCTCGGCCAGCTTGAGCTCCTCGGCGTGGGCGACGCTACAATAGCCGCCCAGGCTGGCGAGCAACCTCAAGAAGTCTTCATCCTTTTGCATGATCCTTGCGGAGCGGGTGCGAAAGTTCTCTAGAGTCATCTCCACCTTCGATCAGTATTCGAGTGTCGTGGGTTGCCAGCTAGCTGGTGGGAAAAGTTTCTGGTGAATGGAAGACGACCGGGCTGTGGAATGGCATGGAGGTGGATTAAGAGTCGTAAAGGTTGTGGCTGCCGGGCTACCCCAAGGGGTCTTCGGATCCGCTCGGCAAAACGGCTCTACCGTGAAACACCGCGGCTCATCTTCTTTATATGTCTCGATCCGCTCTAACCGATGCCATGGGGGAACGCTCGCCGTAGTTGAGTAGTCCGAGTGCCTCTGACCGTCCATCCCGAACGCCTCTACAGATTGCAGCCCGGGATCCAGACGTTAATTAAGAATGACGCATGACGATTGAGCCTTGGGATCATGGTGGGTCATGCGAGCCCTGGCGCGGGAGATCTCGACCAGCACCTCGGGAGAGTTCAGGCCGAATAGCGCCACTGGAGCACAACGCATCCGGGCACCGTTGGCACCGTTGCCAGCGCCTGACTCAGGATGAGCAGCCCTCAGGGTCCTGTGCGTAACCCGTCATGTCGACCACGACTCTCGTCTGGATGCCTACATCTTTGGCCGTTCTCGCCCAGATCCGAAAACGCTGGGCAAGATCGGATGCCACGAAACCGTTGTTCTGAAGAAGAGACTCTGCAATCAGCAGAGCCTTTTGCGTGTCATCCGTGTATTGGCCCTTCTTCCACAAGTCGTAGGCTTCGGCGGCGCGATCTTGGCTGGAATAATGAGAAAGATGATGCCATGGACCAAGATCACTCGTTGGTTGCCCTCCGTCTGGACACAAACGTGAGGGTTCACCATGACGCTACCAAGAAGGGGAGCTGGAACCGGCAAAAGCTCTGCTTGTTGGGAAGACGGATTCATGGTGGGCTAGCATGCCGTACCGACGCGCGATCAGAAAATTCAAAAAGCGGACAGGTTTTGGTCCGCAGTAGGCGAGTTCTCGGGTACCACCTCTTAACTGGTTCTGGGGGTATGTCTGATTGGATAACAACGTCGGCTCCTCCCCGAGCCGAGTAGACTTGGCAGTGCTGTTCTGACCAAGACTCGGGAGGAAAGGAGCCGAGCATGTTGATTATAGGCTGTGATTTTCATTCTCGCTTTC
>Ga0209801_1000174_pt1 | contig 44477 bp, 45 predicted proteins | sample GraSoiAngelo_127_FD_185884 | JGI IMG/M metagenome (GOLD analysis project Ga0209801, IMG submission 185884) | Grasslands soil microbial communities from the Angelo Coastal Reserve, California, USA - 14_0927_09_40cm (SPAdes) (version 2) | ecosystem: Environmental > Terrestrial > Soil > Grasslands ... | reverse complement strand
ACCAGGAAAGCCGTTCGCCGCATGTCCGCGGATTCGTGATCGAAGAACTGAGCGAGGCGCCGAGCAACTGGCGCTCCGAAATGTCGCTAAATGAATATTTGCGCAAATGGGACATCCCCGGGGTCCAGGGGATCGACACGCGCGCGTTGACGCGGCATTTGCGGACGCGTGGCGCGATGAAGGCGTGTTTAACGACTGAGAAAATGTCGATCGAACAAGCGGTGCAACGCGCGGTCGAGGGCGAAGGCGTGATCGGCATGGATTACGTGAAAGAAGTTTCGACGCCGGAAATTTACCAGTGGGACCTGGACGACAAATTGAGCCAGCCGTGGTCGATCGCGAACGGCAATGGCGACAACAAACCGAAATTGCCGCCAATCCGATTTCGGGTCGTTGCTTATGATTACGGTATCAAACAAAATATTTTGCGACTGCTCCGACAAAAAGGCTTCGGCGTAACCGTTGTTCCCGCGTCAACAACGGCCGAACAAACACTCGCGCTAAATCCGGACGGAGTTTTTCTTTCAAACGGACCGGGAGATCCATCCGCACTGCCCTACGCGCACAAAACGGTCGCCGATTTGATGGGCAAAAAGCCCATCTTCGGAATTTGCCTCGGCCACCAGATTCTCGGCTTCGCTTTCGGCGGATCGACATTCAAACTGAAATTCGGTCATCGCGGCGCCAATCAACCCGTCAAAGATCTACATACGGGCAAAGTCGCAATCACTGCGCAAAATCATGGATTCGCCGTCGATCCCGAATCGTTGCCGAAAAATGTCGAAGTGAGCCACATCAATCTCAACGACAACACCGTCGAAGGCATGCGGCACAAGGAATTGCCGATCTTTAGCGTGCAGTATCACCCCGAAGCCGCGCCCGGCCCGCATGACGCGTCGTATTTCTTTTCCCAGTTCGCGGATTTGATCGAGGGCAAGAAGAGCCGAAAATGAGTTATGAATGAACCAAACCTCTCTAAGACGGCAGTCAGCGCGATGTTCGTCGTCGCTTTAACACTTTCTCCGTTCGCGCTCGCGCACGATCCCGCGGAGCACGGAAAAGAAAACCTTAGCGCCGGTGCCGAGAAAAGCGTGACCGGCGAGATCGTCGACATGATGTGCTACGTTGACCACAACGCTGTCGGCGAAACTCATGGCCAATCGTGCGGCGCGAAGTGCATCAAAGGCGGCGGCCCGGTCGGAATCGTCAGTGACGGCAAAGCCTACCTCGTCGTCGGCGAACACAAACCGATGAACGACCAATTGGCTGATTACTGCGGCAAAACCGTGACGCTAAAAGGCAAGGCAGCCGAGCGCGGCGGTATCGCGATGCTCGAGAACGCCGAGATCGTTAAGAAATAGCGAAGCGCTTCCCGGCGCTATTCTTAGGTCTTCAGTCGCAGCGCGATTACTTCGCGGAGCATCGCCAGGCTGTCGTAAATCACGCGGACCTTGCTGCCTTCGGCATGGTTCCAACGCACCGGAATTTCGCGGAGCCGCAACCCGGCGCGATGGGCGAGAAAAAGAAGTTCGACATCAAACGCGAACCCGATGGTGTGTGCCTTTTCCAGAATTGGCCGGCAAACATCGAGCCGAAAGGCTTTGAAACCGCACTGTGTGTCCCAGAACGGCATCCCAGTCGCGAGTCGCACGATCAAATTGAACACACGGCCGGCCTGTTCGCGCCGCCACGGCTGCCGAATACCGATCAGACTGCGATCAAGCGCGCGCGAACCGAACGCAAGATCGACATCTCCGTTAGCGATCGGCTCGATCACTTTCGGAATCTCGCTCAACGGTGTGGAAAGATCGGCGTCGAAAAACAATCCGATTGGTTTTGTTGCCGCAAGCAGTCCGGTTCGCACTGCTGCGCCTTTTCCGCGATTAGGAAAATTCTCGAGCAATCGAGTTTGGATTTTTGCACCCGCTAATGCGTCTCGAACGATCGTCGATGTTGCATCTGTCGAACCGTCGTTGACGACGATCAATTCCGCGTCCGGACTTTCGGAGGATAAATAATCAAGCGTCGAGCGGACGGTGTCACCGATTCGCGCCCCTTCGTTAAAGCAGGGAATAGCGACGGAGAAAGGCGGTAGCATCACTGAAGGTTGTAAAGGCGCGTGTCCTTACCCACAATTCTTTGTCATTATGAATTACTATCGCCCCTCACCTCAATCCTCTCCCTGAGGGAGAGGAAGACGCGAAGCGGCAGGTGAGGGTCAGCAGTGTCCTTTAACGATAAATCTCGGTGATGAACTTGCCGTTTGGATCGACATAACCCCGATACATCCCGGAAGTATTAAACGGGAGTGCGACCTTCCCGTTTTTATCGATCGCGATCATGCCGCCGGTCCCACCAAGTTTTGCGATTTTATCGATGACCGCGACACTCGCTTCCTCGACGGTTTTGCGGCGATATTCCATCAACGCCGAGACATCGTGCCCGGCCGTGGCCATGATGAAAAATTCGCCATCGCCAGTGCCGGACACGGCGCAGGTAGCGTCGTTCGCATAAGTGCCGCCGCCAATAATCGGCGTATCGCCGATCCGTCCGCTCAATTTGTTTGTCTTCCCCCCGGTCGAAGTTGCTGCGGCCAAATTTCCATTTCGATCCAGTGCGACGGCGCCAACCGTTCCATGCAAGTCCTGGTCGGTGATGATGAACTTCTTGTCGCCGTTAGCGCCTGCCTTTTCAGCGGCTTTTATTTTTTGGAGTGCGTCCCAGCGTTCCTGAGTAAAAAAATATTTCTGATCAACGAGCTCGACGCCGTGTTCTTTGGCAAAGTTTTCCGCGCCTTCGCCGCTTATCAAAACGTGCGGCGATTTCTCCATCACCAGCCGGGCGAGACTGATCGGATTCTTAATGTGTCGAACGTCCGCGACTGCCCCGGCTTTGAACGTCTTGCCATCCATGATCGCGGCGTCCATTTCATTGATGCCTGCGGCCGAGAAGACCGAGCCTTTGCCGGCGTTGAAAAGCGGATCGTCTTCGAACGTGCGCACCGCCGCTTCGGTTGCGTCCAGACTCGAACCGCCGTGCTTCAAAATTTCCCAGCCGGCCCGAAGCGCGTTTTCGATTCCGGCGCGATACTCGCTCTCGCGTTCCGGCGTCATTTTGCCGCGCTCCATCGTTCCGGCCCCTCCGTGAACAACCAATCCAATCTTGTTTTCTTTCATCGAGCTCATTCTGCCCAACTGTTGCGCCTCTGCTAATGCCGCGACCGCGACCAGTCCGCAAATTAGAAAACATCGCGCCGACATAAATTTCTTGGGTTCGAACAGATAGACCGCGGTCCAGCAGCACGCCAGCGAGAAGAAATCGCTTTTTCGTTTCCTGTACTGGGGCAGCTTCCTCTTTGAAATGGCTGGGAAAAAACAAAACTCGACCGAAGAAGTTCTGATCGCGGCGCCGGTAATTGCGCTCCAGGAGATCGGCGGGGTCCTTTGGAATTTTCTGCGCGAAGTGGGCAGCATGTTCTGGTTCATCGCGCACACGTTCGAGGAAACGATCGAGCGTTTGCGCGACGGACGAGCGCCGTTTCGCGCTGTTAGTTTTTTCCGGCACGCCGAGCGTGCCGGGGTCGAGTCGGTCCCACTGGTCGCGCTGGTCTCATTTTTTCTCGGCCTGACAATGGCGTTGCTGACGGGTTACCAATTGCAACGATTCGGGACGGAACGGCTGATTCCTGGTTTGGTTTCCATCGCTTTCACCCGAGAACTCGGCCCATTGATGACCGGCATCATGCTCGCAGCGCGGATCGGCGCTTCCTTCACCGCCGAGCTCGGCACGATGCAGGTTTCCGAAGAAATCGAAGCCATTGAAGCGATGGGCATCGGGCCGCTCCGATTCTTGGTCGCGCCGCGAATGCTCGCATTGTTTTTCCTGATGCCTTGCCTCTCAACGGTCTCGAATATCTCCGCGATCTTCGCCAGCAGCCTGATCTCGAAAGCTTATTTCAGCATCGCGTTCCCCTATTTTCTCGATCTTGTCCGCGACTCGCTTTTGATTCGCGACCTCATCACGGGCGTGTTCAAGAGTTTCATGTTTGGTCTGCTCATCGCAGCGATCGCTTGCTATCGCGGTCTATCGGTAAAAGGCGGAGCGGCCGGGGTCGGAATCGCCACGACTTCCAGCGTCGTCACCGCGATCACGGTCGTGATCGGCGTTGATACGCTTTACAACATTGTTTACGTCAACTTTTTCCCGACATGAGCGAGAAGAACTCGCACATGGTCGAACTGCGCGACGTGGAGATGCAGTTCGAAGATAAAAAAGTGCTCGATGGCTGCTCACTTTCGGTCGAGCCCGAGGAGCGCCTAGTGATCATGGGCCAAAGTGGCAGCGGCAAGAGCACAATCCTGCGGCTGATTCTGGGAATATTGAAACCCAATGCCGGTTCGATTTTCTTCAAACAATTCGAGATTACGCGTTTGAAGCGGCGCAAATTGCAGCAGGTGCGGCGGCACATCGGGATGGTTTATCAATACTCGGCGCTGCTCAGTTCGCGCAACGTACGCGACAACGTCGCGCTTCCGCTCGAGGAATTAACCGACAAATCACGGCAGGAAATCGACGAGATTGTGGACAAAAAACTGGACCTGGTCGGGATGAAAGACGCAAAAAATCTGATGCCATCGGAATTAAGCGGCGGCATGAAAAAACGCGTGAGCCTGGCGCGGGCGCTTGTCCTCGAGCCGGAATTGATCCTTTTCGACGAACCGGTGGCCGGTCTCGACCCGGTGATTGCGTCGGTCATCGACGAGTTGATCATCAGTCTGACGGAGAAATCCAAAGTCACCTCAATTATCGTAACCCATGAAATGGACAGCGCCTTTCGCATCGGCACGCGAATGGCTATGTTGTACCAAGGAAAAATCATCGAAGACGCTGAACCCGAAAAATTCAAGCAATCCAAAAATCCAGTCGTCGCTCAATTCTTGAGCGGTAGCACCGAAGGTCCCATTCTGGAAGGAAGCCAAGATGCAATTGCAAAAAAATGAAATCATGACCGGCCTGCTGGTGGTTGGGACCGTGGCCGTGCTCGTTTTTGTTTTGGTCTTACTGGGCGCGCCCGGACTTTTCCGTCCACTCGTCACTTACAAGATTTACGTAGACAACGCCGCCGGCATTAAACAAGGCGCAGTCGTGATGCTGGCGGGACGCAAGATTGGTCAGGTCCAAAAATTATTTTCGCCCGTGTCCCGCGAAGAAGAACGCCGCGCCGAAGAAGCGGCCGCAGCATTCGCTCCGCCCGAGACAAATCCAACCCCGAGTCCGACGCCGGGGACACCAAAATACGAAGCGCGCATCGATGTTCAGGTGGACCGCAACGCGGTGGTTTATCGCGACGCGCGGACACGCTTAATGCAACTGGGTTTGCTCGGCGACATGGCGATCGACATTACCCAAGGGACTGAAGCTTCCGGACGCGCGCGCGACGGCGAAATGTTTGCCGGCGAACGCAATCCCGATCTCGGAGAAGCCGCCGCGAAAATGCTGGAAGTGATCAAACCCGTTGCCGCTGAAGCGACCAACACGATGAAAGACCTCCAGCAGACCGCGCAAAACTTGAATCACATCACCGACGAAAACTCGGAGATGAACCAAGCCCTCAGCCAGATCAAATTGTTCGGCGAGCATATTGCCGACATGACCGCGCCGGACAGCGCGCTCTCCCATTCGCTCAACAACATCGAGAAAATCAGCACCAGTCTGACCGAGAACAACAACATCGAGATCACGCTCCAAAATCTGCGGAGCTCGTCGGAAAAATTGAAAGTCACGATCAACGATCTCGGACCCACCGGCCAGAACATCAAGGAATTCAGCGAAACAATAAAAAGCCAGCCTTGGCGCTTGATCTGGCCCTCCACAAAAAAACCTCCCGAGAAAGCGCCCCCGCCCGCACCGAGTGAGGCAACGATCACTGTCCGCAAAAGCGCCAAGCCAAAAGCGAGCGCGACTCCAGGCGGCGGCGGTCGCTGACGCGATTAGGCCGCTTTTTTCGTTAACCGCGATTCCAAGAACTTAAGGACGGCGGTTTCGCTCGAGCGAAGATCGACATCTTCTTTTTCGAGCGCGTCTTCCGTGGTTTGCTTCAATCCGTCGATTGATTTTTGATCGAGATAATTCTCGAGCACAGCCGGATGCACATAGCATTTCCGGCAAATCGCCGGCGTGTTGCCAAGAATTTTGGCGACCGCCTTGATCGCCGTATTGATGTTCGACTTCGCCTGCTTCTGGGTTTCGAACTTCTCCTGTGCGTTGAGCGCGATCGCGGTCAGAACTGTTCCCGCCCAGGTCCGAAAGTCTTTTGCGCTGAAATCTTCGCCCGTAATTTCGCGGAGGTACTCATTCACGTCCTGTGAAGTAATGTCACGCACTTTTCCGTCATGGTCGACGTATTGAAACAAGTCCTGGCCGGGCAGGTCCTGGAGCTTGGAAATAATATTCGCGATGCGCCCGTCGGCCACATCGACCTCATGCTCGCGTCCGCTCTTGCCGCGAAAACGAAAACGCAGTTTCGCGCCTTTGACCCGGACATGTCGATCTTTCATGGTTGTGAGCCCAAACGATTTGTTTTCGCGCGCGTACTCCTCATTGCCGACGCGGATGAAAGTGCGCTCAAGCAGCTGCACGACCGCGGCCAGGACTTTGTTTCGCGGCAATCCGGGCAACTTCAAATCTCGCGCGATTCGTCGGCGGATCTTTGGGAGGGTCTTGCCGAAACTGATTATGCGATCGTACTTGTTTTCATCGCGAACTTCGCGCCAGCGATCGTGGTAAACGTATTGCTTGCGACCGCGCGCGTCGCGACCCGTCGCCTGAATGTGACCGTTCGCCAAAGGAGAAACCCAAACCTCAGTCCACGCCGGCGGAATGGCGAGGCGTTTCAACCGCAAAAGCCGCTGCTCATCGCAAATCAGTTTTCCATCTGCGTCCAGCCAGTCGAAATCGTCGCCTTTCGCTTTACGCGTGTAACCAGGCCGATCGTCGCTGACATAAAGGAGTCCAGCTTCTTCGGCTGCGTCCATCGCTTCGGCGACGATCTTCGCGCCATTCCCGTTTCCGTTTCTTGCCCTACCGTGCACGTAATTCAATTAGCAGACCGGCAATGTAGCGGCGGTCTTTGACCTTCGACGACGCTGGCAACGCGTCTCTTCAATTCACGAGCCGTAACTCTTGGTGAACTTTTTCTTCGACTCGGACTCGTTCGAAGCCGAAATCGGCGGTTGCTCCGGCGTCGTTGTCGACCTATCCGTCGTAGGCCCTGCGGAGGCGGATGTTTGCGGGCTTGGTTCAGGCGCAGGAGTTTTGGGCTGCGCCGCGCCTTGCGGGGACTGCTGCGCAACTTCGACATAGACCATCTGTAAATTCGAGAGCGTATTGCGGAGCACGGTCGATTCGTCGTTCGTCAAATTACCCCGTGTTTTTTCCTGAATCATCGCCAGTTGATCGATGAACATTTTGGCAAGCTCAAGGTTCACTTCGCCCTCCCCGGTTTTCGGGTTCGGAATCTGCCCGAGAAACAGCGCCGCGTTCTGCGCGTGCATCATCACAAACTCGATGAAGCGCTGCGAAAGCTCTCCGCTCTGAGTGCTGGTTTGAACTTCAGCCATATCTATTTCTATTTCGTAACTGAGGGCCGCTCCGGGGGTCGGACCGTTGCCAAAACATACGGCTGGTCGCGAAAATATTTCGCCGCAACCCGTTTGATCTCGTCCATGGAGACCGCTTCCACATCCTGCTCAAGTTTTTTGTAATAATCGAAGCCGAGCCCATAAAGCTCGTCGAGGGCGCACTGATAACCGAACGAATCATTGCTTTGCATGGCGATTTGATGCTGCCCGATCAATTTCTTTTTCGCGCGGGTTACCTCTTCCTGAGTGAGGCCTTCGCTTGCCAGTTTCCGGATCTCTTCGAGCAACGCCGTTTTCACCGGCTCGATTTTTTGCGGATCGGTCCCGAGATAAAATGCGAACAGACCGGGAACGAGTCCCTGCATCTGGCTGGCACCGACGTAATACGCCAGTCCCATTTGCTCGCGAATACGAATGAAAAAGCGCGAACCGAGGTCGCTGCTCGCTTCGTCGATCAACTCGAGTGGGTATCGATCTTTGTCGAACATATCGACGCCGCGATAGCCGACCATGATCACGCCCTGCGCTTTTTCTTTATTGCTTTCGACAATCTCCGTTTTGGTAATCGGCGCCGGCGGCCGTGCATTGGTCAGCGCGAGTGAGCCGGGCTTCATTGCGCCAAGCGCCCGCTCGAACAACTGCTTCACTTCGGCCGCATTCACATTCCCGAAAACTGAAATCACCCCATTTTTCGCGACCAGATACCTGTCACGGAATTGGAGCAAATCTTTCTGGGTAAGGCGCTGCAGCGATTCGGGCGAGCCATTCGAGCGCAAGGCATAGGGATGATCGGTGAAGAGCGCCTGGCGCAGAATGTTCCGCGCAACGGTCGTCAATTGCTCCTCTTCTTGCTTAACACCCGCGATTTGAACTTCTTTTTCGCGCGCGACTGCTTTTTCAGGAAAATTCGCGTTGAGCAAAACATCGGCCAGCAAATCGACGCCGGCTTTCAGGTCCGGTTTCATCAGGTGAACCGAGACGCTCATGCTGTTGTTGCCGGCGTCGCTCGAGATCGATCCGCCGATGGCTTCGATCTGATTGGCGATCTGCTCGGCAGTGCGCGTCTTGGTGCCTTTGAGCAAAACGCGAGCAGTCAAGCGTGTGATTCCATTTATCTCCGGAGTTTCAGCGAGCAATCCGCTCCGGAAAACGGCGCTCATCGAAACCAGCGGCAAGCGCCGATCTTCCCGCACCAGCAAACGTAGACCGTTGGACAGCTCGAATTTTTGAATTTCCGTGACCGTGGCCGGCTTTGAGACCTCCTGTTTCGCGCCAAGCGAACCTTTCGGATTAAGCGACGTGACCGTCAGGTTTTGATCGACCAGATATCTCGCTGCGACGCGGCGAATATCGTCCAAGGTTACTTTTTGGACGGCGGTCAAATAGTCGCGGCTGAAACTCAAATTTCGGGTGAGCAACCAATTAGATCCGAGATCGGACGCCTGACCGCGCATGGTGGTGAGGGCGTCGAGATGATGACTGAGCGACATTTTTTTCGCTTTCATCAGTTCATCGGCGGTCACGCCGGCCTGTTTCACTTCAGCAATGATCTGCAAGATCAACTTCTCCGCGTCGTCGCGTTTCCTTGGATCGAGCGTCGCATCCACTCCGAGCAGACCAGGGTCACCCGGGGTGTAGGAGAACGCTGACACGCTAAAGGCGAGGCCCGCTTGTTCACGTACGCGCCGATACAAACGCGAGCTCCGCCCCTCACCCAAAATCGTCGAAAGCAAGTCGAGCGCGGGAACATCCGGATTCGTGATCTCGGGAATGTGCCAGGCGAGCGAAAGCCGTGTCAGCTCGGTCGCGAATTCGTTGTGCGCTTCGCGCCGGCCGAGCTGCGGCGGTTCTTCCGGAACAAAAACCGGCTTGAGCGATTTCTCCGGGTAACTTTTGAAAAAGTCCGCCAGTTGCTGGTGCACTTTTTCGCCATCGACATCTCCCACCACGATGAAGGTGAGATTGTTCGGCACGTAACGCGATTTGTAATACTGCATCACCTGCTCCTGCGTGAGCTGATTGTAAATTTCTATCTCGCCGATCACCGGGAGCCGATAGGGATGGCGCTGATACGCGGTCGCGAAGAGGAGCAAGCCCGCCTGACGATCAGGGTCGTCAAGACCCATTGCGAACTCGCGGCGAATGACCTCCTGCTCTTTTGCGTATTCTTCCGGCGGGAGGGTCGAATTCATCATCGCGTCGGACAAAACCGCGAGCGCGGTCTGGACTCCATCCTTCGGCACATCGATCCAAAAGACGGTGCGATCGAAGGAAGTGTAAGCATTGATGTAGCCGCCCACGTCCTGGATTTTTTGCGCAATGGCGTTGCTCGATTGCGTTTTGGTTCCTTTAAACAGCATGTGTTCGAGGATGTGCGAGAGACCGGCACCCAATTTCTCGTCCTCATAAATGCTGCCGGTGCCGCACCACGCCTGCACGCTCGCCACCGGTGCGCTTCGGTCTTCCTGGACGACCAGCGTCAGGCCGTCGGGCAGGACCCATTTTTGCGCCGTACTCGGCGGAAAAGTGATGACGGCGGAGTCATCCTGAGCAGCAGCTTTCAAGTTCACCATGCTAAATACAATCGCAGAAATTAGCGCCACCCGCGGGGCTGCGCCCGTCATACAATTTTCGGCGCCGGTAAACTTTTCGGGACTTCGACTTTCTTTTCCGGGGCGTACGGCTTCACAAACGCGTCCTGAAAATCGTAAACCGCCTTGAAATCCTCGATCGAATCTTGGTCCGTCTTTCCAAAAATACCGGCGCCGATGAGATTGAAAACCATGTGACCGATATCTTCACAGGAACGGATCCCCCAATTATCAAACACCGTCACCACCAGCGGTCCGAATTCCTTGAGCGCATATTGCCGGACGCCTTCGAGCAGCTCCGGTCCAGAAACATGCCTCACCGTTGTCCCTTTTGCTTTCTTTTGCTGCTTGGTCGTGAAATCGAGCGCATCGCGCAAAAAAATGTAGGCCTCGCGTTGATAACGCGGGTCGCTCGCCACAATCGAATCGAGGGCTTCGGCAAATCCAATCTTCTGCATCAAGAAAAACGCGCGGCTTAACCCGCGGCAACTACCTTAATGAGAAACGCCCGAATGAGCAACTACTCGAAGTTCGATCCGCCGCCAGATGGATTCGCAGTGGCGAACAATCCTAGAACTCCGCCTCCATCGCGTCGAGATAAGCGGAGAACGAGTCCTTTCGATGCGCCCGGGAAGGAGTCTCCAAGCTTGAAGGGTTGAGGCAATCCTCAAAGAGACCGCTTCGGGTTGACAATTGCGTAGCCTCGAACCAGTTCAGGTAATCGTCGATTTCGGTCATTCGCGCGGACAGTTTTGCGCGCAAAGTTTTCAAGTCGGCTAGGCGTGCCGCCAGGCCACGAATTCTTCCGAGCGCCAACTGCGTAGCAACTTGCTGATAATCCTGGACGACTGAGCGAAGAGCCGGGTTGGCCTGCGCAGCCAACAACAATAATTCCTGACCAACTTTTTGGAGCGCCAGTCGCTGCGTCGGAGCCGGCTTCCTTTGGCAAAGATCTTCGAAGGATAGAGATTTATCGCGCCCGTCGGTCCGCATAAATTTTGTCTGTAAAAGGCTAGCAAGCTTTTCCTCCGTCTGCGAAAAAGTCAGAAGATCAGCGCGCCCTGAAGTCCTAATGTCTGCAATCTTCGATTTCCAAATTTTCTCATCGTTTCCGGCAAGTTGCGGAAACGCTGCCTCCAAATCGGCCAACGGATCGTTTGAAGTGAATGAGAGATTGTCGATGTAACGGCCGAGGTGCGCGTGGCCGTCCGCGCTTTCGATCAGCAACTGAACGAGCGCGAACGAGCAGGCGCGATAAAGAAGCCGCCCGGCGGAATCGAGCAATTCGGGCCGCTCCGACAAAACCTCATTGAGCGGTGTGATTCGTTCCGGCACTGCCAGCGCGTTGGTCAGCGCTGTGCGATCGCGATTTGGGGTCAAAGCGAGCAAGCCTTCAATCAGCCAGTTTGGCGGCTCAACATAGGTCGCGCCCGAAGCAATCCCGGGTTGATTCCGATAAATCATTTCGAGCAGAATCGCCCGCAACAGTTCCCGCTCCATTGCTCCGAAATCCATTTTGCGCGAAATCGTCAGGTCGACTTGCAATTTCAGGCCAGATCCGGTTTGGCTGAAGCGCAAAGCTGTCGCCGATATTTCCGGTAGATTCGCCGCGGGCGATTGCAAATTAACTACGATCGCGGCGCCCCATTGATCGCGTCGTTGCAAGACAGCGAGCAGATTGGCCTTGGTGCGCTCGGCCAGCGCGGAGACTGCACCCCGCCACGCCGCATCGCCTCCGTAAATGACGAATTGGCCGGATGGGCTGAGGCTTCGTTCAATCGGCGTCGCGGCGGGCAATCCGAAAATCGAACAGCCGAGGAGCGCTCCTGCGAAAATCGCGCGAATTCTCATCTTCACAAACAGCTGGGAGCAGAATAGTTGCGCTCAGCGTCCATTGGCGAGCACGATCGCGAATTTTTCTGCAAAAAAGGTGAAACTCTGGCCTGTTTCTCACGTCTAATTTTTAGAACCAAAAAACAGGCTTATGAACACAAAACGCATCCTATTAAGCGTGGTCACAGGGTTGATCTTGACCGGTTCGCTGGCGATGGCGGCCCCAAGGAATGACCGGGCTCGCTCGAAGGCAACAGTCCGGACGGCAAAACAGACCACGACAATGACAACTGGCAGACACGCCGCGGTTAGAACACGCAGTTTCGCAACTGGCGGTAATAGAGCCGCGATCCGAACACGGAGTTTCGCAACGGGCGGAAATACAGCCACAGTTCGAACTCGTGACCAAAGCAGAGTTTTCGTAGGTGGCCGCACCTACGGATACAGCTACCCGTACGGCTCATATGGTTACGGCTACGGCTATCCGTATTATTCTTACGGCCCGTCCGTTTCATTCGGATTCGGTTACCCGTATTACTCCTACGGTTACCCGTACGGTTATTACGGCTCCTATCCGTCCGACTACAGCTACGGATATTACTCTTATGACCGGTCCGGTTATGGCGGCTACGCCAATGGATCTGTCGTGATCCAAGTTCAATCGCGACTGGCCCGAGCCGGTTATTATCGCGGCGCGATCGACGGAGTCATGGGACCGCGCACCCGTTACGCTATTCAGGCGTATGAGCGCGATCACGGTCTCCGCGTGGACGGCGCGATCAGTGGATCGCTCCTGCGGAACATGGGTCTCCGTTACTAGCGAAAACTAAAACAGATTGATTGATTGGTTGGTTGGCCGGCGAGTCCGATGGAGAAATGGCGGGCTCCCGGCCACTTCCTTTTTAACGAGTCGGCGCGCTTATTGTAACGCTGCTCTCGTGAAAGTTCACTGCTCCCATTTTTCCGATCAATTTACGCTCGCGGTCGAGCGCAGACCATAAATCGGCAAAAATGATATCGCCGAATTGCATGACCACGGGATGAATCGGCAGCCGCCCGATCCAGCCACCAACATTTGTGGCAGCAATTTTTCCCGCGTTCGTTTCCACGCGATGAGATGTGCGGCTGAAAATTGAATAACCAAAGAGCGAACGCTCCATGGCGATCGTGCAAGCACCTTCGCGGAAAGAAGCAGTCGCGCGCACGAATGTCAGGAACGGGTGAGTCAGCGCCGTTTTTTTGCTGATCAACCGATAAGTCAGATAAGCGTTAATCTGGTCTTGCGAATATTCCAGCGGGCTGGGCCTCAGATGTGCGTTTTCCAAATCGAGATCGATTTGTGGTGACACAATCTTTGTCGGCGCGGGAAGTTCCGGCGGCAGGGCCATCTCGACCAGGGCGGCCGCAGCGACCGCAGCCAAAACTAATTTGCTCACAGCAAAGAAATTGTGACGGACCCTGCTCGGCGGCCCCAACATCTTCTGCAAACGCCGATGTGTCTCTGTCGGATCCACAATCGGCTTTTGCGCAGCCGCCGCGGAACGATCCAGGCGTTCACCGCAATTGTGGCAGTAGATCCGCTCGGCTTCGTTTTCGTGCCGGCACTCCCCACAAACTATTTTCGCCATTGTTGTCGTCGTCGTCATGCTTCCGATTCCTTTTTCGGTTTAGGGAGTGGGGCTGAGGTCGATGTTTTTGGCGGTGGCGTTTTTGGTTCTTTGCCGGAGGAAGATTTTTCGCCGGCAGTGGGCGCTTCTTTCTTGGCCGCTTCCTGGTAGGCTTTGCTCCGATAGTCGGTGCTATAAAAGCCGGACCCTTTGAAAATAATCCCCGCGCCGGTGCCGAGAAGCCGTTTTACCTTGCCATGGCCCCATTTTGGGAGCCGGCAAAGGTCCTTGGGACATTCCCGGAGCGGTTCGTCGCGCATTGATTGAAACATCTCGAAATTTTGGTCGCACTTCCGGCAGTGATACTCGTAAGTCGGCATGCCGGAAACGCTGCCTCGAAGAAAGCACAATTCAAGCCGCGGAAAGGGCAGAAATTCACCAGCTCTGCCAGTGCAGTGTCTCTTGACTTTGGATACTCCTCCGGTAAAGGGTTCGACCGAAAAGTTTTTATGCGTTCTTCATTTTATCGGCTGTCTCTTTTGTCAGTTCTCACAACGTTGAGTTTAATCGCCACCAGCTGCGAGGAAGACGCCCGCTATTCGGGACAAACCCAATATCTCGGCGGCGTCCACGGCGGCGCTCCAACTACCGGCGCGCCGACCGACAGCGTTTCTTACTGGGACGGCGATCACATCGGCGGCAAGCCTTCCGTCAAAATCAGCCTGAAAGAACAGCGCGCTTATTTTTACAAAAGCGGAATGTTGGTCGGAATTTCGCAGCTATCTACCGGACGCGAGGGGTTGATTACGCCTACCGGTCATTTCTCGATCATCCAAAAGGACATTAACCACGTCTCAACCAAATACGGCGATTTCGTTGACGATGCCGGTAACGTCGTGATGCCCAACGTCTCGGTTGACGACAAGAAACCGCCAGGCAGCCGTTTCAAGGGCGCGCCGATGCCTTATTTTATGCGCATCGTCGACGGTGTCGGAATGCACGCTGGTTATCTGCCAGGCTATCCTGCATCCCACGGTTGTATTCGGATGCCGCAATTCATGGCCGAGAATTTCTTCAAATCGCTTTCAACCGGCACTCCAGTTACGATCACGAATTAAATTCCACGCGAGGTGGATTGAGCAGTCCCTTGTCCGCCGACGGACGGACTCGTCCCGTGGCGAGCTCCGATGTTAAAAATGGCGGCGAAGCCGCACTAACTAGCATCGCCCGCGGAGCGGCCAATCCACCTTTTTGAAGCTTCGCCACTTTCGGCGAAAGTTCGCCGTGGAAAAATCGATATCCAGCGAATTACTCGAGCGCGCCGCGCAAACTACTCCGATTGCGCGCAAGCTCGAACAGGTCGGGACCCAACGGGCGCCGGTAAAATTCTCCCACATCATCGCGCCGGGACAGGCTTTTCTGGCCGCCGTTATTGCGCGGCGGATGCCGAAAACGGTGTGGATTGTTTGCCCGAGCGTGCGTGCGCAGGATTCGCTTTACGAAACAATCCTGAATTGGCTTCCAGCTACGCAATTTCTACCCGAAGCCGAATTCGCCGCGGTCGAAAATGTTTTGCCCGATCCTGAAATCGCGGCTGAGCGATTGGCGCTCCTAGCGAAAATCGATAGCGAACCGGGACCGCACGTGATCGTAACCACCCGCGCTAGTCTCGAGCAACCGGCGCCGAAACGCGGCGCTGTCTCAGCCGCGACTTTGAAAATCAAACGGGGCGCTACGTCAACCATGGGGCAATTGCTCGAAAAGTTGAGCGGCTCCGGTTACGAACGCGTCGCCCAGGTCACGACGCGCGGCCAATTCGCTGTTCGCGGTGGCATCGTCGATCTTTATTCGTGGCAGGCGCCGCTGCCGGTGCGGCTCGAGTTCTTTGGCGATAACGTCGAATCGCTGCGTGAATTCGATATCGATACCCAAACTTCCGTGCGCGACCTGCCTAAGATCGACATCTTGCTCGGGGCCGCGGGCGACCAAAGCGCTTTTGTCCGCGACTACATCGGCAAAGAAGATCTAACGATCGACGTCGAACCAGATGAAGCTGCGGAAAACTCGACCGCTTTAAGCGCTCAAGTTGTTCAAATCAGCGAGGGCTGGATCGAAAGCGGTCCCGAAGATTTCAGCGGCGCGTTTCAGGATTGCGACATCGGCGAGTTCGCGGTTGGCGATTTTCTCCTCGCGGAAGCGAAGCGCGATCAATTCATCAAGCGACTGAACGAGTGGCGTAAAAATAAAGCGCGGATCGTGGTTTATTTTCAGACCGAGGGCGAGATCGAGCGCTTCCGTGAATTGATCAGCGCCGATGTGTTGCAAGATGTTGATCTTGTTCTCGGCACGCTCGCGCGCGGCTTTTGTTTTCCGCCGGCAGACCTGGTCGTTTTGTCGGCGGCTGAATTGTTCGGCCGTTTCGCGCCGCACGCGCGCCGGCGACTTTACCACGCCGAACGTCACCGTGCCCAAATCGATTTCAGCGAGCTGAACGAGGACGATCTCGTCGTTCACCTCGAACACGGCGTGGCTCGGTTCGCGGGCCTCACCCGCATTCCAACAACGACAAACGGCGAACAGGAAGTGCTCGCGCTCGAATTCGCCAACGAAGCGAAGCTCTACGTGCCGCTGGAGCAGGCCTATCTCGTCTCGCGTTATGTCGGCGTCGGCAAGCGATCACCGCAGCTCAGTTCGCTCGCCGATTCAAAATGGGCGCGCGCCAAAAAGAATGCGGCTTCATCCATTTTCGATTACGCCGGCAAAATGCTGACGGTCCAGGCCGAGCGCGAAATCGTTCCCGGTCACGCGTTTGGGCCGGACACAAAGTGGCAACGCGAGTTCGAGCATTCCTTTCCGTTTCGCGAAACGCCCGACCAGATGAAGGCGATCATCGACGCGAAGATCGACATGGAGCAACCGCGGCCGATGGACCGGTTGATCTGCGGCGACGTCGGCTTCGGTAAAACCGAGGTTGCGATTCGCGCCGCTTTCAAAGCAGTCATGGACGGAAGGCAAGTCGCGGTGCTCGCGCCCACGACCGTCCTCGCCCAACAACACTTCGAGGTTTTTCGCCAACGCATGCTCGATTATCCGGTGCGGATTGAAATGCTCAGCCGGTTTCGATCGCAAGGTGAGCAGCGCAAAATCCTCGAGCTTCTCCGCCAGGGCGGCGTCGACATCGTTATCGGCACGCATCGCCTCATTTCCGGCGACGTCGTATTCAAGGACCTGGGCCTGGTCGTGATCGACGAAGAACAGCGCTTCGGCGTTTTGCACAAAGAAAAATTCAAGGAACTCTTCAAGCTGGTCGACGTGTTGACGCTTTCGGCCACGCCGATTCCGCGCACGCTTTATCTTTCGCTCGTCGGCGTGAAAGACATGTCGACCATCGAAACGCCGCCGCTAAACCGTTTGCCCGTGGAAACGATTGTCTGCGGTTACGACGAGCGGATCATTCGCGACGCGATCAATCGAGAGCTCGAACGGCAGGGCCAGGTTTATTTTTTGCACAACCGGGTTCAAACAATCGACCGAGTCCGGGAAAAAATTGTCGATCTTGTCCCGCAAGCACGCGTCGAAATTGGACACGGGCAAATGCATTCGGACGAGCTCGAGGAAGTGATGGCGCGTTTTGTTGCGGGAAAAATCGACGTGCTCGTTTGCACTACCATCATCGAAAGCGGTCTCGATATTCCGAACGCGAACACGATCGTCATCGACCGGGCCGACCGTTTCGGCTTGGCGGATCTCTACCAACTTCGCGGCCGCGTCGGTCGCGCCGAACACAAGGCTTACGCCTATTTGCTTTTGCCGCGCGAAATGATGACGATCGGCGCCGCGCGCAAACGGATTAACGCGATCAAGCAATACAGCTCGCTTGGCGCCGGTTTTCGCATTGCCATGCGGGATCTCGAGATTCGCGGGGCCGGCAGCATTCTCGGCACCGCCCAAAGCGGCCATATCATGGCGATCGGTTTCGATCTTTATTGCCAGTTGCTCAAGCAAGCGGTCGCACAACTAAAAGGGCGAAAATTTCAGCCACGGCTCGAGGTCGATCTTCGAATTGATTTTGTGGCCACCAATGAAGCCGAATTCGCCCAACTCGGTCCCGAACGGCGCATTCCGGCGTTCGTTCCGGCCAATTACGTCAGCGACACTGGATTGCGGATCAAAGCTTACCGCGAGATCGCCGAGACCAGCACCCGCGATCAGTTCGACCGCGTTCAGCGCGAATGGCGCGACCGCTTCGGGAAGTTCCCGGAAGCGGTTGACAATCTGTTTCTCCTCGCCGAAATCAAGCTCGCCGCCGCCAAAGCCGGTATCAGTCGCGTGGAAGTGCGCGAGCGAAAGTTGATGCTGACCCGGCGGGGCGAATTTATACTTGTCGACGGCAAATTCCCCCGTTTAGTTGCGAAAGCAACGCATCTCGGGGAAGTTTTGGAGTTAACGAAAAAATTTACATGATGCGGCCAATTCTTATCGCGCTGATCTCAGCCTGCCTGCTGAATTTTTCGCCGATTTGTCGCGCCGCTTATGCCGCGGGGGACCCGGAAGTCGTCGATGGCGTCGCGGCGGTCGTGAATGGCGACGTGATTACTTTTTCTCAGGTCCGCGGTCTCGTCGCGCCGCGAGAAAAATTATTGCGCGCCCAATTCAATGGCGATGAGCTCATCAAAAAGGTGAAGGAAGTGCGCCAGGCCGCACTTCAGGATTTGATCGATCGCCAACTCATTATTCAGGCGTTCAAAAAAGAAAACTACCAGATTCCGGACCATTTCGTGGAGGACCGGATGCACGATATTATTCGCACCGATTTCGGCGGGGATCGGAACACCTTCATCAAAACGCTCGAGGCCCAGAATTTCACAATGGGCGAGTTCAAAAAGATGGAGACCGAGAAAATGATCGTCCAGGCGATGCGGAGTAAGAACGTCAAGCTCAACACGATCGCTTCGCCCGCAAAAGTGGACGAATATTACAAGGCACATCGAGACGAATTCACCAGCAAGGAGCAAGTCAAGCTGCGTCTGATCATGATTCCAAGTCACGCTAGCGAGGGCAACGCCGCCGCGCAGAAGGCGATGGCCGATGAGATTTTCGGCAAGCTCGTCAACGGTGCCGAGTTCGAACGCATGGCGCAGCTTTATTCCGAAGACAGCACCCGCGAACATGGCGGTGACTGGGGCTGGATCGAGCGCAAGACGCTGGCCGGACCGCTCGAAAAAGTCGCCTTCAGCCTCGCGCCCGGCAAAATCAGCAACATCGTCGAGTTCAGCGGCAACTACTACATTCTCAAAGTCGAAGAGAAACACGGCGGTGACACCAAAAAACTGGCCGATGCGCGCGTCGAGATCGAAAAGAAATTGATCCAGCAGGAAGCGCAAAAGCTACAGGAAAAGTGGCTCGCCAGTCTGAGGTCAAAGGCTTACATCAAAACTTTCTGAGTTGTTGATCGACAGCAACTCTTCCTCTTCTGCTTAGTCTTCTCTCTTCTTGCTCCTGATCGTGCTCGTGCTCGATTGAGCAGGTTCGATTACGATCAAGAGCATGGGCACGACAAAACCGCGCATCGGCATCACACTGGGTGATTGCGCCGGCATCGGACCGGAGATTGTCGATCTGGCCTTGAAATCGGGACGCGTTCCCGATTCAGTTGAATACGTCGTCATCGGCCGGCAGCCTGGTTGCAAGCCAGGTGCGCCGACGTTTAAAACTGCGCGCGCGGCCGCGGCCGCGCTTGAAGAAGCAGTCACCCGCGCGCGGCGCGGCGGATTGCTCGCGATCGTGACCGGACCGGTTCACAAAGCGCGGATGTACGAAGCGGGGTTCAAGTTTCCCGGCCAGACCGAATTTTTCGCCGAGCGCTGCGCCGTGAAAAACTTCGCGATGTGTTTGACCGGCGGAAAAATTACGGTCGCGCTCGTGACCGCGCACATTCCGCTGAGCGAAGTCTCGGGGGCGCTCAAGCGGAGTGAGATCGTGCGCGTCGGCCTATTACTCGCCGACTTCATTCATAAGCGGAGTCCAAAACTTGACCGCTTAAAGCGGTCAAGTTCGCCGGCGGACGAACGCAAAACATCAGCACGCATCGCCGTCGCCGGATTAAATCCGCACGCCGGCGAGTCCGGAAAGATCGGCCGCGAAGAAATCGAAATCATCGCTCCAGCTGTTGCCGAATTGAACTCTCAACCCTCAACAAAAGCCAGTCCGCCTCGGACCAACCCTCAACGGGCCGCCTTCAGCGGCCCTCACTCCCCCGACACGGTTTTTCATCGCGCGGCCGAAGGCGAATTCGACGCCGTGCTTTGCATGTATCACGATCAAGGATTGATCCCGTTGAAACTGCACGCGTTTCATAACGGCGTGAACGTGACGCTCGGTTTACCGTTTCCACGCACGAGCCCCGATCATGGAACTGCGTTTGAAATCGCCGGCAAAGGCATCGCGCGCGCCGACAGCATGATCGCGGCGATCAACCTGGCCGTTGAATTAGCGCAGGTCCGAAAATTATCCGCCAAACACGCGAAAGAGCGCTAAATAAAGGAGCAGGTAATATTCTTCCGCAATTTAGCGCCCTTTGGCGGATCCTCTTTGTGACTACGATGGCGATTACAGCATGAGCGCGAGCAGGATCGACAAGTACGTTTCCGTCTTCAACATCGGGCTCCAGAACACGTTCGTCTATCGCTGGAATTATTTTCTGCGCGCGGCCTTCGGATTGATCCCGCTCGCCGGCACCGTGTTCCTTTGGAGCGCGGTCTTCAAAGAGCGCGGCAGCGGCCTGCACGGCTACGACTACGGCTCGATGATTTATTATTATTTGCTCATGATCCTGGTCAGCAATCTGGTCACGCCGACCGAAGACGAATGGCAAATCGCGGCCGACATTCGCGAAGGCCAGATCAACGCGCTCCTGACCAAGCCAATGAGTTATCTCACCTACCGGTTCAGCATTTTTTGCAGCGGCCGGCTCGTTTACACCTTCGTCACCCTGCCGCCGATTGCGCTCATCTTTCTTTATTTCCACAACTACGTCGTGCTCCCGCACGACCCGATGACTTACGTCCTGGCGACGTTGTCGATGTTGATGGCAGCGTTCATCCAGTTCTTTATCACCTACTCGCTCGCGATGATGGCGTTTTGGATTTTGGAAATCACCACCATCGTTTTCATCGTTTACTCGTTCGAATATTTCCTCGGCGGTCAAATGTTTCCGATCGATATCATGCCGGCTGGAATCCAGGCCGCGCTGAAATGGATGCCGTTTTATTACGAACTGTTTTGCCCGGTCGCGATTTTTCTCGAACGGTTAAAAGGCGCGCAACTTTGGCAAGCCCTCGCCATCCAAACCGGCTGGCTTTTCTTAACCTGGGCGGTCGCGCGCACGATGTGGCACCGCGGCCTCCGCCATTACCAAGCCGTCGGCGGTTAGTGCTCTCGTGAAACTACATGCCAACTGTGTTTATCTAGATCCCAACCGATCACTGCACTCCCGCCATCCTCATCTCGTCCCCATCCGACCGAGACACGAAGTTCGTTGTCCTTCCACTCCTTGATCTCAGCGGTGATTGGATTTGGTTCTTCAATCTCGCCCTTTGGTTGCAACAAGTTGATCAGGACCGACCGCCGCAGTTTGTGAAGACCAAACTTATGCTGCCAAATCCATACCGTGGTCGCCCGCCGACTGTTCAAAACACCGAGCGCTACTGCTTCCTTATTCGCGTGCCAGACCGCATCCTCTCCGAAAGCATCGTTACCGAACGCGCAAAGCAGGATTTCAAGTCCACCGTCCTTGCTTCGCGGCCAACCGAGCAGTTCTTCCGTGTAGGTTGTCGTATCGATCAAACACGGTAAACCGCGCCGTTCGTAAATCACCCATCGAGCGTTCGGACTTTGGGAAAACATTTTCGAACCATAGCTCCTCGTCAGAAGTCCAATTGCGCGCTCTGCTATGTTCTTTTCGTCTTCAAATTCCAATTCCGATCGCAAGTTTTGCGCGAGCGCATTGACATAGCTTTCGGATTTCTCTTTCGGAATCTGCCACCATCGACTACCAATCGCGCGCGCGGCGAGTCGCCGGATAGAATTTCCTTCATCCGAAAGAAGCGGAAGCATTGCTTCCGGTATCCTCGAATCAAGAAATGTCTGTAGGTGCCGCAACGCTTCGATGCGCACCTCGGCGTTCTTGTCCTTTAACTGCGGCAAATAAATGTCTGAGGGATCGATCGTAGAACCCGAAATGCAAAACGCGACGAGTATCACGCCAATCGGAACAATCGGCGTCCAAACCTGTAGCTTGTTGCTCACGGTTCTAGCAGCGCAGCTTAAAGAAATTCTGGAGGCGAAGACAAGCGCGGTTCGCGTTACTTCGTCGTCGGCAAACCCGCCGCTTTCCAGGCTTTGAAGCCGCCAGCCATGGAGCGGACGTTTTTGTAGCCCATCTTTTGTAAACTTTCCGCGGCGAGCGCGGAGCGACCACCGCCGCCGCAGTGCGTTATGATCGTCATGCTGCGATCGGGAAATTTGTCCTCGACTTCCAACTCGAGCATGCCACGGCTCATGTGAACCGCGTCGGGAATATGCTCCTCGTCCCATTCGTCTTTCTCGCGAACATCGACAATCACCGCGTCGCTGCCTTTCGCTTTTAACGCAGCATCGGTCGGAGAAATCTCAGTGATTTTCTTTTTCGCGTCCGTGACCAATTCCTGGAATCCCCTGTGCTCGGCCATAAGAGATTTCTAACCACTAATGCACAGGAATAAACACGAATTTTCTGTTCTTAGTGTCCATTCGTGCCAATTCGTGGTTAATCCGTGATATCCGCGGAACCCGCGGTTCATGATTTGCCTATTCGTAGCGGAGCGCTTCGATCGGGTCGAGCGCGGCCGCTTTGCGCGCCGGATAAAAGCCAAAGAAAATCCCGACGGCGGCGCTGAACATAAACGCCACGATAATTGAGCTGAGCGAAATCAGCGTCGGCCAATGCGCATAACTCGATAAAATTTTGGAAGCGCCGATTCCGAAAATAATTCCGATCACTCCGCCAACGGAGCTGAGCGTGACCGCTTCAATCAGAAATTGCATCAGAATATCGCTGCCATGCGCGCCCACGGCCATGCGCGTCCCGATCTCGCGCGTTCGTTCAGTCACGCTCACGAGCATAATGTTCATGATCCCGATGCCCCCGACCACGAGCGAGACGCCGGCGATTGAACCAAGCAAAACCGTCATCACCGCGGTTGTTGCTGTCGCCGCGTCCGCGATCTCCTGTTGATTGCGCACGGTGAAATCGTCATCGCGACCGGCGCGAATGTTATGGCGCTGTCGCAGGAGCGCGATGATTTGCTGTTGCGCCGCCGCGATCTGTCGGCCGTCGCTGATTTGGACATTGATATTGCGCAAGGTTGTTCCGCCGACGACACGCTTCATTGCGCTCGTAAACGGCATGATCACAACGTCATCCTGATCGACGCCCTGCGTGCTTAGACCTTTCGGAGTCAAAATTCCCGTGACTGTGAACGGCACATTCTTGATCCGCAAAATTTGTCCGACTGGATCGTCGCTACCGTAGACTTGCGACGCGGTTGTTCGGCCGATCACGCAAACTTTGTTAGCGCTGCGAACGTCCTGAGCAGTAAAAGGCACGCCATCCGCCAGCGGCCATTGCCGGATGTCGAGATAATCGGCCGACTCGCCGTAAATTCGAGTGAACCAATTCTGATTGCCGGCCGCGACTTGCGCTGTCGAAACAACTTCCTCGCTCACGGCCGCGACACCGGGCACTTCGCGTCTGATCGCTTCCGCGTCCTCAATTTTCAATGTCCCGGCGCCGCCCCAACCGGTCCGAATCCCGCTCGTAGTTGTGCTTCCCGAAAAAATCAGGATCACATTTCGCCCAAGACTGGCGATCTGCGCCTCCACTTGCGCCTTGGCGCCGTTGCCAATCCCGACCATCGCGATCACCGCCGCGACGCCGATGATGATTCCGAGCGCGGTCAGCACCGAACGCATTTTGTTCCGGCGCAGTGCACGCAGGGCAATGTTCAATGTCGATCCAACTTTCATGATTCAACTTGCGAATCGATCGGCGCGATTTTTCCCAACTCGGTCGCGGCATCGAGGCGCTGGGTCACATTGAAATCTTTCAGGATCAGTCCGTCGCGCATCACCACATTGCGCCGCGCGTAAGCGGCGATGTCCTGTTCGTGCGTTACCATGATGATGGTAATGCCACGCTCGTTGAGCTGTTGAAAAATTCCCATGATCTCGACGCTAGTCCGGCTGTCGAGATTTCCGGTCGGCTCGTCGGCGAGGACAACTTCCGGATCGTTCACAAGCGCACGCGCGATCGCCACGCGCTGCTGTTGACCGCCGGAAAGTTGGCTGGGATGATGATCTTCGCGTCCGGCCAATCCAACCGACGCGAGGACGGCGTCCGCTTTTTCGCGCAGTTGCGCGTGCGTCAGACGATGGGTGCCATAGAGCAGCGGCAGCTCTACGTTCTCGCGCGCTGATGTGCGCGGCAGCAAATTAAAGCTTTGAAAAACAAAACCGAGTTTGTGGTTGCGAATGTCGGCCAACTGATCTCGATCCAGCACCGAAACATCGGCATCGTCCAAAAGGTAGCGCCCGGAAGTTGGCCGATCGAGGCAGCCAAGAATGTTCATGAGCGTCGATTTGCCGGAACCGCTCGCGCCCATAAGTGCGACGAATTCGCCGCGTTGAATCTCGAGCGAAACACCGCGGACGGCATGCACTTCAACGTCACCGGTGCGATACGTTTTGTGGACGTCGGTCAATTTGACGACTTCACCGTTCTTCATGTCGGTGTTGGTGGATCGGCCGCGCCGCAAGTGCCAGTCCGGCTCGGACCGATGCTAAACATTTCCGGCTTCGCCGCGTGGCTTAACATCGAGCAAGGGACTGCTCGATCCACCTTGCGCCGTTTCGGAGTCATCGGTTATGGAAACCTTCGCAGCTGCCCGCTGAACGGATTCGCGGGAGGAGAGCTCGATCCTGCAGGCGACGTCAGTTCCGCCGTCACAACTCGATCGCCTTCTTTTAAACCTTCAGTGACTTCGGTCATTATCCCGTCGCTGATTCCGGTTTTGATTTGGACAGGATTCGGTCTGCCATAGGCCAAAACATAAACCGTGCGTTCGGCTCGGCGTTCCCGCGCTCCAGTCGGACGCTGACCGCTCGGGGAAGATGTCGACTTCGGTTGCTCGGCTGTCGCCGCGTCCAGTGGACGATAACGCAACGCGGCGTTCTTGAGCTGAACCACGTTGTCCTTTTGCGCGATGATGATTGAAACGTTCGCGGTCATTCCCGGTTTCAATTTCAAATCCGCGTTGTTGACCCCGATAACCGTGTCGTAGGTGACGACGTTTTGTACCGTGATCGGCGCGTTGCGCACTTGCACCACTTTCCCGTGAAACGTGCGCGTCGGAAAAGCATCCACCGTAAAATCGACGTCCTGGTTCACGCTCACAGCGCCGACGTCCGCCTCGGCGACGTTCGAGTCGATCTGCATTTTCGTCAGATCGTTCGCAATCTGGAAGATCACCGGCGCCTGCAAACTGGCTGCGACCGTCTGACCGACGTCGACATTGCGCGAGATGACCACGCCATCGATCGGAGACGTGATCGTGCAGTGGTCGAGATCGGCTTTCGCTTTATCGAGGGCGCCTTGCTTGATTTTCACGTTCGCCTCGGCCTGATGAAGGTTCGCGTTGGCCGTGTCGAGGTCCTGTTGCGAGGAATTCTTTTGGATGAAAAGCTTTTGAATTCGTTCAGCGTTGACCTTTGCCAGCTCCAGCGCCGCTTGCGCGTTTGCCACGTCACCCTCGGCCTGAGTCACCGCCGCTTGGAAGAGCATCGGGTCGATTTGCGCCACCGTCTGGCCCGCTTTCACCTCCGAATTAAAATCGGCGAAGAGTTTGGCAATGTTACCCGAGACCTGGCTGCCCACCTGGACATTGACCACCGGATTGAGCGTTCCGGTCGCGGTCACGAGTTGCGTGATCGCGCCGCGTGTTACGGTCGCGGTCAGATATCCCGAGGCGCTACTTTGCGTGCATCGGCGAACAACGAAAAGAATGACGAGGAGGGCGACGATAACGACGCCGATAGGGAGAAAGCGCTTCATGAAGGTGAGATTTGACTTGGGGTCCAATTAAAATGACAGGCAAACGTGCTCCGGCGTTACATCGAGATTTACTCCATCATGCTGCGCAACTCGCTCATCCGTGAGATGAGCTTCAAAGCAAACTTCCTGCTTTGGATGCTGGTGGAGGTGCTTTGGTTCGTCGGGCAGATCGTTTTCTTCTCTATCATCTTCGGCAATGTCGACCGCATCGGAGATTGGACAAAATGGGAAGTGGTTTTGCTCATCGGCACCCATCAAATGATCGCGCAACTTTTCCAGGCGTTCTTCTTCGTCAACGTAGCCGCCATTCCTGAGCTGGTGCGTACCGGAAAACTGGACTCGCTCCTGGTTTTGCCGGTCGATAGCCAATTTGCCGTCTCGACCAAACAATTCGGCCTCGACAGCGTCGTGAACGCCGCGCTCGGCGGTGTGGTCGTGGGCGTTGCCCTGGCGAAGCTCAGTGTCGTCCCAACTCCGACGTCGATCTTGCTTTACGTGATCGCGATCGGGTTTGGGATCGCTGTGCACTATTCGATCATGCTCAGCCTGGCCGCAGTCAGTTTCTGGATCGTGCGAGCGCAAGGCCTGGTTTACGGCTACTTCAACTTCCTCAACATCGCGCGTTATCCGGATGCGATTTTCCCGCGCCTCTTCAAAATCATTTTCGGCTGGATCGTCCCGGTAGTGATCGTCGCCAATATTCCCGCGCGATTGTTAATCAAGTCGTTCGGCCAGCCCGGCCCGCTCATGTTTCAGCTGGTGGTGGCGTCGACCGTGGTCTTTTGTCTCTCGCGCGCGTTCTGGGCGTTCGCCCTGCGGCGATACTCCAGCGCGAGCTCCTAGAGCGGTCACTAACATCGTGCTTTAGCGCGGTGCTTTGCAGCTCCAATTCAAAACCGTTTAAACGGTTTTAACGCCGCCTCCGCTTCTAACCACCTCGCTAAAGCGAGGTGTTACTAAGAGACCAGCATGTGTTCCCAAGGCAAAAATCGCTGAATCAAAGGCGGTATAGATTCGTCAAATCTCCCCTTGCGCTGATTAGGAATTGTCCTTAATTAAGCCTCCGTTTTTTCCGGCGCCCGACTGCTGGGGCGCCTTTTGAATTATGGCCAAACAGAAAAAGAAAAAAAATTCAGCTAAGAAAGCTCCCCCCCGCAAAGCGAAGCCAGCCCGCAAGGTTTCTGCCAAAAAAGCCCGCTCCAGCGCGAATCCGCGCGAGACCTTGCTCGGACGCAATCATCACGAGCGCAAATTGAGCCCGTTTACTCGCAAGCAGAAGGAAAAGCTCCTCCAACTGCGCGACGCCATGGTCGATTCTATGGCCGGCGTGGCGCAAGACACACTCCGTTCACGTGCTGAAGGCAGTGAAGCTTCCGCATTCGGTATGCATCAGGCCGACGCTGGCTCCGACGCTTACGATCGCGATTTCGCGCTCAGTCTGCTTTCGCAGGAACAGGACGCCCTTTACGAAATCGATCAAGCGCTGAAGCGGATCGAGCTCGGCACTTACGGAATTTGCGAAATGTCGGGCAAACCGATCCCGCACGCACGTCTCGAAGCGATCCCGTTCGCGCGGTTCACCGTCGAATGTCAATCGCAGCTCGAGAAACAGAATAAGGCTTCGCGCGTCCGGCAATCAGTCACCTCGCTCTTTGGTCTGACTGATGACGAGGGCGGCGAAGGCGAGGAAGAAGAAGCGGCGCCGGCGGCCGAATCCAAGGAATAGCAGCGATGGCACAGGAAATTGTCACTCTCGAATGCACCGAAGCGAAAGCGCTCGGCAAACCAGTTTCGCGTTACATGACTATGCGGAACAAAAAAAGCCCGCGCACGCCGAACCGGCTCGAGAAAAAGAAATACAATCCGTTTTTGCGAAAGCACACGCTTCATCGCGAAACTAAGTAATTTCCAATGCAACCCAAGACCGCCAAACGCCGTTCCGCATTTCGCCGTGCCAATCGCGCCATGCCCCGGCGCAGGATCGACATCTCGATTGAAGCGATCGATTACAAAAATCCCGATCTCCTGAAAAAATTCGTGACCGAGAGCGGCAAGATTCTTCCCCGCCGCGTCACCGGTATGCCTGCGCACCTCCATCGTAAAATCACTCGCGAAATCAAGCGCAGTCGCTCGGTGCTCTTGATGAAATGATTTAATTCGCATTCGCGAATTAAATCATCCCGAGCGCTCGCCGCGCCGTAGCCTTAGCGCAGGCGGGAAGTCGAGGGATCTCTTGCTGTAGGCGGCGATCTATGAGCGTCGCATTTATTTTCTGTCATCCCGAACGACTGTGAGGGATCTCGTCATTTTCTAACCTCGCCGCAATTGTAGGGCAGGCGCATCGCCTGCCGATTCTGTCATCATTTGGTTCACCGTTTGACACCCCGCAGGCGGGGGACCGCTACAACTGCTGCATTCGAGATTGAATGTTGAGCGTTTTCTCCTGCTCTTACGCCTTCCGCGTTTTCTCGCCTTGCTCGATCAGCTTCCAAAACTCTCGCGTTTTGCCGAGCTGTTGGTCTTCCGCGACCGGCAGTTTGCTGCGGAAAAGAAAATCTCGAAACGTGTTCTTGTGCAGAACGCGATGAATCTTGATCCCCTCCTGTGTCTTGGCGAAGTAAATCCGGTAATCTTTGGCGCGATAGCGGTATAACTTTTTTCCTTCGCGCTCGATCACACCGAAATGTTTGGCGTCAAGACGATCGAGGTCTTCGGGCAAAATTTCGAATTGTTCGAGCAGATTGAGCTGCATTTTCTTCGGCAACGCCGACATCTCGGCCGCGCTCAGCTCGTTAAAAATGATCTGGAACATCAACAAGCGAATCTAAAACAACCAGCGCCCGCGTCCAAGCTGTCGTTATTTTCGCACTCGACCCTCAAATAAAAACTCGCTGAACCCGCTGGCCAATCCGGGTCGTGATTTCCCAGGTGATCGTGCCGGCCTTTTCGCCCAATTCATTGCAACAAACAGCTTCGTTGCCTTGCTGCCCCATCAAGACCACTTCCTCGCCGACATCGACATCTTCGACATGCGAAACATCGATCATCATCAGATCCATCGTCACGCGTCCAAGCAACGGGCAACGTCGGCCCCGAACCAAAACGTCGGCTTCTCGGTTTGACAGATGACGCGGGTAACCATCGGCATAACCGGCGGTCAATGTCGCCACCCGCATCGGTTTTGGCGTGATGAATGTGCGACCGTAACTGATTGAGCTGCCCTTCGGCATCTCGCGAATCAAACCAATCCGCGTTTTCCACGTCATCGCCGGTTTGAGAAGGTTCTGAAATTCCGGGAGCGGCGAAATTCCGTAAAGAATGATCCCCGCCCGCACGATCTCGAAAGTCGGATTGTTGAAAGCGAGGGTCCCGGCGCTTTGCAGGACGTGCGCTTTGTAACTGCCAGGAACCGCGGCGCGGAGTTGCTCGACGATTTTACGAAATCGAACCAGTTCATCGCGCGTGTAATCCGGATCGACGTCCGAGACCGGCATGTGGGTCGAAACACTGTGGATATCGATCTTCGGCAGCTCCGAGACCCGTTTAAAAATCTCCACGGCTTCGTTTTCGACCGCGCCCATTCGTCCCATGCCGGTGTCGACTTTGAAATTAATCGATGTCTTTCCGATCCGATCGAAAGCTTCGGCTTCCTGAAAAGTCGAAACTGTCGGGATAAAAATGCGCTCGACGATCGTCGCCATTTCCTCCGGAAGCGAAGGGCCGAGGATAATCACCGGAAGATGAAATCTTTCGCGAAGAGCGAGCGCTTCTTCCAAATTGGCCACACCGAACAATTGCGCTTGCTCGGCCAGCGTTTCGGCAACGCTCATCAGCCCATGCCCGTAGGCATTCGCTTTCACCACCGCGAGCATTTCGGCCGAACCAATTCGCTCGCGCACAACCTTGGCGTTGTGGCGTAACGCGCTCCGATCGATCACAGCCCAACAACGATAACTCTGCGTCATTTCTTTGGAATGGTGATGTGCGGTTCGCGCAAATAAATTGGCTCGAGCGGCGGCTGCGAGAAATTTCGATTCGCATCGCTGGCAAGTCGCACCAGAACTTTCGCGGACGGATAGCGGATCGCAGCGCGCTCGAATTGTGGGAGCTTCTCCGACGTAAAGATCGACATCGTGCTATCGACTTTATCCAGTTTCGCGCGCAGTTCAGCTTCGGTCATCAGCGTCGGACTTTCAGCCAGGTTATTGCCGTGAATCCGCGCCAGGAAAAATGTCTGGCGTCGCGCGTCGCCGATGACGCAATACTCCGCAGTATCGCACTCAATCGCACAGATCGATGGAAACCCGATCAGTCGCGATTGTGATGCGGCCTGCAAACCAATTGCGGCCGAGATCGCGATCCGCGTGCCAGCATAAGAACCGGGGCCGAGTCCGACGATGATGGTGTCCGGTTTTTCAAATTCCTTCAGCACTTCAGCTAAGTATTCGAAGAACGGGCCCGAATTCTTTCGATCATTGGGCCACTCGCGAACAAAATCCACATTGCCGTCATTGAATAACGCCACGCTTCCGCGGGCACTGGAAAGTTCGAGCGCGAGAATTTTCATTTGGCGGTAATCGCGCGCTGGGTTTCAGATTTCGTTTCGAACGAAATCCAGCGCGCAGTTTCGGGAATCAAATCCGGAAACTTATCCGCCCATTCGATCACTGAAACGCCGTCGCCGAAAAAATAATCATCGAGTCCCAGCCGTTCGGCCGATTGATTTGCTCGCGTCCCCGCTCGCAAACCCTCGCGGGCTTTCCCGTCCACGTCGCTCGGCTCCCGCCGGCTCCGTTGTCGATCTTCCAAACGGAAAAAGTCGAAGTGATAGATCGGAACAGGGCCGTCGGTGTATTCGTGAATGAGGGTGAAAGTTGGACTCGTTGCTTCGGCGGCACTACCGAGACCTGCGACGAGACCCTTTACGAATTGCGTCTTGCCGCTGCCAAGACCGCCTGTGAGCGCTAGTACGTCACCGGTTCGAATCTTTTCCGCGAAGCGATGTCCAAACGCTTCCGTTTCGTCCGGGCTATTGGAAATGAACGTAGCCACCGGGCAGAAGTTGCGAGGTTGAGTTGTTGAGAGGTTGAGCGAGGCGACCGATGCGCGTGAGCAGCAGGTTGGGGAATTTTTTTCGCCAGCTTTTTTGCAAGCGATTCCGATCGCGCGGTGAAATTGCGAAAAGCAGTTCGTAATCTTCTCCGTCGGAAATTGCATTACGGATTTTCGCGCCAACGGCGAGCGGCAACTTCTCCCGGTCGATCTTGAATCCGAGTTTACTTGCCTTGGCCAGGCGCGGCAGATCGGCGCCGAGACCGTCGCTCAAATCCATCATGGCGTGGATACGAAAATTCTTGGTCAACCAGCGCGATTCATTGATGCGCGGCACAAAGCGCAAATGTCTTCCGCGCAACGATCCGCCCAAACGGCCAGTCACGAATAGATCGTCGCCTTTCTTTCCGCCGGCCCGCGAGATCCAGCGACCTTTTTCAACAAAGCCAGTCACGCCGACCGAAATGACAGCTGGCCCCCGCGTGGCGCTGGTTTCGCCGCCAACAATGCCGACATCGAAACGCGATGCCGCTCGTTGCAATCCGCGATAAAGTTTTTTGATCCACATTGTCGATCGTGTGGCCGGCACGACCAGCGTAACGAGGGCAAATTGCGGGACCGCGGAGATGGCGGCAAAGTCGCTCAGCGGCCGCATCATTGCTTTCCAACCGATGAGGATTGGGTCGGCCGCAGATGCAAAGTGGATTTTCTCGACCACGCAGTCGGTTTTCAGGACGAGTGACGTCTTCCGGCCTGGAGATTCAACCACCGCGCAATCGTCACCGGTAGCAGCGATCACTCTTCGAGAAACTGGCAGTCCGCGCAGCAACGATGCGAGGAGCGCGTCTTCGCCAACCGCGCGCAGTTTCATTGCTGAACCAGCTCGGGAAATGCGAGGAAGATCAGTTGAACGGAGTTGAAAAGAGAATGCATGGCCATGCAAACAAGGATCGATCCGCTCCATTCGTAGGCAAGAGTGAAGCAACCACCGAGAACAAACAACGGCGCGGCCGACGGCAAGTGATTATGCGCAGCAGCGAAAAGCAACGCATTGAAGACTAAACCGATGGCGATGCCGAAATACCGGCGCGCCACACCATAGATAAAAAAGCGAAAGATGAACTCTTCGGAGATGGGCGCGACAACCACGGCCAGAACAATAATCATCATGCGTTGTTCAATCGTGCGCGAGCTGTTGAAAAGATCGACAATCTCCTGTCTGCTCGAGCCACTTCCGAATGCGTTTTGAGTCAGGGCTTCGGTCAGGATGATCAATGGCGTTGCCGCGAGTAACAGAACAACGGCGGTGCTCAGCGCCCGCTTAAGACTCGTCCTCGAAAATCCGCCTAACGAATCGATATCCATGCCACGAAGCTTCAGGAATCCCGCAACGACGAAGACAATGAACGATGCGAGCAGGAAATTTGCGACCAGGTCGCGGCTACTCAGTTGAATCGGCGACCGACCGACCGAAGCGGTTACGCTCATCAAAAGAAACAAGACTAAGCCAGTTGCCAAAAGCGCCTCCGGCAACCCGAACGTCCTTCTCGGCGCAGCCTCGGTGCTCTCGGGCGCCGCGGTAGCGCGACGGGCGCTGATTTGCCGGATGAGAGTGCCATAAACCAGCGCGCCCGCCACAACGATGAGCGAGCCAAGTAGCGTCCAGAGCACGCTACTGAAAGCACCAGCTAACATCTCTTTTCCGCGCGGTTAGGGAGCGTAAAAGCTGGGCAGAAAATACGCGCGCCCGCTCTCGAGTTGTGGCACGAACTGTTTCGGCAGTTGGAGCTCGATTTTCGAATCGCCGGTCTGGCCGAAAGCGCGGAAGAATCGGGCGAGACTAAACGGCGGCCCGTATTTCACCACGGTCGCCTGCGGCGCATTGCCGAGCTGCTTCGCTTTGGCAAATGCGTCCTCTATCTGACCGAGCCCGTCGATCAGTTTGTTATTCAACGCTTCTTTGCCGGAAAGGATTCGGCCGTCGGCGATGGTATTGCGCAACATGTCGGCCGGGAGACTGCGTTCTTTGGAGACGATGCCAAGAAACTTGTCGTAGGTTTGCATAACGAAACTCTGGATCAGCTCGCGCTCCTCCGGAGTCATCGGCCGGGCTCCGTTCAAAATGTCTTTGAACTTGCCGCTCTTAAAGACGACCGAGGCGAGCCCGATTTTATTGAACAACTGCTCGTAGTTGAGCGTTTGAATGATCACACCAATACTGCCGGTGATCGTGGTCTCGTTTGCCATTAAAAATTTCCCGCCGCAGGCGATATAGTAACCGCCGGACGCAGTCAGCGAATCCATGTAGACCACGACCGGTTTGCGCGCGCGTGCTTTGGTCACAGCATTGTAAATCTGATCGGAGGCCGTCACTTCGCCGCCGGGCGAATCGATTTCGAGCACAATCGCCTTGACCCGGTTGTCATCGCGCGCCTGCTGCAATGCCAGCCGCATGTCTTCAACCATCGAATCGCTAACATTGCCCGGTATTGAGGAACTGATCAGGCCGCGCATTGTGATCAATGCGATGCGGTCGGGAGGGGTCCTGGCACCACGTTCAATAACAATTTCGCGAAAGCGGGGCAACGGCTCCTCGACGCGGACGCCGGTGGCCGCAAACCCACGGAACGCTACCATCGCCAGAATGAAGTTCATGAACACGCTGGCACAGAGGGCCACGAACAAGAAAATGGTGAGACAGCCGAGTTTACGATCAGCCATGGTGTGGGTTTGAAACTGACGGAGAACTAAGGGGCGCACAAGCGCTTTTCACGCCGTTTCAGCACAACGTTTAGCGAATATGCGGGTTTTATTGGAAATGAACTACCGACAGCACCAGCGCTGTCTAAGCTGGTCTGGAAGCTGCTTGGGAATGAGGGACTTTATGAATAGCAGCGGTCATCCCGCGGTGAGCGAATCGGCCACCCGCCGGGTTAAAAAAACCAGGGGGCATAAGCGGAATCGAAACCGTGGCCGGAATGGCAAGAATGCTCACGGCGCTCAGTCCGGCAACGATGTTGGAACGACCATGGCCGCAGCCGGAACGCTGACACGCACCAAAGCTCTTTTGCTCGCGGCGTTGCGTGTTTGGGAGCTTAAGCATCGCGTCCGCGAATAGAGCCCGGTCGTGATTCGTTAAACGTTACAACGTTAAATCCGAAGATCGACCGCAACTCCCGATTCACGATTTAACGGTTCCACTTTAACGTAAATCTCGCGCGGTGCGGTCGGAAAATATTTCAAGAGCGCGGGACAGAGCCAGCCTTCCATCTTGAACCGATCGTTGTAATACCAGTTGCCGCCGGATTCTTCACGGCGCCATTCCAGTTTCAGATCGGCACCGGGAAACGGCGCCGCGCTGAAAATGGCGCGAAAACCTTTTTCTGCGTTTGGAACATCACCCACTGCTTTGTCGATCATGGTGTCGATCCCGGCGATAAACGGCTCGCGGAAAAGACCGACCGCCTGATCATCGAATACCCAGGTGCCTTGATATTTGTAAGGAAAGATGACCAGGAGCGCATTCATCGGGCCAACCCTCAAGTTGTGCGCTTGCGAAAGCAAGATCGACATCTTCAGGGGCAGAACCATGATTGCAGTGGTTCGGAGGATGACTACGTTCCCACCGCAATTTGCGCCCGTAGCTCAGCCGGATAGAGCAACGGATTTCTAATCCGTAGGCCGGGTGTTCGAGTCACCCCGGGCGCGCTTTTTGGTTGAGTGGTTGAGAAGATCGACATGCGGCATACGGCTTTCCTCTCAACCCCTCAACTACTCACCCTCTCAACATTTTTCGTTCGTGATCGAGCAGCCATTTCTTGCGCCACAATCCACCGCCGTAGCCGCACAGCGTTCCATCCGCTCGAATGACGCGATGACACGGAATAATGATGCAGATCATGTTCTCGCCGTTGGCGCGACCGACTGCGCGCCTCATCTCGACATCGCCGAGCTTTTTTGCCATCCAGGAATAGGAACGCGTTTGGCCAACAGGAATGGAACACAGAAGTTCCCACGCTCGAAGCTGAAACGGCGATCCAACCGGCGCCAGCGGCAAATCGAAGGCGAGACTTTTTCCTGAAAAATAATCAGTCAGTTGCAACCGCACTGCGTCCAAATGTCGATGTTCGCCGGGAACGACATTCGTGCGCAGCCGCTTCCGCAAGATTGACAATTCACGTTCCATCGCGCGCCGATCGACAAACTCGAGCAGACGCAATCCTTTATCATCGGCCACCGCTAGCATCGCCCCGAGCGGTGTGTCGATTCGTTGGGCGAACAGACCGGCTTGCGTCTTTGCAGCCGTAGGCGTCTCACCAAAAATTTTTGTGAACGCGTCACGAAAACCGCTGTCGGACTCGAAACCGCTTCCGTTTTTCGCTTCATCAACACGCGCGCCCCGGCGCACGTCGCGCAACGCGACGCCGATTCGACGCGCCCGGTGATAAGCTTGAAAAGTCATCCCGTAATGTCGCTTGAATTGCCGGCGCGCTGTCGACGGATCGATCGACATCGCCGCCAATTCTTTGTCCGTCAATCGACCGCCCGGCGCGCGCTCTACCTCTGCCCTCAGGCGCTCAATCAATTCCGGCGGATGGCCGTTCGGATCCATCGGTTGGCAACGCAAGCAGGGCCGATAACCGTTGTGCAACGCTTCGCTCAATGTCCCGAAAAAGTTGACATTCTCGCGCGCCGGTTTCTTAGCCGTGCAGGTTGGCCGGCAAAAAATTCCCGTTGTGCGCACGCCAACGTAAAAGATTCCTTCGAAGCTGGAATCGCGATTCACGAGGGCGCGATACATGGTTTCCCGTGGCGGAAGGAGGTCCATTGTTTTCATGTCACGAGCTTACGACGCCTAATTATAATCGCGCATCGACGAATTTCAGGCAGCGAATTTCAGGAAGACGGCCGCCCTCGCCTGTCTTCCTCACCAGCGATGATACGCTGGGTGGCCTTCTTTCACCGCCACGAAAATTCCCCGGCAGGTCGCGCACACTTTCCCGCCGCCGCTCAACGTGCCTTCAACCGTCGCGCGATCATCGGTTAGATCGACAACGTGCGCCGAAAGCGTGATCGGTCCGTTCGTCGGAGTTAGCCGCAGTAGTTTGATCGCATATTCGGCCGTCACCGTGCAGGGCGGATGGTCAGCGCCTGCGTGTTTCATCAAATGATAGGCCGCGGTCCAATTGCAATGACAGTCGAGCAGCGTGCCGATGATGCCGCCATTCAACACGCCGGGAAACGCTTCGTACTTCGGTTGCGGTTGCCATTCGGCAACGACTTCGCCGTTTTTGGCAAAGCTGCGGATGCGCAGACCGTCAGGATTCGCCGGGCCGCAACCCCAACACGAATTTTCGGGAGCGTATTGTTCTTGAAGCGATCGCTCCGCCATTGAGTCCGAGCCGACTGGCGTTAAGCAGAACCCGGAGGACCGGGATATTTCCGGAGCTTCGGGCCGGTGTAAAGCGAGCGTGGGCGAATCAACCGATTGTTGTCGTGCTGCTCGGTGACATGCGCGCACCAACCCGCCACGCGTGAGGCCGCAAACAACGGCGTGTTCAACTCCGGTTTGAATCCGAGCATCCAAAAAACTGGCGCCGCATAAAGATCGACATTCGCGCAAAGGCCTTTTTCCCGATCCATCACTTCTTCGAGTTTTTCACAAATGAGCACCCAGTTCTCTTTTCCCGTTCGCTTGCCGAGATCGTGCGCGATCTTGCGCATGACTGGCACGCGGGAATCGCCCTTTTTGTAAACCCGATGCCCGAACCCCATGATCTTGGCCTTGGCGGCGAGCTGTTTCTTCAACCATTCCTCCGCACGATCAGGCGTCTTGATCTCTTCGAGCATTTTCATCGATTCTTCGTTCGCTCCGCCGTGCAATGGTCCTTTCAACGTGCCGACCGCCGACGTCACCGCCGCGTAAATTCCAGCCAGCGTGGATGCGGTCACACGCGCTGCAAACGTCGACGCGTTGAATTCGTGGTCTGCATACAAATTGAAAATCGTATCCATCATCCGCGTCTGCCAGGCCTCCGGCACCCTGCCATCCAGTTTGTAAAAGAAATTGCCGGTCTGGCTCAACTCCGGTTTTTCCGGCAATGGTTTTTCGCCCTGTGAAATCCGCCAGCCGTCCGTGATCAAAGTCATCACCCGCGCAATCAGTTTGATCGATTTGCGAATGTTAGCGTCATGCGAGTTATCACTTATATCTTTGTCGAACGCGCTCAACATCGACACACCAGTGCGGAGCATGTCCATCGGATGCGTCGACTTCGGCAAAAGCCGCAGCATCTCGACGACTTCCTTCGGCAGCTCGCGTTGCGCGGCGATTTGTTCCTTGAATTCTTTCAGCTGCTTTCCGTTCGGCAATTCGCCGTTCAGGAGCAAATAAGCGACTTCCTCGAACGTCGCCTTGTTGCCCATTTCGTGAATGTCATAGCCGCGATACATCAGGCCCGCGTTCGGATCGACCCAGCAAATCTTCGTCTCGCCCGCAATCACGCCCGCTAGCCCTGGGCTGTACTCTGCTTTTGCTTCAGTACTCATCGTCTTCCGTCACGTTAACAACGATACGCCGTTCGACAAATGATCAGTCGCGAAAACCTGGCCATTCCTCCGCCGCCGGATCGTACTCGAGCAGGTCGTAAAGCTCCTGACGCGTTTGCATCTTATCGAGCCAATCCGATTGGATGCCGGTCTTTTTCAACCCGCGGAAAAACGCTTCGCTCGCTTTCATGGCAACTCGGAAGGCGCTCATCGGGAAAATCACCATCCGGTAACCGAAATCGGAGAGTTGCTTGACGGAAAGCAACGGACTCTTGCCGAACTCGGTCATGTTTGCGAGCAACGGCCGGTCGATCTCCTTGGCGAAATCGCGAAACTCATCCGCGCTTTGCAACGCTTCCGGAAAAATCGCGTCCGCCCCGGCGGCGAGGTATTCGCCGGCCCGCTCGACCGCGCGATCAAAATCCTCCACTGCCCGCGCATCCGTGCGCGCGATGATCATGAAATTAGGATCCCGCCGGGCTGCCACTGCCGCTTTGATTCTCCCGACCATCTCCTCAACATCGACAATCGATTTCCCGGCAAGATGTCCGCAACGCTTGGGGAATTCCTGGTCTTCGATGTGACATCCGGCCAGACCGGCTTTTTCCAATTCCTGAATTGTGCGGGCCACATTTTCCGCGCCACCAAAACCGGTGTCTGCATCGACAATCGCCGGGATATTCACCGCCTTTGCGACATAACCTGCCAGGTGCACGACTTCGATCAGCGTCAGCAGACCAATGTCCGGAACGCCGGCGGTCGCGTTCGCCATTCCCGCGCCGCTTACATAAACCGCGTCGAAACCGGCGCGCTCGACCTGTCGCGCCATGGCTGCGTTCGGCACGCCCGGCATCATCACCGTTCCTTTCGCGATCAGCTGCCGGAACATTGTCGTTGCGTGCTCGGTTTTCTTCATGCTCAGTGAACTCGCACCAGTTTCATCAAATGATGCAAGTCTCTCTGTTCGTCCATGCTCCAAACGTGCTCAATAATTTTCGCAGCGTGATCGCGGCTGAACGTCGGTTGAACAAGCTTCAAAAATTTCTTTTCGACTTCGAAGTCTTCGAGACGATTCTTGGCGTGCCCGAGCGGATAATCGACCCGCTTGGTCAATCGCTTCCCGTCAGCAAGATCGACATGAACGATGTTGGCAACCGCGCCGGGATACATCGCACTTAGCTCCGTGTTTCGTTCCACTTTCACGTTCTCCAAAAATTTCCAGATCTCCGGATCCATAAACCGGTCCGGTTGAAATTGTTTCTCCGTCACTTCGCCGTCGATCAGCGCGATCGCGGTGATGTAGGGCAAGCTATGATCGGCGGTTTCGCGCGTCTCCGGTTTCCATTTCTCCGGTTCGCTCCCGATAATGTCGACCGAGGCGTCGTGACTTTCGATCGTCATCGCCTTAACCTGAGACAAATCCTCGATTTGCTCTCGCAGAAATAGCGCTGCCTCGATCGCACTCTGACTGTGATATTCCGCGGGCCAATACTTGATACTCGTGTTGAGAATCATCGCGGGCGCGCCTTTAAATTTTTCGCCGACGTCGCCCAACGAAACGCCAAGTTGCTTTTCAAAACCCATTTGGCCTTCGAAAATCGGCGCGGGGCCGGTCATCCCGGAGCGAGCGAGCAGCGCCGAGTAAACGCCGCGGCGCGCAGCATCCGCAAAGGCGACCCCTTTCCAATGAGAAAGCTCGCCAACGCGCGCCTGTCGCATGGCCGCGCAGCCGACGCCGGCGATGTTCAAGGCGTGACGCGTCTTCTCCGGGTCAAGCTTCATCAACTTGGCCGACGCCAGTGCGGTGGAAAAAGCGCCGTAGGTCACGTGGTCCCATCCGCGCGCACGAATGCTTGCCGCGTCGCAAAAACGGCATTGCACCTCGTAAGCCAGCGCGACTGCCGTGATGAATTCCTTACCAGTCGCGCCAACGCTTTCCGCAGTCGCAAGTGCCGCCGAAATATTATCACTCGGATGCGCCGGTTCTTTCGACAAATAAGTGTCATTGAAATCGAAGTAACGAATGCAACAGCCCGTCGCGAACGCAGCCCAGTCCGGCGGAGCTTGATGCGCCGTTCCGATAATTGTCGCTCCATTCTTCGCCGAAAATTCCGACGCGACTTTTCTCGCGATCGCGCACGGCTCTTCATTCCACGCTCCCAGCGCGCAACCAAGCGAATCGGTTACGCGGCGCCGCACTTCGTGCACCACTTCTTTCGAGAGATCTTCGAACCGAACCGAGCAAACATAATCGGCCAGTTGATGGGCAAGCGTCGTTGTCATGTAAATTGACGCTGCAATCTGCTGATGAATTGTTGATCAGCAACCGACGATGTTGTGCGGCAGGCGCTCCGTCTGCCGCTTGTTTTCGGCAACCGATCCGCCTTCGTTGGACTACGGCGCGACAAGTGCGGTTGCCCTACAATCGAAAAATGGGCACACTCTTTTTAGATGAACAAAGTCTACTCCGACGCGAAGGCCGCGCTGGCCGGTTTGCTCCACGACAATATGACGATCGCCGCCGGCGGATTCGGATTGTGTGGCATACCCGAAAATCTGATCGCCGCGCTGCATGAGAGTGGCGTGAAAGGCCTCACCATAGTCGGCAATAACGCCGGCGTGGACGATTTCGGCATGGGGATTTTGCTGCCGGCACGGCAGGTGAAAAAAGTCATGGCGTCTTACGTCGGCGAGAACAAGGAGTTCGAGCGGCAGGTGCTGGCAGGCGAACTCGAACTCGAACTCATCCCGCAGGGCACTCTGGCCGAGCGATTGCGCGCGGGCGGCGCGGGAATTCCGGGATTTTATACTCGGACCGGCTTCGCCACAAAACTGACCGAGGGTAAGGAGACAAAAACCTTCGGCGACACCGAATACGTGCTCGAACCAGGAATCACCGCCGAGCTTTCGATCGTGAAAGCATGGAGGGGCGACAAGTCAGGCAACCTGATCTACCGAAAGACTTCACGCAATTTTAATCCGATGATCGCCAGCTGCGGCAAAGTCTGCGTGGCCGAGGTCGAGCAACTTGTCGAAATCGGTGAGCTCGATCCCAATCAAATCCACACGCCGGGCATTTTCGTTAACCGCATCATTCAGGGCGCGAAGTACGAAAAGCGGATCGAGTTCCGCACAGTCCAGGGCGCGGCGGCTTCAAAAAAAGAGTCACCGGTTCGCGAATTGATGGCGAAGCGCGCTGCGCAGGAATTGCGCGATGGCTATTACGTCAATCTCGGTATCGGCATTCCAACGCTTGTCGCTAACTACATTCCCGAAGGCATGAACGTCACGCTTCAGTCGGAGAACGGATTACTCGGCATCGGCCCGTTCCCCAAAGAGAACGAAGTCGACGCTGACCTGATCAATGCCGGGAAGCAGACCATCACCACGATGCCCGGTTCGGCATTTTTCTCGAGCGCCGATTCATTCGGGCAAATTCGCGGCGGCCACATCGATCTTGCCATTCTCGGCGCTTTCGAAGTGACGGACTCCGGCGACATCGCGAATTGGATGATCCCCGGCAAGATGATCAAAGGGCCGGGCGGCGCGATGGATCTCGTCGCCGGCGTGAAGCGCGTGGTGGCGGTGATGGAGCACACCTCGAAGGACGGCAGCCCGAAAATTTTAAAGAAATGCACGCTGCCCATCACGGGCCTGGGAGTCGTCAACCTCATCATCACCGACCTGTGTGTGTTTGAAGTGAAGGAGGGCGGTGGTCTCGTTCTTACCGAAATACATTCCGACGCGACCGTCGACGCCATTCGCGCCAAGACCGGCGTACCGTTCGACGTTGCGCTCAAGCGCTGAGTTGCGCTGAGCGTTCCCGCGGACACAGCAGCACCAAGAGTGACGCGATCGTCCAGCACGCGATCATAACTAAAAATCCTCCGTGAAACGAGCCGGTGCGCTGGCTCAGATCGCCGATGATTTTGGGTCCAAAGAATCCGCCGATGCTGGCCGTGCAATTGATGAAGCCGACTGCCGCGGCGCCGGCTGAACTGGTGAGAAATGCAGAGGGCAATGCCCAGAACGACGGCAGATATGCGACCGTGCCGAACCCGACCAGCGTAAACGCCATGATGAGCAGCGCGTTCGAATGCGGAGCAAGGAACCACGCACTTAACGCCACCGCAGCAGTCAACTGTGGAATGGCGAAATGCCAGCGCCGTTCGCGGGTGCGATCAGAGTTCCAACCGAGGAACAACATTCCGATGAGTCCCGCGACAAACGGAATCGCGCCCACCCAGCCAATGCGCTGAACATCAGTCCAACCGGTAAGCCGTTGAAGCATGGTCGGCATCCAAAACCAAAAGGCGTAGCCACCAGTATAACAAAAGAACAATCCGGCAGTGAGCACTAACACCGCCGGATGCCGGAGCGCCTGCCAAACCGTCACTTGTGCGACGTCTACCTTGGCGCGCCGCTCTTCAGCGAGACGAGCAGTCAACCAATCGCGCTCGTTAGGCTGCAACCATCGCACTTCGTTAGGCCGGTCAGGCAGCACGAATAGGGTCGCGATTCCCAGCAGGATCGCGGGCACGCCCTCCAGCAAGAAGAGCCATCGCCATCCAGCAATGTCGAGCCAGTGAACACGCAGGATCACGCCGGCAAGAGGCCCACCAAGAATATAAGCGATCGGAATAGCCGACATGAACCGGGCGACCGCCTTGGCCCGGTCCTGATAAATGAACCAGTGGGAAAGATAAACAATGACGCCGGGGAAAAAACCCGCCTCCGCCGCGCCGAGGAGGAAACGCGCGCCGTAAAGTTCGACCGGAGTGCGCACAAAACCGGTGAGCGTTGTGAGGGCACCCCATATGACAAGTGTTAGCGACAACAACCATTTAGCGCTCCAGCGTTCCACCAACAGCGCTCCGGGAATTTGGAGCGCAAAATATCCGATGAAAAAAATCCCGCTCGCCGTGCCAAACACCGAGTCGCTTAGACCGAGGTCGCCCTTCATCCCGAGCGTGGCATACGCGATGTTGGTGCGATCGAGATAGTTCGCGACGTAAAGGAGAAAAAGAAACGGCAAGAGCCGCCACGCAATTCGAGTGCGCGCACTTTCGCCGGTGCCTATTTCCCCGGAAAGCATGACTGCGCGCAGCATAACGCCCTCCAAAACGCTCACAATACGAATCAAGACGTTCACACGTGTTGCACTAGGTAGGGGCGATTGACCGCAATCGCCCGCTCTTGATACCCTGCCGCTTATGAAATGCGTTATCGTTCCCCTGTCCTGCATTCTCATCGTGATCGCATCCGCCATCGCCGCGCAGCCGACAAATTTTGCCGGCGAATATGTCGATCGAAATTTTCTAAACGGCCAAGCGACGTTTCAAATGAGCTTGGAGCAAAGCGGAAACGCCTTGTCGGTATGGTTCAGCGCCGGTTACAACGATGGTCACGGCATCCAGCCAGTCGCCGACGGCAACGGCAAAATCACTTCCAAAGGAACCGTCGAGCTTACCTTTACAGATAGTGCCAGGAACGCTGGCACGGGCACAATCACACGCGCCGGCGACGACATCATCGTATCGCTCAAAACCACGCGCGTAGCCGATTCCCGTTGCGTTGAGCTTTACCGGCAGAACATGCGACTGAAGAAAGTCGGCAAAAAATAGGCGCAAGAATCGGGTGTTTGCTGGCGGCAGGTTCATTGATCTTGTCGCCATGAAGACAAATTTTAGAATTGTTGGTTTGCCACTGGCGCAATTTCAGCCGCTTTTTTCGCTCGCTGACAATGAGCTCGCGCAAAGAGGCGGCTGCCGTCTCAACGTCGATGCGAAACCCGGTTTTCCCTGCCGAGTAAGCCTTAAAGACGCAGAAATTGGCGAGCAGGTTATTCTCCTGCCTTTTGCGCACCACGACGTGGAGTCGCCGTATCGCGCTTCCGGTCCAATCTTTGTGCGCGAAAATGCGCAGCAAGCCGATCTCTCACCTGGCGAGATTCCCGAAGTGGTCGCGAGTCGAGTTATGTCAGTTCGCGCCTACAGTGACAAAGGTATGATGGTAAACGCTGCCGTCACACCGGGTAAGGAATTGAAGTCGCAAATCGAAAAGTTTTTCGGCGACGCAAAGATTAGCTACCTCCACCTCCACAACGCCGGAGCGGGCTGTTACTCCTGCCGGGTCCAGCGCGCGTGAGCAATGTGAGAGGGGCCTCAGTGCCTCGACTGCTTTTTGAGACTAATCGCTACTCAAACCATCGGCCGAAACCTCCCGACGACTTCCTGAAGTCGGCCGGTGATTTGGCCTAACGAGCAGACTTCGACGGCCTCGAGCAATTCCGGAAAACAATTTTTCCCGCTCTCAACCACAGCCGAGAGTTTATCGAGCGCGCGTTTTGATTTCTCGGCGTTTTTCTTCTTAAATTTCACTAGCCGGTCTACCTGCAGTTGCTGTTTTTTCCGTGGCGTGCGTGCGAGTTTCACTTCCGGCATATCGTCGCTGCCGTTGCGATAACGATTGAGCCCGATGATCGGCCGGACGCCGTCGTTAATCTGCTGCTCGTAACGATGCGATGCGTTTTGGATCTGGCTGCGTTGATAACGGTCTTCCACCGCCGCGAGCACCCCGCCGAGCCGTTCGATTTCGCGGAATTCATCCAGGATCGCGGCCTCGACTGCGCGCTCGACCGCTTTCATGCCGGGCGAACCGCTCAGCATGTTCATGGTGTGTTTAAAAATGCCCGACTCCTCGAGCAAGATCGCCTGGCCGTGCGCGGCGAGCCGAATCCATTCTTCGCTCGGTGTGGTAAATGGTTCGTCTGCGCTATTGGAGTGACATGAATTGGTCGCGTTCATGTAAGCGAGCATCAGTTCGGCGGCCGTGCGGGTAAGATTGTTTTTGAATTCCGCCGCGATGAGCGAGCGCCCGCTGGTTTGGGTGTGCAATTTGTAAAGCTGTGCTTTGGCTCCAGCGCCAAACACTTCACGCATCCCGATCGCCCAGATGCGTCGTGAAACGCGAGCGAGAGCAATATATTCAACGTCGAGCCCGCAATCGAGAAAGAACGAAAGGCGCGGTCCGAATTGATCGACTGGAATTCCACGTC
>Ga0209801_1000173_pt1 | contig 44741 bp, 41 predicted proteins | sample GraSoiAngelo_127_FD_185884 | JGI IMG/M metagenome (GOLD analysis project Ga0209801, IMG submission 185884) | Grasslands soil microbial communities from the Angelo Coastal Reserve, California, USA - 14_0927_09_40cm (SPAdes) (version 2) | ecosystem: Environmental > Terrestrial > Soil > Grasslands ... | reverse complement strand
GACGAAGCGACCTCTCGTGTCCCGGCTGTCCTGCCAAGGGCAACGCCGGTTAGCGATGTCGCGCGGGGATAACCGCTGAATGCATCTAAGTGGGAAACCCTCCCCAAGATGAACACTCCCGGGTCGCGAGACCCCTGAAGGGCCGTGGGAGACTACCACGTTGATAGGCGGCAGGTGCAAGGCGCGCGAGCGCTTCAGCCGAGCCGTACTAATTGCCCGTGAGGCTTGATCTCTTCTCTCTCGAGGTGAGCCTCGACATCACACACTACTCGTCGTCCGTTATCCGTTATCCGTCGTCCGTAGTTACGGATGACGGATGACGGATGACGGACTACGGAGAACGTCTTGCTGGCGACTAGCGCGACAGGGCCACACCCGTTCCCATCCCGAACACGGTCGTTAAGCCTGTCAGCGCCGATGGTACTGCGACTGCGAGGTCGCGGGAGAGTAGGCCGCCGCCAGCTTCGCTGCGCGAATGTCCAATGTCCAATGATCAATGCACAATGATCATTGAGCATTGGACATTCTGCATTCTACATTCGATTTCGCCCGTTCTGCCGCGCGGTCCTGATGCTCGTAGCAAGAATCGCCAGCAACTCGTCGCATTCCTCAATTGCTGACCCCAGCTGGTCCTCGACACCGAGACCCATCTCGCTAATCAGCTTTAGCCAGGCCCGCGTCTCGCGCAGCTCTTTGACGCAGATGCCGAGCTTGTGCACGAAGTCCCGTCGGGATTCCGCTCCCTGCACCTCGCCGTAATTGGCAAGCGGCGATGTAGCGCTTCGGATCAGTTGAAGGGCAACGTGCTTGCCAACCGGGGAAGCCGGGAGGTGCTCCGTCAGGCGGCAGATGCCGGCGCCGAACCGGACCAGGCGGTCCTCGAGATCATAACGGGCGCCGGACATGCCGTATGCAAGTTGTTCGACGGGCGAGCAAAACCTAACCAAAACTCAACCGCTGCGTGCCCAATAATGCGAATGCCCAATGTAGAATATTCAATGTCTAATGTTCAAATGATCATTGAGCATTGATCATTGAGCATTGATCATTGAACATTGGACACTGTTTCCCCTCGCTCCACGAACGCCGACTTGAGCAACGTCCCCGCCGCGTACACCACCACCACCACCACGAGCCACCGCACGTAGCCGAGCGGCATCTGCTTCACGATGTACGCGGCGATCAGGACTGCCGGAATCCCCGCCAGGGCAAGCACCACGGACGCGCGCAGGCTGTAGCTCCCGGCCCGAATGAACCGCATCCCGGCGATCGGCATCAGAAACGCGCAGGATCCCATCATGATCGGAAATGCGGCGCGCGGATCCATCCCGAGGAGGCTCACCAGGATGAGGCACGGTGCGTAGAGCCCGATGCCGAGCGTCATCAGGGCGCCGAGCGCGAAATTGCCGACCAGACCCGCAATGAGCGCGGGGCCGCGGAGCGCCAGCGCCAGGCCCCCCACCGGGACCAACTGGAGCTGCGTCAAGAGCATGACCGCCGCGGCGGCGAGGAGGGCGAACCCCATCCCGATCTGAATCTTCATCCGCGGCCACCGGGCCACGACCCCCGCGCCGAGCCACGCGCCCGCGACCGAGGCGCCGATCATCGTGACCAGCGTGAGGAAATCCACGCGCACGATCGAGATATAGATGAACGCCTGCGCCACGGTCGGGAGGGTGTACGCCACGTTCAGCGTCCCGGGGATCCATTCGTCCCGCACCGAGTGCCGCAGCTTGAACATCGAGGTGGTGGTGGCGAAGTTCCCGATGCCCAGGGTATCGAAGAAGCACATGACGAATCCCACGACGGCGTGAAATCCCGTCGCCGGTAGGTCATCGGTCGAGCGCCCGGGACGCGCGGCACGCACCTGCCACCACCAGGCCGTGAGAAACCAGACGGTCACCAAAGCGAGCGCCAGAAACAGGAGAGTCTTGGGATTCATGACCGCCGATTCTAACGCCCCGAGCGGGCTCCTCGCCATCGCGGCCCTCGGGTTCTTCCTCGGCATGCGCCATGCGACCGACCCGGATCACGTCATCGCGGTCTCGACGATCGTGACCCGCGCGAAGGCGGCTCGAAGTGCCGCTCTCATCGGTGCCGTCTGGGGCGTGGGCCACACCCTGACGATCCTCATCGTCGGGAGCGGCATCATCCTGCTGGGCTGGGTCATCCCCACCCGCGTGGGCCTCTCCATGGAGCTCTCGGTCGGGATCATGCTCGTCGTGCTGGGCGCCATGAATCTCACGGGCATCCTGGGACGCATCACGGACGGTCTGTCGCACGCCGGGCAGACGCCCGGCCGACTCCATACGCATCCGCATCAACACGGGGACTACGTCCACTCCCACATACACGGGCACGACCCCGAAACTCACCCGCACGCCCCGGACCGGACACCGGTGAGCTGGCTCGATCGGCATTTCGGCGCGCTGGGTGTGTATCAGCTGCTCCGTCCGCTGATCGTCGGCGTCGTACACGGCCTCGCCGGCTCGGCCGCGGTGGCGCTCCTCGTCCTCACCACGATCCCGAACTCGAGGTGGGCGATCGTCTACCTCCTCATCTTCGGACTGGGGACGATCGTGGGGATGATGCTGATCACGGCCGTGATCGCCCTCCCGGTGGCGTACTCCGAGCGGCGTCTCGCGACCCTCAATCGCGGGCTCCGGGTGGCGTCGGGCGTGATCAGCCTGGGGTTCGGGCTGTTTCTCGCCTATCGGGTCGGCGTGGTGGACGGCCTGTTCACGGGTCATGCTCGGTGGACCCCGCAGTGACCACCGAGAAAGCGCGATGACGCGCTGCGGGACCGTGGTGCTCGCCGGCCGTCCCAACGTCGGCAAGTCGACACTGTTGAACGCGCTCGTCGGTGAGCACCTGGCGGTCGTGTCGCCCAAACCGCAGTCGACCCGCCTGCCCGTCGTGGGGTTGCTCACGCGGGGCGACGCGCAGTTCATCTTCACCGACTCGCCCGGCCTGCTCGAGCCCGAGTACGCGTTGCACCACGCGATGCGCGCCAACGCGCTCCGCGCCATTCAGGATACCGAGGTCATCGCGTACCTGCACCCGCTGGCGGAGTTTCCCGCGCCCGACCTGGCCTCCGTCGCCCGCCTCGAGCAGCCGCCGCGCGCCCCGATCGTGACGGTCTATACGAAGTCGGACCTGGTCTCGAGCTCCCCGCTTCTCCACCAACCTCCACCATCCTCCACCGCCGTCGTATCCGCCCTCACCGGTGCGGGCCTCGACCACCTCCTCGACACCCTCCGCTCCGCGCTCCCCGAAAGCCCCTTTCATTACGATCCCGACGAAATGGCGACGCAGCCGATGCGCTTCTTCGCCGCCGAGTTCGTCCGCGAGGCGGCGTTCGAGCTCCTGCACGAGGAGCTGCCCTACAGCGTCGCCGTCGAGATCGACGAGTTCCGGGAAGCGCAGGAGCCGGTATATATTCGGGCCGTGATCTACGTGGAACGCGCGAGTCAGAAGGGCATCGTGATCGGGGGGGGGGGCCGGACCATCCGCGCGCTCGGCGAAACGGCACGCGCCAAGATCGAGGCCCTCATCGGCAGCAAAGTGTTCCTGGATCTCCACGTCAAGATCATGCCCAAGTGGCGGCGCCGCGCTGCGTCCCTCAAGCGTCTGGGCTACACCAAGTGAGTCTCGCGCCAGAGCTGCTGGAGATTTTGGTCTGCCCCAAGTGCAAGGGCCCGCTCGAGCATCGCACGGCGCCGACCGAGGCCCTGGTATGTCAGGCCTGTCGGCTGATCTACGCGGTGGAAGACGACATTCCCATCATGCTGATCGACGAGGCGCAGCACTTCTGACCGCCTGACGGGTGGGCGTGCCCTCGCTGCGCTGGCTCCTGGTCGCCGCTCCGCTGTCGTGGGTGCTGTTCCTCGGTCTCATCGTGATTCCCCTGATCGGCAACGCCGCTGAGCATGCCACCGCCGTCGTCGTGGCGCGGCGGGGACAGACGGACCTGGCCCTGCACATTGCGCTCGGGTCGAGCACGCAGGTCGCGCTGTTCGTCGCGCCGCTCGTCGTGGCCGCCGGGGCGCTCCTGGGTCAGCCGATGAACCACGATTCGAGGTCATCGCTCTGGGGTTCGCGTCGCTCATCGTAACGGTGATCGCCTTGGACGGGGAGTCAAACTGGTTCGAGGGGGCGCAGCTGCTCGCGCCATACGCCTTGGTGGCGCTCGCGGTGTGGTTCATTTGACACACGAGTACACGGGGCCTAAGTTTAGGCGCGCTCGACCCTTACGTGAGGAGGCAGGTGCGCGGCACGCGCCCGACGATACTGTTCTTCTCGCCGGCTGGCCGCACGGTACCCGACTTCCTGGCACGGTGGGTCGACGGCAAGGGACTCACGATCGTGCCGGTACCCGACCCGGCGGACGTCGAGCAGCGGGTCCTCCGGTCCCTGCCGCGGCTCGTGGTGATCGATGCGGACGGCGGTCCCCAGGGGCTGGCGCTCTGCGAACGGCTCAAGGCGGACTCTTATTCCGCGATCGTTCCGCTGGCGGTGCTGACTAGCCGGCACACGACCGATCGGGTGCAGGAGTGGTTCACGGCCGGGGCAGACGAGGTGATTAGCCCGCTGTTCGAGCCGATGGAGCAGGCAAGCCGGCTCGACGGGCTGATGAGTCGCACGGAACGCGACGTCGCCGTCAATCCGTCCACCCGGCTTCCGGGCACCACCGAGATCGAGCGGGAGATCCGGCGACGGATGGAGAACGGCGAGTTGTTCGCCGTGTGCTACGCCGACCTGGATCACTTCAAGGAGTACAACGACCGCTACAGCTATAACGACGGCGATCGTGTCATCTATATCCTGTCGCGCATTCTGCACGACGTCGTCAAGGGATTACAGGGGGGCCGGGGCTTCGTCGGGCACATCGGCGGCGACGATTTCATTTTCATCATTCCCTTCGATGCCATCCCCGATGTGTGCGGCGAAGTGCTGGAGGTCTTCGACACCTTGATCCCCTATCAGTACAACGAGCAGGATCGCCGGGCCGGTTACTACTTCGGGAAGGACCGCCGGGGCCAGCTCCACCGGGTGCCGCTCATGACGCTGTCGATCGGGATCGTGACCAACCAGAATCGCCGGTTCGCCCACCCCGCCCAGGTGAGCGAGCTCGCGACCGAAATGAAGAGCTATGCCAAGACGCAGCCGGGGTCGGTGTTCGTCGTGGACCGCCGCCACGATCCCGAGCTCGACGACGATGGCGGGCTATAGCGCGGAGCACGGAGCGTGAACGTCAGCTGCCCGTCGTGCGAAACCGTGTACCGCGTGGACCCGGCCAAGGTCCCGGCGGGCGGCGTCCGCGCGCGCTGCGCGGTGTGCAGCACCGTGTTCGGGGTAAGCGCGAGCGCCGCGACGACGGCTCCTCCCGTCCCGGCGGCTCAACGGACGCCCGCCGCTCCGGCTGGGGGCGGCAACGTCGCCGCGGCGCCAGCGCCACCGGCCCCGCCACGCGCCCCCGTGCCACCGCCCGCGCCCCCGCGGGCACCTGCGGCTTCGCCGCCGAGGTTCTCGGGTCCGATCACGGCAACGCCGCGCGTCGCGTCGCCCCCCGTGCCTCCTGCAGCGGCCCCACAGCGCCCGGTGGCCGCGCCACCGGCTGCCCCGGCCGCGCCGACGATGCGACCCCCGGCGCCCACCGCGCCACGCGCGCCGGCCGCCCGTCCGGCGGGCGCCCCAACTGCCCCCGTCGCACCCGCTCCGACGCCGGCGGCGCCGGCGCCGGCGGGCGCGGCACCCGGCCAACGCATGACCGGACCGCTGCGGCCGGTCAACCCGTTCATGGTCCAGGACCCGAAGCAAAAGGCGCGGCGACTGGCCCGCGCCCTGGTCTCGGATCTGGTCGTGTACCATCCGGAGAAGCGCCAGCAGGGGCTGCGCGACGGTACGTTGCCGCAGCTCTTCCGGGACGAGATCGAAAAGAGCTGGCAGGAATACGTCGAGCAGGTGGGGGCCGATCTCGCCAAGACGACGTCGTTCTGGGCGGAGGCGTTGAACGAGATCCTGGCCGGCGGCAACAAGATCTTCTAGGTCGGCAGAGCCGGGCCTAATTAGCTTCCTATTGATACGCGCGACAGGCGAGTGAGCACCACCGTGGCCTTATCCGATCGATTTGCCGAATTCGACGTTCGTCTCACCGAGCTCGGGAGCTTCCTTTGACGTAACCGGGAAGACCAAACGGCTCGGGGAGCTCGAGCACGCCATGTCGGACGGGAGCGTCTGGGCGGACCCGGAGAGAGCCGGTCAGGTGGTGCAGGAGATCAAGGGGTTGAAGCGCTGGCTCGAGCCCTATCAGGCGGTGAAGAAGCGGCTCGACGACGCGCGGGCCCTGCTCGAGCTGCGGCAGGGTGAGTCGGATGAAGAGCACGCACGCCTCGTCGCCGACGTGCTGAAGGGCCGGTCGCTCGACCAGGAAGCCGATGCCATCGCCGCCCAGCTCGAGGCGCTGGAGCTGCAGAACATGCTGCGCGGCCCCGACGACGCCCGCGACGCCCTGCTGACCATCCATCCCGGCGCTGGGGGCACCGAGTCCCAGGACTGGGCCGAAATGCTGATGCGGATGTACACCCGGTGGGCGGAGCGGCACGGCTTCACGGTCGAGCTGCTCGACCTGCTCGCGGGAGAAGAGGCCGGCATCAAGTCGGTGGATCTCCAGATCAGCGGGCGGTATGCCTACGGCCTGCTCAAGGCGGAGAAGGGCGTCCACCGCCTGGTGCGTATCTCACCATTCGACGCGCAGTCCCGGCGCCACACATCGTTCGCGTCGGTGTTCGTCTATCCGGTGGTGGACGAAGACATCGAAATCGAGATCAAGGACGACGATCTGCGCATCGACGTGTACCGCGCGTCGGGGAAGGGCGGGCAGCACGTCAACAAGACCTCCTCGGCGGTGCGGATCACCCATCTGCCGACCGGCATCGTGGCGCAGTGCCAGAACGAGCGCAGCCAGTTCAAGAACAAGGCCACCGCGCTCAAGATGCTGAAGGCCCGGCTGTACGAGCGAGCGGTGGAAGAGCGCGAGGCCAAGAAAGCCGAAGTGGACAAGCAGAAGATGGATATCGCCTGGGGCAGCCAGATCCGCTCCTACGTGTTCCAACCGTACACGATGGTCAACGACCATCGCACGGAGCTCAAGGTGGGAGACGTCCAGAAGGTGATGGACGGCGACCTGGACCCGTTCATCGAAGCCTACTTGAAGCGCTTCGGGAGCAAAGCGGCGTGACCAGCTTCGTCGAGGCGGCCCGGCGCGAGAAGCTCGCGGAGCTCGTGAAACGAGGCGTCGCGCCGTTCGCCTACCGGTTCGATCGGTCGGGCGCGATCGCGCCGGCGCTCGAGGGGTTCCGCGACGATGACGCGACCGTCCACCGTCTCGCGGGACGGCTCATTCTGCTGCGTCCGATGGGGAAGACCACCTTCGGGCATCTCGAGGACCGTTCCGGGAAGATCCAGCTCTATTTCAAGGTCGATGACCTCGGTGCGGAGCAATACGAGGTCGTGAAGCTGCTCGATCTTGGCGACGTCATCGGTGTCGAGGGGCCGCTGTTCCGCACCAAAACCAGTGAGGTCACGCTGCGCGTGAAGCGCCTGACCTTGCTCACCAAGTCGCTGCGCCCGTTGCCTCTCGGGAAGGAAGACGCCGAAGGGAAGAAACACGGGGAGCTGTCGGACCCCGAGCTGCGGGCGCGACAGCGCTACGCCGACCTAGCGGTCCGGCCGGCGGCCCGGGAAGTGTTTCGGGTGCGCAGTCGCGCGGTGGCGTTCATCCGAAAGTTCCTCGACGCGCGCGGGTACCTCGAGGTGGAGACGCCGGTGCTGCAGCCGGTGTACGGCGGCGCCTCGGCGCGGCCCTTCACCACCCATTCTGACGCGCTCGATGCGACGTTCTACCTTCGTATCGCCGACGAGCTGTACCTGAAGCGCTGTATCGTGGGCGGCCTCGAGAAGGTGTACGAGATCGGGCACGACTTCCGCAACGAGGGGCTGGATCGCTTCCACAACCCCGAGTTCACCATGGCCGAGTGGTACGAGGCGTACGCGGACTACGAGGTGATGCTCTCCATGACGGAAGAGATGGTGGCCGGCATGGTCGCGGAGCTGTTCGGGACCACGACGCTCGAGCGCCACGGGGCGACGCTCGACTTCAAGCGTCCGTTCGCCCGCAGGGATTTCTACACGCTGGTGCGCGAGACGGCAGGGCTGGATCTCGCGCGGGCGAGCGAGGGGGAACTCCGCGCCGCGCTCAAGCGCAAGGACGTGCAAGACGTGGATCGCCTGTCGGGTGGGAAGCTCGTGGACGAGGTGTTCAAAAATTTCGTCGAGCCGACGCTCGTGCAACCGACCTTCGTGCTCGACTATCCGGTGGCGCTCTCGCCGCTCGCCAAGCTCAAGCGCGACGACCCGACGCGAGTCGAGCGGTGGGAGCTGTTCATCCAGAAGCGGGAGATCGCCAACGCGTTCAGCGAGCTGAACGATCCCGAGGAGCAGCGCCGGCGTTTCGAGCAGCAGGCGACGCTGCGCGCCGCCGGGGATGCGGAAGCGCAGCAGCTCGACGAGGATTTCATCCGGGCGCTCGAGTACGGCATGCCGCCCACCGGCGGGGTGGGCCTCGGCCTCGATCGGCTGCTGATGATCCTCGCGGACCAGGCCCATATTCGCGACGTCATTCTCTTTCCCATGCTGCGGCCGGAATGAACGGCCACGCGATCCCCATCCTCCAGGGCCTGCTGGGCCTCGCCGCCCTCGCCGCGCTCGCCGTCGTCGCCACGAACTGGCCGTCGCGGCTCGATCTCCGGATCACGCTGCGCTACCTGCGCAGCCGCCGGTCGTCGCGGCTGCTCTCGCTCATCACCGTGATTGCGGTCGGCGGCGTCACCGTCGGCGTCATGGCGCTCGTCGTCGTGCTCGGCGTGATGAACGGCTTGCAGGCCGATTTGCGCGACAAGATCCTCGTCGCCAATCCGCACCTGCGGGTCCTCACCTACGGCGAGGGCTTGCGACTCGACGACTGGCGCAAGGTGATGGGCGAGGTGCGCCGATCCCCGGGCGTCGAGGCGGCAGCTCCGTTCGTCCTGAGCCAGGGGTTGATCTCCGCGGGGCACGACTACGCCGAGGGCGTGGTGGTCTACGGGGTCGAGCCCGACACCGGCCACGAGGCCGTGACGAGCTTCGCCCGGCATTTCACCAAGGGCGACCTGACCTTCAAGGCCACGCGAGCGGACGTGGAGGGCGGGATTGCGCTGGGCACGCGGCTCGCCTCCAAGCTCTCGGCCTTCCCGCGCGACGTCGTCACGCTCGTCGCGCCCGCCGGTGCGAAGTTCAACCCGAGTGTCGGCGCGTACGTGCCCAAGTTCCATCGCTATCAGGTGACCGGGATCTTCGACACCGGGATGTACGAGTACGACAACAGCTACGTGGCGCTGGACCGCCGCGTGGCGCAGCGCTTTGCGGGGCTCGACACGGCGGTGACGGGCATCGAGGTCCGGCTCGCCGACCCGTGGCAGGCGCAGCCGTTCGGGGCCGCGCTCGAGTCGCGGCTCGGATATCCCTATCGCGCGCTCGACTGGCAATCGCAGAACGCGTCGCTCTTCTCGGCGCTGAAGCTTGAGAAACTCGCGATGGCCCTGGTGGTGTTCCTGATCTGCGTGGTGGCCGCATTCAACGTGGTCGGGACCCTCACGATGGCGGTCCGCGACAAAACCCGTGAAATCGGCATCCTCCTCGCCATGGGGGTGAAGCAAACGGCGATCCGCCGGATCTTTCTGACACAAGGCATTCTGGTGGGCCTGACGGGAACGACGCTCGGCGTGGTCCTGGGGTTGATCGTGGGAACGATGGTGAATCGGGGTCACTGGATCCCCATCGATCCATCGATCTACTTCATCGACCATCTGCCGGTCCACACGCAGCCCCTGGACGTCCTCCTCGTGATCGTGGCCAGCCTGGTGGTGGCGACGTTCGCCCCCCTCTACCCGTCGGTGCAGGCGGCGCGGCTCGATCCGGTGACGGCGATCCGGTACGAATGACGGCGCTACTCGAGGGGCGCGGCCTTCGGAAGGTGTTCGCGGGCGGTGACGGCCAGCCGCTCGAGGTCTTGCGCGCGGTCGAGCTCGAGGTCCATCGGGGCGAGTTCGTTGCCATCGTCGGCGCATCGGGCGCTGGGAAGAGCACGCTGCTCCACCTGCTCGGCGCGCTGGATCGTCCGACCGGCGGGGATGTGTGGCTCGACGGCTCGCGCTACGCCGATCTCGATACCGCGTCCCTCTCGGAGCTCAGAAATCGCAAGTTGGGCTTTGTGTTTCAGTTTCATCATCTCTTGCGGGAATTCTCGGCGCTCGAGAACGTGATGATGCCGCTGTTGATCGGGGGGATGCGCGACCGCGCCGCGCGCTCCCGGGCGGAAGAAGTGCTCTCGCTCGTGGGGCTCGCGGGCCGGATGACGCATCGGCCCGCGGAGCTGTCCGGCGGAGAGCAGCAACGCTGTGCGGTGGCGCGCGCGCTCGTGCACGACCCGAGCTTGGTGCTCGCGGACGAGCCGTCGGGCAACCTGGATCACGCGAATGCGGACCGGCTGCACGACGTGTTCTTCCGGCTGGCGCGCGAGTACGAAACGGCGGTGGTGGTGGTGACTCATAACCGGCAGCTCGCAGGCCGGGCGGATCGAATCCTGATGCTCGAGGATGGCCGCCTGGCGGCGGTCGGCTCGGTGGATGCGATACCCTGATGCTGTGTGACAACTGCAAGGAGCGCGACGCGGTCATCAACCTGACCCAGGTGGAGCACGACACGAAGGTCACGCTCCACCTGTGCGAGCAGTGCGCCCAGCAAAAGGGTGTCGAGACCGGCGCGGCGGTGCTCAAGACGCCGCTCGGCGGGTTCCTCCAGGGGATGATCGGCAAGGGGGGCAACGTCCTCCCCACGCCGGCGGACGGGCTCCGCTGCTCGGCCTGCGGAAGCACGCTCAAGGATTTTCGTGAGTCCGGGCGCCTCGGGTGCGCGCAATGCTACGAATCGTTCGCGCCGCATCTGCGCGATCTGCTTCGCCGGCTGCACGGCTCGAGCCAACACGTCGGCGAGCGGTACGTCGCGCCCGGCGCCGAAGGCTCGGCCGACCCGCGGCTCCGGCTGCTCGATCTCAAAGAGCAGCTCCGGCGGGCGGTCGAGAACGAAAATTTCGAACTGGCCGCCGAGCTGCGCGACCGCATCCGGGTGCTCGAATGATCGACCTCTCGCTTCTCCCCGACGGCGGCATCGGCTGGCTGGATGCGTCGGGGCCCAAGGGCAGCATCGTCCTCTCCACGCGGATCCGCCTCGCCCGTAACCTCGAGGGCTACGTCTTCAGCCAGCGCGCCAAGGACAACGATCGGACGGCGGTGCTCACGCGCGTGGAAGAAGCGGGTGCCGCGAGCGACCTGCTCCGCGGAGCGGTGACGATCCGCCTGGATCAGCTGGAGCGGGCCGACCGGCAGCTGTTGCACGAGCGGCACCTCGTGTCCAAGGAGCTGGCGGCCCTGGACCGGGATGTGCGCCCGCGGCCGGGCGCGGCGCTGATGGTGCAGGGGACAGTGGGTGTGATGGTCAATGAGGAAGACCACTTGCGATTGCACGGAATGCGCTCGGGATTCGCCCTGGAGGACGCCTACGCGGACTTGGAGGCGCTCGACGCCGATCTCGGAGGGCTGTTACCCTTCGCGTTTCACCCGGAATTTGGCTATCTTACTTCCTGCCCGACCAACGCCGGGACAGGCCTTCGCGCGAGTGTGCTTATCCACTTGCCGGGCCTTGTTTTGACAAAGGAAGTCGGCAAGGTGTTGCAGGGACTCGCGCAGGTTGGACTGACCCATCGGGGTTTGTACGGGGAGGGGAGCGAGATCGTCGGCAACTTCTTTCAGTTGTCGAACCAGACGACGCTGGGCAAGTCGGAGGACGAGCTGCTCGATCATCTCGGCAAGATCGTGCGCCAGGTGATCGAATACGAGGAGCAGGCGCGCGACGTGCTGCTGCGGACCGCTCCCGACGAAGTGGCGGACAAGACGTGGCGGGCGTACGGGCTGCTCAAGTATGCGCGCAAGTTGACGTTCGAAGAGACGATGAACCTGTTGAGCGGCGTACGGTTGGGTGTCGGTTTGAATCTGATACCGGGCTTGAGTGTATACACACTTAACAAGCTGATGATTTTCACTCAGCCCGCGCACCTGGCGGCGTTGGACGGACGGCAGACGGGCGATCCTGACTTGCCGACGGTCCGCGCCACCTATGTTCGCCGCGTGCTCGAGGCGGAGGCGGCGTGACGCTGGGGAGGACGGGGGGGAGATGAACGGCTACAACTTCACGGATCGCGTCCGCAAGGTCCTGCAGATGGCGCGGGAGGAAGCCGCGCGGCTGCACCACGAGTATGTCGGGACCGAGCACATCCTGCTGGGGTTGATTCGCGAGGGCGAAGGCGTCGCGGCGGCCGTCCTCACCAACCTGAACGTCGACCTCGAAGAAATCCAGCAGAAAATCGAGGAGACGGTCAAGAAGGGGAAAGCGGCGGCGGCCGCCGGCCCCGATCTGCCGTACACCTCCCGCGCCAAGAAGGTGCTCGAGCTCGCCATGAGCGAGGCGCGCGAGCTCAACCACTCCTACGTCGGCACCGAGCACCTCCTGCTCGGCTTGCTGCGCGAAGAGAAGGGCATCGCCGCGCAGGTGCTGACCGACGCGGGCGTCAATCTCGAGCAGGCGCGGGCCGAAACCCTGCGGCTGCTCGGCAGCGAGATGCCGTCGGGTGGCCCGGCGCCCTCCGGCACCGGCGCGCAGCCCGCGAGCCCCAAAAGCGAAAAGAAATCCAAGACCCCCGCGCTCGACCACTTCTGCCGCGATCTGACGCAGCTCGCCGCCGAGGGCCAGCTCGATCCCACGATCGGACGGCAGAAGGAGATCGAGCGCGTGATGGAGATCCTGTCCCGGCGCAAGAAGAACAACCCGGTCCTCATTGGGGAGCCGGGGGTGGGCAAGACGGCGATCGTCGAAGGGCTGGCGCAGCTGATCGCGAGCGGGCAGTGCCCCGACGTCCTGAAGGACCATCGGGTGCTGTCGCTCGACATGGCCGCGGTGATCGCGGGGACCAAGTATCGTGGGCAGTTCGAGGAGCGCCTGAAGGCGATCATCAACGAGATCGCGCAGAACCGGAACATCATTCTGTTCATCGACGAGCTGCACACGCTCGTCGGGGCGGGCGCGGCCGAAGGGGCGGTGGATGCCTCCAACATGCTCAAGCCGGCGCTGGCGCGGGGCGAGCTGCAATGCGTGGGCGCCTCGACGCTCAACGAGTACCGCAAGTACATCGAGAAGGACGGCGCGCTCGAACGCCGCTTCCAGACCGTCATCGTGGATCCGCCCACCGTGGTCGAGACGATCGACATCCTGAAGGGCCTGCGCAAGCGGTACGAGGAGCACCACCGGGTGATCATCCCGGACGAGACGCTCGACGCCGCGGCGAAGCTGTCGGAGCGCTACATCACCGACCGGTTCCTGCCCGACAAGGCGATCGACGTGATCGACGAGGCGGGGGCGCGGGCGCGGCTCGCGACCCAAGTGCCGCCGCCCGAGGTGTCGGCCCTGAAGGGGAAGCTCGAGCACATCAACGGCGACAAAGAAAACGCCGTCCGCGACCAGAACTTCGAGCGCGCGGCTGCCCTGCGCGACCAGGAGCGGGAGCTCCAGGCGGAGATCCGCCGCAAGCAGGAGGCGTGGGAGAAGGAGCGCCAGACGCACCGGCCCACCATTAACGAAGAGGGCGTCGCCTTCATCGTCTCGCGCTGGACCGGCATTCCCGTCACGCGGCTCCAGGAAGCCGAGACCGCGCGGCTGCTGCGCATGGAAGAGGAGATGCACCAGACCGTGGTCGGTCAGGACGAGGCGATCGCGGTGATTTCGCGTGCCATCCGCCGCAGCCGGGCGGGCCTGAAGGACCCCAAGCGTCCGATCGGGTCCTTCATCTTCTCCGGGCCCACGGGCGTCGGCAAGACCGAGCTCGCCCGCGGCCTCGCCCGCTTCCTGTTCGCCGACGCGAGCGCGTTGATCCGCGTCGACATGTCCGAGTACATGGAGAAGTTCTCCGTGAGCCGGTTGATTGGGGCGCCCCCGGGCTACGTGGGCTACGAGGATTCCGGGACGTTGACGAAGTCGGTGCGGCGGAAGCCCTACTCCGTGGTGCTGCTCGACGAGATCGAGAAGGCCCATCCCGACGTGTTCAACATCCTCCTCCAGGTGCTGGACGAAGGACACCTGACGGACAACTACGGGCGGGTGATCGACTTCAAGAACACCGTCGTCATCATGACGTCGAACGTGGGTGCCCGCGACATGGTGAAGGGCAAGGCCCTCGGCTTCGCCCAACCCGATACGCGGGCGACCTTCGAGAAGATGGCCGAGAAGGTCAAGGAAGAGATCAACAAGACCTTCAACCCCGAGTTCCTGAACCGGCTGGACGACGTTATCGTGTTCCACCCGCTCACCCGGGAGCACATCGCCGCGATCGTGACGATTCTGCTCAAGGAAGTGCAGCATCGGTTGGGCGAAGAGGAGCTCACGCTCCGGTTGACGCCGGCGGCCTCGGACTTCCTCGTGGACCGCGGCTACGATGAGCACTTCGGCGCGCGCCCGTTGAAGCGCGCGATTCAGAAGTACGTCGAGGATCCGCTCTCGGAGAAGATCCTGGTCGGCGAGTTCGCGCGGGGCGACGAGATCGAAGTCGACGTGGCCCCGGACAAGGAACGGTTGGCGTTCCGCGCGCTCTCCGGCACGAAGGCGTGATCCGCCAGCTTTCCGCCGTCTTCCTCCTGAGTTCTGCGATGCTGGTCCCGCGCGCCGCGCGCGCGCAGGGCGGTGAGACGCCCGCGCCCGCCGCGACGGCGCCCGACTCGATCGTCGTGCTCGGCCTCCGTCGCGTCGACCGCAAGCAGGTGCTCGAGCAGGGCGGGCTCGCGCCCGGGAAGGTGCTGGGCTACCGCGACGTGCAGCGCGCGATCCAGGCGCTCTACGGAAGCGGCCAGTATGACGACGTCCGGGTGACGCAAGACACCGCTCGTGGCCGCCAACTCCTCATCGTGCGCGTGCACGAGCGCCCCATCCTCGTGAAGTGGGCGGTGCGCGGCGTGAATCGCGTGTCCGAGGGGAGCGTCCGGGACAAGGCGCAGCTCGCGGAAGGCCGCCCGCTCGACCCCGCCGCCGTCACCCGCGCGCGCGGTCGCATCGATTCCCTGTACCGCGCCGACGGCTATTACCTCGCCCAAGTCAAGGTCGTCCCCATCTACGAAGACGACTCGTCTCGTGTCCGCATCATCTTCGACGTGGACGAAGGCCGGCGCGTCGCCGTCGCGCAGGTGCAGGTTCAGGGGAACACGCACTTCCCCATGGACGAGCTCGTGGGTCGAATGAAGACCCGTCCCGAAGGATTCTGGTGGTTCCGCTCCGGCGAGTACGATGACGAGAAGCTGCGCGCCGACATGCAGGAGCGGCTCCCCAAGCTCTACGGCGACAAGGGGTACGTGGACTTCCAGGTCCTCGGCGACTCGCTCATCGTGAACGACACCACGGGGAAGGCCACGCTCGTGGTCCGCGTGAGCGAAGGCGAGCCGTACCGCGTCGGCGCGTTCGAGATCGTCGGCAACCGGCGCTTCTCGACCGAAGAGCTGCAGCAGCTCTTCCCCTTCAAGGGTGGGGACCGCACCGGCTTCCTCGGCCTCGGTGGCACCGACCAGGGCCCGGTGTACTTCAGTCAGGAGCGCTGGGACAACGGGGTCAATGACCTCTACACGCTCTACCGAAACAACGGCTACATCTACGCCAACATCCAGCCCCAGGTCATCCGTCGCACCGGCGCTGACGGCAAGCCCGTCGTGGACCTGCGCTGGGCGATCAACGAAGGCCAGCCCGCCATCGTCAACAAGATCGAGATCGCGGGCAACGACATCACCCACGAGCGCGTGATTCGCGAGGCGATCGTCCTCCTGCCCGGAGACGTGTTCCGGCAGGACGCGCTCATCCGGTCGTATCAGAACATCTCGAACCTCGGCTTCTTCCAGCAGCCGCTGCCGTTCCCCGATACCCGCCCCGCCAACGACCAGGGCGACATCGACGTCATCTTCCGGGTGACGGAGAAGCACACCGGCAACATCAATTTCGGGGCCTCGGTGGGGCAGGGCACCGGGGTGGGCGGCTTCCTCGGCCTCGACGAGCCGAACCTGTTCGGCAAGGGCAAGAAGGGTCACTTCCAGTGGCAGTTCGGACAGAACATCAGCGACTTTCAGGTGAGCTACACCGACCCGGCGATCAAGGAGTCGCGCATTTCGGGGACGTTCGACGTGCACAACACCCGGCTGCGCTACACGATCGCCGACCTGGGCACGCTGAAGCGCGAAGGCGCGAGCGTGCAGTTCGGTTTCCCCGTGTTCAACGACCGCTATACCCGCCTCTTCTTCTCGTATGCGATCGATGACCAGACGTTCACCGGCGCCACCACGGGCCTCGCGGCGTTGAGCTGCAACAACTGCATCCGTTCCACGATCGGAGTCTCGCTGCTGCGCGATACGCGGATCGATCTTCCGTTCCCGACGGCAGGGACCATGCACTCGATCGGCATCTCGCAGTCCGGCGGCCCGCTCGGCGGCTCGGGCAACTTCCAGCGCCTCGACCTCGAAGGCCGCTGGTACGCCCCGCTGGGGCAGCTCGGGGGCGCCGCCAGCACCTCCCCCGTCAAGTTCGTGATGGGGCTGTCGTCGCGGTCGGGGCTCGTGTTCGGTAACTCGCCCTTCTTCGATCAGCTGTTCACCATGGGGGGCGTGCAATACGGCATCCCGCTCCGCGGCTACGACGAGTTCTCGATCACCCCCCGCGGCTACGATCCCACGGCGAGCAACGGGCAGGCGAGCGCGAGCTCCTTCGGCAAAGCGTACTTCGCGACCACCGGCGAGATCGGTGCGCGCGTCTCGCAGATGTTCTACCTCTCGGCCTTCGTCGACGCAGGCAACGTGTGGGCGAACGCGGGCGAGTTCAACCCGACGCGTTTATTCCGCGGCGCCGGCTTGGGCGTAAGCATCGTCTCGCCGCTGGGTCCGATCGGCATCGACTGGGCGTACGGCTTCGACCGCACGGACAACTTCGGCCGGCCAGCGCCGGGCTTCAAGCTACACTTCAAGCTGGGCAACTTCTTCTGATCGGAGCGCCCGGCGCGCCGGGGCACCCTGGACCGTAGCCTTTCTTCATTGGGAGACCGTTATGAGAAGTGTGGTGACCGCAGGGGTGTGGCTGGGGCTCGTCGTGGGCGCGCCGGCCGTGGGTCGGGCGCAGGCGCAAAGCGCGCTCAAGGTCGGCTACATCAAGTCGCAGACGATCCTCGAGCAAACTCCGGGATACCCCGCGGCGGATTCGGCGTTGGGCAAGGAGCGCAAGGCGATCCAGGACACCCTGCAACGCATGCAGCAGCAATGGGATTCCGCCATGAAGGCGTTCGACCAGCAATCCATCGCCCTGTCTTCGACCGCGAAACAGGCAAAGCAACGGGAGCTGCAAACGATGCAGCAGCGTCTGCAGCAGCGCCAAAACGACCTGGAGAGCCGCTTTCAGCAGCGCCAGCAGGAGTTGTTTCAGCCGATCCAGGCGCGCATTTTCGGCGTGGTTCAGGGGATCCGCGCTGAGGGCAACTATTCGTTCATCTTCGACATGGACGCGCCGAACAACAGCATTCTCTTCGCCGACCCGAGTCTCGATATCACCGCCAAGGTGATCGAGCGGCTGAAGCAGCCCAAGTAGGGCGCCCAGAGCCCGTGCGCGGCCGGCCGGCGTCTGAAGGCGGGGGCGGGGGCGGGGGCGGGGGCGGGGCGAGCAGAGCAGGCGCGGGAACGAGCGGCGCCATCGGTGCAGCTCCCGCCCGGCGGATCAGCGCCCGCGAGATCGCAGCACTCACCAACGGCGAGCTCACGGGTCCGGCCGATGTGACGGTCTCGGGCGTGGCGCCGCTCGACCGCGCGGGGCCGGACGACCTGTCGTTTCTTGCCGCACGACGCTATCTCCAGTACTTTCAACGGTCTAGCGCGGCGATCGTGCTCTGCAAGCCGGACCTCGTGCCTGACGGTACGACGGGGCCGGCCTGTCGCGTCGTGGTGCGCGACCCGCACGTGGCGCTGCTCTCGGTCATTCCCGTGCTCTATCCCGAGCCCGCCTGGGAGCCGGGCGTCCACCGCACGGCGGTGATCGGCACGGGCGCGACGTGGCAGGAGCCCGTGGCGATCGGACCGTACGCCGTGCTGGGTCAGGGCGTGCGGCTCGGGCGGAACGTGCGCATCGGCGCCGCGGCGGTCCTGGGCGACGGCGTCGTGCTGGGCGACGACGTGCAGCTCTACCCGCAGGTCGTCTGCTACAGCGGCACAATCGTCGGGAGCCGGGTGATCCTGCACGCCGGGGTTCGACTCGGTGCGGATGGGTTCGGGTACGTGCCGGGAAAGGGCGGCGAGCTGCCACGCAAGATTCCGCAGGTGGGTCGCTGCATCATCGGGGACGACGTGGAAATCGGGGCCAACACGACCATCGACCGCGGGAGCGTGGACGACACCGTCATCGGCCCCGGTACGAAGATCGACAATCTGGTACAGGTCGGCCACAACTGCCGGATCGGGGCACGGTGCCTGATCGCGGGCCAGGCGGGCATCGCGGGAAGCACGCATGTGGAGGACGACGTTTTTCTCGCGGGGCAGGCCGGCCTGGCCGACCATGTCACGATCGGAAAGGGTGCGCGCGTGACCGTGCAGGGCGGCGTGATCGGGGACATCGATCCGGGGGCGACCGTCTCGGGCTATCCGGCGCGCAGTCACCGCGAGTTCCTGCGGGCCCAGGGTGCCCTGTATCGGCTCGCCCAGATCGTGGACGACCTGGAGGCGCTCGTACGGCGGACCGATGACACAGGGCGGTAGGCGCGGGATCCGGAAGAAGGCCGCCCTCTCGGGGACGGGACTGCACACCGGCGCCCGCACCGAGGTGGCTTTCTTGCCGGCGCCCCCCGGCCAGGGGATCGTGTTTCGGCGCGTCGATCTCGCGGGGAAGCCCGAGGTTCCCGCCCTCCTCTCCGAAGTCGAAGCGGTGGAGCGCCGCACGGCCATCGGCAAGGGCGAGAGCACGATCCAGACCGTGGAGCACCTGCTCGCCGCCGTCGCGGCGCACGAGATCGACGATCTGACGGTCGAGGTCTCGGGCCCCGAGCCGCCGATTCTCGACGGCAGCTTTCAGCCCTACTTCGAAGCGCTGGAGCGCGCCGGCCCCACGGAGACGGACGGCGAACCACTGGTGCTAACCGTGCCGGCGCCGTTCACGGTGAGCGACGGCGACTCGACGTACGTGGTGGCGCCCGACAAGCAGCTGCGCCTGACCGTGACGATCGAGTGGCCGCACCCGCTCATCGGCCGCCAGCACGGGAGCTTCACGGTCACGCCGCAGGAATTCGCGCGCGACTTGGCGCCGGCGCGTACCTTCGGGTTCAGGTCGGAAGTGGTGGCGCTCCAGGCAAAGGGCCTCATCAAGGGTGCGTCCAGCGCCAACGCCATCGTGCTGGACGAACGCGGCCTCGCCGACGGCGGCCAGTTGCGCTGGCCTGACGAGTTCGTCCGGCACAAGGCCGCAGACATCCTGGGAGACCTGGCGCTCACGGGCGGACGCGTGCGCGCCCATATCATCGCGACGCGGCCTAGCCATGGCGGCAATATCACTCTGGCGCGGGCGGTGGCCCGTGCGGCGCGCCGGGCGGGCCCACCCAAGATGGACATCGGCCGGATCATGGACGTCTTGCCGCACCGCTATCCCTTCCTCCTGGTGGATCGCATCATCGAAGTAGAGGGACAGCAGCGGATCGTCGGCATCAAGAACGTGACGATCAACGAGCCGTTCTTTCAGGGGCACTTCCCCGGGCATCCGATCATGCCGGGAGTGTTGATCATTGAGGCGATGGCCCAGGTTGGTGGCATGTTGCTGATGGGCTACTTCGAGGGCCAGAACGTCGAGGACAAGGTGGTCTACTTCATGTCGCTCGACAACGTGAAGTTCCGGCGGCCGGTGGTGCCCGGCGACCAGATCCGATTCGAGCTCGACATGCTCCAGTTCCGCGGCAAGACCTGCAAGATGAAAGGCGTCGGCTATGTGGACGGGCAGGTGGTGGCGGAGGCGGAGATGATGGCCTCGGTGGTCGATCGGTGATCCACCGGACCGCGCTCGTCGACCCCACGGCCCACCTCGCCGGGGACGTCACCGTCGGCCCGTACGCCATCATCGGCCCCCGTGTCACCGTGAGCGAGCGCTGCCAGATCGCCGCCCACGCCGTGCTCGAGCGCAACGTCAAGCTCGGGGCCGGCGTGAGGGTCGGCTACGGCAGCGTGCTCGGCAACGATCCGCAGGATCTCAAGTACAAAGGCGAGGACACGTGGGTCGAGGTGGGCGACTCGACGGTGATCCGGGAATACTGCACGATCAATCGGGGAACCGCGGCGACGGGAAAAACGTCCGTCGGCCAGCGTTGCTTTCTGATGTCGTACGTGCACCTGGCCCACGACTGCGTCATCGGGAACGACGTGATTGTGGCGAATGCGGTCCAGATGGCCGGCCACGTGACGATTGAGGACCGCGCGATCATCTCGGGGCTCGTGCCGATCCATCAGTTCGTACGGATCGGCACGTTCTCTTTCGTGGGCGGCGGCTCACGCGTGAACCAGGATGTGCCGCCGTATACCAAGGCCGTCGGCAATCCGGTCCATCTCTACGGGCTCAACTCGGTCGGGCTGCAGCGCGCCGGCTTTTCGCCCGAGGTGAAGCTGGCGCTGAAGCGGGCGTACCGGCTGCTGTTCAATTCCGACATGACCGTAGGTCAGGGCATCGCCAAGGCTCGCGCGGAACTGCCGCAGATCCCCGAGGTGGAGAATTTCCTCAAGTTCATCGAGGGGTCGCAGCGCGGGGTGATGGTGTGAGCACGCGGAAGAGCAGGCCGGTGCGCGTCGGGGTGGTTGGTACCGGCGCCCTCGGCTTCCATCACGCGCGACTCCTGCGACGCATGCCGGGCGTCACGTTTGCCGGTATCTACGACAAGAACCCCGCGCGCGCGGCCGAAGTGGCGAAACAGCTCGACACCGTGGCGCACTCCGCGCTCGATGCGCTGCTCGAGGGTGCGGATGCCGTGACCGTCGCGGTGCCCACTCCCGTGCACGCGGAGGTGGGCCAGGCGGTCCTCGAGCGGGGCCTCGCGCTGCTGATGGAGAAGCCGCTCGCCGATACGCTCGAGGGGGCAGACGAGCTCGTGCGTCACGCCGCCGGGCAGGGCCTGGTGCTCCAGGTGGGGCACGTGGAGCGCTTCAATCGCGCCGTCCGCGCCGCGGCGCCGTATCTGGCCGAGCCCCGGTTCCTCCAGATCGACCGGCTGGCCCCGTTCCAGCCGCGCGGCACCGACGTGGCCGTGATCCTCGATCTCATGATCCACGACCTCGACCTGATACTCGAGCTGGTTCGCTCGGAGGTCATGGACGTGCGGGCCACCGGGGTGCCGCTCCTCACGACGCACGTGGATATCGCCAATGCCCGAATCGAGTTCGCGAACGGCGCCATCGCGAACGTGACCGCCAGCCGGGTGTCGCGCGACCGCACCCGCAAGCTCCGCATCTTTCAGCCGAACGGGTACTTCTCCCTCGACCTCGCGCAGGGAAGCGGTGACTTCTTCCGGCTGAAGGCGGGCTGGCAGGGGCTCGGCGCCACCACGCTCGAGCAGATCGTTGAGCACGTGCGGCTCGAGGCGCTCGAGGCGGAGCCCCTCAAGCTCGAGCTGGAGAGCTTCCTGCGCGCGGTGCGAGGGGAGGAGGAAGTCGTCGTGTCCGGCGCCGCCGGGGCGCAGGCCCTGGCGCTCGCCTTTCGGGTCGCCGACGCCGTCCAGGCCTCGCCGCTCGCCACCGCGCGGCCGTGAGCCGCGCCCCGCGCATCTATGTGTCGGCGGGCGAGCCGTCGGGGGACGCGCACGCCGCCGCCGTGGTGGCCGCCCTGAAGCGCCGGGTCCCGGCCGCCGCCGTCGACGCGTTCGGCGGGCCCCTGCTCGAGGCCGCAGGGGCCACGCTGCTGGACCGCATGGAGGCCTTTTCCGTCGTAGGATTCGTCGAGGCGCTGTGGAAGCTCCCCGCGCACTTGCGCCTCCTCGGACGCGTGCGCGACGCATTCCGTGGTGAGCGCTACGACCTCGTGATCCTCGTGGACTACCCCGGCTACCACCTGCGTGTGGCGGCCGAGGCGCGCGCCGCCGGCATTCCCGTGCTGTATTACATCGCACCCCAGATGTGGGCGTGGGCGCCCGGCCGGGTCCGGAAGCTCGCCGCCGTGCGTCGCCTCGCCGTGATCCTCCCGTTTGAGGAGCGCTTCTTTCTCGAGCATGGCGTCGCCGCAACCTTCGTCGGACATCCGCTCAGGGATCGACCCCCGCCGCCTCCCCGAGCGGACGCGCGACGGGCGCTCGGACTCGACCCCGGGCGGCCCGTGCTCGGCCTCTTCCCGGGGAGCCGCGCGCAGGAAGTGAAACGGCTCTGGCCCGCGTTTCGTGACGCCGCCCTGCGCGTGAGCGCCGCGCGCCCCGAGGTGCAGGTCGTGGTCGCCGGCACGCCCTACGCCCGGTATCCCGCGCCGGGGGACATCCGCATTCTCATGGGCGACCCGCTCGGCGTGTTCGCCGCCGCGGACGCCGGGTTGTGCAAGTCCGGCACGACCACCCTCGAGGCGGCGCTCGCCGACGTGCCCATGGTCATCGCGTATCGCCTCAACCCCCTCTCGTTCGCCATCGCAATACGCATGCTCCAGGTTCCTCATGTCGGACTCGTGAACCTCATCGCTGGTCGGGAGGTGAGCCCCGAGCTGCTCCAGGGAGCGGTGACCCCCGCGGCCCTCGCGGAGTCCGTGCTGCCCCTCCTGGATCGCGACAACACCGCCGCGCGGCGCCAACGGGAAGGCCTGGCACTGGTGCGCGAGCGGCTCGGGCCTCCTGGCGCCTCGGAGCGAGTGGCCGCACTGGCCCTCGAGCTCGCGGGGTGAAGGGGAGGCTCGGGCGGGGGGGGACCGAACCTCTCGTGTCGGCGGTGGCGGCCGGCCTCGTCCGATTGCTCGCGGCGACATGGCGCTACCGGATACACGGGTGGGACCACGTGGCTGCCGCTCGGGCCACCGGCCGGCCCGTGATCTATATCCTCTGGCACAGCCGCATTCTTCCCCTCTTGTATCATCGGCGCGACGAGGGCATGGCTCTCCTCATCAGCCGGCATCGCGACGGCGGGTATCTTGCCGAGCTTTCCGAGCGCTGGGGGTACCGGGTCGTGCGCGGGTCGTCGCAGCGGGGAGGGGAAGTGGGCCTGCTGGGCCTGGTGCGCGCACTCAAGAGCGGCGGGGAGGTCGCCCTCACGCCCGACGGCCCGCGCGGTCCGGCGGAGCGCATGAAGCCGGGCGCGTTGGCCGCCGCGCAGCACGCGAGTGCGCTCGTGCTCCCGTCCGGAGCCCGCGCGTCCTCCGCCTGGTGGATCGAGTCGTGGGATCGATTCTGCGTTCCCAGGCCGTTCGCAACGGTGGACATCGTGTATAGCGCGCCATTCGGCGTGGGCGATGGAAAAGACGCCATCCGCGAGGGAATGGCCAGGGCCGAGCGAGAGCTGGCGAGGGTGACGTACGGAGGAGAAGAGTGAGACGCCTAGCTCGAGCGGTCCAATGGCTCTGGGGCGACTCGGGCGGGGCTCGCGTGGCGCGGATACCTCTCATACCGCTCGCGGGCCTGTATTGGGTCGTCATGAAGGTGCGAGCGACCCGTAGACGCGACGCGGCGCGCTTGCCCCTCCCTGCGATCGCGGTCGGCAATCTCTCCGTCGGCGGGACCGGCAAGACGCCGCTCGCGGCCTGGATTGCCGAGTATTGTGCGGCGCGCGGGCGCCCGGCGGCGATTCTGCTGCGGGGCTACGGTGGGGACGAGCCGCTCGTGCATCGCCGCCTCGCGCCTCGCGCAGTGGTCGTGGCGAATCCCGATCGGGTCGCGGCCGCGGGCGTCGCGCGAGCCCAGGGCGCGCAAATCTGTGTGCTCGACGACGCGTATCAATTGACGGGGGTCGCCCGGGACCTGAACATCGCCGTCGTGAGCGCCGAGAGCGCCGCTGGCTCACCGTGGCCACTGCCGGCGGGGCCGTGGCGGGAGCGTTGGGATGCCCTGGACCGCGCGGATCTGATTGTGGTGACCCGGAAGCATGCGTCCGCCGGTGCCGCGGCCGCCGTCGCGGATGGGCTGGCTCGATCGAGGCCGCGGGTCCCGGCCTGTATCGCCGCGCTCGAGCTCAGCCACCTGGAAGGGATGCGGTCCGCGGCGCACCACGAGCTGGACATCCTCGCGGGGCGCGGGGTCGTCGCGGCGGCGGGGATCGCGGATCCGCTGAGCTTCGGAGCGCAGCTGCGCGCGGCGGGTGCCATCGTGCAACTTGTGGCGTATCAAGATCATCACCCGTACGCCCCCGCCGACGTCGAGCGACTCGCGCGAGCCGCGCGCGGAGGCGATTATGTTGTAGTCACTGAGAAGGACGCCGTGAAGCTCCGCGCTCGCTGGCCCGGGGCCGTGCCCGAGCCGTTGGTCGCGGTGCTGGCCGTCCGGTGGGAACGGAACGGCCGGGTGCTCGAGCAGGCAGTGGACTCCGTGCTCGGCCCGGCCGCCGCACCTGAGACCTGAATTCACACGAGTCCCATGAGCGAACCAGCGATCAAGCCCCCCCCACCCCCCCCACCGCCCCCGCCCGGCCCTGCGCCCCAACCCCTTCACGGGATCAGGCCGGACAAAGATACCTTCCTCGCCGAGGAGAACCCCTTCGAGGCGATGATGGAGCGGTTCGATCATGCCGCCCAGCTCCTGAACCTCGATCCCGGTCTGTACAAGGTCCTCCGCAACCCCGAAAAGCAGATCATCGTGTCCGTCCCCGTGCTGCGCGACTCCGGCGAGGTAGAGGTCTACACGGGGTACCGCGTGCTGTACAACACGTCACGCGGGCCGGCCAAAGGGGGTATCCGCTTCGACCTGAACGTCACGCTCGAAGAGGTGAAAGCGCTCGCCGCGTGGATGACGTGGAAATGCGCGCTCGTGAACATCCCGTTCGGCGGATCCAAGGGAGGCGTCGTTTGCGATCCGACGACCATGTCGATGGGGGAACTGGAGCGCGTCACGCGGCGTTACACCGCGAGCATCATCGAGACGCTCGGGCCCGACTCGGACGTGCCGGCGCCGGACGTGAACACGAACGAGCGGGTGATGGCGTGGATCATGGATACATACTCCATGCATCACCGCCACACGGTGACGTCGGTCGTGACCGGTAAGCCGGTCGAGATGGGTGGCTCGCTCGGGCGCCGTGAGGCGACCGGGCGGGGCTGCATGATCGTGACCCGGGAGGCGCTGGGGAAGCTCGGGATGAGCCTCAAGGGTGCGCGCGTGGCTGTGCAAGGGTTCGGCAACGTCGGCTCGGTGACGGCGGAGCTCATGGCCAAGGAAGGCGCCATCATCGTCGCCGTCTCCGACAAGTCCGGCGGGGTCCACAACCGGCAGGGGCTCGACATACCCGACCTGCTCCAGTGGGTGCGGGAGCACCGCCACATCGCCGGTTACCCCAAGGGCGAGCAGATCAGCAAAGAGGCGGTGCTCACAGTCGACTGCGACGTGCTGGTGCCGGCCGCCACCGAGAACGTCATCACCCGCAAGAATGCCCCCCACATCAAGGCGAAGATCATCTGCGAAGGCGCGAACGGTCCGACGACCGCCGCGGCGGATGAGATTCTCGAGAAAAAGGGCATCTTCGTGATTCCCGATATCCTCGCGAACGCCGGCGGCGTGACGGTGAGCTACTTCGAGTGGGTGCAGGACCGCGGCGGGTACTTCTGGGACGAAGACACCGTCAACCGGCGGCTGGAATCGATCATGACGCGTTCGTTCCACGAGGTGATGGGGCTCGTCGAGAAGCACAAGGTGAGCACGCGCATCGCCTGCTATATGCTCGCGGTGGACCGGGTGGCGAAGATGCACCGGCTGCGTGGGATGTATGCCTGATGCGCTACCGTGTGGTCGCGGTGGGCCGCGTGCGGGACGCGGTGCTCCGCGCGGCTTGTGACGAGTTCCTGGAGCGCCTGCGACGCTACACGCGAGTCGAAGAGCGGGAAGTGAAGGAGGAGGCGCGAGTCCTCGAGGCGGTACCCGACGGCTCGCGCCTCGTCGCGTTGTCCCGTTCCGGGGAGGAGTGGACGTCGGCGCAGCTCGCGGAATGGACCGCGCGCTGGGAGATGGATGGGCGCGATGTGGCGCTGGCGATCGGGGGTGCGGACGCGCTCCCGGAGGCGGTGCTCCGCCAGGCGGAGCGCGTCTGGAGCCTGTCCCGGTTGACGCTCCCCCACGAGCTGGCGCGCGTCGTGCTGTACGAGCAGCTGTATCGCGCGTACACGATCCGTCGTGGAGAACCGTATCATCGCGGATCCTGAGTTGACGGCCGCCGATCGGGCGGCGCTGTTCGGCATGGCGCGCGCCACCCTCGCGGCACACCTGGCCGGACGGCCGCTGCCGCCGATCCCGGGCGTACCGGGAGCCTGGCTGAAGCGCGGTGCGTTCGTCACGCTGTACGAGCGGGGCGCTTTGCGGGGTTGCATCGGCCACGTCGCGGCGGATCGGGAGCTCGGCTCGGTGGTCCAGGAGATGGCGATGGCGGCGGCGCGCGACGATCCGCGCTTCGCGCCGGTCGAGCCCGCCGAGCTCGCGTTGATTGCCGTGGAGATCTCGGTGCTGTCGGAGCCGGTGCGCCTTCCGATGCCCGTCGAGCCGGCGCGCATCGTCGTGGGCCGGGACGGCGTGATCGTGCGCCGCGAACAGCGGATCGCCCTGCTGCTGCCGCAGGTGGCCACCGAGCAGGGGTGGGGGCCTGAAGCGTTCCTCGCGGCCGCGTGCCGCAAGGCCGGACTCCTGCCCGACGCGTGGCGGGACCCCGGTACCGAAGTGCTTGCGTTTCAAGCGGACGTGTTCGGCGAACCCGGGGAAGAGGAGCAGGGAAGGAGAGACGGGTGATACCGCGGATCGTCACGACGCCCCTCGCACCGCTCGCATTGCCGCCGCGGAGTCTCGCGCTGCGCCGTGTGGCGCCGGATGTGATCGCCGGGGCGCTCCCCGGACCCGCGCGCGATCGTCTCGCGGCGGGTGACGTCCTGGTGGTCACCACCGGCCAGCAGCCGGGCCTCTTCACCGGCCCGCTCTACACGATCTACAAGGCGCTCTCGGCCACGGCGCTGGCGCGCCGGCTCGAGAAGGACTGGCGCGCGCCCGTCGTACCGGTGTTCTGGGTGGCGGGAGACGACCACGATTTCGCCGAGGCGAACCACACCGCGTATCTCAACGCGAACGGTGAGCTCGCCCATATCGTGCTGCGGGAGCGAGCGCCCGACGCGCCGCTCATCCCGCTCGCGCGGGAGCCCTGCGGCCCGGAGATCGCGAGAGCGCTGGCGCAGCTGCGAGACGGCACGCCAGACACCGAGTTCAAGGCGGGGCTGATCGAAGCCCTGGCGCGCTGGTATCAGCCCGAAGCCTCGCTCGCCGACGCGTTCGCGGCCGCGCTTCACGCCCTGCTCGGTCCGCGAGGGCTGGTCGTGCTGCGCGTCCACGACCGGTCCGCCAAGCGCGCGGCCGCACCGTGGGTCCTGAAAGGCCTCGACGTCACGCTGGCGGACGGGTACACGCCGGTGTTCGTCGAGGCCCGCCAGGGCCGGGATCGGCTCCAGCGCCAGGGCGATCGTTTCGTCACGCGCCGCAGCGGCGAGCGGTTCACGCGCGTCGAGCTCGAGCGCATCGCCACCGAGGCCCCCGACCGCTTGTCCCCCAACGTACTGCTTCGACCCGTGGTCGAAGCGGCGCTCCTCCCCACCGTGGCCTACGCCGCCGGTCCGGCGGAGCTCGAGTATCTCCCCGACGCGGCCCCGTTGTACGAGACCCTGGGCGTCGCCCCGCAGAGGCCCGTTCCGCGCTGGTCGGGTGTCTTGGTCGAAGCGCGCGTCGAAAAGCTCATGGAGCGTCACGGGATCGACCTGACGGCGTTCGATGGCAAGCCGGGAGAGCTCGAGGCGCGACTGGTGCGGCAGGACCTGCCGCCCGACGCGGTCGCGACGCTCGGGACCTTACGGTCGAGCATCGAAGAGCACTATGGCCGCTTGCTCGAGTCGGCGATAAAGGTGGACCCGACGCTCGAGCGGACCGTCGAGTCGGCACGGAACGCCGCGCTCTCCGGCGCGCACACGATCGAGAAGAAGCTCATCGCGAGTCTCAAACGACTCGAGGGTGAGACACTGGTGCGACAGATCGCGCGCGCCCGCGCGGCGATATATCCGGACGGGCAGCCGCAGGAGCGCGTGCTCACGCTGGCGTCGTTCCTGATCCGCTACGGACCCGAATTGCTCGACGGGCTCGAGCAAGAGGTGGCGCGCTGGGCGGGCGCTCCGTAGAATCCTCTCATGTGGATCTTCGTGGTCGTGTTGCTCGTGGCGCTGATGATTCCGATCACGGCCATTCTGCTCGACTCGCCCCTCGGGCGCTCGGTGGCGCGACGTCTCGAAGGGCAGGGAGACGGCAGCGGACGGGGCGTGCAACAGCTGGAGCGACGGATCGAGGCGCTGGAGACCGATCTCGAGGACGTCAACCGCTCGCTCGCGGGGATGCGCGAGGAGCTGCAATTCGTCCAGCGCCTGCTCGAAGATCCCACTAAGAAGAAACGCCCCTCCTGACGGTGCCCGACCGCGGCGCGGGGAGGGGCGGTGGCGCGCGCCACGCGGCGCAGGTGGCCACCGGGATTTTCCTGACGCGCGTGTTGGGCTACGTGCGCGAGCGGGTGTTCGCCTACTACTTCGGCAACGACAGTATCCCGGCCGACGCGTTTCGCGCGGCGCTCCGCATCCCCAATACCATCCGCAGCCTCTTGGGCGAGGGCACTCTCCTGGGGTCGTTTATCCCGGTGTACGCCGCCCTCAACGAGCGCGCCGACAAGAGCGCCGCCCGGGCGGTCGCTGGAGCGACGCTCGGCCTGCTGTTCCTCGGTGCGGGGGTCCTCGCGCTGCTGGGGATCACGTTCGCGCCGGCGATCACCACGGTGCTTGCGAAGGGCTTCGACGAGCCGCGTCGCCAGCTCACGATCAGCCTCGTGAGGATTCTGTTTCCGATGACCGGGCTCATGGTGATCTCGGCCTGGTGTCTCGGAATCCTCAACACCCACCGGCGCTTCTTTCTGCCGTACGCGGCTCCCGCGCTCTGGAACGTCGCCGGGATCGTCGCAATGCTCGCTGCGGGGACGTGGCTCGCCAATCGCGGGCTTCCGCTCGACGCGCAGCTGCACCGCATATCGCTCGCTCTGGCATGGGGAACCGTGGCCGGCAGCGTGCTCCAGATCGCGGTTCAGATGCCCGTGTGCTGGAGGCTGTTGCACGGCATCCCGGTGCGCTTTTCGACCAGGCCCGAGGGCGTGCGGGACGTCATCGTCGCCTGGCTCCCGCTGCTGCTGGGAGCCGGTGTGGTACAGGTCTCGGGATTGATCGATACCCTGCTCGGCTCGTTCACGGGCCCCGGCGGCGTGTCGGCACTTGGGTACGCGCAGATCGTCCAACAGCTCCCCATCAGCCTGTTCGGCGTCTCGGTGACCGCCGTGTCGCTGCCGGAGCTCTCCCGCGAGGCGACGGGGATCGCGCCCAACGAGCAGCTGCGCGCGCGTATCGCCCTGGGGTTTCGTCGCATCGTGTTTTTCGTCATGCCTTCCTCACTCGCGTGCATCGCCCTCAACCGGGAGATCATTGGCGCGCTGTATCAGACGGGACGTTTCACCGCTGAGGCCACGGTGCTCGTGGGGAACGTCCTGGCGGCGTATGGCCTGGGGCTCGTGGGGCAGGCGACGGTCAAGCTCTTCGCCTCCGGGTTCTACGCGATACGCAACACTCGGACGCCCGTGATCATTGCCGCGTCGTCGCTGGTCGTGTCCACGGGGCTTGCGTGGCTGTTGATGAGGTGGCTCGGGGCCCCCGGAATCGCCCTCGGTTCCTCCGTAGGCGTGTTCCTGAACACGTCCCTCCATCTCCGACATCTGAGCGGCCGAATCGGCGCGGTGCTGCGGGGACCGGACTGGCGGGCCTTCGGGGTCGCGTCGCTCGGCGCCGTGCTCGCGGCCGCCGCCGGCGTTGGCGGCGCGCACCTCGCCCCAGGCTTCGGGCCGGTGCCCCGCGGGGTTCTCGTGCTCGCTATTTTTGGGTTAGTGTACGCCGCGTCGACGCTGGCGCTCAAGCATCCCGATGCCGTCCGGACATGGCAATCCCTGACCACCTCTCGCGCAAGCTAGAAGCCCTTCCCGACAAGCCGGGCGTGTATCTGTGGAAGAACGGCGCCGGGGAGATTCTCTACGTGGGGAAGGCCAAGAGCCTGCGGGCGCGGGTGCCGAGCTACTTCGGGCCCGATGCCGGCGGAACGCCCGAGCAGGCGGCGCTGGTGGCGCAAATCGCCGACGTCGAGACGATCATCGTGCCGAACGAGGCGCAGGCGCTCCTGCTCGAGAACAACCTCATCAAGGAGCACCGGCCCCGCTTCAACATCCGGCTCACCGACGACAAGAGCTATCCCCGGATCGCGGTGACGCTCGCGGAGCCGTTTCCCCGGGTGCTCGTCGTGCGGCGCGTGACGATCCCCGGCGCGCGTTACTTCGGCCCGTACACGGACGTCGCGACGCTGCGACAGACGCTCAACATCATCCGGCGCATCTTCACCGTGCGATCATGTCATTGGGACCTGCCCCGGGAGGCGCCGGAGCGCCCCTGCCTCGACTACCACATCGAGCGGTGTCGGGCGCCGTGCGTGAATCTGCAGAGCGAGGCGGAGTACCGCCGGATGATCGATGACGTGCTCCTGTTCCTCGAGGGGAAGACGGTGGACGTGCGCACGCGCCTCCGGGAGCGCATGCAGGAGGCGTCGCGCCAGCTCGACTTCGAGCGCGCCGCCCAGGTGCGGGATGCCCTCAAGTGGCTCGACCAGCTCGAGCAGCCCCAGGCGATCGAACTCGTGGGGGGCGGGGACGCCGATGCGATTGGCATCGCCCGGGACGGCGACGATGCGTGCGGTGTGGTCCTGCGGGTGCGGGACGGTAAACTGATCGCGCGCGAGCACTGGTTCCTGGAGAACGCGGAGCACGAAACCGAGGGCGCCGTGCTGTCCGCGTTCCTGGTCCGCTGCTATCTGCCCCTCGCAGAGCGGGCTCGGAGCGTCCTGCTGCCGTTTCCGCCCGAGGATCTCGCGTCGTTGGCGACGCTCGTCCCGGGCGTGGACTGGCGTACGCCCCAGCGGGGGAGCAAGGCTCAGCTCGCGGAGCTGGCCGACCAGAACGCGCGACACCTGCTCGACAGCCTCAAGATCGAAACCTTCGACATCGACGAGCGCGCTGCCGATCCCGTCTTCGCGCTCGGACGCGACCTGGGGCTCGCCCAAGTCCCGCGCGCATTCGTGTGCATCGACATCTCGACGAATCAAGGCCGCGACACCGTGGGCTCCCTGGTGTGGTTCGAGGCGGGGCGACCCAAGAAGGCCGAGTACCGCCGTTTCAGGATCAGGGGAGCCCCGCAGGACGACTTCGCCGCAGTCCACGAAGTGGTGACCCGTTACCTCACGCGGCGGCTCGCCGAGGAGAAGCCGCTGCCCGACCTGCTGGTCATCGACGGCGGGAAGGGTCAGCTCGGCGCGGCGCTGGACGCCGCCCGTTCGGTCGGTCAGGAGCAACTCCCGATTGTCAGCCTCGCGAAGCGCGAGGAGGAAATTTTCCTGCCGGGTCGCGTGCAGCCGCTCGCGCTGTCGCGGCGGAGCCCGTCCCTGAAGTTGCTGCAGCGCGCCCGCGACGAGGCCCATCGGTTCGCGGTGAGTTACAGCCGTAAGCGCCGGTCGCGGCGGACGATCACCTCAGAGCTGCTGGCCATTCCGGGCATCGGCCCGAATCGCCGGCGGGTGCTGCTCGAGCGCTTCGGCTCCCTCGCGGGCGTCAAGACCGCTACGTCGGCCGAGATCGCCGCCCTGCCCGGGTTCTCGGTCAAGCTGGCGGAACGGATCCTGGACCGATTGCAGCTCCGTGTCTGAGTCCTTTCCCTGGTCCCTCGAGTGCTCCGGTTGCGGAGCGACGCGCACGGCAGAGGGGCTCCCCGGGGTGTGTCAATGCGGGCAGCCCTACCTCGTACGCCATGGCGCTGCACCCGCACCCGGGGTCAAAGGATTGCTGCGCGAGCGACCGTGGACCATGTGGCGCTACCGGGAGTGGCTCCCACTTGCGGACGGAGAGGCCCCGGTCACGCTCGGCGAGGGAGGCACACCCCTCCTCTCCGTGCCCCGCGTCGGCGGGAAGCACGGCTTCCAGAAGCTGCGCGTCAAGGATGAGGCGGTGAATCCTACGGGCTCGTTCAAGGCGCGCGGGCTCGCGGTCGCGGTCACCCGTGCCGCGCGTGCGGGCGCGAAGACGTTGGTCGTGCCGACGGCCGGAAACGCCGGCGTGGCACTCTCGGCGTACGCCGCCCAGGCCGGCGTTCGGGCCCGGATCTATGCTCCCGCGAGTACGCCCGCCCCTATCCTCGCCCAGATCCGCGCCTTTGGCGGGGAGCTGGTGCTCGTGGACGGACACATCGGCGACTGCGGGAAGGCGGCCCGCGCGTTTGCGGCCGAGACCGGCGCGGTGGACGTGTCTACCTTGCGCGAGCCGTACCGCATCGAGGGCAAGAAGACGCTTGCGCTCGAGCTCGCGGAGCAGCTCGATTGGGCGCTGCCGGACGCTATCGTCTATCCGACGGGCGGTGGCACCGGGTTGATCGGCATGTGGAAGGCCTTCGCCGAGCTCGCGGCCGCCGGCTGGGTGAGCGGCAGCCGTCCGCGCATGTACACGGTCCAGGCTGCGGGCTGCGCGCCCGTGGTGCAGGCATTCGAGGCCGGCGCGGACGCATGCACGTCCTGGCCTGGCCCATCCACCATCGCCGCCGGCCTCCGCGTACCGAGCCCGCTCGGAGATCGCTTGATGCTGCGGGCGCTGCGCGAGAGCGGTGGGGGGGCGGTGACGGTGACGGATCCAGACCTCGCGGCGGCGGCGCGCGACCTGCAAACGCTCGAAGGGATCGACGCATCGCCCGAAGGCGGGGCCGCGCTGGCGGGCGCGGTCGCACTCAAGGCCAAAGGGGCGATTGGAGCCGACGAGCACGTGGTGCTGTTCAACACCGGCGCAGGGTGGCTCTACCGAGCCTAACCCGTTAATATTTCAGAGCTTGGGAACGATGCGCATTGCGATCCTGGACCCCGCAGCCGGGATATCCGGCGACATGACCTTGGGCGCGCTCCTCGCCCTCGGTGTGCCGCAAACGTGGCTCGAAGGGTTACCGGCACGCCTCGGGTTGACCGGCGTCGGGGTTGCAGTGCGCGACGTCGTGCGGAGCGGCGTGGCCTGCAAGCAGGTGGAGTTCACGATCCCCGACCAGCCACCCGGGGGGGGGCGGGGGGGGCGCCACGTGGGCGAGCTGGTGCGCTTGGTCGAGAAGGCGCCCGTTTCGGAGTGGGTCAAGGAACGCGCCGTTCGGGCGTTCCGGCTCATCGGTGAGGCCGAAGGTCGCGTGCACGGCGTCGCACCGGAGCGCGTGCATTTGCACGAGGTCGGAGCGGTCGACGCAATCCTCGACATCGTCGGTGCGATCGAGGGGTTCGAGCGGCTGGGGGTGGAGGCGATCTACACGTTGCCGGTTGCCGTTGGGAACGGCTGGGTGGACGCCGCGCACGGCCGCCTTCCCGTGCCCGCACCCGCGACCGCCCTCCTGCTCGAGGGCTTGGAGGTCGCGACCGGCGGACCGGTCGAGGGGGAGGCGACGACGCCGACGGGCGCCGCGCTGGTGCGCGTGCTCGCGGCCGGGCCGCCACCGTGGCAATGGAGGCTTGTGAAGGGCGGATGGGGCGCGGGGCAGCGAGATCCTTCGCATTACCCCAACGCACTCCGCATCCTCGTGGCCGAGCAGGCGGCCGAGGCGGGGCGGGTGGTCCTGTTGGCGAGCGACCTGGATGATATGAGCCCGGAGTACGTCGAGCCGCTCCGCCAGGCGCTCGTCGCGGAGGGAGCGCTGGACGTCCAAACCTGGCCGGTGCAAATGAAAAAAGGCCGGTCCGGGTTCCGGGTGGAGGTGATGGCGCCTGAAGGGCTGGCCGAGCGGGTGACCGCGGCGCTGTTTCGTCACAGCACGACCGCCGGCGTCCGGCGCTGGGTGGCCGAGCGGGCTACGCTTGCGCGGCGTCAGGTGACGGTTCAGATCACGCCGGAGGTCGCCGTGCGAGTGAAGGTATTGGAGCAGCCCGATGCGGCAGGAGTGCGCGTGAAGCCAGAGTACGATGACGTGCTCGCGGCGGCCCGAGCGCTGGGTCGGCCGCCACTAGAAGTCGCCCGCGTCGCCGAGCGCGACGCCGAGGCGCTCGTCGCCAAATCCAAGGAGTGAGCATGAGCGTGAAGCAGGCTATCGGCGTGCTGGCGGTCGCGTGCGCCGTGTCCCTGGCGCCGGCCTCGATGTCCGGGCAGCAGATCTGGCTGCCGGCCGCGTGCGACATCAAGCCGGGGAATCAGCTGGTGAACAACGGCATGCAGTCGCTGAAGAGCGCGTTCACCACGAAATTCGCCGATCAGCGAACGAAAGACTTGAAGGAAGCGGAGCGCGTGCTGACCCAGGCAGTGACCACGGGCAAACAGGAGAAGACCCCGGCCGCGTGGTACTACCTGGGGCGCTACTACCTGATGGTGCAGGACGCCGCGGGCGCCGACTCGGCGCTCGAGAAGGCTCAGACGATGGCCCCGACCTGCAAGGAGGACATCGGGCTGTACCGTCGCCAGGCGTGGGTGCCCCTGTTCAACGCCGGTGTGCAGGCCTGGCAGGCGGGGAACACCGACTCGGCGATCGTGGCGTTCCGGCACGCCAATGAGGTCTACCGGGGCGAGCCGATGGGCCTGATTTACATCGCCAATTTGTTCGTGGGTCGAGAGGACCCTGACACCGCCCTCAAGCGCGCCGACGCGGCGAAATACCACACGGACTCGCTCGTGTACGCGACCCGGCTGGACTCGGCGGCGAAGTACTTCCGGCTCGCCGTGCCCGCCGCGTCGGATCCGAAGTATGCCAGGGAACGGCGGGACGCTTTCCTCAACGTGGCGCGCGTTTATCACTCCGACAAGCGCTACTCCGAAGCTATTGCGGCCTACAAAGAGTTCCTGGCCGTCGGCAACTATCCTAACGACGTACAGGCGATGGCGAGCCTTGCGGCCATCTATATGGTCCAGAACCAGCGGGATTCCGCCATGGCCTTGTACAACGGGCTCGTCGCGCATGCCGATTCGGCGACGGCGGACGATCTGTTCGCGGCGGCCCAGTCGGTGCTCGGCGTGATACCGTCGAGCCCGGACACGTCCGCCATGGATGCCTCATGTACCACCGCGCAGAAGAAGAAGACCCCCGCGCTGACGGTGCGGCAGATCGCCGTCCGCTGCCAGCCGGCGGCGCTCGACACCATGCGAAAGTTTCACGCGTTGGCCGACCCGCAGTACCGTCTGGTGGTCCAGATGTATGAAGCCGGTCTCGCCAAGAATCCCTATAACCGCGACGCCCTGTACAACCTCACGGGCATTTCGTACTTGATTGGCGACACCGCCAAAGTGCTTCCGCTGGCACGCCGGGTGTACGCAGCAGACCCGATGAACCGCTTGACGCTGGCCAAGATCGCCGGTGGCTTTCAGCTCCTCGGGCAGAAGGACTCCGTGCTGCGCTACCTCCAGCTCGCGGATTCGCTGCCGATCGAGGTCACGGTCGGCAACTTCATCACTACGGACAAGGGTGCCGAGCTGAGCGGCTTGTTCACCAATTTTCACTCTAAGAGCTCGCGGCCGGTGACGATCACGTTCGAGTTTCTTGACAAGACGGGAGCCGTCGTGGCATCGAAGCCGCAGGATGTGCCGGCCCTCGAGTCCGGAGCGAACCAGTCGTTCAAGGTGACGGCGGACCAGCCGGCCATTGCCGCGTGGCGATACAAGCGGTCATGAGGGCCCGATTCGAGTTGACAAGCAGCGGGGTGCGTTGTGACATTCCGCTCCACGCGGGCGTAATTCAGGGGTAGAATGCCAGCTTCCCAAGCTGGACGTCACGGGTTCGAATCCCGTCGCCCGCTCTTAGACTTACGACGTGTCCAGGGCCCACGCCTGCCGTAACTGTGGGGCTAACTGTGGGACCGTAGGCCAGAATTCCCGCCATCGCCGGTCACCGCCCAGGCGGAGCCAACCGATCAGAATAGAACAGGGGCTCGCCTGGGCGATCGTCCAATGCTGCAACCGTTGCGGGGTCGCAACGCCGGTGAATATTGGAACGGACTCAGATGCTATGAACCCCGAGGCGGCTGTCGTGCGGCTCGCCCATGCCTCGAGGGGAGCAAATCGCGAAGCTGGCTGAGTGGGTTACCCACGCGGCCGGTCGTTCGTTTTCCGTCTTACGCGGAGGCCGTCATGCGCTCTCGAATTCCGCTATCTCGACTGCTGTCCATCCTCGCCGTTGGGCTCTTTTTTGGAGCGTGCCGCGAGCCCGCGGCGCCTGTCGGGTCGAGCGTCGGCAGAGCGCAGGTCAGCCTTGCTCCGGGAGATGGACTGCACGGGGCCATCGCGTTTCACAGTAACCGCAACGGCAACGTCCAGATCTTCGTCATGAACGCGGACGGGAGCCACGTGACCCTAGTCACGAACAACACCGCTCTGAACTTCGGTCCCGTCTGGTCGCCCGACGGGACGCGGATCGTGTTCAGCAGCAACGTTGGTGGAGACTTCCAGATCTACGTCATCGATGCCGACGGGACCGGAATGACGCAAATCACGAACGCTGCTCAGGCATTCAATCCTGTCTGGTCGCCGGACGGCAGGCAGATTGCGTTCACCAGTAACCGCGATGGCAACTTCGACGTCTTCGTCATGAACGCGGACGGGACTGGAGCGACTACCAAGCTCACCAGCAACGCAGGCGACAATTCCCCGGCCTCCTGGTCACCCGACGGCAAGCAAATCTTGCTCGTGAGGACTCTAGATGGCGACAACGAGCTCTACGTCATGAACGCGGACGGGACGGGCGTCACGCGGCTCACCACCAACGAAGGCGAGGGCGACCACGCGGGCTGGTCGCCCGACGGCAAGCGGATCGTGTTCTCGAGCACCCGCGATGCTGGCAACCTCCATATCTTCCTCATGAACGCGGACGGGACCGGGGTCACCCAGCTCAACTCCGGTGATTTCACCGACGACGACCCCGTCTGGTCGCCCGACGGGAAGAAGATTGCGTTCCAGAGCACCCGCGATGGCCACGAGGAGATCTACATCATGAACGCAGACGGGACCGGACAGACCCGGCTGACCTTCAACCAGGGCATCTTCAATGCTGTCCCCTCGTGGAGGTCTAGGCCCCTGCCATAAAGTCCAGCGTGGCCGTGGGGCGAGCACCTGCTCCGCGAAGAGACGCTGGGTCGAGCGAGCTGGATGAGTACGATAACGCGCGTTTGCGTACTCATCCCTAGACGATGGCCCACCCCGGGCCACCGGCGGATTCTGCGGTTGACATCGGCTCGTTCCCCCGCCATTTCTAGCGCCGCCCCTCATGCGTGCCGTCGCGCGTATAACGCTGCTCGTCCTCGGTGGCGGCCTTTCGGCCGTCCCGCTCAGGGCACAGGGTAGCTGGGTGCCGCCACAGCCACCGTGCGAGCTCCCGCCCCCGCCTTCCAAGGTCAAAGACGGGATGCAGGCGCTCCGGGGAGCGGTGGAGAAGCCGGAGCTGCGCGAGCAGCAGCTCGGCCAGGCACGGAAGCTCCTCACTGAAGCGATCGCGCAGGACAACCAGGGAGCGAACGCGGGCGCGTGGTATTACCTGGGCCGCTATTACGTCGAGACGGGCGACGTCCCGGGGGCCGATAGCGCGCTGACCCGCGCGGCCGGGCTCGCCCCGAAGTGCGGCGACGACATCGCTACATACCGCAACGAGCTCTGGGGCAAGCTGCTCAACGCCGGGCTTAGCGCCTGGCAGGACGGGAAGCAGGATACCGGGCTGGCTCTGCTGCGCCTAGCGGCGCGGCTCGAGCCCAGGAACCCCAAGACCTTCACCACCGTCGCCGCTCTCTACGCGAGCCGTGGAAACGACGACTCGGCCTCCGCCTATTACGCGCTCGCCGCGCGGACCGCCGGAGACGACCCCACCTTCGCGCAGGACAAGCGGGAGGCGCTCGGGAACGCCTGGCACCTGGCGGTGCGGAAGGTGCAAGGACACCCGGCGGCACAGCGGGCGGGCCGCGTGCGCGCGAGTCTCGATTCGATCCAACGCGGCATCACCGGCGACTCGACGGTGTTGGCGCGACTCGTGGCATCCTCCCAATCGCGCAAGGCGCGCAGCGCCCATCTGGCGTCCGCGGACCAGCAGCTCTTCACGCGGGATTCTACGGCCCGCGCCCAGGCGACGGCACGCCAACGTGCGACCCTGGCTGCCGCGCTCCAGCAGCTGGCGGCGGACTCCACCGCGCTCACAACAGCGTTCACACCGGCCATCCAGTCACTGAACGATTATCTGGCCGTCTACCCCGGTGACGTGGACGCCGCGACGTCGCTGGCCATCCTCTACGCCCAGAGCGGTCATGCCGCCCAGGCCGCTGCCGTCTTCGACTCCCTGGCGGCCCACGCGAAAGACCTGGACGCCGACGCCCTGCTCGGCCCCGGCATGCGCCTCGTGGGGCAGGGCATGTACCGACCCGGCGCCCGCGCCCTGGCGCTCGGGTTGGCCAAGAATCCGTATCGGCGCGATGCCCTCTTCTCCCTGGCGGCGGCCTACTATCAGCTGCGCGACTCGGCCTCCCTGCTCCCGACCGCACAGCGGCTGCTGGCGCTGGACCCGCTCGGCCGGCCGTCCCTCAGGTTCATGGCCGCGGGCTGGGATTTTCGCGGCGCTCGGGACTCGGCCAAGGCCTACGTGGCGCGGGCCGACCCGGGGCTCGCGGTCGAGATCACGGTTCCGAGCTTCCTCCCCGACAGTGCGGGGGCCGTGGCCTCGGTGGTGGCCGCCAACCTCAAAGCCGGGTCGTCCCTACCGTTTCGGATCACGCTTGAGTTCCTCGACGCGGCCGGCCAACCGGTCGCCACCTACACCCAAGACATTCCCGCCATTCCCCCGCGGCAGAGCCAGGCGTTCGACGTGAAAGTGAGCGGCCGGGGTATTGCCGGCTGGCGTTACCGAGCTTCATAAGTCATATTACCATAGCTATCGGAAGTCATAGCCTGCATTGGAGTTGCGATGCCAGGCTTCACAAACTCCTTGAAGGCGCCGGCTGACGACGTGATTCGAGTTCAAGCGGTGGCACCCAACTCCATCGGGGGCGAGCTGGGCCTCCTGCCGGGAACGGAGCTCCTGGCCATCAACGGCCGGGCGCTCGAGGACTTTCTCGACTGGGAGTTTTTGTCCGCGGACGAACGCTTCCTGCTGCGTGCCCGCCTCCCGACCGGGGAGGAGATGGAGTACGACATCGAGCGCCCCGAGGGGTTTCCGATGGGCGTCACGCTCGAGCCGCCCCGGATTCGGCGCTGCGCGAACCACTGCGACTTCTGTTTTGTGGACGGAAACCCGGCCGGGCTGCGCACGCCGCTGTACATCCGGGACGACGACTACCGGCTGTCGTTCCGGTACGGCAATTTCGCCACGCTCACGAACCTCAAGCCCTGGGACGTCGACCGCATCGTCGAATACCGGCTGTCTCCGCTCTACGTCTCGGTGCACGCGACCGATCCCACGATCCGCCGCTGGTTGCTGCGCAACCCGGAGGCACCGGACATCGTGCCGCAGCTCCGCTGGTTCACGGGGCAGGGGATCGCGTTCCACGCGCAGGTTGTGCTCGTGCCCGGCGTGAACGACGGAGTCGAGCTGGAGCGCACGCTCGCCGACCTGTACGGCATCGGCTCAGGCGTGCTGTCGGTGTCCGTGGTCCCGGTGGCGCTGACCGAGTTCTCGAAACGCCATCTGGTCCGCGAGCCGACGCCCGCGGAGTGTCGCGCGGCGCTCGGCGCGGTCGACCGGGTGGCCACCCGGGCGCTTGTGGAGCGGGGTGCCCCCTGGTGCTTCGGGGCCGACGATCTGTACTTGCAAGCGGGTGAGCCGCTGCCCGCGGCCGAGTGGTACGGGGAGTTCGAGCAGCGCGAGAACGGGGTGGGCTCCGTGCGGTTCCTGCAGACGCGGATCGCGGCGGCAGTCGGACGGCTGCCGGACCTGGCCGGGAAACGAATCGGGGTCGTCACGGGCACGGCCATGGGCGCCCTGATGCCGCAGGTGATCGACGAGCTGACGGCGGCGACCCGGGCGCGGTTCGAGCTGGTCGTCGTGGAGAATACGCTGTTCGGCGCGACGGTGACAACCGCCGGGCTCCTGCCGGCCACGGCGATCGAGCGTGCGCTCGTGACGCGGTCGGATCTCGATCTCGCGCTGCTGCCTGCGGAAGCGGTGAGCGAAGACCTGATCTTCATGGACGATGTAACCGCGCACGGGCTGGCGGAGCGCCTCCCCATGCCGATCCGCCTGTCCTACGATTTTGCCGACGCGCTGGCGGCGGAAGAGGTGGCCGCGTGAGAGGGGCCCCCACCGTCGCCATCATCGGGCGGCCCAATGTCGGGAAGTCCACGCTCTTCAACCGGTTGATCGGCCGGCGGGAGGCGATTGTGGACGATCGCCCCGGCGTGACGCGGGATCGGCATTTCGGCGCGGCCGAGTGGAACGGACGGCGCTTCTGGCTCGTGGACACCGGCGGGATGGTCCCGGGCGCGCAGGACCAGCTCAGCCGCGCGGTGCGAACGCAGGTCGAAACCGCGGTGGCCGAGAGCGATCTGGTGCTGTTTCTCGTGGACGTGACGGAAGGCGTCCACCCCGCCGACCAGGAGATCGCCGCCTATCTGCGGAAGGCCCGCCGCCCGATGATCCTCGTCGCCAACAAGGCGGACCATCTGCCCGCGGACACCCGGCACCTCGCGTTCTACGAGCTCGGTCTGGGCGACCCGTTTCCAATCTCCGCAAGCATCGGCACGAGCTCCGGTGATCTGCTCGACCAGATCGTGGCCCGCCTCCCCGCCGCGGCCCCCACGGGCGAGGAGGCCGAGATCCGGGTGGCCGTGGTGGGCCGTCCGAACGTCGGGAAGTCGAGCCTCGTGAACCGCCTGCTCGGTGCCGAGCGCCTGGTAGTGGCGGACGAGCCCGGTACGACCAGGGACGCGATCGACACGCCGCTCACGTGGCACGGTCGAACGCTCGTGTTCATCGACACGGCCGGTCTGCGCAAGCGCAGCAAGGTCGATGACGACGTGGAGTTTTACTCCACGCTGCGGACGTCCCGTGCCGTTGAGCACGCGGACGTGTGCGTGCTGGTCGTGGATGCCAAGGACGGCATGCACGTGCAGGACCTGAAGATCGCCAACGAGGCGTGGGAGCGGGGCGTCGCGCTCATCATCGCGGTCAACAAGTGGGACCTGGTCGAGGAGAAAGACTCGAACACGGCGGTGCGTGGCGAGCGCGAGGTTCGGGAGCGGGCCCCGTTCGTCGAGTTCATCCCCTTCGTGTACGTCTCCGCCAAAACCGGCCAGCGCGTTGCCAAGCTGCCCGACTTGATCCTCGAAGTGGCGGAGGAGCGGGCCAAGCGGGTGCCTACGGCCGAGGTGAACCGGGTGCTCGAGACCCTGCTGGAGCGCCACCAGCCACCGCAGCCGGTGGGCGAATCGGTACGCCTGCTCTACGCCTCGCAGATCGGGACCGCACCGCCCAGGTTCGCCATCGTGTCGAACCGCCCCGACGCGATCCCGGAGGCGTACACGCGCTACCTGCTGAACGGTTTTCGGGAAGCGTGGCAATTCACGGGCTCGCCGGTGAATCTCAAGTTCCGCCGCAAGCGCGAGGCGGCGCGCCGATGAACGACTACGGGCTCGGCGTCACGCTGATCCTGGCCTACCTGATTGGCGCGACGCCCACGAGTTACGTGGCCGGCAGACTGGGGCGGCGGATCGACCTTCGCCAGCACGGCTCCAAGAACCTCGGCGCCACCAACGTTTACCGGGTGCTCGGCTGGCGGTACGCCATACCGGTGGCCTTGATCGACGCGGCAAAGGGTGCGATCCCGGTCGTGATCCTCGGGGCGTGGGCCAACGGTCCCGCGTGGTTCAGCGTTGCGCTGGGTCTGGCGGCGGTGTTGGGTCATATCTTCTCCCCGTATGTGGGGTTCAAAGGCGGCAAAGGAGTGGCGACGGCGGCCGGCATGTTCCTCGCCCTGGCGCCGCTTGCCGTGGTGATCTCGCTCCCCATCTGGATGGCGGCGTTGTGGCTGTCGGGCTACGTGTCGGTCGCATCGCTTGCCGTTGCCGTGCTGTTCCCGGCGTGGGTATGGCTCACGACTCGGGATCAGCCGTACGCGGTCTGGGCCGCGGTGGCGTTGGCCGTGATCATCGTCTATTCGCACCGGCACAATATTCAGCGGCTCAGGAATGGGACGGAAAACCGGTTCAGAACGAGGAAAGGGGTCGCCGCATGACCCGCGTGGCGGTTGTGGGGGGCGGCGCGTGGGGCACGGCTCTCGCCGACCTGCTGGCCCGCAAGGACGCCTTCGAGGCGGTCACCCTGTGGGCGCGCGAGCCCGAGGTGGTCGAGGGCGTGAACCGGGACCATGTGAACCATGTCTTCCTCCCGGGTGCGACGCTCGCCGCCTCCCTCACCGCCGTGGGAGACGTCCGGACGGCTGTGCGCGGTGCCGATGTGGTCGTGTCCGCTGCGCCATCCCACGCCGTCCGGGAGGTGATGACGCAGGCGAGCGCCGCGGTGGACCGGAGCGCCCTGGTCATCAGCGTCTCGAAGGGTCTCGAGCCGGAGCGGTTGGGGACACTCTCGTGCGTCTTGAAAGAGGTGCTCGCGAAGGGCGCGCGGATCGCGGTGTTGTCCGGGCCATCCTTTGCCCAGGAGGTGTACGCGCGGCAGCCGACGGCGGTCGTGGCGGCGGCACGGGAACACGCCGTCGCTCAGCAGGTGCAGCAGGTCTTCTCTGTCGGGCATTTCCGTGTGTATTCCGCGACAGACGTGATCGGCGTAGAGCTGGGCGGCGCGCTCAAGAATATCATCGCGCTCGCCGCGGGGATTCTGGAAGGCCTCGGGATGGGGTACAACACCAGGGCCGCGCTGGTGACGCGAGGGCTGGCCGAGATCACGCGCCTGGGGGTGGCGCTCGGGGCGGAGCCCGCGACGTTCGCGGGGCTCGCCGGCATGGGGGACTTGATTCTCACCGCCACGGGGCCGCTGTCGCGTAACCACTCGCTGGGCGTCGAGCTCGGTCGCGGGAAGCGACTCGAGGAAGCGCTGTCGGGCCGGGCGTCGGTGGCCGAGGGCGTGAATACCGCCCGCTCCGCCGTGACGCTCGGCGAGCGGCATGGCGTGGAGCTCCCGATCGCGCGCGAAGTGTCCGCCGTGCTGTTCGAGGGCAAGTCTCCCCAGCGGGCCCTGGTGGATTTGATGGAGCGGGAGCTGAAGCCGGAGCAGTGGGGAGGGGGAGGGGGAGGGGGCAAATGAGCGCGCCGCATCCGGTACAGGAGTTCTTCTCGATCGGCGAGGTCTGCCAGCTCACCGATCTCAAGCCGCACGTGCTGCGGTACTGGGAGAGCCAGTTCCGCTTCCTTAATCCGGCCAAGAACCGGTCGGGGAATCGCGTCTACCAGCGGCGGGAGATCGAGCTCATCATGCTGGTCAAGCATCTCCTCTACACCGAAAAATACACGATCGAGGGCGCGCGGCAGAAGATCGAGCAATACCGGCGCTCGGGCGAGCTCAAGCCGGAAGCACGTCGGGCGCTCGCGACCCAGACGGTGAAAGATCTGCGCGCGGAGCTCAAAGCCGTCCTCGCCGTGCTCGAAGGAAACGCGCCCAATGCCGGGGCGCGCTGACGAGGCCGTCGCCGTCGTCATTCCCGCCTACCAGGCCGCCGCCACCATCGCCGACGTCGTCAGCCGGAGTCGCCGCGCTGTCCCGGATGCGATCGTGTACCTTGTGGACGACGGCTCCACCGACGGCACGGGAGAGCGGGGGCGGGGGAAGGGGGCGACGGTATTGATTCATCCACGGAATCGCGGGAAAGGCGCCGCACTCGCGACCGGCATTGCGGCGGCGCTCCAGGGCGGCGCGCGCGTCATCGTCACGCTCGACGGCGACGGACAGCACCCACCGGAGGTAATCCCCCGCCTGGCGGCCGCGGTCGTCTCGGGCGGTGCGGACCTCGCCCTGGGGGCGCGCGCGCGCACGGGCACCATGCCGTGGGGGCGGCGCTGTACCAACTGGCTGTCCGCGGCGCTCGCCTCCCGGATCGGCGGAGTAGCGGTGCCGGACGCCCAGACCGGCTTCCGGGCCCTGTCCCGCGGCATTGCCGAGGCGATCCGGCCGACGGAGCGGCGCTACGATTACGAGACCGCCTTTCTGCTCGCCGCATTGGCACGGGGCTATCGGGTGCGGTCGGAGCCCATCCCGACCGTGTACGAAGGGTGGTCAAGTCATTTCCGGGGCTGGGCGGACACGTGGCGGCTGGCGCGCGTCTTCATGCGTTA
>Ga0209801_1000169_pt1 | contig 45231 bp, 41 predicted proteins | sample GraSoiAngelo_127_FD_185884 | JGI IMG/M metagenome (GOLD analysis project Ga0209801, IMG submission 185884) | Grasslands soil microbial communities from the Angelo Coastal Reserve, California, USA - 14_0927_09_40cm (SPAdes) (version 2) | ecosystem: Environmental > Terrestrial > Soil > Grasslands ... | reverse complement strand
CGCGATCACGGGAATATGCCGAGTAGAAAGGTCGGACTTTATTCGCTCCAGCAGTTTGCCGCCTTCAATGTCCGGCAGTTGCAAATCGACGGTGATCGCGATGGGAGCATATTCGCGCACCAATGCCAGCGCAGTGCGTCCTAGTGGAGTAACGATTGCCTTAAAACTCGCATCATGGGCTTGTTCCAAAAGCCACTGCGCCAGGTCACGATCCTCTTCTACAATCAGTACTGTCTTGTCGGACGGCAGGATGCTGAAGCGGTCATCCGGAATCGACGCATTTGTGAATGGGGCAACCGCAGGTTCGCTCCGCTCACGTTCAGCTAACGCCGCGGCGTCGGCGGCAACTGCTTCGCCTCCTTTCTCTTTTTCCACGGACGAATACGAGTCCGGTAAAAACAAAGTGAAGGTGCTGCCCTGGCCTTCATTACTTTCGAGTTTGATTTCGCCCCCAAGAAGACGCGCAAGCTCACGGCTGATCGCTAGGCCAAGACCAGTGCCACCGTAGCGGCGACTTGTGCTTCCGTCTGCCTGTTGGAACGCGTCAAAAATTGTCGCCTGTTTGTCCGCTGGAATTCCAATTCCACTATCGCTGACCGAGAACGCAAAAACGCTTTTTGCACGCTTGAGTGACACATGGTCCGCGCTCCAACCGATTGGGGCAGGCGCGACCCGCAGCCTGACATAACCGCGCTCCGTAAATTTGAACGCATTCGACAACAGATTTTTCAGAACCTGATCCAGTCGTTGCGCGTCGGTGTAAATCGCTGGAGGCAGCTTCTGGTCGACGTCGATTTTGAAAGTGAGGCCTTTGTTTTCGGCCACGTGTCCAAAGGTTCGTTCCAAGTTTTGCCGCATCTCTTGGAACCGAACTTCGCCGACGTCCACGGTCACCGTTCCGGACTCGATCTTGGAAAGATCGAGGATATCGTTGATCAACTTAAGCAAGTCGACACCTGAATCCCGGATGGTGCTGGCAAATTCGACCTGTTTCGAAGTCAGGTTGCCTTCCGGGTTGGTCGATAGTTGGTCGGCCAAAATGAGCAAGCTGTTCAGAGGCGTGCGCAACTCGTGCGACATGTTCGCGAGAAACTCACTCTTGTAACGCGACGTGAGCGAGAGTTGTTGCGCCTTGTCCTCAAGGGCCTGTCGGGCTTGCTCGACCTCGCGATTTTTTCTTTCCACTTCTTCATTCTGCTCGAAGAGCTGTCGCGCTTTTTCTTCCAGCTCCTGGTTTGTCTGCTGCAATTCCTCCTGCCGGCTTTGCAATTCGGTTGCGAGCGATTGCGATTGTTTCAGGAGATCTTCCGTTCGCGTGTTCGCTTCAATCGTGTTGAGAACGATTCCGATGCTTTCGGTCAGTTGATCGAGAAATGCCTGGTGCGTGGGATTGAATTGTTCGGCCGATGAAAGTTCCATTACCGCTTTAACCTGGCCTTCGAAGAGGATCGGTAGCACGACGATGTTCCGCGGCGCCGCTCCCCCTAGCCCCGAGCTAATGCGCACATAATCACTGGGCACGTTCGTTAAAAGAATGCGTTCTTTCTCAAGCGCGGCTTGTCCGACAAGTCCTTCGCCAAGCTTGAAGCGGCTGTTAACGCCTTTCCGATCCCGATAAGCGTAGCTGGCAAGCAACTGCAGCTCCGGTTCGCCTTCTTTGCCATTCATAATATAGAAGACTCCTTGCTGAGCCGAAACCACCGGCGCAAGCTCCGAAAGAATCATTCGAGCCACCGCGAGCAAGTCGCGTTGCCCTTGCAGCATTCGGCTGAACTTGGCCAGGTTCGTCTTCAACCAGTCCTGTTCGTTGTTGCGAGATGTCGTGTCTCGCAGATTACGGATCATCTCGTTGATGTTGTCTTTGACGAACGCGACTTCGCCTTGGGCTGCGACTTGAATCGATCGGGTCAGGTCGCCTTTGGTTACCGCCGTCGCCACATCAGCAATTGCGCGCAGCTGCGAGGTAAGGTTGCCGGCAAGCTGGTTCACGTTGTCGGTCAAGTCGCGCCAGGTGCCGGCTGCACCGGGCACGTTCGCCTGGCCGCCAAGTTTTCCTTCGACTCCCACCTCGCGCGCCACCGTCGTCACCTGATCGGCGAACGTCGCCAATGTGTCGATCATGCTATTGATCGTGTCAGCCAGCGCTGCGATTTCACCTTTGGCTTCGAGTAACAGCTTTTGCTTCAGCTCACCGTTCGCGACACCGGTCACAACCTTGGCGATACCGCGCACCTGGTTGGTGAGGTTGGTGGCCATGAAATTCACCGAGTCGGTCAAATCTTTCCAAGTGCCGGCAACTCCGCGCACGACTGCTTGTCCACCAAGCTTTCCTTCCGTGCCGACCTCGCGCGCCACACGCGTCACTTCCGACGCGAACGAGTTGAGCTGATCAACCATCGTGTTGACGGTATTCTTCAGCTCGAGGATCTCGCCTTTAACATCCACCGTGATCTTTTTCGAAAGATCTCCCGTCGCGACCGCGGTCGTGACCGCGGCAATGTTTCGGACTTGTGCGGTCAGGTTGCTGGCCATGAAATTCACCGAGTCGGTCAGGTCTTTCCAGGTTCCGGAAACGCCTTCAACCCGGGCCTGACCGCCGAGCGCTCCATCCGATCCGACTTCGCGCGCCACGCGTGTCACTTCCGACGCGAACGATCGCAACTGGTCCACCATCGTGTTGATCGTGTCTTTGAGTTCCAGAATTTCTCCGCGAACATCGACCGTGATCTTTTTCGATAGGTCGCCGTTCGCCACCGCAGTTGTGACGTCGGCAATGTTGCGCACCTGACCGGTGAGGTTACCAGCCATCGAATTCACTGAATCGGTCAGATCCTTCCAAGTGCCGGCGACGCCTCGCACATTGGCCTGGCCGCCCAAAATTCCTTCTGAACCCACTTCAAGAGCGACACGCGTCACCTCCGACGCAAATGAGCTGAGTTGGTCCACCATCGTGTTGACGGTGTTCTTCAGCTCCAAAATTTCGCCCTTCACATCAACCGTGATTTTTTTCGACAAGTCGCCACGGGCGACCGCGGTGGTAACGTCGGCAATGTTGCGCACCTGACCGGTAAGGTTTCCGGCCATGAAATTCACCGAGTCGGTCAAATCCTTCCAAGTACCGGAGACATCGCGCACCTCGGCCTGGCCGCCGAGCTTTCCTTCCGAACCCACTTCACGCGCGACACGCGTTACTTCGGACGCAAACGAACCGAGACGGTCAACCAGCGTGTTGATCGTATTCTTCATCTCGAGAATCTCGCCCTTCACGTCGACGGTGATCTTTCGAGACAGATCGCCATTTGCGATCGCGGTCGTAACTTCAGCGATGTTACGTACCTGCGCGGTCAGATTGCCGGCCATCAGGTTCACGTTCTCGGTCAAATCCTTCCAAGTGCCGGCGACACCTTTCACATCCGCCTGACCGCCCAGTTTTCCTTCCGTGCCCACTTCGCGCGCGACACGCGTCACTTCCGATGCGAATGAGCGAAGCTGGTCCACCATCGTGTTAATGGTGTCCTTCAATTCCAAAATTTCGCCGCGAACATCGACCGTGATTTTTTTGGAAAGATCTCCATTGGCGACGGCGGTCGTGACGTCTGCGATGTTTCGCACCTGACCGGTCAGGTTTCCGGCCATTGAATTCACGCTATCGGTCAAGTCTTTCCACGTGCCGGCCACACCTTTGACGTCAGCCTGACCGCCCAGTTTTCCTTCCGTGCCCACCTCGCGAGCAACGCGCGTCACTTCCGAAGCAAACGAACTGAGCTGGTCCACCATCGTGTTAATGGTGTTTTTCAACTCGAGAATTTCGCCTTTTACATCGACCGTGATCTTCTTGGAGAGATCACCGCGTGCGACAGCGGTAGTGACGTTGGCGATGTTGCGCACTTGCCCGGTCAAATTGCGCGCCATGAAATTCACTGAATCGGTCAGGTCTTTCCACGTTCCTGACACGCCTTCGACCCGGGCCTGACCGCCGAGAATTCCTTCCGAACCCACTTCGCGCGCGACACGCGTGACTTCCGAAGCGAACGAACGCAGTTGATCCACCATAACGTTGACTGTGTCCTTCAACTCCAAAAATTCGCCTTTAACGTCGACTGTGATTTTTTTGGTCAGGTTTCCATTCGCCACCGCTGTCGTAACGGTGGCGATGTTGCGGACCTGTGCCGTTAAATTTCCGGCCATCAGGTTCACGTTTTCCGTCAGGTCTCTCCACGTCCCGGCCACGCCTTTGACTTTCGCCTGGCCGCCCAGTTTTCCTTCCGTGCCCACTTCGCGCGCTACGCGCGTCACTTCCGAAGCAAAGGCGCCGAGTTGATCGACCATGGTGTTGACCGTCTTGGCCGTACGCAAGAATTCGCCCTGTAGCGGCCGTCCGTCGATTTCTCTGGCCATCGTTTTCGAAAGGTCGCCTTTTGCAACAGCACCGATGACGCGCGCCATTTCACTGGTCGGATGAACCAAATCTCCAATCAGCGTGTTGATGCATCCGCTGGAATCTGCCCAGCCTTCCGAAACCGCGCCCAGGGAAATACGCTGACCGATACGTCCCTCCTTGCCGACTACGCGTCCAATGCGCTCAAGCTCGCGACTCATCCGTTCGTTGATTGCAATAACTTCGTTGAAGGTATCGGCCACTTTGCCGGCCAGACCGGTCCAGTCCGCTGGCAAGCGGACCGAAAAGTTTCCATGCTTGAATGCGATTAATGCGTTGAGCAATTGTTTCAGCTCGACTTGGTTGTCGCCATTAAAACGAGCACCGTTTGCCGGACGAACGATAGAGACAGGATTAGATTTCTTCATAACGAATCAATCAGAGTGAGAAAAAAGGGGGGCCTACCGATCGCGAATTTCGATCCGGTAAGAATAAACCCATAAACCGCCGCCCTTGGACGAATCGTCAGATTCATCGCATTAAATTGAATACGCAGCAAGGCCAGCGCCAGGTTGTGCGATAATGGTCGGCTTCTGCGAAACTTTATCGGCTGCGAGCTTTTTTGACCAGAATTGCCGATTCGAGATCTGGCCGCGGAGTGAAAATCCGCCGGAGCACCGATGATCGGTGCACGAATTCGCGCTAACTTTCGCGACTTACTTGGGCGGTTTAACGACGGCCTGCAATTTCGCGTCATCACCGATCACGATGAACCGACCGTGATACGGTGGCATCGGCTTCGCCGGATAAGGCGGGCGGATGATCGCGAAGCCTTGCGCTCCAAGCGCAAGACTGAGCAGGACGCCGAGGGCGAACGTTTTCATATTGCTGTTCTCCTCTGCATCATTCGTGCCATAGAAATTCCTAATTCTGCGAGGCCGGCTCAGTGGGTGAACCAACGGCCGATTGGGTAGGCGAGAAATGGCCGAGCGCTGCAACGGAAGATCGCTCCATCCGATTTGGATTTCGAGACAACACCTGCGATCACTTCAGGAACAACAACAGTCCGCAGAATGTTCAAATCGCCGCGGATACTACGGCCAAAAATCCAGTTGTCCAACTTTTTGTACGCCCTGGCCGACTTTCGCATTTTGGATTTCGAATTAACTTCCCGTCCGATGCCACAGTTTAGTTATCGAGCCCGCGACGCGCAGGGCGCGCTGGTGGAAGGCGTACTGGATTGCGCCGATCGCATTATAGCCATTCGCCAGATCGAGCAGAAACGTTGCATCCCTATTCGGATCGAGATCGTCAATGCGCGTCCCGAACGCGATGAGAAATCGCAATCAGTCGCCGCGCCAGCGCCAACGCAGACCCTGAAAATTCCACACAACCAGCTGCTCATTTTCACCGAACAGCTCGCGCATTTGCTCCAGGCCGGCATGACGCTGGACGAAGGATTGTCGATCTTACAAAAGCGGCTCAAACAGCCGCGAGTGCAGGAAATGACGCGAGCATTGCATCAAGCGCTGGTTGATGGCCGAAGTTTTTCGCAGGCCTTGCGCGAGATGCCACGAATTTTTCCTCCGCTCTTTGTCAATCTCGTTGCGGCGGGCGAAGCAAGCGGGGCGTTGCCGGAGATTTTGCACCGGCTCGTAAAACATTTGATGCAGGCGAAGGATCTGCGCGACCGCGTTCAGCAGGCGCTGATCTATCCGGCGTTTCTCGCAGTCGCCGGCGCGGCGTTGATCACAATCTTCATCACTTACATGGTGCCGCAGTTGACCGGATTCATGGCCCAAATCGGCGGCGCCCTTCCGCTGCCGACGCGGATCTTGATGCAGATTCATCACGGCATCATCACGTACTGGTGGTTGGCGATCCTGATTGTCATCGGCGCGAGCGTCGGTTTCCGCGCATTCGTCCGCACCGAAGAAGGACGGCTCACTTGGGACCGATTTCGATTGAAGATTCCGGGTTACGGGCGTGTGATTCGTCATCGTTACTACGCGCAGTTTTCGCGCACGCTCGGCACGCTCATCCAAAATGGAATTCCCCTCCTCCGCGCGCTCGATCTAGTGAGCGAGATCGCCGGCAATCGCTATTTGGAATTAAAGGTCACCGAAGCGCGCCGCGCAGTGGTGGACGGAGCAACGCTCTCCGCGGCGTTGAGTTCACAGCACATTTTTCCGGATTTGTTTACCGACATGATGGCGGTGGGCGAACAGACGGGACGCTTCGGAGAAACGATGCAAACGATTGCCGATGTTTATGAGCGCGAGCTGGACCGCAACGTCGCCATCATTTCGCAATTGATCCCGCCGGTGATTATCGTTGTGATTGCGCTTATCGTAGGGCTGGTGGTTTACAGCATTCTTTCGGCGGTATTTGAGGCGACACATAGCTTGCAGTTTCGACCGCACTAAGGTACTCTTCGCAGCCAAATGCTCGTTCGCATCGTTGCGCTTCTTTGGCTGATTGGCGCACCGTCTTCTCTCCTCGCTCAGGAAGCATTTAACAACGGTCTGCCGCAGCAAGAAAGCGATACGACTGCACAAAACAACGCGGAAAGCGCGTGGATTGATTTGCGTCAGCATCCGTCGGCGAATTCGCGACCACAAAGCGCGCCGAGTTGGGTCGACGCGGTCAACATGGCTCCGACTGTGGAAATAAACGGCGCCTCTGCGAAAACCATCTTCCGCATTCGCATCGCGCACCCGCCAGGAGACTACCAGGTCCTCTATTTCCGGCTTTTTTTCGATGATAATAGCAACGCGCGACCGGAACTGGTGGCATGGGATGAATTGGGCACGCAGGTCCTACGCTCCGGCAAACTTGGTTCCGGTGTGGGACTACCGACATCGGATTCGGTCATGATTCCAATGAACGGAATCTCGACGCTCGACGTCGAGGTGCCCGGTGATGGTAAAACAATCCGCGGTGCCTACCTCGATTGGATGACGACCAGCGAGATTGTCCATCCGGTCAGCGCAGAGCACCGGGATGTCATCCCCGAGCCTTTCTCGTCGCTGCCTCCGTTGCACGCGCCGGAGCAGGATCTGGAACATTTCGGAACCGTGACCGCCACGCTGGCCAGCGAAACGATTCCGGTCGGCTCCGATGCCCAACGCGGCGCAGCGTTTCAGTTTGGGATTGAATCGCAGCCGTTGCTCGCGCTGCTCACATTCGAAGTGGCAAGCCCTCGAATCGATTCACCGCCGGAAGTTTATGTGAACGGCGAAGACGTCGGCGCTGCAACGTTCACGTTGCCGGAGCTCGCCGATCCCGCGTATCAGGGGCAAATGGAGTCGTTGCTCAAAGAAATGCGGTTTCAATACACCGGTTGGCTCCGGGCGCAAAAGCTCATTCCGGTCAGCAACTTGAAAGTTGGGACAAACGATGTGACTATCCAGAGCGGCGGCGCTACGCCGACATCGGCGATTCGCGGAACGCAGATTCAACTAAAATATCTTTGGGAAAAATCGGATTATTTGCTCCAAACTCCCGACTATTAATTGAACCGCAACCCGCCGTTGCGTGTCTCTGTGTTAGCTCAACCAATGATTAGACGAACGAATCAATCTGGCTTTACCCTGCTCGAGATCATGATCGTGGTGAGCATCATCGTGATCTTGCTGGGTCTCGCGATTTCAAAAATGGGCAATCCGACGGCGTTCGCCAAGACCACGGCTGTGCGAGCGGACGTCCAATCAATCGGCACACAATTGATGCAGTATGAAGCGATGAACGGTTTTTATCCGAGCACCGAGCAAGGTTTGCAGGCGCTTGTCTCCAAGGCCGAGAGCGAGCCCAGACCGACTCGGTGGTACCAGTTCTTCAAGGAACTTCCGAGAGATCCGTGGGGCACACCTTACATTTATCGCTGCCCCGGAACTAAGCATCCGGACAAATACGATCTCTTTTCAGCTGGTCCGGATCGTCAAGCGGACACGGGCGACGACGATTGGGGCGAATAATCCTTAGGATCGCACCGCCGTCGCGAAATGCCAATCCGTCCCGGACCTGGGGCGCGGCAAGCAATCGTCAGATCGATAACAAACTATTGCTCGGCGGACGGCGGCGGAGTCGACACTTGCGGCTGCGGATTTCGTTGAATGGTGCCACGAACGTGTGGAGTTGGCGCGACGATTCCGGGATTTTGACCCGGTTTCGGAATACCGGGTTGTGGCGCCGGGACAACACCCGGTGCCGGTCTATTCGGGAGCGGTTGAGTGATTAGTTGCTGGTTGAAAGTGAGCGTTGCGAATTGACCGTCTTTACTGATCGTCACTTTGGTTTCGCCCACTTTGTCGGACCATTCAATGCTCGCGATGGCGTAACCGTCCACCGGGCCACCACACGTGGTCAGAAATTTTTTGAATTCTTTTTCGCCGGTCGAAGCGATCGTAACCATGTCGCAGTCGGGCGCCTTTGCGGCGCTGGTAACGTAAAGGTCCTTCGCGAAATTTGGCGTGGCCGCCGGCGCAACCACTGCACTGGCGACGGCGAACGGCGAATGATCGAGCATTCCTTGGTAGCGATCGAAATTTAATCGCTTCGGCAAATCGTCATCGGCGCGCGCGGAAAAGACTCCGATCGTCGCGAAGATCGAGATGTAGATTCGTAGGCGCATCGCACTCAATCTTTCTTGCGATTACCCGGCGCAAACCAGCGCGCGATCTTGAATTTGCCGCGCATCATGGTCGCGTCATTGCTGTCAATCACCACGTTCACACTCTCAAAGACAACGAAGGCGTCCGGTTGTTGAACGTCATAAAGAAAATGAACAAGCTCCGGCCAATGGCTGCTCGTTTCGATGGAAGCGAAAACGGCTTCATGGTTGGGAGTTGTTTCGCCCGACCCGATCGCCGGGTTCTCGATTAAAATGTTGTACTTGCCGGCGATTTGTTTGAGTTGATCGAGCAAGTTAGAAGCTTCCTCGGCGCCTTTGAGGGTAGGCTGCGTTTTCTGCACCCATTGGTCGCGTCTCGCCCAGAGATCGCGCTCTTTCATGTAAACGGTTTGCTCAGAGCGGGTCGCTTTGCGCGCGGCCAGCTCGCGCCGCGAGGTGCTAAGCGTTCCCAAAAGCCAGCGCCAGATGAAAAGATTAATAAGCAGGAATAAAATGCCGGCGACAGCGAGCGTCATGATGCGCTCGCGCTGACTCATCCGTTGATAAGCCCCTGTCAATTTCGCCATCATCGCGGTTTTCCCTCCAGACGAAATTGCGCATGATTGTTCGCCAAAATTCTTGGCGCCGCCATATCGAATCGGAAATTCTGCAAGCCGGAGTTCTTTTTTATTTTCTCCGCAAATTGATAGGCCAACGCGGCCGTGTTGGACTCGCCATCGACTGAGATCTGGCGCGCGGACTGATTGTAGGCCGTGATACGGACATCAGCTGACGGCAAACTTTCGTAAAGGTGCAACAGAATTTCGACCGGGTAGAAGCGCGAGTCGATCGCCGGTGCGAGCGCTTTCCAGTTGGCTTCAGTCTCGCGAATAAACTGCGTTTGCGGCGCGTCGCGCACAATCAGTCGATCAAGTCGCGCGATCGCGAAACGGCTGTAAGCAAGGTAAAGGAGAAAGAGGAGAAAGCTCGCGGCGTAAGCGCCACCGGCCAAGGTAAGTCGCTTCTGCCATTCACCGCGCTTAACGAGTTGCGCCCGGCGCTGCCGCCAACTGTCGGGCAGGAGATTAAGTTTCACCGACGCCGGCGGGGTCTCAATCCCTACGAGCTCGGTGGGAGCCGCGAGAATTCCCTGCACCATGTCGCGCAGATCGTAACAACTTTCATCGAGCAAGACGCTCGGAAAGGAACCATTGATGCCTTGCAGCTCTGCGCTTAACGCCAGGTGCGGCAATTCCATTCGCAGTTGTTCAGGCGCGGCTCCCTCCAGTGTGCGGGTAAGGCTGACCTTTCCATTTTCAGTCACAGCCGAAACCAGCGTTTCGCCTTCTGGATAAATTAGGAGCGCACGTCCTTCCGGAGCATGGGTAGTTGCGCGCTGCGCTGCATAAACTGTGACCTGGCGCGGTATGATGCCGTTATCGATTAGTGGCGCAGCAATTTCAGCTAACCGCTCATTCCTCACTGCGATGGCGGAAATGACGCTTTCGGTTCCGTTTTGTTCAATCAATTCGAAATCGGTCGTGACTTCCTCTGCTGAAAACGGAAGCGCTTTCTCGATTTGAATCCGGATCATCTCCGGAAATTCCGTCGGATCGATGGTTGGCAGACGGAATCGCTGCGCGAGGACAGCAGCGATTGGTAAGCTCAACACAATGTTGTCCTGGGCCGAGATGAGCGGCACGGCTTCGTCGAGCGTGCGCAGCAAGCGCACATTCCACGAACCGTTGTCCTCACGCGCGCGCAGGAGATTCCAGCCATTCGCGGCCGGCGTGATAAAGACCGGTGTCGATGTTGGCTCGATAACTAAAACTCCTTCCAGGTAATGAGTTGGGGAACGGCGCCGATCCGCCGAAACACCATTTGTACCGTGCGCTTGGCTTTGCCAGCCGTTCCGACGCTAACGACGCGCAACACCGGATCCTTGAACGAAATGAGCCCGTTGAGTCGCTTGAATTGCTCTTCATTTAGTCGGAGAAGCAAGCGCGCATCGTCGATTCCTCGTATCTGCGTATCATCTTCAGTGCCATCGATTCCATCCGGCCCCCGTCGCGCTTGCAAAAACCGATCCACGATCTCCGGTGTTAGTGCTGGCAAAGCAAGCAGGATGTCGCGCGATGCCCACGCCAAATCCACTGGGCCGCTGCTATTGAGAGTGAATTCATCTTCCCATCCGGGCGTGCTCGTGAATTCGGACCAGCCGGCGATTTTTTTCAACTCCTCGATGCGCGTCAGCAAAGTGTGCGGTGGATGATAGTCGTCACTTTCAGACGGCGCATTTAAATGATGCAGACCGGTGTTTGGCTCCACCCAATCAAGCAGCGAATCTACCATGGTGTCACGTTCATGGAGATCGATTTCCTTAACCTCGAGAAATCGCCGTAAAATTTCCAGCCGATCGGGATCTTCTCCCGCCACCAGCCAGTTCAAGTTCAAACGTCCGCCTTCACCGCTGAGTCGCGCCTCATAACTCGCCCCGTTATCCAATTGCCCGCTCAGATTTCGCGAACCTGGAGTGACTGCCGGATGCAGCGCCACTTCTGCTCCGGAACAGGCCACCGCCTCCGCCTTCAACATTCGCGCTCCCTCGCCTGAAAGCGATAACCGCGAATCGATGTCCAGCGCCCACGAAATCACCAGCGCGCTCAACAAAAAAATCGCCCAGAGTGCCAGCATGATGGCAGCGCCAGAAATTAATTTCGAATTTGGTGAAGGCATCTTCATAAGATCGACACCATCACATCGGCGTCCGGCCAAGCGGAATAATCGCCTCCCATGGCACGCGGGCATCTCTCCGGCCGACCGTTAATTTCACCAGCCGCGGCAACGTTCCGGCGTCCGTCCACCGTTCCACCCACACATTTAAACGCGCATCAAAATAGCGAACTTGGAAACTGTGTACATTTTCGATTAGCGGAACCCAACTTTCGTTCGCGTTGGTGAGCGACGAATCGTCTTTCGGTTTTCGCAGAAAGCCGAGATCGAGCCGATCGCCATCTTTCTTTTCCGATTGCAACCGCAACGCCACTACAAAATCGGCCGCAGCATAGCGCGTCATCAAACCCGGACCCGCACTGCAAATCCATCGGATTTCGTCCCGTTCGCGATCATTCAATTTGAAGGCCTCTCCAAGCAGCGCGCCTTTTCCGGGAGGCAAGCTCTGCCACTGCGCCGCAAGCACTTCGCGCAAACCGTCGTAACGCGCATCGACCGCGAGCGCTTCGGAAGAAAGACGAATCGCCACCAGATTGGATTGGACGAAGCGATAGATGGCCAACGCCATCGTGGCCAAAATCGCAACCGCCATGATGATCTCGAGCAAGGTAAATCCGCGGCGGCGATTAACCGGGGCGATAAACATAAAATTCGATTTGCTGCGATTGCTCGGCGCCGCCGCGCGTCCACTTTACTGTGAGCCTAACTCGATTCACACCGGCGAGTTGCGTTCCGTTGTTTTCTTCCAATTCAGCGGGGACGCTTTTTTGAATCAGCTTCACGATTCCGTAACCGGTGTCGACGTTGAATTCCTTTGCCGGATCGGGAAATCCGGGCGCGGCCTGAACCTCGGCCATTCGATTGGATAAAATTTGCCGGACACGGTCTTCCTCCGCGTTGAGGGTGCTGGCGTTGAGACAGTTTTGCACCGCGCGGCCGAGTGCGAGCACGCCGAGAGCGAAAATCGCCAGGCCCAACAGCACTTCGTAAAGCGCGAAACCTTTTTTACTTCGCCGCATAGTTTGCCAACTGGCCGTAGCCTGTAAGCGGCGAATAATTTGCCGTCCACGTTCCCGCTCTTCCTACAAACCGAACGATTGCAGGCTCGCAGGTACCCGTCGGCCAGAAAATCCACTCACCCGCGGGCTTGGCCGTGAGTGCAGCCGGCAAAGTAAGCGTCAACGCGCTTCCCCGTTCCAATGCAAATGTCGCCACCGCTTTCTTCTCCTCGCCTTTGGCGAACGCCTCCGGTTGCACAATCACATCCTTCTCGCCCCAAACGATCAAGTAAGCGCGATGCTCGGCCACGCTTCGTTCCTGCGCTTCTCGAACGAGCTTGTTAAATCCGTCCAGAGATGCGCGCAATTTTCTGTCTGCGAAAACGCCTTCCAAGCTGGGCACCGCCATCAAAAGTATAACGGTCAGAATCGCGACCGCGATAATGATCTCGATCAACGTAAATGCCCGGCGTGTCCCAGGACGCCCCCGTTCAACGGCCGGATACTTTTGCACCGACGAAGTTACGCCCCCTGCGCGAAATCACAAGACGCTACGGCCCGGCCCAGCCAAGCGATCCGATCAATGGCGTGCCCAAATTGCCTTGCAAGTTGGGTCAATGGGTCTGAATGTTGCAATTGAATATGAGTTTCCTCGCCAGTTTCATGAATCTTGGCGGGCCAGACCTGCTCGTCATTCTGGTCATTATCCTCGTTCTCTTTGGCGCCAAGAAGCTGCCGGAGCTCGCTCGCGGTCTTGGTCAGGCGATCAAAGAATTCCAAAAGGCCAAGGACGAATTCACGGATGAGCTGCATAAGGCTGGTCACAGTGACGACGCAGCCAAAGGTAATCCGCCGCCAGCATCGACCGTTGCCCGAACTGACGCTCCAGCAAGCAGCGCCGTCCGCCCCGATCCGAACCAAGGTGCCACTCCCGGCGGCAAGGCCGATCAAGTCTGAAGTCCGAGCCGAATGGCATTTTCGCTCGGCATGACAAAGCGCAGTTGACCTCTTGGGCCGATTACGACAATTTCGCCGCCGCTGATTATGTCCGATGTCGAGCTACGCACGCGCATTAAGGAGATGCTGGTCAAAAATTTGATGCTGCAAACAACGCCGGACCAAATCGGCGATGATGTGCCACTCTTCGGCCCGAATGGCCTCGGATTGGACTCGATTGATGCTCTTGAGCTCGTGGTCAGCATGGAAAAGACATTCGGAGTGGGGGTGCCGAACTCAGAGGTGGCCGGCAAGGCGCTGCGGACGGTTAATACGATCCACGATTATATTCTCGAAAAACGCGGAGAAATCAGTCAAGCTGGCGAAAAGGTCGACAATCGCGCGTGAATTTACTTCATCTCGAGAGCAGTGGCAGTTGGGGCGGACAGGAATATCGCACCTGTCTTGAAATCAATTGGCTGAATGCAAACGGCCACCGCGCCTGGCTCATCTGCGACCCCACCAGTGAAGTGCTCACCAAGGCACGCGAGTTGGGCACTCCGGTAGTTCCGATGTCCCTCAAGCATCGGATTAATCCGTTTGTCTCCTTACGCATCTGGCTTTTCTGCCGCCGCAACCGCGTCGACCTGATCAAAAGCTACAGCTCAAAAGATCACTGGCTTTGCCTGCCGCTTTTTCTCTGCGGCTGGCCGGTGACGCGCGCTCGCTGTATTACCGATCCGCTCGGCAAGAAGAACCGCGCCTTCATTTATCGGCATGGTTGCGCAAAAATCGTTGCCGACGCCCAAATCATTAAAAAAGAATTCATCGAACAATACGGGATCGCCCCTGAAAAAATCGAGGTGATCGGGTCGGCGGTCGATTTAACAAAATTTTCTCCGACGCGCGACCCGATGAAGTTCCGGCGCGAAGTCGGACTGTCGGCGGAAACACCGATCATCGCCAACATCGGCATGATTCGGCCGGACAAAGGCCAGTTCAATTTGGTCGAAGCCGCGCGAATCGTCCTTCATCAAAGGCCCGATGCACGCTTCGTTTTTGTCGGCGAAGCAACTGGCGGCCGGAGCCGGGAGAAATGGGTCCGCCGCGCTATCGACCGCGCCGGTCTCAACGGCAATGTCCTGATGATGGGATACCGTTGGGACACGCCCGACATTCTGGCAGCGGCGAATATGGTCGTGATCGCCTCACGTCACACCGAAGCATCGCCCATTGTTCTGCGCGAAGCATTTGCGAGCGGTCGTCCCGTCGTCGCCACCCGCGTCGGCGACGTTCCGGAAATTATCGTTCATGGCGAAAATGGTCTCAGTGTCCAGCCGAACGATAGCAACGCGCTCGCCACCGCTATTCTCCTGTTTCTTTCCGATGAAAATCTGGCCGCGCGCTGCGCCGAGAACGGTCTTCGCTACGCCCGCGAGCATTTCTGTTTCGATCGGATGATGCGGGCTAAGCTCGATGTCGACCTTGCCCTGGTCGAAGCGAGCCGAAAACGCCGTGTTCGCGTGCAGGTGCGGGCCGAAACTGCGCCGCTTGCGCCAATCGTAAGCCCAGAACCGATTCTACCCGACTGACGCGAGATTGATCGCGTCGATCAATTGACGGAGTCGGCCGAAATTGTTTCGATACGGCGTCAGAATCAACCTCGGCAGGTTCCAGATTTCCGGCTCGTTTTTTTCTTGTCGCAACGCGCTCCCATGAACAATCGCGCCCTCCCGAAGAAGATCTGAGAAATTCTTGTTAAGATCGGCGACGGCGTTTTTCGATAACGGCTGGCAGATGCGTAAAACCAACTGTTCCCCGACCCAGCGCGCGGAGTGATAGACTTTGTAAAACTGGAGAATCTCGCGCACCGCTTCATCCACATCGTGCGCAATCTTGAAGAACGAAAAATCTTCCGATGAAACCAAGCCAAGTTTGAAAAGATGCTCGGTGAGAAACCTCAGCCACGTCTCCCAATAAGTACCACCTGGCCCATCGAGCAGAACAATCGGAATAATCCGTGCCTTGCCGGTCTGCATCAGAGTGAGGATCTCGAAAGTTTCGTCCATCGTGCCGAACCCGCCGGGAAAAAGCGCGAAGGCGTGTGATTCCTTCACAAAGTTGAGTTTGCGATCAAAAAAGTAGTTGAAATTGATCAACTTCGGATCGCCTTCGATTATTTCGTTGGCTTGCTGTTCAAATGGCAAACGAATGTTGAGCCCGAAACTATGCTCGCGCCCCGCGCCTCGCTGGGCCGCACCCATGATCCCCTCCCCGCCGCCGGTAATGACCATGTAATCGTGCGAGACCATCACTCGCGCAAAATTTTCGGCGACCTTCGATTCGGGAGCGTCGGAGCTGACGCGAGCTGAACCGAACACAACAACTTTGCGGAACTGCGAGTAGCGCGCGAAAACCTTCGCGGCATACCGCATTTCTTTGAGGGAGCGATTGATCAGTTTGAGATCCGCTACGCCCATGTCGTCCCGCGCCATCTTCAGCGCAGTTACAATCATCTCCTCGATCAACTCCGGATTCTTGTTGGCGCCCCAATCGCGAATGAGAGCTTTTACCCTTTCATCGAACGGCGGATCGACCGTCCAAAGTCGTCGAGCCGGCTGATCGTGAATTGCTCCAGCAGTAAAATCTTCCACGTCAAAACACTTACCGTGCGCTCTAATGAGCGCACGGGATTTTTCTGCCTGCCGCGCCGTAACTTCAGTGAAGGCGAGTAGAGGCAGCTACACCGCGATCAAATCGGCCAGGATTTCGCGCATATGCCGGATCGGGAGCGAATAATGGCCTTCGCCTTGCACATAGCGCGCCTCGCAGTTGGGAAGTCGCGCCGCGACGTACTCGGCCACGCGAGTAGAAAAAGCGCGATCTTTTGTTCCGTGCCAGAGACGCACCGGAACATCGACATCTTCCAGGCGAAATCCCCATGGCGCGACAAAAATTTCCGCGTCGACGGTGAGCCCCTTAACCGATGCTCGCCAGGCGCTGCGTTGACTTTCGAAACACGCCTCAAATGCAACCGAATCTTCCAGGGACGCCGCGTCGCACGGTTGTAATTGCAAAAGCTTCAACATAAGGGGACGAAAACGAACGGGCGGTCGAATCCTCGCAACTGCGCCCGCCAGATAAAAAAGACCCCGCAGCGCTCGTGGCGAACGGCGATAGAGCCAGAGCAACCGGCGGTAAAGCGAAAGCAATCCCGAATGATCGCCAAGATCGATAATCGGCGGAGCGCCGCTTGCAATCGCGACTGCCAGCACTCGCTCCGGAATTTTCCACGCGGCGACATAGGCGTAAGGCGCACCGCCCGAGATCGCCAGAATGCGAAATTGTTGAATCCGCAAGTGGTCCGCCAACTGCTCAACGATTTCGGGCCAATCGATCAATTTGCGATTTGGCTGAAAACTGGAATCACGAATGCCGGGGCGATCAGCCGAAATAATTTTCACGCCCAATTCACGCGCGGCCGTGTCGGTCAACTGCGCCATAGTGCGCGAGCTTGGCCAACCGTGAAAAAATAGAACGGGCGCGCCTGTGGCGTAGCCGTACTCGGCATAAGCGAGTTCGCCACCATTTTTCAGCCGGAGCATTTTGCACTCGTCCATTAAACTCCCATTATTTCCGAAACGCGCCTTGCGCAAAATCCTCTTTCCTGCCGAAGTTTGCGGTTGTAACTTTTTGCACGTAGACCTGATTCGGTTTTCGTAATTTAAGTATATGAAGGAAAAGAGACCGAGTAGCGGCAAAATCGAGCTTCACGGCAACGGAATGGGAGTTCCGTCCCCCGAAGACATCGAACGACGTGCCCGCGAGATTGCAATGATCGACGAGCGCACTCCGGACGAATTTACCGATGCCGATTGGAGCCAGGCACGCGAGGAGTTGATGGGCTCGGAAAATAACGAGCCGCCCGAAGAAACGCCGGACAATTCGAACGTCACCGGAGAATGGGAAGTCACTCCGGACGACCGGGGTCATCGTGTGCCCCGTTCCGGGATCGACGACGAAGAAGAGACGGTGGGTGAACATCTCGTCAGCGATGGCCGGGAGGAAGCAGCCCACGATCAAATGCTCGAGGCGCGCAGAGAAGAACTTGAGCAGGAAGGCGGAATCACTTGATCCAGGCCGCGGTCGCGACAGTAAATCGAACGGCGACCGCGCAATCGCGCTCGCGGCCGGATTCTTCCCCGGCAAAGAGCCTGCTTGCGCGCTTTCGCGAAGTTCGGAATTTCACCGCCAGGTTGGCCGAAAATCTCGCGCCGGAAGATTGCGTCGTGCAATCAATGCCGGACGTCAGCCCGACGAAATGGCACCTCGCGCATACCAGCTGGTTTTTCGAGACCTTCATCTTAAAAAAATGGGTGCCGGGCTATCGCGATGCCGTTCCGGAGTACGCGTATCTATTCAACTCTTACTACAACGCCGCCGGCGCGATGCATCGCCGCGACCTCCGTGGATTGATCTCGCGGCCAACGGTTGAAGAAGCGAAGAAATATCGGGTCTCGATCGATTCAGACATTGATGCTCTGGTTTCCGATGCCGATGAGAAATTGTTTCGCGAGATTGAACCGATCCTGACCCTTGGAATCCATCACGAGCAGCAACATCAGGAGTTGCTCATCACCGACATCAAACATGTTTTCGCGCAGAACCCGCTCTATCCGGTGTTCCGTCAGCACAAAATCGAAAACGATAAGGTCGATATAGACCCGCTGAAGTTTGTCGAATTCGATGAAGCGACGGTTGAGATCGGCCACGACGGGAGCGGATTTGCTTACGATAACGAAGGACCACGCCATCGCGCTCTGGTTCTGCCTTTCTCGCTCGCGGATCGACTGGTCTCTAACCGCGAGTATCTCCAATTCATGGCTGACAATGGTTATTCACGCCCGGAGTTTTGGCTGTCGTTAGGCTGGATCACCGTTAACGAACAGAACTGGCGCGCGCCGCTTTATTGGATCGAGCGCGACAGCGAATGGTGGAATTTTACATTGTCCGGTTTGCGCAAGATCGATCCGAACGAACCGGTCACGCACCTCAGTTATTTCGAAGCTGATGCCTACGCGAACTGGGCCGGCGCCCGGTTGCCGACAGAATTTGAATCGGAGCGGGCGGCGGCAAAGATCGACATCGACGGAAATTTCGTCGAAAGCGAGCGGTTTCACCCGGCACCGGCGCGGCGGCGCGCCAGCTCCAACGGCGATTTTCAACAAATATTCGGAGATGCCTGGGAGTGGACCCGAAGCTCTTACTCACCATATCCCGGTTATCGGGCGGGTCCGGGCGCGCTTGGCGAATACAACGGCAAGTTCATGTGCAATCAATACGTGCTGCGTGGCGGTTCCTGCGCGACGTCGCGCACCCACATTCGCAAAACCTATCGGAACTTCTTTCCACCCGATAAACGGTGGCAATTCACAGGTATCCGTTTGGCGGGCGATCTCTCGTGAACAACAAAATCACTTCTGTTGTTGCAGGCGCGACGAAAGAAAACTTTCGCGAGGAAGTCTTGGCCGGACTTTCACAATCGCCCCGGCAACTGCCGTACAAATTTTTCTACGACGAGCTTGGCGCCCAGTTGTTCCAACAAATTTGTGATTTGCCCGAGTACTACGTTACTCGAACAGAGATCGAGATTTTACGTTTGCACGGCGCAGACATGGCAAAGGCGATCGGTCCGCAAATCGAATTGATCGGCCTCGGCACCGGTGCCGGAACAAAAACACGGATCCTGCTCGAAGAGTTGCACGATCCGGCTGTTTACGTGCCAATCGACATTTCGAAAGAGCAGCTTGAAAAATCGTCCGCTCGGTTTCGGGAAATGTTTCCCGCCCTGCAAGTCCTGCCGGTCTGGGTTGATTATCTGGAACCATTCGAGTTGCCATTGCCGCGCCGACTCTCTTCTCGGAGCGTCATTTACTTTCCCGGATCGACCATTGGCAATTTCGAGCCCGAAACCGCGAGCGAGTTTCTCGCGCGCCTGGTGGACCTCGCTGGCGACGGCGGCGGTTTGCTCATCGGCGTTGATCTCCAGAAAGATCGAGATGTTCTCGAGCGCGCCTACAACGATGCCGCCGGTGTGACGGCGCAGTTCAACAAGAACCTTCTCGTGCGTGCCAATCGTGAGCTGGGTGCGGATTTCGATCTAAATCGTTGGCAGCATCATGCGATCTACAATTCAACTGAGGGCCGGATCGAGATTTACCTTATCAGCGACAACGAGCAAACGGTTCACATTGGCGCGCGCGAATTTCAATTTCGCGCCGGCGAAGAAATTCTCACCGAATACTCCTATAAACACACCATCGCCGGATTTATCGACCTCGCGCGCCAGGCTGGCTTTCATTTCGAGCAAGTGTGGACCGATGGCGCGCGCTGGTTTGGCGTTTTCTATTTCACCGTGGCAAACTAGCCGCGGTGAGCGCGTTGGTTCAACTGGTCGGTGTTTCAAAAACATTCGGTGATGCTGCCGCCGTTCATGCGATCGATCTTTCGGTTGAGCGCGGCAAAACAACGGTGCTGATTGGGCCAAGCGGTTGCGGCAAATCAACGCTGCTGCGTTTGATCATCGGTTTGCTCCAACCTGACAGCGGCCAAATTCAATTCGATGGCACGCAACTGCGCGCTGACAAGATCGATATCGTCCGGCGGCACGTCGGTTACGTGATCCAGGAAGGCGGACTCTTCCCGCATCTGACTGCGCGCGGAAATATTTTGCTCATGGCGCGCCATCTTGGACGCCCTAAAAATGAAATGCTCGCGCGACTTTCCGAACTCTGCGCACTGACAAGGTTTCCCGAGAATTTGCTCGGCCGATATCCGCTCGAGCTCTCCGGCGGACAACGCCAGCGCGTGAGCTTGATGCGCGCGTTGATGCTCTCGCCGGAATTACTCCTGCTCGACGAACCTTTGGGTGCGCTCGATCCGCTCGTGCGCGCAGCGTTACAAAAAGATTTGAAGGAAATTTTCGCCCGCCTCCGGCAAACGGCGCTTCTGGTCACGCACGATCTTGCCGAAGCCGCTTATCTCGGAGACGAAATCGTGCTCGTGAATGAAGGCCGAATCGTCCAACAGGGTTCGCTCGCCGATCTTCGTGAAAAGCCGGCCAGCTCCTTCGTTTCCGAATTTATCAACGCCCAACGAAGTCTCGCAGTGATATGAGACGAATTTGGAATCCAGGAGTCCAGGAATGGTTTGGTCGAATTCTGATCTTTTCCTGGATTCCTGGGTTCCTGATTTTCTCTGCATCTGCTTCTGAGCAGGTGCAGATTGGATCCAAGAAATTTACCGAGTCGTATGTGCTCGGCGAAATTGCGAAGCGCACTTTAACTGATGCCGGAATTTCAGCTGAGCATCGCCAAGGAATGGGCGGCACGATCATTCTCTGGGAGGCGCTGCGCAGCGGCCAGATCGATGTCTACCCGGAGTATACGGGAACGATCACGCAGGAGATTTTGAAACGCAGCGATGAATTGACGTTCGAGCAAATTGCGAACGAGCTCGGCAAAGCCGGCATCGGCATGACCGAGCCGCTCGGGTTTAACAATACCTACGCGCTTGTGATGTTGCGAAGCCGCGCCGGGGAGCTCGGTCTTCACACAATCACCGATTTGAAAAATCATCCGGAACTGAAGTTTGGGCTCACCCACGAATTTTTGGACCGACAAGATGGATGGCGACCGTTGGCGCAGCATTACCAATTGAATCCACAAAACGTAATCGGAATCGATCATGCGCTCGGTTACGGGGCGCTCGGCAAAGGCTCGGTCGACGTGAAAGACGCCTACTCAACTGATGCCAAGATTTCGGAGAACGATCTGGTCGTGCTCGAGGACGACCGGCAATTTTTCCCGCAATACAAAGCGGTCTTCTTGTTCAGGTACGCGCTTCCAACACCGGCAATTGAAGCGTTGCGCAAGCTGGAAGGAACGATCAAGGAAGCAAAGATGACGCGCCTTAACGCGGAAGCAGAACGCACAAAAAATTACACGCGGGCGGCGAATTTGTATTTTGAAGATTCTTCAGGATCGACCCGCCTCCGCCAAGGCTACGGCGTGGCAAGCAACACGTTTGGCGAAACTTTTCCGCACAAACTCGCGCGGTGGACGGCACGTCATCTCGAGCTGGCCGCGTTTTCTCTGGTGCTTTCAGTGCTAGTTGGAATTCCGCTTGGGATTTTCGCGAGTCGCGGCGGCGCAATTGGACACGCCATTCTCGGTTTTGCCGGAATTGTGCAGACGATTCCATCGCTCGCCTTGCTGGCGCTGCTTGTTCCGTTGCCATTTTTTGGAATCAGCGTCCGGACCGCGATCGCGGCGCTTTTTCTCTACGGTCTCCTGCCGATTGTTCGCAATACCGCGACCGGTTTACAGGACATTCCACGCGCATTACGCGAGTCGGCGATCGCGCTCGGACTAAGTCCAGCCGCCCGGCTTTGGCAAATTCATTTGCCGATGGCTTCACGTTCCATTCTCGCCGGAATCAAAACGAGCGCCGTGATCAATGTCGGGACCGCCACTCTGGCGGCGTTAATCGGCGCCGGCGGTCTGGGCGAACCGATTCTGAGCGGCCTCAATCTGAACGATCACGCTACGATCCTCCAAGGCGCGATCCCAGCCGCGATCCTGGCGTTGCTGGTGCAATCGCTCTTCGATTTGCTCGACCGCGTTTTGATTCCAAAAGGACTTAGGCTGTAGCGAAATCTTCATCCGATTTTGACACCTGGCTTCAGCCAGGTGCGCTAGGAACTTCCCGCGCGTTCAGCCGTTTCAACGGCTTGATCGGCGATAGAAAAATTATGCGACGGTCGTAGACCGCCGCTACAGTAAAAGCATGGCGATCGCGTCGATTAATCCGGCCACGGGCGAGAAGCTCAAGGAATTCGCGCCCTTTAACGACGCCGAGATCGAGAAGCGGCTGAAACGCGCGGAACACGCCTTTCAACAACATCGCCGGGAATCGTTTCCAAAGCGCGCGCAATTACTCGTCAGCGTCGCGACATTGCTGGAACATGAAAAAAAAGACCTCGCCCGCACCATGACGCTCGAAATGGGAAAATTATTTCGCGCGTCTGTCGAAGAGATCGAAAAATGCGCGCGCGGGTGCCGATATTATGCCGAGAACGCCGAGCGTTTTTTGGAAGACGAAGTCGCGCAAACGAACGCGCGTCGCAGCTACGTTCATTATGAGCCTATGGGACCGGTCCTGGCGATCATGCCTTGGAATTTTCCGTTCTGGCAGGTCTTTCGATTTGCCGCGCCCGCTTTAATGGCCGGCAACGTCGGGCTTCTCAAACATGCCGCCAACGTTCCGCAATGCGCCCTCGCGATTGAGCAATTGTTCTGTCGCGCCGGATTCGACGAAGGAGTTTTTCAAACACTCCTCATCGAGTCTGATCGAGTCGAAAGATTGATTGTCGATCCTCGGATCAAAGCAGTGACTCTGACTGGCAGCGAAAAAGCCGGTAGCGCGGTAGGCAGCACGGCGGCCCGGGAAATTAAGAAGAGCGTACTCGAGCTCGGCGGCAGCGATCCGTTCATCGTCATGCCCAGCGCCGATTTCGGGCTCGCGGTCACCACGGCCGTGAAAGCGCGAACGATCAACACCGGACAGTCATGCATAGCGGCCAAACGATTTTTCATCGCCGACAAGATCTACGATGATTTTTTAGAGAAGTTCGTCGAGGAAATGCGTAGGCTGAAAGTGGGCGACCCATTCGACGAAACGACCGAGCTCGGCCCGCTCGCGACCGAGCAGATTTTGAACGGCGTCCACGAGCAGGTCCAAAAGTCGATCGCCGCCGGCGCGACATTATTGACGGGTAGCAATCGAATCGCAGGACCGGGGTTTTTTTACGAACCAACGGTGCTGGTCGATATACCCAAAGACTCGCCCGCTTACCGCGAAGAAATTTTTGGTCCGGTTGCGGCTGTTTTTCGGGTGCGGGATTCCGCGGAAGCGATTGAGATGGCAAATGACAGCGAGTTCGGGCTGGCCGCCAGCGCATGGACGGACGATCCGATCGAGCAGGAACTTTTCGCCTCCGAATTGGAATCAGGCATGGTTTTCATCAACGCAATGTCAGCGTCAGATCCGCGATTGCCATTCGGCGGAGTGAAGCGCTCCGGGTTCGGTCGCGAGCTCGGCGCAGCGGGCATTCGCGAGTTCATGAACGCGAAGACGATCTGGATTTCCTAGATTAAGGTCTGCTGCGGATCGGTTGATTCAAGCGATACGCTGCGATATTTCTTTCGAGATCGGCGGCCAGACCGTCGTTGCCGGTCGCTTTCGCGATTGCGATTGCTTCTTGCGCAGTTTCAATTGCGTCGCCGAATTCGTGGGTCTCCGCATAGGCGGCCGCCAGCGTTCGGAGGACAGTTGGGTTACCGCGGCCTGGTCCCTGCGCGACGCTGGTTGCCAGCTCGACCGCCCTTTCGCCATTTCGCCGGGAAGGATCGGACGATGTTGCCAGGACCCACGCGAGATTGCATCGAGCATTTAAGTTTCTCGGATTGCTCGCGAGACTTTGCTCGAAATGAATGAGAGCGTCGGCTTCGTCGCCTAACTGGAGGTAGGCGAGTCCAAGATTGTTCTGTGCGTCGGTGTCGTTCGGTTGAATCCTGACCGCTTCCTGACAATGCGAGATCGCGTCGCTAATGCGCCCCTGTCTCAATAGAAGGTCGGCCAAATGGGCATGAGCGACATGATTGTCTGAAGTGTTGGCGATAGTCTGCTGCCACAACCGCTCAGAATCTTTCCAGTAACTCGCCTGAACACGAGAAGCGCCAGCCAAACTGGCAATGATCACGATCGCGGCGGCCGTTAACGCCACAGGAGCATTGCGCCAACGCGACAATAATTCCGAGACCCACCAGGTTACGCCAAGATAAAGACCAATCTGAGGAAGGTAAGTGTACCTATCAGCATGGCCTTGCAGTCCTACCTGAACGATCCCGATCACTGGAATTAACATGCACACGTACCAAAACCAGCCGACCACGAGGTAGGGTCGCTTGTTGCGAAGCAAAAATGTCAAAATCGTAATCGCGGCCAAAGCTGCCCCGGCCAGTAGAACCTGCCACGGAACCGATCCGTCCTCGGAGTGCGGGTAGAAGACCGCTAGCTTTGTCGGCCAGAACATTTGTCGAATGTAAATCAGATAGCTAAGCAACGCCTGGCTGACGCGCGACGAAAGCGGGAGCTGTTCAAAAGAACCAATCGCTCGCGTCTGTGCGATCAGCGTTGCCACGCCGGACGCGATGCTCAACAGAAATAGCGGAAACTTTTCCGCGACCAAGTTTCTCAAAGTGCGCAGATCGACCAGGCGTTTGAGAGGCCAGTAATCCAGGAGCAAAAGAACAATTGGCAGAGAAACCAACATCGGTTTCGACATCAACCCGCAAGCAAACAAGATCGACATCGTCAGGTAGCGGCCGATCGATGGTTTGCGCGTGTAATGCAGATACGCGGCGAGCGTGAGCATAAAGAAGAATCCACTCAAAACGTCTTTGCGTTCGGCAATCCAGACGACCGACTCCACCCGCAATGGATGGATGGCAAAGATCGCCGCCACGAATGCGCTTCGCCAAAGCGCGCCGGTAAGCCGACGAAGCACGAAGAAGAGAGCGATAGTAGCCGAGGTGTGGAGCAAAACATTCCCGAAATGATGCGCCCCAGCGCGGATCCCGAACACTCCACAATCGAACATGTGCGAAAGCGTAGTGAGCGGATGCCAGTTACCTCCATGAGCATGAGTAAATGCCCAAACCACTCCATCCCAACTCAAGCCCGCGATTATTTGCGGAGCTTCATAGGTGTAGGTCGGATCATCATAGTTCACGAAGGGAAAATGGCTGGACTGTCCAAAGACAAACCAAACGAGCGCAACAAGACCGACGCAGATGCCGGCGACGAGCCAGCGTTCGCAAATTTTATCGCGCATTTCGCAAGCTTGGATCGCGGAATGGTGTGCGACGCTGATAAAGATCGACATCCTCCCGAATCTGAACGGCGAGATCATGCGCGCCTTGAGCGTTCGCTTGCTCCGATGCGCGTCGCGCAGTTTCGATGGCTTTCTCGAATTGGCCGTCCTGCGCGTAAGCCGCCGCCAGCGTCCGAATGAAGACCGGATTACTTTCTTTAGAGAGCTGGTTCGCTTTTGTTGCGAGCTGCACTGCAACTTCGTCGTTTCTCAGCGAATCATCCGGGCCGGTCGACATCACCCAGGCAAGATTGTTGAGGGGAAGAATGGAGTCCGGATCCGATTGCAAAGCTCTTTCATAATGATCGACCGCCTCACGCAACAAACCTTTTTGGACAAGAGCGTTTCCCAAACTCGTATGCGCGCCCGAATCGTAGGGATGGATCGACAACGTGGTCCGCCATTGCGCAATCGCGCCGTCCAAATCTCCCTTCTGAAAAAGTGCGGTGCCAAGATTGTAATGCGCGTCAGGAAAATCGGGCCGTAACTCAATCGCTTGGCGAAAATGAGCGATCGCGTCATTGAGCCGGCCCTTGCGTGCGAGCACGTTGCCGACGCTGTCATGAATAAGCGCAAGACTTAAATTGTAGTGGCGATGTTCGCTGCGAGAACGGACTGCGAGCGCACTTTGAAAATAAGAGAGCGCATCGTCCAGTTGGCCGCGTTCCATCAGCAACGTGCCGAGATTTGTCAGGGCGATGTCGTTATCGGTCGTGACCGCCAGCGCGCGCGTCCAAAGCGTTTCGCTATCCCGCCAATAAGTCGTTTGCTTCCAGGCGCACGCGCTCAAGATGATGACAATGCCGCCGCCAACGATCGCGAGAATTTCTTTTCGGTGCGGTAACCCTCTCGCAACATCAGCAGCGAGCCAGGTCAGCGCGATGTACAAACCAATCTGTGGTAAATAAGTGTAACGATCGGCGTGCCCTTGAAGTCCGACCTCCGCGATTCCGATTACCGGCAGGAGCATGATCAAATACCAAAGCCAGCCGACCAGGAGATAGGGGCGACCCCGGCGCAGTGCGACAGCCACCCAGGTCATCGCAACCAAAAGTGCGGCCGCGAGCGTGACTTGCCACAACGCAAGGCGATCGTCGGGATGCGGGTAAAATACGGCGAGATTCGCCGGCCGAAACATTTGCCAAATGTAAGTGACATAAGTCACGAGCGCGTTCTGAAGGCGCCAGCCGAATGGAAGCTGGCCGACCGACGCGGGCGATTGCACTTGCAAGGCCAACGCCACAATCGACGACGCGAGAGAAAGTCCGAACAGCGGTAGTTTCTCCACGATCAGGTTCCACCAGATTTCCGCGTTGAACTTCTGACCTCTGACCTCTGCTTGCCGCGTTGTAGCCTTGGCGAAGGCGGGTCCTCTGTTTAGCGGCCAGTAATCAAGGAGCAACAACACGACTGGTGTCGTTACCAGCATGGGCTTCGACATCAATCCGCACGTAAACAAGGTCGACATCGTGAGATAACGACCGAACGAGGGCGCGCGGGCATAGCGGACGTAGGCTCCAAGAGTCAGAAAGAAAAAGACCGCGCTCAAAACATCTTTGCGTTCCGCAATCCAGGCGACCGATTCAACACGAAGCGGGTGGATCGCAAAAAGCGCGGTGACAAAAGCGCTGCTCCAGTCCGGGCCGGACTGGCCTTTACCGGCGATGTTGCGCAACCAAAGGAATAGCAAAACCGCGGCAATCGTGTGTAGGAAAACATTTGTGAAATGGTGCCCGCCGGGTTTGAGATCGTAGAGCTGGCAATCGATCATGTGCGAAACGAGCGTGAGCGGGTGCCAATTGTTGGTTTGGGTGTCGACAAACGCCCGTAACAAACCGTGAAGACTCAGACCGGAGGAAACTAGCGGATTTCCGTAAATGTAGGTCTTATCGTCGTAGTTTACGAAGTCGTAGCTCAGCGTTTGGCCGAAGACAATCCCGATTAGAAGAACGATCACGCCGCAAACGGCAAAGTGCGCCAAACGCAATGCCGGGGTGGTTTCAATCTTTCGGTCAGGAGCCTTCATGCAAATACCGCTGACGATCCTTTGAAGTTACGGCGGCGGTGATTCGCGATAAGGCGTGTGCGCCTGATAAAGCTCGATTTCATGTCGCACTGTCGACAGCAACGAAGTGTTGTTTTGGGCGGTGGCCAAATCCAAAGCGCGTCCTCCTGTCTGGATCGCTTTCGAAAAATCGCCCGCCTCGGCATAGGCGGCGGCCAAGGTGCGAAGAACAATCGGCACAGCGCCGCCAGGAACAGTTGTCGCTTTCGCTGCCAATTCGACGGCGCGCTTGCCATCACGGATCGTGTCCGCGGGATAAGTTGCCAGCACCCAGGCGAGATTATTGAGCGCGTTCCCGTCATCCGGATTCAGTTGCAAACTAATTTCCCACTGCTCGATCCCGGCGCGGACATCTCCATTTTGAACAAGAAGAACGCCGAGATCATTATGCGTCGCGACATCGAACGGATAATCCTTGAGCGTGGTGCGTGCGTGCGCGATGGCAGCCGCGCGCGAATGTTTGTTCGCTTCCGCTGTTCTACCTTTCGACCACAATGCTGCCGCCAAATTCTGATGCGCGGTTTGATTGTCCCGCGTCACGGCCAGGGCGTGCTCCCAAAGTGAAATGCTGTTACGCCAAAAAGTTGTTTGCTGGTAAGCCACGACGGTCGACGCCGCGAGCGTGAATGTGGCCATTGAAATCAGAACAATCCGACGATGTCGCCATTGTTGCGTCAAATCGGCGCACGCCCATGTCACCAACATTGTGATTCCGATATGTGGCAAATAAGTGAACCGATCGGCCCGCGCTTGCAGACCGACCTGAACAATGCCGAGCACTGGAGCGAGCAAAATCAAATACCAAAACCATCCGACGAAAACGTAAGGACGTTTCTGTCTGAAGAATATTGCGAGCAAAGTAAGGACGACAATCAGTGCGACACAGGCTAAGACCACCCAAATATTTAGTTGATCGTGCGGATGCGGATAGAATACCGCCAGGTGAGTGGGCCAGAATGTTTGGCCGAGATATGCGATCACACTGACAGCGGCGTTTTTGAGGCGGGGCAAGAGCGGCAACTGCTCCAGCGAAGCCATCGTGACTGTCTGAGCGAAGACGGTCGCCACTGAAGCGGCCGCCGCCAGCGCCAGCAACGGAATTTTCTCCGCTATGAGCGATAGCCAAATCTGAATTTCTGATCTCTGACCTCTGACTTCTGATTTCTGACTTCTGCCCAGCGGCCAGTAATCCAACAACAACAGCACGAGCGGCACGGCCACGAACGTAGCCTTCGACATCAATCCGCACGCGAGAAAGATCGTCAGAGTCAGGTAACGGGAAATGCCCGGCGCGCGCACGTAACGCAGATACGCGCCGAGCGTCAGCATGAAAAACACGCCACTGAGCACATCCTTGCGCTCGGCGATCCACGCCACCGATTCGACCCGCATTGGATGAATCGCAAAAATTGTTGCTACAAATGCGCTTTGCCAAAGGCAGCCGGTCATTCCTCGGAAAACCAAAAAAAGCAGAATCGCTCCGAGATTGTGTAAGACAACGTTCGTAGAATGGTGGCCGGCAGGACGCAGTCCATAGATTTGACAGTCCGCCATGTGACTAAGCGTTGTGAGCGGGTGCCACAAGCTCGCGTGGCTATGAGTGACAACCCATTTCAATCCGTCGAGAGTGAGTCCACGACTGACCTCACTGTTTTCGTAAACGTAACGGTCGTCATCGAAGTTGATAAAGTCGTGGCTGAGTGTTTGCCCAAAAACGAGCCAGATGATCGCAGTGAGAAAAATGCAGACGACGATCGTGATCCGGCGATCGTCTCGCGAGCTAGGCTGCGCCGGAACTGTCGGCATCGTTAAACTGGTGACGGAAACAATCGCCAGCGGGCCAGGCGGAAACGCAACGCCGTCCCGAGACACCCGAGGCCGTAGCGCACGCTTCGGCGAAAGTTAATCGACGACCCTTCCGGTAAATATTTCGCCGGGCACGTGACCTCGCCGATTTTCGAACCTAGCCAAATGACTTGGGCAAGCATCTGGTTGTCGAACACAAAATCGTCCGAGTTTTGTTCAATTGGCACGCGTTCGAGCAAACTCCGCGCGAATGCGCGATATCCGGTGTGATATTCGGAAAGCTTGGCACCGATCAAAAAATTTTCGACGAAGGTCAGAAAGCGGTTCGCGACGTATTTCCACCACGGCATCCCGCCATCGAGCGCGCCGCCGCCGAGAATGCGTGAAGCAAGCACGCACGGATAAAGGCCGCTCGCGACCAGCGATGCCATCGCCGGAAGAAGCTGCGGGGTGTATTGATAATCGGGGTGAATCATCACCACGATGTCAGCGCCAGCGGCGAGGGCGAGACGATAACAGGTCTTTTGGTTGCCGCCGTAACCGCGATTCTCCGGATGCACTTCCACTTGCACGTCTTTCAGCGTCCGCGCGATCGCTACCGTCTCATCGTGACTCGCGTCGTCGACCACAATGACAAGATCGACAATCCCCTGCGCCATCACTTCGTCGTAGGTTCGTTGCAACGTGCGAGCGGCATTATATGCCGGCATCACCACCACAATTTTCTGGCCGTTCAACATTCGAGGTAGTCGAATATGCGCACGAGCGGCATCTTGCAACCCTGATGATTATTTTTCACGATCCGCATTGCGTTGAATATTCAATCCCCGGCCATCCGGAGCGGCCGGAGCGGATCACGCGCACCGTCCCAGTGCTGAAAGATCGACATCGAAACTGGGAATGGCGTGAGCCGCAGCCGGCGAAGGAACGTAATCTGTTGCGCGCCCATTCTCGTGATCACGTGGAGCAGATAAGAACTGCAGTGCACGATTTTGATGTTGATACGCCGGCTTATCCACGGATCTATCACCATGCGATCTCGTCCGCCGGCGCAGCGATCGAGACCGCGCTTGCCGGCGTCCGCGGGGAGCGCGCCTTTAGCCTCATGCGACCGCCGGGCCATCACGCGACGCGGAATCGAGCGATGGGTTTCTGTTATTTCAGCAACATCGCTATCGCGGCCCTTGCCGCCCTCGACAGTGGTGTCGAGCGCGTTGCCATTTGGGACTTTGACGCCCATCACGGGAACGGGACGGAGGATGTCGTCGCGCATAATCCCCGGCTCAGCTTCGCATCGATTCATCAATTTCCGGCCTATCCTGGAACCGGCGCACAATCATTCGCGAACATCGACAATTATCCGCTCGCGCCGAACGCGCCTCCCGCCGAGCACGTCAATGCGATCGAGCGCGCACTCCAAAAGCTTCTGCTCACAAAACCCGGATTGTTGCTCGTTTCGGCCGGCTTCGACGCGTATTCAGGAGATCCGCTGACAGAAATGACCCTGGAAACGGAGGACTTTGCCACCCTTGGAAAGTGGCTGGCGGAGATCGATGTACCTGCCGCGGCAATCCTTGAAGGCGGCTACAGCGACGATTTACCGGAATTAATCGATGCTTTTTTGACGACTTGGGTTTCGTGAATTGATCATTCCAAGCAGGTGGGCCGCTGCGTTTTCGATATCGGCATGCCGATATTCGCGAGCTCTGCTTTTCACCGCCAGCAGACCGCAGCGATGGATGCTCTCAAAATCGCCGTAGGGAAATTTGTATCGGGCTTTGCTGTTCGTGGCATGTCTTTCGTCAATACCAAGATGCCATTTCGCGTATTCAGCAAAACCATAGAGGCGAATAAATTCGTTTTCCTTGCCGGTCGAAGGTTGATCCGTTTTCCAGAGTCCTTTGTGGTCAGAAATGAAGCGTCCTCGGCCGATCAATTGGCGAGCCTGCTCGAATGCGGCGACGTTCAGCCGGACCGTGTTATTGCTGCTGCGCGCATCGGCCCGGCCGGGCGGTAGCGGAAGTAGAATTACTCCGACTAAGGCGAGTGCCGCTAATCGCGACCGCTTTGGGTTCATGGGAGGACACTTTGATTGTGCAGGCTGACTGGCGCCCGGTTCAACCTTAATTCAAACAGTCGAAAATACTCGGGCTGGCGGGATTTGAACCCATGACCTGTCGCCGCGGCGACCGTTCTACCAATACAATCTATTCAGTTCATCTCGACCGCGGCCAGTTTTAAAATATTGCTCCTTTCGCACGGCTTCTGCACGAGTTGAAAAGGTTTCAGTGTGGATAAAGCTCCACGGAATTCCGGGGCGGGTCGCCTTTGACACGCCGTTGTTATGCTGCCGAACGCGGTCGGCTATGTTCTGACAAGATCCGATATAACGCCGACCGTTCTTGCTGCTGCGTAAAACGTAAACGTGAAACATCTTGGCGATATTTTAAAACATCGGGCTGGCGGGATTTGAACCCACGACCTCTTGAACCCCATTCAAGCGTTCTACCAAGCTGAACTACAGCCCGATCCGAGGTGGAACTATTTACCAACAGCGGTAAGATCGCCAGCGCTACGAGATAGAATTTACTAGTCGGTTCGGCAAAATTTTTTGCGGGAAATTTTGCGACGGTCACAGACCGCCGCTACAGAGTTAGATGCTCAGCGCCGGAATAGTTGGACTGCCAAACGTCGGGAAATCGACGCTGTTCAATGCCGTCACCCGCACGCACAACGCGCCGGCGGAAAATTATCCTTTTTGCACCATCGATCCCAACGTCGGCGTCGTCACGGTGCCTGATCCGCGGCTGGAAAAACTCGGCCAGCTCTCGCATTCGAAAAAAATCGTGCCGACCGCCATCCAATTTGTCGATATCGCCGGCCTGGTGAAAGGCGCGAGCGCGGGCGAAGGACTCGGTAACCAATTTCTTAGTTACATCCGCGAAGTCGACGCGATCGTGCAGGTCGTGCGCTGCTTTGCCGACGCGGACGTCCATCACGTCAGCGCCACGATCGATCCGATTCGAGACATTGAAGTCATTAACACTGAGCTGGTGTTGGCCGATCTTGCGTCGCTCCAGAAGCGGTCCGATCGATTGCAAAAAGAAGTTCGCGCCGGCGAGAAAAGCGCGAAAATCGAAAACGCCGTCGCCGAAAAACTTTTGCCGCATCTCGATTCCGGGAAACCGGCGATTACGGCGCCGCTTGAGTCCGAGGAAAAAATGGTGGCGCGAAATTTCTTTCTCCTGACTTCAAAGCCGACTCTTTTTGCCTGCAACGTCGCTGAGACCGATCTGGCAGCGGTGGCAAAGAATGATCAAACAAATGCCGCCGCGAAGTATGTCGATCTTGTCCAGGATTACGCGCAACATCATTTCGGAACGGAAGCTTTCGTAATTAGCGCCAGGATCGAAAGCGAACTTGCCGATCTGAGCGAGGAGGAAGCGCTCGAGTATCTGCGCGGTCTTGGCGTTGAAGACAGCGGCGTTCATGCGCTCATTCGCGCGGTCTATCATTTGCTTGGCTTGCGAACATTTTTGACGACGGGTGAAAAAGAAACGCGCGCTTGGACTATTCACGCCGGCGAAAAAGCGCCCGCTGCCGCGGGTGCGATCCATTCCGATTTCGAACGCGGTTTCATTGCAGCGGAAACGATTGCTTATGGCGATTTGATCGCGCTTGGCTCCTTCGCAAAAGCACGCGAAGCAGGGAAACTACGCATCGAAGGCAAGGATTACGAAGTCCGCGACGGTGACGTGATGACGTTTCGGTTCAACGTCTGAGCGCTATCGCGCGACGTAAAGGATTCGGCCGCACTGTTCGCAGTTGACAATTTCCTTGCCGGCCTCCGCATCTTTCACCGTGGCGGTGGTCAATTTCATGTGGCAACCGGTGCAAACGCCATGCTCGACCGCGACAATGGCTGAGTCGCCTTTGCTCGCGAACAGGCGCTCGAACCGATTCAGCAAGTCCTCATCCATCGTTTCCGCCAATTCTTTTCGCTCCTTCGATAACTCCTGCAGGCGCGTTTCGAGTGCTTTCGATTTTTCGCCGAGATCGTTCATTTGCCGTGAAATCGAGTCCTTGGTCGCGCTGGCTTTTTTTTCCTCAGCCGTAACTTCAACCTTCAACTTGTCCCCTTGCTCCATCAGCTCGAGTTCCTGGTCTTCGAGCTTCCGAATTTCGTCCTCGTAACGCTGGATCTCGTTACCCATCGCCTGAAATTCGTCGTTCTTGCGGGTCTGATACTGCTGGGTCTTCAAGCGCGCGATACTCTCGTTGCGTGTGCCGACATCGAGCTCCAGCCTCTTGCGTTCGATTTCGACTTGTCGCGCTTTCTGCTTGAGGGCCTCCAAACTGGCAGCGCTTTCCGCCAGCTGCAACTCGAGATGCTTTCGTTGCAGCGGCAGATTTTTTATCTCGTTCTCGATTTGCCTGATCTTTTGCTGTCGATCTTGAAGAACGAGTAGTTGTTCCAGTTCTGCCTGCACGTGCGCTGAAGTTATTAAGTCGGCGGAGCGGCGTCAATCGCGCCGGCCACCTTTGGCCGCATCGATCGCGCGCAGTGCTTGTTCCGGTCTCGCGCGCACCGCGATGTTCTCGGTCAAGTTCACCCACTGCACTGTGCCGCTTGCATCAACGTAAAACTCAGCTGGACGTGCGATGTCCGCGTTCTTTGGCCCGGCCCCGCGATGAAGCAGATCGTAACGGCGAATGACTGCCGCGTCCGCATCAGAAAGAAGCGGAAAGGCGAAGCCCATTTTCTGAGAATGCCCGCGATTTATTTCGACGGAATCGACGCTGATGACCGCGACATGCACACCGCGCCCAGTGAAATCCGAAAGGTGATTCTGAAAACTCCGCAACTCGGAGTTACAGAGCGGTCACCAGTGTCCCCGATAAAAAATCAGCACCGCTCCGTTGGGAGAAAGCAGATCCCCCAATGCCACTGACTTGCCATTTTGGTCTGGCAATGAAAACTCCGGCGCTTTTGCCCCGACGCGCGGCGCTTGTGCTGAAAGCGGGACTTGTCGAAGCACATAAAAAATCTCGTAGGCAAAAAAAGCGAAGAGAAAAAGGCTGATCGTAGCGAAGATCGATCCGAAAACTTTACCGCGATAAACTTGCGGCCGCCCAAAGGCGCGGAACAGACCCACCAGCAGCAGAGCGGCGCCGATCCCAAACAACAAAAGATTCGCCCACGGAAAATCGCGCGTCATCGGAAACTCCGCGAAAAATTCGTAACTAAACAGGCCGCCGACAGCGACAACGAAACCAACCCAGAGCGGCCAATTCCATTTCCGTTTCACAGACTCACGAATACCGAGTCAGCATTCGATTGCAAGATCGACATCGGTGCAGCCACGTTGCTATACGACGTCACACGGCCCACAGGGCCGTGGCTACAAAGAAACACGCTTGCGCTTTATCGAACTTTTCTGAAAGGTCTCCGCCAGTGGCGATTGTCGACACCGAGCAGGAGTATCCCGATATCGTCGGCGCACGACCGACCAATCCGCTCGCGGCGAACTTCAAACCGTTCATTCCGCCGTCGGTGCGTTTGCCAGAATTAACGCTGCCGCATCTCATTATCGGCACGCTTCTCGGAATCGTTTTTGGGGCGTCGTCGCTTTATCTTGTTCTCAAAGTGGGATTGACCGTGAGTGCGTCGATCCCGGTGGCCGTAATTTCGATCACGATCTTCCGACTCTTCGCCAAATTCGGATTTCGCGACGCGAACGTTTTGCAGAATAACATCGTCCAAACCGCGGGTTCGGCCGGCGAATCAATCGCGTTCGGTCTCGGCGTCACCATGCCCGCGATCATGATTCTCGGTTTCGATTTGGAAATTACCCGTGTCATGCTGGTCGCCATCCTGGGCGGTTTGTTGGGCATTCTCATGATGATCCCGTTGCGGCGCGCGTTGATCGTCGACCAACACGGCCTGCTCAAGTATCCCGAAGGCACCGCTTGCGCCGAAGTGTTGAAAGCAGCCGCTTCCAAAGAATCGCTCACCGTCGCCGACCAAACGCACACGACCACCGGTGCCGAGATTGTGAATGAAGAAGCAGCCGGTGGCGGCAAAGTGATCTTCTCCGGTTTCGGGATCGGCTTCGCTTACCAGTCGGTGATGGGTGCGTTCAAAATGTGGAAGAGCGATCCGGTCAAAGTGTTCGACGCTCCGTTCAAAGGCGGATCGATCTCAGCCACGATCGAGCCTGCGTTGCTCGGTGTTGGCTATATCATTGGACCACGCATCGCTTCGATCATGTGCGCGGGCGGCGTGCTCGCTTATCTCGTTTTGATTCCGGCGATCAAATTTTTCGGCGAACACGTGACCGGGGCGGTCGCTCCCGGAACAATTCCGATTTCGGAGATGAGCCCGGACCAAGTCCGCGGCGCTTATATTCTTTACATCGGCGCGGGCGCAGTTGCCGCCGGCGGCATCATCAGCCTAATTCGTTCGCTGCCCACGATCTGGCACGGTTTAAAAGGCGGGCTGGCCGATTTGCGCGGCGGCCACGCTGCGAGCTCGCGCGCGCCACGAACGGATCAGGACTTATCGATGAAGATTGTCATCGGTGGCGTCATCTTTCTCCTCCTTGTGATGATGGTCGCTCCGCAGTTGCATCTGCAATGGAATCTGCTCGGCGCACTTTTGATTGTCGCTTTCGGTTTTCTTTTCGTAACCGTTTCGTCGCGCCTGACCGGCGAAATCGGTTCATCTTCAAACCCGATTTCTGGAATGACGGTTGCAACGTTGTTGCTGACCTGCCTGGTTTTCCTGATCGTTGGCTGGACCGGGCCGCATTATTTTGTGACCGCGCTTTCGATCGGCGGAATTGTCTGCATCGCCGCGTCCAACGGAGGCACGACGTCGCAGGATTTGAAAACCGGTTTTCTGGTTGGATCGACACCGAAATTTCAACAAATCGCGATCCTCTGCGGCGCGCTTGCCTCCGCGATTGCCCTTGGCCCGATCCTGTTGATGCTAAATGATCGCAACAACGTGTATGTGCCGGTTCCGCCGAGCACCGAGTTGCATGCGCCGGCCGAAGAACTTGGCCGATCCGAAAAACTACAGGGGCCGCAAGGACAAACTGATCAGAACACATATCGGGTTTGGCAGCGGCTCGATCCCGGCGGTGGCGCCGCCCAGCGCTACCTGGTGAACGACCAAGGTGTGCCCGTTTACCTTGTCGATCCTGGAATCAACGGCACCCATAAAATACGACCCAACGGTTCCTCGGTAATGAAATTCGACGCGCCAAAAGCAACGCTAATGTCGTACATCATTAAAGGAATTCTCAGCCGCAAACTTCCGTGGGCACTTGTGTTACTTGGAGTAATGATCGCGATCGTGCTGGAGATGAGCGGGATTCCTTCGCTTGCGTTTGCGGTCGGCGTTTATCTTCCACTGGCTTCTTCCAGCCCAATTTTCATCGGCGGAATGATCCGCCTGCTCGTTGATCGCTACTTAAAAGTAAAATTCCGTCACAAGAATTTGTCCGACGTTGAACTGACTGCCGAAGGCGATAAAAGCCACGGTGTGTTGCTTGCCTCCGGATACATCGCCGGTGGTGCGCTGGCCGGCATCGTGATCGCGTTTATGGCCGGCGTGCCAAGCCTTGTCGATGTAAGCAAACGAATCGAGGATTGGTCCACTGCGAACAATCCCTTCTTCGATGGCGCGAACGCAAATCTCCTCGCTTTACTTCCATTCGCGGTCCTGTGCGCTCTGCTCTATCTCGTCGGCCGGGATGTGTTGCTCGCCGCTAGGCCGCGACACGGAAAACTTCAGTAGGTTTCTACCGGCGAGCGCTTGCCGTCTTCGACGCTGCATTGTTTAGCGCGTTCTTCGCCCAAAGTCGCGACGCGCAATTCCCAAATCTCATTGTCGATCTTACGAAACGCCGCTTCGGAAAATTCGTGGGGCGGCGCGATCTTTTTCTTAAACCGCGCTACGCTTGAAAACGCGCGATCAATCTGCTCGCGGGGCAACGTGCGAAGGATCCGCTGCACGTTTTCGACTTCCGGAATCCGGTGGCAAATCATCACCAAATCGTTTCCGGCGCCGATCGCGAATCGAATCGTTTGTTCTAATCCGTATCCATTTAAAATCGCGCCCATGTCGAGATCATCGGTCATGACGAGGCCATCGAAGCCAAACTGGCTGCGAAGAAGATCGGTGATGACGCGCCGCGATAAGCTCGCTGGAGTTTTTTCCGGTTCGAGAGATGGATACCAGCCGTGACAAATCATCATGCTGTCGACCTTGTCGATTAACTTCCGAAACACCGCCAGCTCGTTCGCATCCAATTCTTCGCGCGCCCGATCGATCTTCGGCAGTTCGTAATGCGCGTCCGATCTCGCGGCCGAGTATCCGGGAAAATGTTTGCCGCAGCTCGCGATCCCCTGCTTTCGCATCGCGTCGTTGAAGGCTCCGGCATTACGCACGACCTGCTCAACTGTTTTGCCGTAACAGCGGCCGCGCAACGAATTGTCTGCGCTGTCGTCGAAAGAAATGTCGAGGACCGGACAAAGATCCAGATTGAATCCGAAAACGCGCAACAAACGTCCAGTGATGTCCCCATGCCGGCGGATAAGATCGACATCGTCCTTGTCGCGCAACTGCTGCGCGTTCGGCGGTTCGCTTCCGATCAATCGCAGGCGCGATACGCGCCCACCCTCCTGATCGATGGTGATGATCGGTTCCGTTTCGCTCAAATCGCGCAGGTCATCGATTAGTTTGCGCAATTGGGGTGCGCTTTCGATGTTGCGTCCGAAAAGAATGAACCCGCCAGGCTGCACCCGCCGGAACAACTCGGCGCTAGCGGCATCGAGTTCCTTTCCAGGAACACCACACAGTATCAGTTGACCGAGCGAACTGTCGTTCATAACTTCGCAACTTAGATGTCGATGCTGACGGTGCGAACGAAAAAGCGGTTGGAATGAGAAAAATCGGCATCTACGGCGGAACGTTCGATCCGATTCATCACGGCCATTTGATTCTTGCCCGACAAGCGTGCGAAGAGCTTGGACTCGACCAATTGATTTTTGTTCCGGCTGCGCTCTCCCCGTTTAAAAAAGCGGCATGCGCGACCGGCGAAGCGCGATTGTCGATGTTGCAAGCGGCCATTGAAGGCCAGGACGGATTTGCGGCTGACGACTGTGAATTAAAACGGCCGCCGCCTTCCTATAGCATCGACACCGTGCTGCAAATTCGTGAGCGCGAGCCAAAGAGCGAATTATTCTGGCTGATCGGTGCGGACAACGTGAGCGGATTAGATAAATGGCATCGTTCGGCCGAACTGAAGAAGCTCGTGCAATTCGTCGTGCTCAACCGCTCTTTCCGCGCGTTGAAGCAACCTTTTCCCGTCATTCAACGCAACATCGACATATCGGCGACTGAAATCCGAAACCGAGTTGCATCCGGCCGCCCCATCCGGTATCTCGTACCTCGGGCCGTGGAAGAAATTGTTCGCCGCGAAAATCTTTACCGGGAGCCAGCGACATAACTGCAAAACAGTTAGCCACGACCTGCGCCGAGCTTGCCTCGAACAAGAAGGCCGAAGAGATTGTCGTGCTCGATCTCGCCGGCATCTCCAGCTTCACCGATTTCTTCGTCATTTGCTCGGCAACGTCGGAGCCGCAACTCAAGGCCATTGCCAACGAGATTGAGACTCGATTACGAGATGATCATAATCTGCGCGCCGCCGCGATTGACGGCTTCCCGGCGAGTCAATGGATCGTCCTCGATTATCTCGAAGTCGTCATCCACATCTTCCATCGCGACAAGCGCGCGTTTTACTGTCTGGAAGATTTATGGGGCGACGCGCCACGGGTCGCATGGGAAGCGGCCGCCGCCAGCGCCAGCTGAGTTAGCGATCCGCCAATTATTTTGCTGAAGGCGAAGGCGTAACGCTCGCATCACCGGCTTGGGGCGATTTCACGTCCATCAGCTCCACTTCGAAGATCAGGGCCGAACTCGGTGGAATTCCAGGTCGACCTTGCTCGCCGTAGGCGAGATTCGCCGGGATGAAAAGTTGGAGCTTGGAGCCGACCTTCATCAACTGGAGGGCCTCGGTCCAGCCTTTGATGACACCGCTAACTGGAAACGTTGCCGGTTGACCGCGTTTATAAGAACTGTCGAATTCAGTTCCATCCGTCAACGTGCCTCGGTAATTGACCGTGACGGTGTCGCTACTTTTCGGCTGCGCGCCGCTGCCTTCTTTCAACACTTTGTACTGCAAACCGCTCCCGGTCGTTTTGACGCCTTCCTTTGTTTTGTTTGCGGCGAGAAATTTTTCCGCCTCAGCCGCGTTCTTTTGAGCGGTCTCTGTTAGTTTTTGTTGCATATCTTTTTCGAATGCCATCATTGTATCCCTGACTTCCTGCTCACTCATGAGCGGTTTTCTGCCGGACAGAGCGTCTTTGAATCCGGCCGTGAACGCGTCCTGGTTCACATCGACATTCTGCCGTTTGAAATTAAAACCAACGTTGAGGCCGATGGCGTAGCTGGCCTTGTCTTTTAACTCTTTCAGCTGAGGCGGTTTTTCTTCCGCCAACACGCTGACTGCGAAGGACAAAGCAACGGCGCTAAGTAGAATAGATTTCATAAATTGAGATTGCGAATGTGATTGCGCTTTAATCTGGAACAGCGCAGAAAGTTGCAACGCTAGTGGAGAAACCGCGCTCGTCAACCCGGCATCGCACCGGCCGCATCTATGCGGTTTGCCTTCTCTTTATTGCAACCGCCGGGACGGATTGGGCCGCGGAACTGGTTCGTATCTCCGATGCCGACGCGCGTCGAATCGGAAAAAGGATTTGGCAAAACGAAAGTAACGGCACTGTGGCCGGCCTTACCGCCTGGAACGCAGGGGAAAATTTCGCTTCCCTTGGAATTGGTCATTTCATTTGGTATCCCCAAGGCGTGCACGGTCCGTTCGATGAAAGCTTCCCAAAACTCCTCGCGTTCGCGCGCGAACGGGACGTCGCAATTCCCGCGTGGCTCAACCAATCCTCCGCCTGTCCCTGGAACGCGCGCGCCGAATTTTCCGGCGCGCAGAATTCCGAGCAAATGCGTGAACTTCGGCAATTTTTATCGCGAACAATCGATCTTCAGGCGCAATTCATGGTTGCGCGTTTGCAACAATCGCTCGCCAAGATGCTCGACGAAGCCGCGCCTGCGGATCGCGCCAATGTGGAGCGCCAGTTTGCGCGCGTGGCGAGCACCCCGCACGGCTGTTATGCCCTGGTCGATTACGTGAACTTCAAGGGCGAAGGCGTTTTGCACACCGAACGTTATCGCGGCGAAGGCTGGGGATTACTGCAAGTGCTCGAACAAATGCACGGCAGCGAAAATGGTCCGAGCGCCGCGCGCGAATTTTCGAGTTCCGCGGCTGCAATGTTGCGCCGTCGTGTCCAGAATTCGCCGCCGGAACGACACGAGGCCCGTTGGTTGCCGGGCTGGCTCAATCGCGTTCACAGCTATAGCGAAAATTCATGAAACGAGTTTGCCTGACAACAATCATCGTCGTGGCAGCGGTCGCGCTCGCTGGATTGGCCAGAGCGCAATTGTTCGGGCCGAAAATGAAGAAACCGGGCGAGCTGATTCAAAAGCAAGCGCCGATGAAGGTGAACCAAGACTTGCTTAAGCAAGCGACGCCGGACATTGCCCACATCGTGGTTTCCATTCCAAAACAGCGCGCTTATCTCATGATTCGCGAGGAAATCGTCGCGGACGCGCCGGTTTCATCCGGCAAACGCGGACACGAAACGCCGCGCGGACACTTTACTGTCATGGAGAAGGATCCAAATCATCATTCCAGTCTCTACGGCGACTTCGTAGATGGTTCGGGTCGAGTGGTGCGTGCCGGTGTCAGCGCCCACATTGATTCTGCACCGAGCGGGACGCATTTTGCCGGCGCGGCAATGAAATGGTTTCTCCGTCTCACTGGCGAGGGAGTCGGGATGCACATCGGAATCTTGCCAGGATATCCCGCGTCGCACGGTTGCATTCGCGAATCGGTTGACGGCGCGAAATTGTTTTACGATCACGCCAAAGTCGGAACGCCGGTTGACGTCGGCGATTTTTAACTCAACCGATTTGTCATGTCGAGCGAAGTCGAGACATCTCTAAGTATTTCCGAGAAGATTGTCCCCGAATTTAACTGGCGGAGAAGTCGTAGTCAGTGCATCCACAGAAATAGTAAGAGATTCCTCGGCTTCGCTCGGAATGACAGCCGACCCTCACCTGGCGCTCCGCGCCTTCCTCTCCCTGGCCGGGGAGAGGAGTGAAGTGAGGGTGGACGCTGTGAGCACTACAGCGACCTTGATCACGAGATCAATTTGCGGCGCAGCATCTCGAATGCAGCTTGTGCGACGAGCTGCTTAAACGTCTCGCGGTCGCTTGGAAAAAATAATTTCTTAACTTTAATCTCTCTTTCAGACGCGAGTGCGACGTAAACCGTGCCGACCGGCTTCTCCCGCGAACCGCCACTCGGCCCGGCAACTCCAGTGGTCGCGAATGCATATGTCGATCCCGCACGCTTCCGCGCACCCTCAGCCATTGCTCGTGCGACCTGTTCGCTAACAGCGCCTTGCTCCTTTATTAGTTTCGGATCGACTCCGAGCATGTCGATCTTGGCCTCGTTCGCATAGCAAATATATCCCGCGAGTAAGACTGCGGAGGCACCGGCCACGTTCGTGATCCGGTTCGCAAGTAGTCCGCCAGTGCAGGACTCAGCAATTGCCAGTGTCTGTTTTTTCGCCGTGAGCAATTTGACCAGCACTTCTTCGAGCGTCTCGTCACCAATAGTAAAAATTGAATCGCCGAGCTGCGACCGAACAACTCGATCGGCCTGATCAAGCGCGGCGCGATCGCCAATGATCCGCACATCCACTTCGCCCGGTCGCGCGCAGTAACCGAGCTCGACTCCCGGGATCGCCAGGATCTTTTTCCCGATCGCCTCTTCAATCAGCGATTCGCCCATGTATGCGATCTTGTAAAATCGCCGCTCGAATTTTGGAGGGCCTTTGACAATCGAGCGCAAGATCGACATCACCGAGTCACGAAACATTGGCTGCAGCTCGCGCGGCGGACCCGGCAGAAGAAAGATATACGGCGAACGAATCTTCGGGTTGATGTCAGCCTTTAAATACAATCCTGACGCGCTGCCGTTTTCGTTTGGAAGAATTTGCACGCCCTCAGGGACCAGAGCTTGGCGCGCGATGCTTGAAACCCATTTGATCCGACGCGCTTTGAGTCGCGCTTTCAATGACGCGAGCAACTCCGCATTCTCTTGCAATTTCAGGCCCAGCAACGCGGCAACGACGTCGCGCGTTATGTCGTCGCTCGTCGGACCGAGTCCGCCGGTGACGAAGATAATTTCCGCACGCGGAAATAATTCTCGGAGCGTTTTGCTAATCACCGGCCCGTCTCCAACTGTTCTTCGTTCCTCGATCCGCAATCCAACTGAAAAAATTTCGCGCGCAATGAAAGCCAGATGTGTGTCGTGCACATCGCCTGCCAGAAGCTCGGTGCCAGTGTTGAGAAGGACGGCTCTCATGAACAGAAGCAAACGTTCAACGTCCAACGCTTAACGTCCAACGTTGAAATGAAGATTAAGACTAATTGAACATTCAACGTTGAAAGTTGAACGTTTTCTGCCGAAATCAGGCGGCGTCTTTGTCCTGCTTCTTGCGAATCAGCGGGAGTTTTTTGCCTTCGACCACGGCGCGATTGATCGTGACTTCCGCAATATCTTCCCGGCTCGGTACGTCGTACATGATGTCGAGCATGATCCGCTCGAGCATCGAACGCAGAGCGCGAGCGCCAGTGCCTTTCGTGACCGATTGCGCGGCGAGAGCGCGCAACGCGTCTTTCGTCACAGTCAAGCGCACGCCTTCCATCGAGAACAGCTTGGTATATTGCTTGATCATCGCGTTCTTCGTCTCAGTCAGGATCGCGACCATCTCTTCTTCGGTCAGCGTGTCAAGTGAACTGACCACTGGTAAGCGCCCGATAAATTCCGGAATCATTCCGAACGAAAGCAGATCTTCCGGTTCAACGTGCCGAATCGCTTCTTTGCGCAACGCGTCCTCCACTTCGAGCGTCGGACTGCTGAAGCCCATCGTTTTTTGGCCGATCCGTTTCTGAACGATTTTGTCCAAACCAATGAATGCGCCGCCGCAGATGAACAAAATTTTCTCGGTATTGACCTGGATGTATTCCTGGTGCGGATGTTTGCGGCCGCCTTGCGGCGGAACGTTGCAGGTGCTGCCCTCGAGAATTTTCAGCAACGCCTGCTGCACACCTTCCCCTGATACGTCGCGCGTGATCGAAACGTTGTCGGTCTTGCGGCCGATCTTGTCGATCTCGTCGATATAAACGATCCCGATCTCGGCGCGCTTCACGTCGTAATCGGCGTTTTGCAACAAACGCAGGATAATGTTCTCGACATCTTCGCCCACATAGCCTGCTTCCGTCAGCGTAGTCGCATCCGCGATGCAGAATGGAACATCGAGAATCCGGGCGAGCGTTTTCGCCAAAAGCGTTTTGCCCGAACCGGTTGGTCCGATTAAGAGAATATTGCTCTTCTCGATTTCAACTTCGGCCAATGGATCCGGTTGAAACGCCGCCGAGGAATCCGCCGACGGAGCGCTTTGCAAGACGCGCTTGAAATGATTGTGCACCGCCACGGACAGCGTTTTCTTGGCGACTTCCTGCCCAATCACATATTGATCGAGCATGCGTCGGATTTCCTGCGGTTTCGGAACCCGAATGTTGGAAGACTGTCGTCGCGCATCTTCGTTGAGCTCTTTGTCGAGGATGCTCTTGCAAACGTTGATGCAACTATCGCAGATATAAACGCCAGGGCCGGCGATCAACTTGCGCACCTCGGCGTGGCTCTTGCCACAGAACGAGCACATGGTGAGGTTGGTCGCGCGCGCCATATTTGCCCTTAAAAAAGCAGCTTCTATTCCTCCGATTTGCGTCCGGAGCCTCGTTCTGGCTGGTCGACCGAATGGGCGCCGTCGAGTCCTTTCACTTCCTTGCGAGATTTGATCACTTCGTCAACCAAGCCGTAGGACTTCGCCTCCGCCGCCGACATGTAGTAATCGCGGTCTGAATCGAGCCGCACCTGCTCCTCGGGCTTGCCCGTGTGCTGAGAAATGATTTTGATCAACCGCTTCTTCAACTTGAACATGTAATCGACCTGGCGCTCGACATCGCTGGCCGCACCTTGCGCCCCGCCGGAGACCTGGTGAATCATGATGTCGGAATTCGGCAGCGCAAACCTTTTTCCTTTTGTTCCGGCGCAAAGCAGAACTGCCGCCATGCTCGCAGCCATACCGAGGCAATACGTCGTCACGTCGCAGGTCAAAAATTGCATCGTGTCATAAACGGCAAGACCGGACGTCACATTACCGCCGGGCGAATTGATGTAGATGTTGATGTCTTTCTTCGAGTCTTCCATCTGCAGAAAAAGCAACTGCGCGATCACGAGGTTCGCGATGTGATCATCAATCGGCGTCCCGACGAAAACGATGCGGTCCTTCAGTAAGCGCGAATAAATGTCGTAACTGCGCTCGCCGCGGCCAGTTTGTTCAACCACCATCGGCACCAGCACTGATTGGGAACGATTTTCTCTAAGTTCACTCATTTCTTCGCAGTTTGTTCTTCCGAAACCGGCTGGACGCTAA